>Ga0209055_1001134_pt1 | contig 17796 bp, 17 predicted proteins | sample GraSoiAngelo_110_FD_185875 | JGI IMG/M metagenome (GOLD analysis project Ga0209055, IMG submission 185875) | Grasslands soil microbial communities from the Angelo Coastal Reserve, California, USA - 14_0903_12_30cm (SPAdes) (version 2) | ecosystem: Environmental > Terrestrial > Soil > Grasslands ... | reverse complement strand
AAGGAGGCCGGCCGATCGTTCTCATAGGCGATGCAGGCCATCAGCCCAGCCAGCGTCGCGGGGGTGACTGCGTGGAAAGCCTGTGTCCGGATCAGCTCGGTGAGCAACAGCGAGAAGTCGATCCGGATTAGCCGGGCCCATTCGCCGTCCGCGGTCAACTTGAACGCAGGGTCCAGGTACCCGAGATCCTGGAGGATGTCGGCGCGCTCCTGGAACTTATGCCAGATCCCGGTGCGCAGCGACTGCACCGTCCGCGTGTGGTGCAGCCACTCCTGCTTCACGGTGTTGGCGGCCTTGAACTCCTTGCCGCAGGTCGGGCGGCACGGGCAGGTGGGGCATGGAAAGAGGTCGCCGAGACTCTTCACCAGTTCGCCCTCCCCTTCATCCGGCGCCGGAGGAACCGTCAGCGAAGGCAGGTGCTTCGGCAAGTCCTCAAGCTGCTGGGTCAACCAAGCCAAGGCCTCAGGGGTCGCCCAGGGGAATGCCGGCGCCGGGGCAAAGTCAAAGGTGCGGTCGATCACGCCGATGACGTCCGCGACCGGCGACTCCGCCATCACGCCGCCCTTCCGGAGGATGGTCACCATCTCATGGCGTTGGCCCCGGCTTCGGTAGCGTCGGAGGACGATCCCGCGGAACCGTGGAAAGGCCACGACCCGCCCGGGTGTGAGATAGGGGAGCCGCGCCCGGACCTCCGGCGGATGGTGGCGCCGTGCCTGGAGCTTCATGGCCGTCTGCCGCGTGGCGTGGTCATAGGCGCTCCACTGAGTCAGCCAATCGGAGCACTCTCGCGGCTTGTAGGACTCCAGCTTCGCATGCAGCTTCTCGATGCGGTGCTCCAGATGGACAGCCTGGGCGTTCATCTGATACTGCGCGAAGCTCTTCGCGAGGATGGACTGGATGTGGTCCAACGGATGCGCTTTCAGCAGGTTGAGCACCATCGGGTAGGTGATGATGAACTGGCTGTCCACGGGCTCAGGGCGGCCGGTGAGTCCGCGAATCAAGATGCCGAGGTCCATGTATGGGGAGGGCGTGACAATGGCGAACCCCACGCTGTCCTTGCCGCGGCGACCCGCCCGCCCGGAGATCTGGGCCACCTCCGCGATCGTCAGGTCGGTGAAGTCCTGGTCACGCCGCACGCCTGACTGCGTGAGCACGACGGTGCGCGCGGGAAAGTCCACGCCGGCCGCCAGGGTCGTAGTCGCAAAGACGGCGTCGAGGCATCCGCGCCGCATCAGCTCTTCAATGGCGATCTTCCAGGACGGGAGGTGTCCCGCGTGGTGAGCGGCCACGCCGCAGGCGGTCACGATCTTCCGCAGTGGGTGATCGTGCAGGCTCGGGTAGATAGCGGTCAGCTCATCCAGGACCGCGGTGATGCTCTCCTGGCGAGCGGGTGGCAAGCGGTCGGGTGCGTGCTCGAACGCCTGCAGGGCCTCGTCGCAGGATCGCCGGGACGTCAGAAAGACGATCGCGGGCGTCAGCGACTTCTGGCGCAGGACCGTGATGAGGTGAACCGGATGGATTGAAGGGGGCATACGCTATCGGGTTGTATTGTAGCACACGGGGCGGGAATGGCCGCCTGAGAGCCGCTGGTGGGGCGCGGGAGCGGCCGCCACGCATGAGCGCTAGGCAGGCGCGCCGGACGAGGGGGGCTTGACCGGCATGGGAGCCTCCATGATCCCCGCCGCGATCGCCACGGCCATCAGGCCGATGCCCAGCCACCACACGTACGGCTGGACGCCTCCGGCATCTGTAATGAGGCGGTGGCGCGCCGCTTCATCCAAGCCCGCCCGCTGCTCGATCAAGGCCAAAGACAGCTTGATGTGCATGTAGTACAGGTAGTTGGCGGCGACGGCGGCGAACACGTTCCAGATCACCACACCCACGAGTCCGGCCCCCAAAACCATGGGCAAGAGCCCGCCGAAGAGAAACACGCCGGCGTGCAGGTACATCTTGCGGTAGAGGTACCAGAGCCAGCCGACGCCGAACGCCGGCCAGTGCCAGGTCGGAGCAAACCGCTCCCGCTCTCCCTCACGAAACAGCCGGAAGCGTTCGAGGTAATAGTCCGCGCGCGGGCCGATGAACTTCCGCCAGAGCGCCATTTCGGTAAGCAGGGAAGCAGCCAGTGCGGTGCTGCTGACGGAGAGCGGTTGTCCGCATCGGCCGCAATCGGCCGCGTCCGGGGAATTCTGATTGGCACAGCGGGGACAGGTCATGCGTCAGGTTCGATCAGGAAGATGCCGGCGCTGTCCCCTGAGAAGGGGTAGGCGGCATCCCAGTGGGTGCGGGAGGGGCTTCCGCGGGGCTCCCTCCCGCTTGAGGTGTCGCAGCCGCAGGTTTCGGCGGGGCTGGCTTCTCAGCCTTGATGCCGCCGTTCCAGTACGGGCCTTCGTAGGCACCATCGGCTGGTACCGCGGCCTTGAGGGTCAGTTCGTAATTGCCGGCGGCTTTGTTGACGGTCGCGCCCACTCCCACGACGTGGCGCCATTCCGGCAGCCGCGCGCTGATCCGGCATTCACCATTCTCGAGCTTCTCCAGGTACAGAGCCACAGGATTGCCACGCGCGCTGTTTGGCCAGAGCTGGACGGTGCCGACGAACTCAAACTTTTGCGTCATCACTCCCCATTATGCTGTCCACTCATCTGCGAGTGATTACCCCCCATTGTCACTGCGAGCGTCCGAAGCTCCTTTGTCATTGCGAGCGAAGCGAAGCAATCTCAACTGAGATCGCCACGGGGCTTCGCCCCTCGCGATGACATGCCAACTACGAGATTGCTTCGGCTGACTTCGTCAGCCTCGCAATGACAGGCGAGGGGTCCCGCTCCTCGCAATGATCAGATTATAGTTCCTACCACTGGCTCTGAGCAGCCGTGCGCCTCTTGGCGATATCCTGAGGGCTGATTTCGTGACCTGGATTGATCATCTTGAACAGGTCGCTGCGGAACTGGCCGAGCTTGGCGGCCTGTTCCTCGGTGATCGTCACGACCGACTCCTTGCCAGCGACCTCAAACTGCTCGACCGCCTGCATGACGAACCGTCCCGCTTCCAGCACGCGCCCTGCCTCGAACGCGTCCAAGGACTCGACCAAGAGCGCGCTGACCCCCTTGACTTCGCCCGGGAGGCGCTGGTTACGAAAGCCATACACGGCGGCTTCATACTGACGGATCATCACCAGCTGGGGTTTGATGGGTTCGGAGCGGGCCTTGACCTGCTGGCTGTACATGTCCGTGATGGGCCCCATCAACTGCTCCACGGCGGTGATGAGGGAACTTGCGTCCATACGGTCACTAAACACCAGAACCTTCGAAGTTGTCAACAGGCCTCCGCTCGCGTCTTACAGGAAAAGACAAATTTGTCAGGAACATGAGTGGCGAGTTTCTTGACAAGGAACTGAAACTCCTCTACCATCTGTTTTCGCTTTGATAGAGCGGAGTTAGCACTCTTCTCCTGCGACTCAGACGCGAAAGCCGGTAGAGGCAGGAGGCTTCGCACAATGAGTAAGATCGTGCTCGTGGACGACGTCTACGCAGAATTGCGACTCATTGAAGGGATTTTAAAATCGGCGAACCACACGGTCGTCTCTTACATGAGCACCGACAGACTGGAAGAGAAGCTCGCCATCGAGAAACCCGACCTGATCATCATGGATGTGGTCATGCGGGGCCGTAACGGCTTTCAGGCCTGCCGGGACTTGAAAAATGACGACCGGTTCAAGAACATCCCGGTCCTGCTCTGCACATCCAAAGGACAGGAAAGCGACAAGTTCTGGGGCCAGCAGCAGGGCGCGAACGCTTACGTCGTGAAGCCCTTTAAGCCGGAAGGTCTCCTGGGTGCAGTCACGAAAGCTCTCGGATAAATGGACCTTCCTTATTCCCACGCCTCGGTACTTGAGCGCGCCAGCACCGCCCCACACACAGGCTATCCTTAGGGGGAAGGGGAAGGCGATGCCGTTCGATTTTGATCGACAGGCGCTCCTGAATATCTTCACCACCGAAGCCTCGGACGGCCTGCTCAAACTGGCCAAGGCCTTGGACCCGAGGGACGGCTCGACGCCGACACAGGAGGCGTTGTATGAGCACTTCATCATCGCCCATAACCTGACAGGCGCCTCATCCCTCTATGGGTTCACCGGCTGCGCCAGCTTGGCAAAGATCCTCGCCAGGATCCTCGAACAGGCGGCTCCTGTGTCGCCGACGGAATGGCCTAGCACCGTGACGATCCTGCGCGACATCGTCACGACGCTCCGGGCCCAGATCGACAACATCAACCGGAAAAGCACGGAAGATCCCACCATCTTCGAGGATCTGAAAGCCCGGTACCCCCGCCGGCTGCGGGAATTCCTCCCGACGTCTCCGGCTGCCGAGCCTGCACCGGAAGAAGCTCCGCTGCCGGACAGCTACTTCCGACCTGATTTGTCGGCCGAAATCCTGGAGTACTTCATTCCTGAAGCTCAAGAGTACCTGGAAACTATTTCTTCCTGCCTCCTCCGGATGGAGAAGGATCCGACGAACAAGGATACGATCCACCAATTGTTCCGTTCGGTGCATACCCTCAAAGGGTCCGCGTACACGGTGGGATTTCAGGCCATCGGGGATCTCACCCATCACATGGAAGACATCATGAGTGCGATCCGCGATGGGAAGATGCAGGCCATGGCGGAGTTGACGGACCTGTTCTTCCACGCCGTGGATGAAGTCCGCCTCCTCTTGGGACGAGACCCCGCCAGGCTGCCGCAGATGCGGTGGCAGTTCTTGCCCCTTACGCAACGACTCCGCCAGGTGGCCACCGTCCAGGCTGAGAAAGCGCCGGCGCCCGCGGAGCCCCAAGAGCGTCCTCACCCCGTCGGCGCGAAAGAGATGGCCCAGAGCACCGTACGGGTCAGCCGGGACCGGCTGGAGCGGCTGCTCAATCTGGTCGGCGATGTGGTGATCGGTCGCAGCCGGCTGGAGCAACGCGTGACGGTCCTCGAGCAGTTGGCGTGCCAGTTGCACGCGCATAAGAACCGGATGCTCGAAACGGTCCGGACGTTTGAAGAGAAGCATGCCGACTTCAGCGCCCTCGAATTCGACAAGTCCAATGACTTCCACATCCTGGCGCGGTGCATTTCCGAGGTGTCGGCTGATGTCAGCGAGGCGATGGCCCACTTCAGCAACGCGATCCGCGAAACCCGCGAGGAGATGGGCCTGTTCCAGCAGATGACCAGCAACCTGCGCGATGAGATTGCCCGCACCCGGATGGTCCCCATCGGCTCCCTGTTCACACGGTTCCAGAAGGCGGTCCGGGAAATGGCACGGACGGTGGGCAAGGATGTCGAAGTCGTCTTCACCGGGGCCACCACCGAAGTGGACGCTGGTGTCGTCCAGCGGCTGGTCGATCCGTTGATCCATATGATGCGGAACGCCGTCGCCCACGGCTTCGAGCCGCCGGCGGTCCGCAAGGCAACGGGAAAGCCCGAGAAGTGCACGGTGTCTCTCCATGCCTTTACCCGGGGCAAGACGGTCGTGATCGAGATCGAAGACGATGGCGTCGGACTGAACGTCGAGAAAATCAAGGCGAAGGCGATCGCGCGAGGTCTGGTGTACCCCGAGCGTGCCACCGCGATGTCTCCCGCCGAGTTGATCAAGCTGATCTACCTCCCGGGCTTCTCAACGGCGGAAGAAGTCGGCGATCAGGCGGGCAGGGGCGTCGGCATGGACGTGGTCAGGCGCGTCATTACTGACTTGAACGGACAAATCGACATTGAAACCGAGCCGGGCGTCGGCACGAAGTTCACCGTGAGCCTGCCGCTAACCATTGATCCGGAATGTCAAGTCGTCTTAGCCAAGGATGTGCCCAGCCGGTTGCAACGGGAAGGTGAGAAGGAGGATCTAGGGATTCTCCTGGTCGACGACTCGCTGAGCGTCCGGAGACTCATCGGGCGCATGCTGGAAGCGGCTGGCTACAAGGTTCAAACGGCCGCCGACGGCGAGGAAGGGCTGCGCAAAGCCACCGCTGCGTCATTCCAGGTGATCATTGCGGACCTGGAGATGCCCAAGATGAACGGCTTCGAGCTCATCCAGGCGCTGCGCAACCGGCCGGAGACGAAATCCACGCCGATCATCGTGATGACCACCCGGGCCGACGGCGAGCACCGTCAGTTGGCCGAGAGTCTGGGGGTGTTCTCGTACCTCATCAAGCCGGTCGAGGAACGGGCCCTCATCAATGAGATCAGCCAGTTTGTGAGCGCGCCCACCGCCGCCAAACCGCGATGACCGTGCGATGAGCGCCCATGGAGAGCCATGCCGACGATCTTAGTTGTCGACGATAGTCTCAGCGTTCGAAAGGTGACCGAACGGCTGTTGACCGAGGCCGGGCTCGAAGTGGAGGCGGTCTCCAGTGGCGAGGAAGCCTTGGACTGGCTGTCCACCAAGCGGCCTGACCTGGTCATCGCGGACGTGATCATGCCGGACAAGAGCGGGTTCGACGTCTGCGCGTTCGTCAAGTCAAACGCCGCCCTCGCGGACACTCCGGTGATCTTGGTATCGGGGTTCGTGGATGAGGAGCTCACGCGGCAAGCCGAGGCTTGCCGGGCTGACGGCGTCATCAAAAAACCTTTCCAAGCGGCAGCCCTGCGCGAGCGAGTCCTCCATCTGCTGTCCGCTCGAAAGGCTCACGCGCCGCAGGCCCCGGCCGCGACAGCACCGGGGATCGCGTTGGGATTGCCGACACCGACGATGGCTGCCGCGCCGGCCGAGGATCTCGGCCGGCCGATGCCCGTGCCCGATAGCTCCACATCAGCCAGTCATGCCTTGGAAGAACGCCTGGCCCAGCAGCAAAAGGAGTTGGGGCAGGCATCCGCGCTCATCCAGGACCTAGCGGCCCGGCTCGTAGAAGTCGAAAAGCAGACGGCCGAGCTACACAAACTGCTGGCGGCGCTGGAGCCGGCCGCCGCGTCGGCGGAAAAACTCCTCAAGATGCTGGGTGAATCCGTCCGTCAGGCCGGGCGACCCTGGAACCGAGACGAATCATGATCGCATCGTTGGCTCCGCTCGGCCCGCAGCCGGAAAACGGGCGGCTGAAACAATAGAGTTGGCCCATGTCCATTGAAACGAGCGAAGACCAGTTTCAAGAGGAAGTCCTCCAGCTGTTTGCCGAAGAGGGGTTGGAGTGGATCAAGCAGATCAAGGTCGCCCTGCAAGAGTTGGAAAGCGGAGAGACGCCGGATAAGGAAAAGAAACATTACGACATCATCCTCCGCTGCCTGACCAACCTCATGGGATCGGCCGCCACCGTCGACCTGACCGCGCTCCAGAAACTCATCCTCACATTGGTCCCGCTCCTGCAAGCTATGCAATCCCAAAAAGTCGCCGCCAAGCCGGAACACTTCGCCACGATTCGGCAGGGGATCGCGCTCGTGACCGCCTCCGTGCAAGTCCTGCATATGGCGACGCAGCGAACGACCGCCAAGGCCAATCTCGAAAGCATCATGCATCTCCAAGCGGACGGCCTGGAGCGAGCGGTCGCCAAGGTGCAGGGGATCCCGAAGACAGCAGCGCGCGCTGCGAAGCGGCCCGTCAGTCCCGAGGGCACCTACCTGGGAAAAATCGTACAGGCGCTGCTGGACCTCAAGCACGCGCGCCCCTGCGCGTTGGATCCCAACAGGAACCTGGTCGAGCTCGTGCTCCGCAGATTGCACCGGCTGTCGGACCAGGAATCGGCGGACGTCACAGCCGCCTCGATCGCCAGCATCCTGCACCAACTGGAGTGGCTCGACGTGCGGTTCCTGCAGGAAACCCGGCGTCGGTTGGAGACGTTGCAGCAGGGCATCGCCGGGCTCAAGGCTGGCACCAAAGATTCCCATGCACAGAGCGCCAACCTCCAGGACGGCTTGCGGGAAATCTCGGTGCTGTATGAGACGGCCCGCGACGTCAGAGCCACGTCGATCATTCAGTTCCTGCATGGCCTGGAGACGCTGCTCTTGGAAGTCGTGTACAAAGGCGTGGCCCTGGACCCCCAGCGAGTCGAGGCTGTGGCCGCCCGCGTGGACTCCCTGGTGGCGATGGCCCAGCAATGGGTCCAGATGGGCCGAACCGAAAAGGCCGCCATCGAAAAGGCCCTGGCGCCGCTCCTCGACAAGGACCACGTCCACAAGTAGCCGGCCCCCTTACGGGCGCTGGCCACCAGGTCGGATTCCCTGAACGTTTGTCACGAGCTCAGCGGGGAAAGTACTCGGCGGGGCGGCAGTGCGTCGTTGGTGCCGAGGGACAGAATTGAACTGTCGACACCAGCCTTTTCAGGGCTGTGCTCTGCCAACTGAGCTACCTCGGCACCTCGCGAAGTTTATTCTTGTACCAAGTTCATCGCCCGAAATCAAGACGCGTGCTTACGCGTCTCATCCGCTTGCCGGAGATTCCACGAGGATCGGTAACAGAAACTGGCTCACTCGAAGGCGTCAATGAACATTTGCAAGACACAGGGGAAGATGATAAAAAACCCGATTATCAAAAGACCTGAAACGCCTCCATCGGACGAACCGGACGAAAGGATCGGGTAACGCAATAGAAGCTTTTGCCCAATCGCACATTCTCGGAGTGACGCGGTAGGTTCGTGATTGAGCTCTCGCTACTGGTCGGCCTCACCGGGTACAGCCTAGGCATTCTCCTTCCGCTGCTGGCCCGCCGCCGTCCCGCCCTCCAGAATTGGGCGGCCCACGGTGCGGCCTTTGGGGGCGCCATAGGCGGGGTCGGACTGGGTGCAGTGGGATTGACCGCCGAGGTCCCCTACCACGCCAGCTTTCCGTCTTCGCTCCCGCTGCTGAACTATGCGATCCGTCTTGATCCTCTCGCCGCATTTTTCGTCCTGCTCATTTCGCTGTGCGGCGCAACGGTCTCCGTCTATGCCCTGGGCTACGTCAGAGAACTCTATGGGCGCTACTCGATCGGAGCCTTGGGCTCGCTCTTCAACGCGTTCCTGCTTTCGATGACGCTGGTGGTCCTGGCCGACGATGGATTCTTTTTCCTGTTGGTCTGGGAGCTCATGTCCCTGTCGTCCTATTTCCTGGTCGTGACCGAACACGACAAAGCCGAGGTCCGGCACGCGGGTTTCTTTTACTTGATCATGACGCACGTCGGAACGGCCTTCATCCTCCTGATGTTTCTGGTGTTCTTCCGGGAAGCCGGCTCGTTCTCCTTCGAGGCCTTCCGGCAGTCGGCGTCCCCATTGCCCGAAGACATTCGCACCCTGGCCTTTCTCACGGCCTTGATAGGGTTCGGCGCTAAGGCCGGCATCGTTCCCCTACACGTCTGGCTCCCTTATGCACACCCGGCCGCGCCGTCGCACGTGTCATCCTTGTTGTCCGGAGTCATGATCAAGACCGCCATCTACGGCATCGTCCGGGTCTATTTTGATTTCCTGGGCGGGGAGTTTCCGTGGTGGTGGGGCTTCGTCGTGCTGACGGTCGGGGCTGCCTCTGCGCTGCTGGGGGTCATGTACGCGCTGATGGAACACGACCTCAAGAGCCTCCTCGCGTACTCCAGCGTCGAGAACATCGGCATCATCCTACTGGGAATCGGCGCCGGGATGATCTTTCAGTCCTACGGTCTGGAGTCACTCGCAGCGCTTGGGCTCTTGGCCGGACTCTATCACACGATCAACCATGCTGTGTTCAAGGGACTTCTGTTCCTGGGCGCCGGGGCGTTGCTCTCGGCGACACACACGCGCAACATGGAAGAGTACGGCGGGCTGATCCGGAAGATGCCCTGGACGGCGTTGTTCTTTCTTATAGGGGCTGTCTCCATTTCGGCGCTTCCTCCGAGCAACGGGTTCGTCAGCGAGTGGCTCACCTTCCAGAGCCTGTTCCTGAGTTTTCAGATCCCGGACATCCTGACGAAAATCATGCTGCCAATCGGCGCTTCTATGCTGGCGCTGACCGGCGTCCTGGCGCTGGCCTGCTTCGCCAAGGCATTCGGCATCAGCTTCCTTGCCATGCCTCGAAGCCGCCACGCCAAGCAATCTCGGGAGGTCTCGCCGGCGATGCGGGTCGGAATGGGCGGGATGACGCTCCTGTGCGTGGCGTTGGGACTCGCGCCGATGCTGGTCGTCCCTGCGATCGACCGGATCACCGCTTCTTTGACAGGAGTCTCCATCGCAGGCGACCTTCTCTCGAAAGGGGGACTGGCGCTAACGCCAACGATGGGGGAGGAGTTCGCCAGCGTCTCCACGCCTATCCTGGGGGTGCTGCTGGCCGTCATCATCCCCGCCGCGCTGATGGGAGCGGTCATCCTGGGCGGCACGCTGCGCAAACGGATCTATAAGACCTGGGGCTGTGGACTCAATGTGACTCCGCGGATGGAGTATACAGCCACCGCGTTCGTCCAACCGATCAAGCGCGTGTTCAGCACCGTCTATCAGCCGATGGTCAAGCTGGAAACGGAGTTCCTGGAGGAATCTCGGTATTTCGCCAAACATCGAAGATTCGCAGTTCACATCGAGCCGGTGTTCCAGAAGTATCTTTATGACCCGGTCATCACGTTCGTCTCAGCCGTAGCCGATCGGCTCCGGATCGTCCAGGCAGGAAGCCTGCATCTCTACCTGACCTACATCTTTATCACGCTGATTCTCCTGTTGCTCTTTACGGTGTAGCGGGACGCACGATCGTGCAGACTATGACTCTCATCGTTCTCCAGGTCGTCGTCCTGCTGGCCGTCTCTCCCTTCATCGTAGGACTGATCCGCAAAGTGAAAGCGACACTGCAGGGCCGGCGCGGGGCCAGCGTGGTGCAACCTCACTACGATCTGCTCAAGTTGTTTCAAAAAGATGTGGTGGTTTCCTCGAACGCCTCGTGGATCTTCACGGCGACGCCCTACATCTTGTTTGCCTCAACGCTGGCGGCCAATCTGCTCGTGCCACTGTTTGTGTCGAAGGTCCCGCTCAGTTTCGCGGGCGACATCATCACAGTGGTCTACTTGCTGGCCCTCGGGACGTTTTTCCTGATCCTCGCCGGCCTGGATGCCGGATCCGCATTCGGCGGCATGGGGAGCAGCCGCGAGGCGATCGTGGCGTCCCTCACCGAACCGGCGATGATTCTGTCCATCTTCGCGGTCGGTCTGACCGCCGGATCCACTAACCTGAGCACGATCGTCCACAAGACGGCCTTGCTGGAGGGCATCGTGACCGATCCACCTCCGCACCTCATGGCGCTCGCAGCCCTGTTCATCGTCACCCTGGCCGAGACCGGACGCGTCCCAGTCGATAATCCCGCGACGCACCTGGAACTGACGATGATCCACGAGGCAATGGTGCTCGAGTATTCGGGCCGCTACCTGGCCCTGATCGAATGGGCCTCTGCGCTGAAGCTGCTTCTTTTCCTCACGCTGCTCAGCAATGTCTTCGCTCCCTGGGGAATCGCAACAGAGCCGGATCCGACCTGGATGGCTCTCGGACTCACAGTCTGGCTCATTAAGGTGTCCGGACTTGCGGTGCTCGTGGGCGTGATCGAGTCCATGTTTGCCAAGCTGCGGCTCTTCCGCGTGACGGACCTGCTGGGCGTCGCCTTCATTCTGTCCCTCTTGGCGCTGGTCTTCTTCTATACCTTGAGGGGATGAGGATGGGAATGGTCCGGCCTGATATCGGATCCCAGATGGTGGACCTGTGCGCCGCCCTCCTCCTCGTGACCTGCTTTGCCATCGTGGCCCAGCGGCGGCTCTCTGCCTGCGTGGATGTGTTCGCGCTCCAATCCGCATTCCTGGCCGCCACGGCTGCCTTAGTGGCATTCCTGACGGGCATTCACCATATTTACGTCGCGGCAGCCCTCACCGTGGCGATCAAGGTCATCGTGATTCCCCGGATTCTCAAGAAGGTGATCGAGCGGCTGAATGTCACACGAGAACTGGTGATGAACGTCAATATCCCTGCCGGGCTGCTGATCTGCGGTGCCCTGGTCATCCTGGCCTTCTTCATCACACAGCCTATCATTCCCCTGGGATTTTTGTTGACGCGGGATTCCCTGTCGATTGCGCTGGCCATCGTGATGATAGGCTTTTTCACCATGATCGCCCGCAAGAAAGCAGTCACCCAAGTGATCGGCTTTCTTGTGATGGAGAACGGACTTTTTCTGGCCGCCACGGTGGCTGCCTATGGCATGCCGCTGATCGTGGAGTTGGGAATCTTCTTCGACGTGCTCGTGGCAGTCCTGATCATCGGAATCTACACCCACCGGATCCAGGATGCGTTCGACAGCGTGGATACGAGCAAGCTGACGGTGCTGAAGGACTAGGTAGGCCATGATGTGGACGCTCGTGCTGCTGGTCATTGCGCCCATCCTGGCAGGTCTGGGAACCCTCTTGATACACGATCGTCGTGTTGTAGTGGCGCTGCAGTACGGGCAGGCCGTGATCTTGCTGGCTGCGGGTGCCCATGTGGTGATGGAAGTCGGGACGGGCGAACCCGCGACAGTCGGTCTGCTGCTGTACACCGATGCGCTGAGCGCCTGGCTGGATCTCGTGCTTGCCGTGGTCGGGACGACCGGGACCCTGTTCGCCGTCGGCTATCTGGACGAGCAATTCGATCGCGGGCTCATCTCTCTCAGACGGTTCCGTCAGTTCTTTTATCTGTTCGATCTCTTTCTGGCCGCCATGCTCATCGCGGTCAACGTCGGGGACGTCGCCCTCATGTGGATCGCGATCGAGGGCTCAACTCTTGTGGCAGCCTTACTGATCGCCTTCGAGCGCAATAAGGCGGCGCTGGAGGCGGGGTGGAAGTTCATGATCCTGGGTTCGGTGGGCATCGCGCTGGCGTTATTCGGAACGATCATCCTGTATTACACGTCTGAGCATGTGCTGGGTGTGACGAGTGACGCGCTTCGCTGGTCTGAACTGTACCGGATCGCGGGATCCCTCGACCCGACGGCGATCAAAGTCGCCTTTGTATTCGTGCTGATCGGGTACGGGACGAAGGCCGGCGTAGCCCCGATGCATTCCTGGCTGCCTGACGCGCATACCGAGGCGCCAACCCCGGTGAGCGCGATGCTGTCGGCGAATATGCTCACGGTGGCTGTCTATGCCATTCTGCGGTTCAAGGCGGTTGTGGACCGGACGGTCGGGGCGGCGTTCACCGGGAACCTCATGATCGGGCTGGGGCTGCTCTCAGTGGCCATCGCGGCCGTGCTCCTGTTGGTGCAGCGGGACTACAAGCGTCTGTTCGCCTATTCGAGCATTGAGCATATCGGGATCGCCTTGATTGGGTTTGGCATCGGGGGGCCTGGCGTGTTCGCCGGGGCGTGGCACCTGCTGAATCACGCGCTCGCCAAGTCGACCGCCTTTTACGGGGCAGGGTGGGTCCTGCTGCGACACGAGCACAAAATGCTCGACCGGGTGACTGGGCTTGTTCGGCAGATGCCGCTCGCGGGTTCGGCCATTGTGATAGCCGGCGTGGCGCTGGCTGGCATGCCACCATTTGGACTGTTCGCGAGCGAGGTGCTGATCACCATCGGAGCCTATTCGGCACGGCCCGTGGTGGCCTACCTGTTTCTGTCGCTGCTTACGCTTGCGTTCGCCACTCTCCTGTATCACGTGCTCCGGATGGCGCTGGGCGAACCGACAGAAGCAGGTCGGGCGGTAGGCGCCCGAACTCGTGTGCTCCTGTCTGCTGCGATCGTGATCAATGTGGCGGCCCTGAGCGCGATCGGGCTCCAGGTACCATCGGACTTGGCCAGTCTGTTGGAGGCCATTACTCGCCTCTTTGGTCCGCAAATGGTGCTGCCATGATGTCCGACGTGACGACTCCCGTCGAGAAGCTGCGTGCAGCATTCGGAAAGACCATCGTGGACGTTACTATCCTTCATGGGATTCCACTTGTACGGGTGGGGAAAGCCGACGTGCCACTTGTTGCCCATTACGTCCACACTCATCCCGAGCTACAAGGGACGCTATCGCTACTGTGGGCTGTCGATCATCGTCCCCACGAAAAGCGATACGAGCTCTGTTACCTGTTCACTCTAGCGGATCCACGAGAGTGGTTGCTGCTGGCAGCGGACCTGTTGGATGAGGATCGGCTGTTTCCCTCCATCACGCCTCATATCCATGCCGCGCAATGGTACGAGCGCGAGATCCGAGATATGTTCGGTCTGATCGCAGAAGGGCATCCTGACTTGCGCCGTCTGGTCAGACATGAGCACTGGCCGAAAGGAACACATCCGCTGAAGAAGGAATTTCCCTGGAACACCGTGCTAGGACGACAGCAAGGGCAGTACGCGTTCCGCCACATCGAGGGCGAAGGAGTGTTTGAGGTTCCCGTGGGGCCCATCCATGCCGGAATCATCGAGCCTGGACACTTCCGGTTCTCGGTCGCCGGCGAGCCGATCATGCAGCTCGAAGTGCGCCATTTTTGGAAGCACCGAGGAGTGGAGAAGCTCTTCGAGAATTATGCGCTGACGACAGCGGTTCCCCTGACCGAGCGGGTCTCGGGGGACACGACCGTCGGCCACAGCCTGGCGTACTGCCAAGCAGTCGAAACCCTTCTGGGCCTGGAAGTTCCCCGTCGGGCCCGGTATCTGCGCAGTCTGTTCCTGGAACTGGAGCGGCTCCACAACCACCTGGGTGATGTCGGGGCCATCTGCAACGACACCGCGTATACGCTCGCCCATGCGCATGGCAGCCGCATGAAAGAACAGATCATGCAGCTCAACGACCGCCTCACTGGCTCCCGATTCCTCCGGGGCGTGAACTGTGTGGGTGGGGTCGACGTCGATCTTGAGGCATCCCGCTTCGACGAGGTCGTCGCTGAGCTCGATCGGCTTGAGAAGGATTTCACCGAACTGGAAGAGATCATCTTCGCCAATGCGTCCCTCACCGACCGGTTGGAGACGACCGGGGTCCTCAACGAACGCACCGCCATCGACCATGGCGTCATGGGCGTGGTCGGGCGGGCGTCTAATATCAATCGGGACGTGCGCAGAGACCATCCCTTCGCCGCGTACGACGAACTCCAGGTCAAGGTGGCCCTCTATCGGTATGGCGATGTGCGGGCCAGAATGCGCGTACGTATGGACGAGATTCATGAGTCCATCCGGCTCATCAGGGAAGTTCGCGCGCGGATTCCACACGGCCCCATCATGGCCCCACCGACCCGTGCGCCGGCCCCTGGTGAGGGGGCACTTTCGGCGGTAGAAGGCTGGCGAGGGGAGATCCTATACTTCGTCATGGCGGGAGAGGACGGTGCAATCCACCGGTGCAAGGTTCGGGACCCGTCGTTCGTGAACTGGCCGGCCATCCAGTACGCGGTCTTGGGGAACATCATTCCGGATTTCCCGCTGATAAACAAAAGCTTCAATCTCTCATACGCGGGGAACGACCTGTAGGGAGGACCGACGATGTTTCGCATCTTGAGAAAAAGCCTGAAAACCGGGATCGTCACGGGACGTTACCCAGAGTCGCCGGAAAGCGAGGCCGGTGCGTCGCCAACGGCCGGCCAAAAGGCGCGCCCCTTTCGCCGGTCGCTGACTATCCGAGAAGTGGACACAGGCTCCTGCAATGCCTGCGAGATGGAGATGAACGCGCTCATGAACCCGATCTACGACGCGGAGCGATTCGGAGTTCACATCGCCGCGTCCCCCCGGCACGCCGACGCACTGGTGGTCACGGGCCCGGTTACGGTCAACATGGAAAAGGCGCTCAAGGATGCCTACCGCACGACGCCCGATCCGAAGCTGGTCATCGCGCTCGGTGACTGCGCCTGTGACTGTGGGATATTCAAGGGCAGTTACGGCGTCACTGGTCCGGTGGAACGCCACGTGCCGGTGGACGTGAAGATCCACGGCTGTCCCCCGCGACCGGCCGAGATCCTAAACGCACTGCAACGCCTCCGGGGACGGGACGAGTGATTTAACGTCCTAACGTAAATCTTTCTGGTTGGCGATCAGGTGCACATCCACCAGGTGTTCCTCCCGATCGATTGAGTAGAAGATCCGCCACTCGCCCACGGCGTATTTGGACAAACCGGACAGGTCCGGCGAGACCGGCTCGTGGCGAAGGTTCTCCACGTTGGAGGCCAGCCACTTGGTCTTATCCAACAGGCGCTGGGCCATCATCTTGTCGACTCCCCCAAGATCCTTTACCACCTCCGGCCGATAGGCGAGGCGATACCATGCCATGCTTACCACCGCAGACCGAGCTTCTCGGCTACGTCCTCTCCCGTGAGGCGCGCGGAGGACGCCAGGGACTCTTTCAACCGGGCCCGGATCGCCACGCCCATCTCCATGCCGAGGTCGGGATCGCCCAGGAGCTCCCGGAGCCGATCGTCCACGATGCCCTTGACAAGGGCCTTGAGCTCCTCCAGCGTGAGGTCCGAGAGCTTCATAGTGCACGCCTTTTTAGTCTGGCTTACAATCGAGCCTGGTTCGTCAACAGAGCATACGGAGGATGCCATGGCAAAAGCAATCTGGAACGGCGCCGTGCTCGCCGAAAGCAATAAGTGCGAGATCGTCGAAGGCAATCACTACTTTCCCCCCGATGCAATCAAGCGTCAGTACTTCAAACCGAGCACCAACCACACAACCTGCCCGTGGAAAGGGGAGGCGAGCTACTATGACGTGGAAGTAAACGGGCAGGTCAACAAGGACGCCGCCTGGTATTACCCGGGGCCCAAAGACGCCGCCAAGCGCATCGCCGGCTACGTCGCCTTCTGGAAAGGCGTCAAGGTGGAAGCCTAGGCTGTGCCGTGAAGCGCTTGGCGGGCAAGATCGCGATCGTGACGGGGAGCAGCAGCGGGATTGGCAAGGCCATCGCCCTGACCTTCGCCGAGGAAGGCGCGTGCGTGGTGGTCGCGGCGAGACGCCAGCACTTGTGCGAGCAGACAGTCAAACAGATCCGCGAGAAAGGCGGGGAGGCGATGGCCATTCCAACTGACGTCACCGACGAATCCCAGGTCGAGCGCCTTATCACAGAGACCGTCAAGCGGTATGGGCGACTCGACCTCCTGGTCAACAACGCCGGCATCGGGGGCGGCGGGCCCATCGAGAACACCAGCACGGAGACGTTCGATCTCGTGCTCAACACCAACTTACGCGGCACTTTCTTCTGTTGCCGGGCAGGCTTTCGCCAGATGAAGCAGAACGGCGGCGGGACGATTATCAATATGTCCAGCGTGGCCGGCGTCCAGGCGTGGGCGGGCACAGGCACCTACAGCGCCTCAAAGCATGGCATCATGGCCTTGACAAGATCCCTGGCGGATGAAGGCCGGCCCTATAAAATAAAGGTCAGCGCCATCTGTCCGGGCGGTGTCGCCGATGAACTGGTGGATGCGTCGCCTGAAGAAATCCTGCGCAGCCAGAAGATCAGCCCTTACGACATCGCGGCGACCGCGGTGTATCTCGCCACGCTCGGTCCCTACGCAGTCGTCCACCAGATCATCGTGGATCGCCTGGGGGCGGATTGGTGAGGCTAGAGGTCGGCTGAGGTCTCGGGCCAGACGAGCCGGATGAGGGCTGGCTTCTCGCGGGACCCCTCGAAGTAAGCCCGCACGTCCTCACTGAGCATTCTGACATCCACGCCCATATAGATGCCCGAAAACTTCTGTAACCGTTCCAGCGCCGCGCGCGATACGGTCTCGGCCGGCTGGGCCGCGTGGATCAGCCGTTTCAAGTTCGCCGCCGCCACCTGGATCAACGCTTGGAGGAATTGCCCTTGCGGCGTGTCGGGCCCCACGGCATGCCATAAGCCCTCGAGCACTTCGTGGCACTCCCACCAGTAGTCATAGTTGTAGAGATCGATGCCGTAGAGGTACCACTCGCTGTCCCACCATTCCTCCGGCATGAACGGGGGCGGC
>Ga0209055_1001132_pt1 | contig 17814 bp, 11 predicted proteins | sample GraSoiAngelo_110_FD_185875 | JGI IMG/M metagenome (GOLD analysis project Ga0209055, IMG submission 185875) | Grasslands soil microbial communities from the Angelo Coastal Reserve, California, USA - 14_0903_12_30cm (SPAdes) (version 2) | ecosystem: Environmental > Terrestrial > Soil > Grasslands ... | reverse complement strand
GCTGTACGCCCTGGGGAAGCCTAGGTGGTTCCAGCCCAGCGGGAGTCGACGTCACCGTCCCCTATCAGAGTGATTGGAGATTGGCAATTGCTGAATTCGCGTCGAACCAGACAAGAGCGAGTACATGGGATTCGGTATGTAATTATGAAGGGAGTGGAAACACATCCTTCTACCTTTCAATCGCCAACTATCAAGGTTGGAACACGGTCGTAGCTTCGGCCCACAAATTCGGAGGAGCGGGGGGAACATTGACAGTGACTGTCATGTTCGGCGGGTCGAGTAGTACGAATAGTACGACTTCGGCTTACGGTACGGCTACGGTTTCGTTCTCATTTCTTGAGTGAAGGTGTGCTAGCCTTCCCAACCTCGCGAAAGGAGCAACCCTCCCTGCGGCTTCCGAGAAAAAAGTCCGCAGACTGTCACGTTTGACACTGGGCAATTGCAGAATAGGCTTAGATCGGAAATCTAGACAGGCGATATCAGATCCCGAGACTTTCACGAAGGGCCATAGGCTCAATTTCCACTCTTGAAAAACGGTCGACCGTTCCATTCTGCGCTGCGGATTACAGGAATCGCCTAGATCAGTTTCAACTGGCGAGAGCCCTCGGAGAAAAAGGGGGGTAGGCATTTTTTTCTCGCGGCACGAGAGTGAGAGACCCGGATTTTTTTCCTATGTTCAAATTAGATTCTGTCGGGTCGACGCTGGTTTCTGAAGATTCGCAGCTAGCACAGTCTTACAAGAGTTCAAGAAATGTGTGGGCTAGAATCTTCGTAACGCTGACAAGGTCGTTTATTCTAACATGCTCGTCTATTCCGTGAATGTTGCTGTCCTGCCGTGTAGCACCGAGAACCGCGATAGGAATGCCTAGCGCGCTGACAGCGGCCATGTCCGTAGATCCCTGACTACCGCAAGGTGGAACATCTCTACCCAGAACCTTCTTGGCCACTTTCCGGACAGTCCGAGCCAGTGGATGACTAGGCGAAGTCACCATAGGATCGTATCCGAGGATCATTTTCATAGACACCTTGACCTCGCGATGCTTCGCGGAAAACTCCTTCACTACCCTCGCAATCTCTCTCCGGACTTGAGCCTCACTCTCTTCCGGAATAAAGCGACGATCAACAAGAATCTCGAAGGTGTCAGGAATAATATTTCCCTTGAGACCTCCCTTCACAGTATTGACATACAATCCGGGCCTCATCTTCTTGGTACCCCATATCGGCTCCGCATTGATCCTAGATCGTCGCCTGCCGATCTCTTCTCCCAGCTTCTTCAAATCCTCAATGAGTGAGGCACCATACTCGATAGCATTGACCCCTGTCCACCCGCGTCCCGAATGAGCCGCCCTTCCACGCACTGTAATCAGATATTCAGCGTCCCCGAGACTCGCGATATGCAACGCCTCAATCCCGCTATCCGCCGATAGACAATAATCCACATCCTTAGTAATCACGTGCTTGTCAACTAGATAATTCACACCGCTATAACCGCCCACCTCCTCGTCAGTGGTAAACGTAGGAGTAATCCTTCCCCGGAACTCGGTGCCGGTCTCAACAAGCGCTTTCATCGAAAATATCTCGCAGGCGTTAGACCCTTTCATGTCAGCCGCTCCCCTACCATAGATCTTGCCATTCTTGATCGTAGGCTCGAACGGATCATGCGACCAGCCTGAGGGATCAGCCGGAACAACATCGACGTGCCCGTTCAGGAGGATCCAAGGGCCCTCACCTTCCCCTTTCAGAGTCGCATACGTGTTCGGCCTAGGACCCTTGAGTCCGACTTCAGGGCTTACTCTACGACGAAGGGCCGCCTCAGGAATGTAGCTAACCGCTGGCCTGACTCCCAAGTCCTTGAGTTCACTGGCTAGAACCTGAGATATCTTGGGATAGTTGAGACCTGGCGGTACGGTAGTGTCTATGTTAACTAGGCGACAGGTAAGATCGACAATGTCCTTCTTGTGGGCATCGATCCATCGATCTACTTGGTTGAAAACCGTTTGCGACAGCAAGCGAGTTCTGTATTTGGACTCCGGACGATCACGTTAATTGTTCTTTCGATCATCCTCTAACGACACAAAATGCAACAACAACCAATTCACGGGTCTCGAACTATCGAGAGTCTCTCACGATTGAGACACTATACTAGGGAAGTTAGAACTGTTATGGTCTGGGAGGTTGTTACTGTCTGGCCGTTTGCATCTTTCACTGTTAGAGCTACAGTGTATGATCCTGGGAGTAGGTAGGAGTGGCTGACCGAGCTCCCGGTCGCTGTTGTTCCGTCGCCAAAGTCCCAGCTGTAGGTGTAAGGCGAGCTTCCACCAGACGCACTGCCGGTGAACGTCACAGCCAAGAGCGGAAGCGGGTTTGATGGAGAGTATGTGAAGCTGGCAGAAAGTGTGGCGTTGACCGTTATCATCTGAGACGACTTCGCGACCTGGCCGCCGGCATCGGTGACAGTCAGGGTTACCGTGTAGGAGCCGCTTGATTGGTAGGTGTGGCTGGCTGAGCTTCCCGAGCCTGTTCCTCCATCACCGAAGCTCCATGAGCAAGTGAAGGGTGATAGTCCGCCTGAGATAGAGGCTGTAAACGAGACAGATTGTCCCGCATTAGGCGAGGACGGGGTGAATGTGAAGCTCACCGATAGAGAAGGTAGCGCGATGCTGACAATGATGCTGTTCTGAGAAGTAGCTGTCTGTTGAGGTGAGCCACTGTCCTTGGTGGTTAGGGTAACTGTGTAAGTGCCGGCGGCCTGGTACGTGTGCGTTGTTGAAGAGCCGGTTCCCGTTGAGCCATCTCCAAATGACCAGTTGAATGTGTAAGGCGGAGTTCCACCGCTGGTGGAGGCGCTGAACGACACCTGCTGGCCTGCTTGAGGCAAAGAAGGACTATAGCTGAAGCCGGCGGTTAGAGGAGGCGGTGGACTGCTTACTGAAACCGTTTGCTGGGATGTACCTGTTTGTTGTGGCGAGCCACTGTCTCTAACCGTCACGGTAACACTGTAGGACCCAGCTGATGAATATTCATGAGTTATGGAGGAACCCGATCCGCTTGATCCGTCTCCAAACGACCAGCTGAACGTGTAGGGACTAGTACCACCACTAGCGCTAGCAGTGAATGTGACCTGTTGTCCAGTCTGAGGCGAGGACGGACCGTAGGTGAAGCTTGTGGTCAGAAGCGGAGGCGGAGCAGAAACAGTGATCGACTGCTGGGAGGATGCGGTCTGTTGCGGAGACCCACTATCTTTCGCCGTCAAAGTTACAGTGAACGTTCCCGCGGACGAATAGGTGTGAGTTACCGAAGAGCCTGAGCCTGTTGATCCATCACCGAAACTCCAGCTGAAACTATAGGGAGTCGTACCACCACTGGCGGAAGCGGAGAATGTCACCTGCTGGCCAACTTGAGGGGAAGACGGACTATGAGTGAAGCTGGCGCTCAGAGGAGCAGCCACAGTGATTGTCTGACTCGATGTTGCCTTGACCCCGTCGGAGTCCGTGGCTGTCACCGACACCCTGAACGAGCCAGACGTGGTATAGCTGTGAGTTACAGGATTTGATGTTGAGCTGCTGCCATCACCAAAGCTCCAGCTGAAACTGGGAGTCCCAACACCACCCGTCGCGGTAGCCGTGAACGTTACAGACTGGCCTACTTGAGGAGAAGAGGGATTTTCAGTGAAGCTTACACCGAGAGCCGTCGCGACGCTTACTGTCTGACTCGAAGAGGCGGTAGCACCGTTGGCGTCGGTTGCGGTCACCGTCGCCGTGAAGCTTCCAGGATTAGCATAGGTATGGGTTGCAGGATTAGACGACGACGTGCCACCATCCCCAAACGTCCAGCTAAACGTAAACCCGCCCACCCCGCCTGTCGCGCTGGCGGTGAAGGTTACCAGGGAGGTAGCCTCAGGGGATGTTGGAGTGTAGCTGAAGCTCACGTGCGGAGCAGAAGCCACGCTGATAGTCTGGCTAGAGCTTGCAGAAGCGCCATGAGCATCCGTGACAGTAACGGTAACAGTGAATGGTCCGGATGATGAATAGGTGTGTGTCGCTGGATTTGATGTAGAGCTGCCCCCATCGCCGAAACTCCAGCTGAACGAATATGGCGATGCTCCTCCAGACGCGGAGGCTGTGAATGTGACTTGCCGGCCTGCCTCTGGCGACGACGGACTATAGTTGAAGCTGGTTGTCAGCGTCGGAGGCGGGCCGCTGACTGTAACGGTCTGCTGCGAGGTCACCGTCTGTTGAGGAGACCCACCGTCCGTGACAGTCAAGGTGACGGGGAATGACCCAGTAGATGGGTAAGTGTGGGTCACACTGGGACCCGTTCCTGTCGATCCGTCTCCGAACGACCAGCTGAATGAATACGGAGTCGTCCCGCCAGCAGCGGAGGCTGTGAACGTCACCTGTTGTCCAACCTGAGGCGATGAAGGACTGTAAGTAAAGCTCGCAGACAATGGAGGAGGCATAATAGATACAGTGATCGTCTTCTGTGAGGTCACCGTCTGCTGTGGTGAGCCGCTGTCTCCGATCGTCAACGTGACAGTGTATGATCCTGCGGACGAAAACGCATGAGTCACCGACGAACCTGCTCCGGTCGAACCGTCTCCAAATGCCCAACTGAAAGTGTAGGGACTAGTCCCACCAGTGGCGCTGGCCGTGAACATGACCTGCTGTCCAGGCTGAGGTGAAGATGGACTGTAGCTGAAACTACCACTCAGAACAGGAGGCGCACTGGAGACAGTTATGGATTGTTGGGCTGTCGTTGTCTGTTGAGGCGAGCTGCTATCCTTGACGGTAAATACAACCGTAAATGACCCCGTGGAAGAATATGCGTGAGTTACTGACGATCCTGTCCCCGTGGACCCGTCACCGAAACTCCAAGAATAGCTGTAGGGAGAGGTTCCTCCCGACGCAGAACCTGTGAAGGTGACCGTCTGTCCCGACTGAGGACTGGTCGGACTGTGGCTAAAGCTGGCCGTAAGAGCAGGAGGTGGACTGACGACAGTAAGAGATTGCCGAGAGTTTGATCCCTGCTGGGGCGAACCGCTGTCTGTCACCGTCAAGAGCACGGTGAATGTTCCAGCTGACGAGTAGCTGTGAGTTACAGTAACGCCAGCACCGGTCGAACCGTCGCCGAAGCTCCAGGAATAGACGTAGGGTTGTATTCCTCCTGATGCTGAGGCGCTGAATGAGACTGTCTCTCCCACATTGGGCGATGACGGGCTGTAGGTGAAGCTTGAAGTTAGAGGTGAAGGAGCGGGATTACTGACAGTCACCGATTGTTGGGAGCTAGCTGTCTGTTGCGGCGATCCAGAATCCTTCACAGTTAGAATCACGTTAAACGTTCCTGCCGATGAGTACGTGTGAGATGTAGTGGAGCCTGTCGTAGTTGAACCGTCGCCAAAAGACCAGCTGAAAGTATAGGGCGCGGTTCCTCCACCGGCAGATGCAGTGAATGTGATCTGTTGGCTTACTTGAGGCGAGGAAGGACTGTAGGTGAAGCTAGCTGTCAATGTAGGAGGAGGACTGGTGATTGTAATGGATTGTTGCGAAGTCGCAGTCTGCTGAGGGGTACCGCCATCTTTGATGGTAAGGATTACAGTGAATGTTCCAGCAGTTGAGTAAGCGTGACTTACAGTAGTACCTGTTCCAGTCGACCCATCACCAAAGCTCCAGCTGTAGGAGTAAGGAGAGGTTCCACCACTTGCCGAGCCGCTAAACGTCACCTGCTGGGCAACTTGGGGTGAGGTTGGGCTGTAGCTGAAGCCAGCAGTAAGAAGAGGAGGAGGCGGGTTCGTAACTGTGAGAGACTGCTGGGCAGTCGCAGTCTGTTGAGGCGAACCACTGTCTTTCGTAGTTAGGGCCACTATGTACGTTCCCGCTGTCAAGTAGGTGTGCGTCGCTGTCGCGCCGTTACCGTTCGTTCCATCACCAAAATTCCAGGTGAATGCGTAGGGTGCTGTTCCGCCCGAGGCGGTGGCCGTGAAAGTGACGGGCTGGCCTACTTGCGGGGATGATGGAGAAAATGTGAAACTGGTGGCAAGAGTCGGGGGTGTGTTTGTCTTGAAGAACTCTGTCATCGGCTTGGCCTTGGCATCGTTAGATGTCAGACTGGCCAGGTTCCAGTTCACCTCTATTGTCCGGGTCCAAGAATAGTGGTTGTAGCGGTTGCTACTCGCGAATCCGGTTTCAGCTAGTGGACCGGCCCAGACTGCGTAGACGCAGTCCTCTGAGCTTCCATTGAGAGGACACCAACCCGTGCCCTCGTCGAAAACAACGAACAATGCAGCGCGAGTATTAGTGAAAGTGTAACTCTTCAGAATATTCGGCACCAGACCGCTCAGATAGTTGTCGCCCATTGGAATGGACTCCGCGCAGACACCGGTGAACCCGTGCATGTTGTTGCAGTTGTTTGGTGTGAGCCACATGAAGTTGGGTGCAGAAGCTGAATTCAGGTCGTTGATTAGTGAACAGTCCGTTACCGTGCAGCTGCTCGGGTTCGCCAGTACGACCTTAGAACATCGGGCCGGGTTGTTTAGAATATCTTTGAAAGTCACAAACGGATTATGCTCGGGAGTATACGGTTCATGATAACTCGTATCGCAACCGCTAGCAACATTCTGATCCTCCATGTAACCCTTCCACGTTAAGCCGACAGACTCAAACCGGTCCACAAGGTTCTGATTAGACACTGGAGGGCAACCTGTATTCCCACAACCGAACGTACCACCCCCCAGCAATGCCATGTAATCGGCTTCACTGAAATGCGATACTCCGAGATACTGGGATCCAATCCCGTAACTATTGGCGAGACCAGCAGTATACTGGTCCCCGTTAGAGCCTGAACAGGGAGGGGGACTCCCGGCGCATATGTCCTGTATCCCATGGTCTTCCATGACGATGATAACCGTGTGGTCAAAGGTGGTGCCTGACGGAGGTGTCGCATTCGCCAACTTGGCAAGGTTTGCCGCTGCGAGGATGCCTAAGCTGATCGTCAAGAGAAGAATGGAGAAGGAGAGAATCCTGGCTGCTCCTCTCTTTGGCCGCTGCAAGACTCTTGCCTCCCGCTCACCGAGCCTCAGATGAAATATTTCAAAGGCAGGTCCACAACATCCTAGGAGCGACTACTTGCGAACACATATCCGGAATTCTTGCACAAATGAATGCGTTTTAGGTAATACTGTTCCATCAACGGAAGGATCCCGAGGAGAGTAAGTCAATTTCTCATGTTGATTTATCTATCGCAATATAACCAGCGACTCCATTCGCTTGCTGGCGCACGCTTCTCTGTTTTGCGTTTTCAGTGGAGGAGTCCGCCTTCTTCCATGAACGTTTGCGCTCCCGGGCCCACATAGGTGAGAAGAGTCAGATGTTTGAAGCTCCTACGAATCCAGTTTTGCATAGAATCAAACCAGTCTCTGAACTCGACAGGCTTCGGAACTAGGTCTTGCTTACCATCATCAAGATAGTTCATGTCGGCTCGGATTCCTCCCGCTAACATCATGTGAGATAGTGTCCATGAACGGAGAAACTCGACGACGGGGGATTGGAATCCGTCGATCACATAGCAACTCTTCTCTGGCGCATACTCCGTAACAAGCGGGAGACGAACAGCCTTGTTCAGCAACCAGAACTTTCTCGTGTCCTCGTCCTCGGCGGGTTCCGGAAGAACAGTAATCGGTGCAAAATCGGATGAAGGCGAGATCGCCGGAAGGATTACTAGGTCCCCAGACGACCGCAAGTACTGTAGGAAAGTCTCTTCGTCTTCCTTGGACATGTACAGGACTAGTTGTTTTGGCAAGGTACCTTGCACTTTGTTGGAGTCTCACAATCCATCAATCTGCAGCTTCTTGAGCGTTAAGACAACCAAGTTACTGTTGGAAGGGTCGACTAAATAGCTACAATCGGCGGCGAGATAACGGACCATGGAATCGGCCTCTGAATCCGATAGATCCCGAAGGGTCAAGGCTATTCTGCGGTCCCCGACAGTTATCTTCTCGTTGATTCTAGTCACGGTCTACATTATCATAGGAGCAATAGTAGGGAACTTTTTCGAGCCGATACAACTACAGAATATCTTCGTCGATCTGGTGGTCCAGTGCGATGTCCCAACACCCATATTCCCTTGGACTGTTCTCACAGCTATCTTCCTGCACGCCAGCATTCTCCACATAGCGAGCAATGTCTTCTTCCTTCTATTCTTCGGTTTCATTCTAGAAGAACAAGTGTCGAAATCGCGCTGGATAATGACCTTCTTCATAACGGGGTTAGTAGGGAGCCTTGGCTTCGTGGGTTACGATCTTCTCGGCTACTCCTTATCCCCAAACACGTTCATTCCTGACTGTGCCGTTGGGGCGTCCGGTGCTATCTATGGAATAATGGGAACAGCAGTCGGACTAAAAGTGGTACTCTTACTAATTTTCCTTCTAGGTCTGGACATTTTCGCAGGGGGTGGAGGACCCGCCCACCTCGGAGGACTCGTCGCGGGACTCATACTGAGAAGATACTGGTCACTTGGCGGAGGGTCCTTCCGCGGAATCTAGCGAAAGGTTCACCAAACAGTGATGATCTTCTTGGCATCAATCCGAAAAGTCTGGACAGGTCTGCGACCGGAGATGTATTATGCAACATCCGTACGTCGTTTGGACTCGACGGTACGTAATATGGCACCAAAGAAGAAGAGCAAGAAAAAGAAAAGTATGTAGACAAGGCAAGGGCGTCGAACGCCCGTCCCCTCCAGTTTTCTTTTCTCGCTAATTATTCTGATATCCATTTGTAGCCGTTTGGAACCGGATTGCAATTGGCAGATCCGTTTTCATTATCAGCTCGCCATCCGATTGCTGAAGAGTCGAACCCTTCCTCGATTATTCAGGTCCCTTTCTGCCACAAATCATAAAATGTCAATAGGGAAAAGGGACGGCCAAGGATCGAGGAATGGCTGAAACTGCAAAGGGCTTAGACAGGACCCATTGGCGAAACCTTCGAATCATCATAGTCGCGACGCTGATAGCGCTGACGGTTCAGGGCTGGACAGGAGATGCAACCAACCTTTTCTCGATGTCTCCTTCGGGAGGCGTGGAGTAGTCGCTAAACGGCATCTTTAACGGCGTTGTGACGACCTGCTTCTTCTTGATCTGGCACGCTTTCGAAGGAATCGCCATATTCGCCCTCTCGCTGATCCTCCTTGCGTTTTCCATCAAAGCCAAACCCAAGAGCATCCGAATCTGCGCGATTCTTGGACTTGTCTACGTTGTGGTGGCGGGGGTTGGCGGACTATTCTTCGTCTTGTCAGGGTTCACGAACAATGGAAACTCTGCCCAGATGGGAGGAAGCTTCATCGGTGCCTACGCATTCTACTTCATGGAACCTTACTACGCAAGATAAACGATTAACCGAAATCCCATGAGATAATTCCTCTCGGCCCGTCGTGATGGAACGCTCGTCCGACCATTTCTAATACTGTTAGTCTCAGACCGCTTAACCATCTCCGTTGCTCATAGATCTTAGTGTCCCATCAAGGAAAGCTGAGCGGAGTCTCTGGATCGCACTTGCAATATCCTCAGTGATCGTCGCCGTCGAGTTCACAGGAGGGTTCCTGGGTCAAAGCCTTGCATTGCTCAGTGATTCAGGCCATGTGCTGACCGATGTTCTAGCCATCAGCGTCAGCATCCTCACACTCAGGCTTGGACGCATGCAACACACAGCAAAGCGGACCTTTGGATATCATAGAGCCGAGATCTTCGCCGCTCTTGTCAACGGCTCGACCCTTATCGCCGTAGCCCTTCTGATAATCTATGAAGCCCTTCTCAGACTCCAGCAGCCGACCAGAGTCCAAGGAACGCTCGTTCTCTCTTTAGCCTTGTTAGGCCTCCTGGGAAATCTTACCACAACAGGACTACTCGCCCGTACAGGGAAGACAAGTCTCAACGTCAGAGGAGTCTTCCTTCACGCCGTCGGAGATACAATCTCATCCATTGCCGTAATAGTCAGTAGCATTGTAGTTGTGTTCACTGGCTACTCCGGGCTGGACCCCATAGCAGCGATCCTGATTGGGATTCTGATCATGAGAAGCGCCTACGGTCTCGTGAGGGACTCGACGAACATTCTGCTCGAGGCCACCCCTAGACACCTGGAACTAGAAAGCATTGCCAAAACTATCCGAAGCGTCGAGGGTGTCAAGGGGGTCCATGATCTACATGTCTGGACGATCACATCCGGACTCTATGCTCTCAGCGGACACGTAACACTAGATTCAGACAAGATAAGTCAGGGCTCTATCATTATCGAAAAAGTTGCCAAGAAGCTGAAAGAATCGTTTGGCATAGAACACGTGACTTTACAAATGGAGAAGGAGACCCTCGAGAATATTCAACATGAATCCTCTACGCTTTGATGCGCCCCTCAGCGCCAAGGAAATTCTATATAAGGTACCGGGTAACTTTGCCCGCTTAGATTGCTCAAGACCAGCACACGCCATCCGTCTCCGTCATCCCCTATACTCCGGATAGTCTTGATTCCAGTCTTCACCTCCTTGTCTCTCGCTACCAACTATGCGATGATTGACATTCCAAACGTCAAGTTGATGGATGCGTTTGTCTTCATCGCAGCCTTCCTCTTCGGATTACAGGTCGGACTCGGCACAGCCGTCTCGATTTGGGCCGTATACGGATTCGTCAATCCCTACGGCCAAGATGACCTCATACTCCTCTTTTTCTTGATGACTGGCGAATGCTTGTACGCCCTAGCAGGCGCCCTCCTTAATCGCACCTCAGTAGCCCGAGAACTCATAGCGAAGCAGATTCAAACCAGGACAAGAGACAAGCAGTCAATCAGCCACGGCATGGACCTAGAGACAGGGATCCTGTCCCGAATCAGGACACGTGCTAGGAACCTGCTCAATAATGCGCGTCCGTATGGAAGGATGAGTCTGTTATTCGGACTAATTGGCTTCCAGGCAACCTTCGCCTACGATGTCCTGACAAACTTCGGGTCTTGGGTCTTCAAGACCAGTTCACCGTATCAAGCTCTCATTATTGGAATGATAACCGGGGTCCCCTTCGCCATACTCCACGAAGCAAGCAATCTAGTGTTCTTCGCGACGGTAGTCCCTCCCGCAATAGTGGCCGCGAAACGTGTAGGCCTGCAGATTCAACAAAGGACTCAGTGAGCACTAACGAATAGCCACCGGGTCTTCTATCTCATTCTCGGAATAACAGCTCTCACAATCGCGTCAGCTCAGGTTGGCGCATATTATTATCTTGAGATTCCCAGGAATGGTACGGTCGCTAATTCGTCAAGACTTTGCAACTATCTAACAAGCAGTCCAATGGGAGTAAACATGATTGCTACAAACGTTCTGATCAACTATGGCAACGGCACGATGAAATGGTACAATGAAACAGCAGTCCCTTCCAGCTGGAATGCCTACGCGCTGACAATGTACCTAGCGAAGTGCAATGTTCAGGCGAAGTTCTATGGACCTCCGTTGAACGAACACTTCGTTACGGCAATCAACGGAGTCAGCAATCAGGGTAGTTTCTCCTGGAGCATCTGGATGTTCTGTCAAAACAAGAATGCTTGGGCATACTCACAGATCGGGATTGACCTGATTTCATTAGCAAACGGCCAGACCCTGGCATGGGACTTCGGATCTTCCTCTTCTGGAAGCAATCCACCTCCCCCCGTACCAAACGCGAAAACGGTGAGCTCCTGCCCGTGATTGCTTTCGAAGCTCCCGTTGCCAATACTTATATTCCGAGTCCCGAAGGAGCGGGTAACTTTGCCCGCTCTGAAAGTGTATGTACTAGTCATCATTAGTTTGCTGGTTTCCGGCTATGTGCCGACTCTTTCATCTGGATCGTCCACGACCGCCCAAGCTGCACTCGCCAACGCTCTTCGATGGTTGGATGTCAACCAGAACCCTGATGGCTCATACAGTTCTACTCCCCAATACTACCAGCACTGGGCCGCTGCGGCCGCCTACGCTCTATGGCTCAACAGTTCAAGCTCTCCCGAAGCGTCCAGAGCCTACTCGTGGGTAGCCTCTCAAATGGATAATTCTTCTAGTGGGACGTGGTACGAAGCGGACATCCCTGGCGCAATACTATACTCTCTTGCTGCCAGCAAGAATCTTGGTCTAATGCACAACTCATCGGACTACACAGCGCTCCGCAACTTCCAGCAGTCCAATGGGGGATTCGCTGGTTTTGCAGAGCCCCCAACCTACGCCCCCGTTGCGAGCGTCGTGGATACTAGCATGGCTCTCTGGGGACTCATTCACGCAAAAGCGGTGAACGCCTCTAGCCAAGAAGATGCCGCAAGATACCTCTTCTCTCTCCAAAACACGACCGACGGAAGCTTCGCCCTCACGTCGAACACGGTCTACAACAAATTGGAGTCCTTGGCCCCAGACCCGATCAGCCTGACAGCGCTAACGTTGGTAGTTTTGAAGGATGCCTCCTACGCTCCAAGTGATTCCCGGATTTCCCTCGGGCTAGACTATCTTGAAAAGGCTGTTTCAGCATCGTTCAAGAGTAGCGTTGACCCATCCAACTCGACTGGGCACGTATATGCAGCATCCCTCGCGGCTATTGCCTTCAACGACTACGGCAGGAACCATGATGCGTTGGCGCCAATACCCTTCATCATAGCGAAGCAGAACGCTGACGGAGGGTTTCATGATGAATCCCGGGGCTCGACGGCGTCAAATGCCCTAGACACTGCGTGGGCAGCTATAGCCTTGCAGCTGGTTCCTCCCGGTCCAGAGTTTGGCGCCTTTCTCCCGCAATTAATCATCTTTGGGACAATTGCTGGGATTGCTGCCTTGGCGGTTATCGTGGGGGTTGTCGTCTACCTAGTCAGGAGAAATAAAACACAGACTCCAGTGAGTCTGTGAAAGGGACCTGTTTTCAGACTTGCGAAAGCGGTGCGTGAACTAGTTTTGGCTGTGCTTTGTCGTGCCGGTTCCTTCGAGGGCGTGGACCATGTTGACGACGACTTTGATGGTTGGGATCAATGCGATCAGCAGAAAGATTAAGGGATAGGCCCATGGCTGCGCTGTAAAGTAGGGCTGAGCAATTCCGCTGGTCACTGAGTAGAGTATACCGATGGCCACGATCTGGAAGAAGTATGCGAGTAGCGGTGTCCAGGTTCGATAGTTCTTGTATGTGTCGGATACGGTGTCGGCGAGCTGGGTGCCGAATTTGAGGATGATGAGGCAGACGATGAGGCCGAGCATGAAGACTACGATGTTCGCGACTGATATGGTGGATCCTGTTATTGGGTTAGATATTCCTGGAAAGCCAAGAACTACGGCTTCGACGATTACCAGTACTATGACTCCAGCGACTAGTCGTATGAATGAGGGCATGACAGGAGCAAACGCGCCCCAAGTCTTGTTGGAGGTTGAATCTGTCATTTTTTACACTTGGAAAGACTATCGCTATGCGAACGGGATATTGCTATGTCGAAACCTTGGATGGCACGGTTGGGTTACAGCCTGAAATGCTTCAGGTTCGACCGCCTCCAGATTTAATATGGAACCCAGCAGCCCAGCGGATAGTCGGAAGGTTCTGGGCTGTTTGGGTAGATAGAGCATAATGACGATCCACGTCCTCCTCACAGCAGACAACCACCTCGACCCCTCAGCTGTCCAGTACGGTCCCAGAAGATTCGAGAGAAAGCGCGACTTCCAACAATCCTTCGACGTCTTGGTCAACTTTGCACTTGAGAACCGGCCCGACCTCTTCCTGATCGGAGGCGACTTTTACGATGGCATACTGCCCGGCAACCCTACGCGCGCCTACGTGGCTGAACAGTTTAGGCGGCTGCATGAAAAGGAGATCAAGATAGTTCTCATTAGCGGTCATCATGATACCCCGAGGAGCATAGAGCAAGGAGTCTCACCACTATCCGTCCACGCCAAGACAGGCCACGTCTACTTCCTACAAGACCCCCGCCCAACACCGAAGATGTTCCATTTCGGAGGAGAGAACGTCAACGTCACCGGCATGAGCCTCAGCCCCGGACTCGGTCCCGAGCAAGACCCGCTGGCCGGACAAGAAGTGTCGCGCGAGGGCGACGTGAACATATTCCTCACTCACTATCCTATCGAAGGGTTCGAAGGCTACTTCGGACAAGAGACACATATCGGAAAATCCTCGATACCTCGAGACTATCAGCTGTTCGCGTCTGGACACCTTCATCGGCATCAGAAGAATACCATCAATGGCACGGCTGTGATGTATCCGGGGAGTACTGAGCGCGTCAGCTTCAACGAGGAAAGAGAGGAGAAAGGGTTCTGCTGGCTCGAACTAGACAAGAGCGGCATACTGCAACAAGAATTCCACTCAACGCCCGCCCGTCCAATGGAGACGCTAGATTCCCGGGTGACCGGTGAGGGTGGAAGCCTAACACGGCAAGTACAAGATGTTATAGAGAAGAGACGTGGCGCCGAAAAGATTCTACGGATTCGAGTAACAGGTCGAGTATCTCTCGACCAGCTCTCAACCTACAAACGCTCAGCCCTACAATCATACTGCCAGGACCGTTTCTTCCACACCGAGTTCGACGAGGACGGCCTGAATGTTCTGACGTCAGAGGCGATAGAGTCGCTGCCAAGGACCACGCCGCTAGAAGAGCTCGGTCGGTCATTTCAATCCCTTCTTTCGAACGTGAAAGAGGAAGAGCGTCCACTCGTTCATGAAGCTTGGAAGGCGACTGTTGCGAGGCTGCAAGAGGAGGGAGTCAGCTGAGACTAGTAAGTCTTCAGGCGCAGAACTTCAAGAAGCTGAAGCTCGCCAAACCCCTTCCGCTTTCTGAGGGCATTATTCTAATCACCGGTCTCAACGAGAGCGGCAAGTCAACGATCCTAGACGCTGTCCTCTACGCGCTGTTCGGCCGTGTGATTCGGCCTAGCAAGATGCCGAGCAACGAGGACATCATCAGCTATGGGAATGGGGAGGCACAGGTTCGCCTAGAATTCGACATTGGCGAGAACAGGTATCGCGTGGTGCGGGAGGTCCACAAGACCCGACCCAACCGGGCGACCCTTGTTGAGGTGCGGTCCAACGGTACGACAAAGGCTCTCGCAAGCTCCGTCAAGGACGTAACGGCTGAGATTGAGCGGCTGCTTGGAGGGATAACGTATGATGAGATTGTTGCGAGTAGCGTTGTTGCCCAGAAGGATCTCGAACGGCTCATCAAACAACGGCTCGATGATCGTAGGAAGGTCATCAACGTCTTCCTCAACCTAGAGAGCTTCAACAAGGTCCAAGATCAGCTCGATAATGAGCGGAATGGAATTGAAGGCACGAGTAGGACCCCGGGACACCTCACAGTTGAGAGGCAGCGTCTCGAGACTCTCAACGAGCAGCTGAAGGAGTACAAGGAAACAAGCGTTCAGCTAGACAATCTGAATGTAAAGGTCGAGAAGCTCAAGAAGGATCAACAACATCAAGAGAAACGCTTCGTTGAAACTGACACTCTATACAAGACGCTCAACGAGTATGGAGAAGCCGTCAAAGAACGAGACTCTCTACAGCGAGAGATAGAAGACAAGAGCCTCCTCACAAACAATCTCCAGCAACAACTCGCCAGCGTCGACACACAACGATCAGATCTTACAAGAGCTGAGATAGAGGTCAAGAAGTATGGCGATCTTGCCGAAGCAGAGAAAGCAATAACCCGAGCTTCGGAGGTTCTTGAAAAAGTTCGGAGCGCTGAGCTTCAGATAGCACAGTTCGAAGATCGAGAACAGAGATTACAAGCGCAGATTACCGAGACAAACAAGAAAGTAACTAGTGTAGACGAATCACGGCTCGTCTCTTCAGACAAGCCTCGAAGAGTCTGGTCTTACCTTATGGCTACCGCCGCCTTCGGTGCGGGAGCAGTTCTCTCCTTCATTCTGGGCTTTGCGGCACTATCTATCGCCCTCGGGTCTCTTGCGGTTGTATCACTCTTACTTCTGACTCGACAAATTGTCTCCTTGTCCCAACAAGCCGAAGCATCCAAGCAGCAACAAGACCGCCTAGCCGGTGCTCAACTTCTCGTTTCTTGGGAGAACGAGTTAGGAGAAGTGAAGAAAGGTCGAGAGGTTGCAGACGCGACGATCAGACAAGGGTCCAGCCAGATTCTGCAGGTCCTAGGCTCCGTCGAATCATACTCTAGCTACCTGCAAGATCTGACTGATCCTAGAGAGGTCGTGGAACAAGCCTCCTCGATCTACAATCAAGACAAACAATCGCTCAGCGCTGTAACGGAACGGGTTAACATGCTCCAGAAACGTCTGGGAGAAGAGCCCGAGCTGAAACGACAGCTCGCCCAAGCCCAGCTCGACATTGCCATGGTCGAGAAGAAATTCAAGAACACTCCACTCCCATCTCTACCTAAGGGAGTTGAATTCTCACCGGGGCTGCTTGACGAGGCGAGCCAGATGCGTGACAGTCTCAACGAGTCAGTGTCTCGTGTGAAGACTCAGATTGAAGAGTCGATGACGCGCATCATCGAGCTGAAACAGTTCCTAGAAGAGAACAAAGATCTAGAGGAGCAGGTCGACGAGCAGAAGCGGAAAGTACTGCTATTACAGAAACAGCTGGCAGTGGTCAAGTATTCTATCAAGGGACTCGAACAGGCTTCAGAATCCCTGAGGAACCGGGTCAAGCCCCAGGTCGAGAGGTACATGAGCCAGATTCTGCCAGTGATCACTTCTGGCCGATACAAGGCAGTCCAGCTAGAGGACGATTATACTGTGAGGGTCTTTGATCCGGAGGCGGGAGAGTTTCGGCCGAAAGAAGTATTCTCGGGCGGGACGGAGGATCAGCTCTTGCTGGCGATGAGGCTGGCTTTCGCGCTGGCATTGATCCCTCAAGCTAAAGGACGCAATCCCGAGTTTCTATTCCTCGACGAGCCTCTCGGTAGCTCAGACAAGGTCCGGCGAGAAGGAATACTCGCACTGATGCACGGGGAGTTGTCCGAGAACTTCAAGCAGATCTTCCTAATCAGCCACGTAGGGGATCTAGAGGTGGAAGCAGACACTATCATCGAGATGGATAATGGGGCGGTCCGAGAAGTAGTGACCCGCAAACCCTCAATACCACAACCCTTAGAGATTCCAGCTTGACACCGTCTTGAGTCTCGACTGGCTCTACAGCCTTGACGAGCTGAATGCCTACAGACTAGACACAGAGAAAGGAAAGGAACGACTCGAGGCCCAGATCAAGAATCTTCCCGGATTATTGACTGTCGCCGGAATAACGCTTCCGAAGAAACCTAGGATTCTCTGTTTGATGGCTGGATCTTGCATCGAAGGAATAGCGTTCGCGCAGGTCTACGATGCTGACGTAAATTGCGTCGACATGCAAGAACGACTCTTGGCCAAGGGTCTCAAGGAGGCCAAGAAGAGAAAGCTGAAACTTCACGTGGTCCGTGGCGATGTGCGAGAACCATCAAAGCTCGTCACTGGAAAATTTGATCTAATAACGGTTCTGGGACAACCGCTTCCCCATATGGGGATTTTCGACTTCGACCAGACAATCAAGGATGTAAAGAAACTCCTTGCAAAGAATGGAACATTCCTAATCGACCAGTCGGATCTGATCTTCAGAATCCTACCACAATACCGAGACGCTATGACATCGAACCTCGAACCACCAGTCCTCAGCATTCACCGCGAATTCAACCCGAGACACGGATACTTCGAACGTCTCTACTTCGGTAGAACAAGACACGACGCATACAAGATCTACATGTGGGCGCCATGGATCATCGAATACATGCTCAAGAAAAACGGATTCACCAAGGTAGAAGTCAAACCATACGTGGA
>Ga0209055_1001130_pt1 | contig 17822 bp, 11 predicted proteins | sample GraSoiAngelo_110_FD_185875 | JGI IMG/M metagenome (GOLD analysis project Ga0209055, IMG submission 185875) | Grasslands soil microbial communities from the Angelo Coastal Reserve, California, USA - 14_0903_12_30cm (SPAdes) (version 2) | ecosystem: Environmental > Terrestrial > Soil > Grasslands ... | reverse complement strand
GCAATCGCCGGCCCTTGTCCCATCAAAAGGGCCATGGCCATGATGCTCAATAAGGCGATGAGCCTTTTCTTTCCCCCTGCCGATACGTATCGACTGCTGCTTCTCGCCGTCAGCGAATCAATGACTCCGCCAGCTCTCAAAACGACTTCATCAGCCATAACGCCTCCAGCGCTAAAAGTCTTGACTCTTTCCTAGCCACTGCGCTCCGGCTACGCCGCCAGACAAGCGGCCAGCTTGAGCAATTCATAACGACCGAGAGGGGCACACGCCTATGCCGCCTCCTTCGTGATGACTGCTATGCTCAACCGACACGTTTCGACACGTTTTGCGGAATGTCACGCCTTGGAAGACGTGCCCAGATCGTTCCCCAAGCGAATGGACACACCCCGTGAGGTCCAGATTTATCGGTTTCGAGGACCCAGGACGGCGAGTATTAGGGGACAGAACATAACAATTGTCAAGACAAAAACACACAGAAGAACGATATTTTTGGGTCTTTTTCCAGATTTTGGGAACGTTTACACAAAATGGGAGGAAAATCCCCGGAATTGGAAGACCTCTCAGGCCCGAGAACGCCGACCCCGATCAACTGATGAGGAGTGCTGTCGACGCCGGCAACGGAGGGATTTACAGGCCGCCATAAAGGACCATCGAAAGGCTCTTTGCGGTTCCGCAAACACGATCGAAGCCAAGGTGAACCCGCGTGCCGCACTGGTCTTCGGTCCCGGGAGGAAAACGGTGCCCCTGGAGCACTCAACCCGGCGAGTTAGGAGTCGCCTGCCCGGCAGAAAGCCTGGTTGTTCTGCTACAATCGCGCGCGGTAAGGCTGCCTGCACGACTGCCGGTGCAAGCGCAACCGTACCTTCGCCCCGCACCGCGAAACCTTGTGATTGGCAGCTTGAAACGAAGGCCCAAAAAACGGGCGCCCTTGACAGCCCCCTCAACCCAAAGGGAGAAGTGTGCTTCATTTTTCGCTTGACATGGCCGACTAGCGTGAGCCCCGGATGAAGCCGGGAACCAACATTACGCAGGCGCAAGCCGAAATGGACTTAATCGGTAGGCAGCTAGCCAGCGGAGAATACAAATTAAGGATATTGGAGTGAGACTCGTCTTTCTGCAGGAGGCGATTCTCGGCAAATTCCGTAAGACGTTCCTGATATTGATGGGATCGGTTGCGGTCGTGCTTTTGATTGCCTGCGCAAATGTGGGCAATTTGATCCTTGCGATGTTTCTAGCGCGAAGGAAGGAGATAGCGATCAGGTTGTAACTAGGTGCGACGCACGGCCGGATAATCACTCAACTGCTTGTCGAGAACTTGCTGCTCGCGGCGGCCGGAGGAATAGGTGGCGTGATTTGCGGTATCGCGTGCCTGCGGATTCTCAAAGCTTGGGGACCGAAGGATATCCCGAGACTCTCAGGCGCCAGCATAGACCCTACGGTACTGGCATTTATTGTTGGAATCACCTTCCTTAGCGGTGTTCTCTTCGGACTTGCTCCCGTGTGGCAGCTTGTGCGCAGCGAGCGAACACATGTATTGAACACTGAAAGCGGATGGTCTACGACACGGTCCGGGCACTCGAGCAAGGTTTTAGTATAGTAGTCTCGAAAGTTGTGCTCTCAGTCGTATCGTTGGCTGCTGCAGGGTTGCTAACCAAGAGCCTATTCCTGCTCAGACGGGTCGATCCAGGATTCAATGCCACGCATTTGCTCACGCTTCAGGTGGATCGTCCAATTCTGGCCGGCTCCGAGGCTCAGACAGGCCAATTCTTATGAGGAGCTCATTGCGCAAACTTCAGCCTTACCAGGAGTAGAGTCTGCCGGCACCACCATCGCCTTACCCATGGAAGGTGGAAGGCCGTGGCTGACAAACTTCGGAATTACTGGACGCGTCTTCCCAAACCCTGCCGATCGGGCCAGCCGCAGATGTTCGCATTGTTAGTCGGAACTATTTTCGTGTGATGCAGATCCCTTTGCGTCGAGGCAGGCTATTTTCAGAAACGGATACGAATGAGTCAGCACACGTGGCGATCGTAAACGAGAGCCTCGCGCGACGGTACTTGAATAGACGAGCTCCTGAGGGCCAGTACATTGAGCTTCGCCCGTTCGGGGCCGGACGATGCCAAAGTAATCGGGGTGGTTGGCGATGTACGCCAATCGTCGTTAAGCGAAGCGCCTGCTCCCGAAATCTATCTTTTGAACTCACAAGAATCTGTTCCATGGCAGGCATTAGTCGTGCGTACCAAATCTGAGCCGCTCAGGCCTTGCGGCCATGATCCGAGAGCGGATCCGTTTGCTCGACCCTAACTAACCAGACCATCGGACGTGTTGAGACGATGGAGCAGATTCTGGATTTCGGAACGAACCAACATCGCTTTCGCGCAGTTTTACTGAGTAGCTTCGGCCTGATAGCGCTGATGCTTGCGATCGCAGGGGTGTACAGTTTGGCGCCTTATTCCGTGAGTCAGCGTACGACAGAGACTGGGGTTCGGATGGTACTTGGCGCCAAGCCTGACAACATCCTTCCCTTAATCATCGTGCAGAACATGGGTATGGTATTGGTAGGCACTGGAGTCGGCCTGGCCGCGGCGCTCCTCTGTACTCGAGTACTCAGTAGCGTGCTGTACGGGGTTGGGAACACCGATCCTGCAACCTTTGGTCTCGTGATCGCACTGCTCGTTGTTGTTGCGTTATTGGCAAGCTATATCCCTGCCCGACGGGCCATGCGCCTCGATCCATTGGTCGCGTTACATTGCGGTTAATTGGCGCCAGTTGTGCCAAGCCCGTGGTACGGATTTAGGAAAGCTGGTTGCGAACATCAGTCTATGAGGCCGGCAACTGTCAGCTGGACCGCGACGATATGGTTAACTTTTGTTCCGGTTGTGACGAATAAGATCAGGCTCGGGACAAAGACTGCTTTTCTGGGTTAAAGTAAGTGCCCATGCGGGCCTGGATTACCCATCTTCTAGTTCTTTTAGTTCTCTCTTGCGCCATCTTCCTTATGTCGTTCGTACACGATCGCGGACAGCATGTGCCCGTCAGTGAACAAGATTGGCCGGTCTGGGGAGGGGCACCGGATAACAGCCATTATTCTTCGCTCGCCCATATCAATCGACGCAACGTGAAGCAGTTGGAAGTGGCCTGGACTTTCGACACTGGCGAAAAGGGTGGTCTCCAGACCAATCCGCTCATCGTGGGCAGGACCCTCTACGGCATCAGTCCCACACAGAAGATATTTGCCTTGAACGCCGCGACAGGCGAGCGTTTATGGAGTTTCGATTCCGGCATCAAGGGTATGCAACCGGACCGCGGGTTAGCTTACTGGTCGGACAGCAGAGAGAAGAGAATTCTGGTCGGCGTCATGAATTTTCTTTACGCATTGGATGCCACGACGGGCACACCAATTCCTTCCTTTGGCAACAACGGCCGAATCGACTTGCAGGAGAACCTGGGCCGCGAGCCGCGCTGGCAATCCATTGCGCTGACCAGTCCAGGGGTTGTTTACCAGGACGTGATCATAGTAGGCGGTCGCAATCCCGAGACGCTACCTGCGCCTCCGGGTGACGTTCGCGCGTTCGATGTGCGCACCGGCAAACTGCGCTGGTCCTTTCACACTATTCCTCATCCTGGCGAATTTGGTTACGATACATGGCCGAAGGACGCTTGGAAGACGAGCGGCGCCGCCAATAACTGGGCGGGAATGGCTCTGGATACGAAACGCGGCATCGTCTATGTGCCGACCGGGTCGGCCGCATTCGATTTCTATGGAGGCGACCGCATCGGGGATGATTTATTTGCAAATTGCCTGATCGCGCTCAATGCCGAGACCGGACAACGCATCTGGCATTTTCAGGCCGTCAGACATGATTTGTGGGACCGCGATTTCCCTTCGGCGCCTGTACTCCTGAGTGTAAAACACGATGGCAAATCCATCGACGCCGTCGCGCAAACCAGCAAGCAGGGTTTTGTTTTCCTGTTCGATCGTTTGACGGGCCAGCCGTTGTTCCCGATTGAGTATCGGAAGTATCCTCCGAGCACCCTGCCGGGCGAGCAGACGGCGCCTGAGCAGGGCCTTCCCACCAAGCCCGCACCGTATGCACGTCAATCGATCGACGAAACGCAGTTGATGAATCGCACACCGGAGGCGCATCGGTGGGCACTCGAGCATTTCCGCAACATGCGTCATGAGGGGCAATTCGTACCTTTCAGCGTGGGGAAGGAAACCTTCGTCTTTCCCGGCTTCGATGGCGGCGCGGAATGGGGCGGTCCTGCCGTGGATCCTGAGACTGGCATCATTTATGTCAACTCTAATGAAATGGCCTGGACGGCAGCGCTCTTCGAGGACACCGGCGAGCACGGCGCCCGTGCCGTCTACTTGAGCCAGTGTGCGGTGTGCCACGGCAACACGATGGCGGGGTCGCCTCCCGAGATTCCAGGGTTAATCGCAATCGGCGATCGCCTCAGCCCCGCTGACATCACGGTGACGATTAAGACCGGTAAGGGCAGAATGCCCGCCTTCCCTAATTTGTATGAAGACCAACTCAACGGGCTGGTGAATTTCCTCCTCACCGGCGAGAACAAGGAACTCTCCAGTTCCGAGCCGCGGCCGGCCGGGATGAAATACCGTCTCACCGGTTACCGCAGATTTCTCGGTCCCGAGGGCTATCCGCCCATCGCTCCACCTTGGGGCACGCTCAATGCCATCGATCTCAACACCGGGGAATACAAATGGAAAATCAATCTGGGCGAATATCCTGCACTGGCCTCCCAAGGCTTCAAGAATACCGGTTCGGAGAATTATGGCGGTCCGATCGTCACTGCCGGCGGCCTCTTATTTATCGGTGCCACCAACTTCGATAGGAAATTCCGCGCCTTCGACAAGGACACTGGCGAACTGCTATGGGAAGCTACGCTGCCGTTCGCCGGGAACGCCACTCCTGCGACCTATGCTGTAAACGGCCGTCAATATGTTGTGATTGCGGCCGGGGGAGGAAAAGACCCGAAGTTCGGGTCTGGAGGAGTTTACGTGGCCTTTGCCCTGCCGAACGAAGCGGCAGCGTCTCACAATTAACTGCCGGGGGCCCGCAGGATCAAGGCCCAGACGCGGAAAACGCGGTTTGGTTTACACTTCCGCTTTCTTCCGCTTCTAACAATTTTAGCCACCGGCGTACTCTGTTTTTCGGCTGGGTCGCGGTAACCTTGTTCGTTCAAATCGCGGACGCAACCAGATGAACGTACGCGTCTGTGTCGCTGGCCACTTTCTTATTGGTTGTTGCTGCACTTCCTATGCAGTCGTAGCAGACCGCGCCCCATCCCGAGCCCGACGTTCCGAGCCTGGTTCACCATTTCGGCTGGCTGACGGCACTCAGTTCTGGAGCGGCGATGGCACTTCTATGTGCGCTGTTGTGGTGGATTTTGGGTCATGAGGCTGCTTTGAGGGTAAAACCGGTTCATGCCGAGTGAGCATAACCAGGCCGCGTCCGTTTATAGAAAATATTAAAGAGAGGATACTCGAATGCGTGTTGGAGTTTTTACGCCTCTGCTAGCGCAGTTCCCCCTGGACGCAGTTCTCAAGAAGCTTGTCGACCTCAAGATCCAAACCGTCGAACTTGGCACCGGGAACTATGTGGGCGACCCACACTGCAAGCTCTCGATGCTGGAGAATGATTCGTCTCTGGCCGATTTTCGACAGCTACTCCGCGATCATGGCTTCAGCATCAGCGCCTTGAGTTGTCACGGCAACCCTCTCCATCCCGACAAGGCTCGTGCGCAGCAAGATCGGGAAGTGAGCCGCAAGACTATCCTGTTGGCGGAAAAGCTCGGCGTCCCTGTAGTAGTCGACTTTTCCGGTTGCCCTGGCGACTCACCAAAGGCCGCAGCTCCCAACTGGGTGACGTGCCCTTGGCCTCCTGACTACCGCAAGGTTCTCGACTGGCAATGGAACGAGGTGGTCGCGCCCTATTGGGTCGAGCATGTGAAGTTCGCGTCGGACCACGGGGTGAAAATCGCCGTCGAGATGCACCCCGGATTCGTCGTGTACAACCCGGAGACCATGCTCCGGCTGCGCTCGATCGCAGGTGACAACGTCGGCTGCAATTTCGATCCCAGCCATCTTTTCTGGCAAAGTATCGACCCGGTTGGCGCCGTGCGTATACTGGCAGGCGGCATCTTCCATGTCCACGCCAAAGACACGCAGCTTTATCCGGTTAACCTGCAGCGCACCGGCGTTCTCGATACCAAGCCATACACGGAAGAACGCGATCGCGCCTGGATCTTCCGCACCTGTGGTTACGGGCACGGAGCCGAGTGGTGGACCGAGTTGATCTCCACTCTGCGTATGTTTGGCTATGATTACGTGCTCTCCATCGAACATGAGGACAGCCTGCTCTCGCCGGCAGAGGGTCTGACTAAAGCTGCCAACTTCCTGAATAGCATTGTGATCCGAGAGCAGCCTGCAGCGGCCTGGTGGACGTAACGCTACGGGACAGGAACTTACGATGAAACCGATCAGAACAGCAATTTTCGGCACCGGCTTTATGGGACGTGTGCATCTCGAGGCGGCACGACGGGTCGAGTCCGTGGACGTCGCCGCTGTTGTGGGCAGAACTGACGAGGCGGCACGACGCTTAGGTGAGGGTTTTTCAGTCCCCCGAATGGGAAGAGACTACCGCGACGTGCTTCGCGACGCCTCGATCGCTGCGGTCCACGTGTGTACGCCGAACGCCCAGCACTTCTCCATGGCCAAGGACGCGCTCCAGGCCGGCAAGCATGTCCTCTGTGAGAAGCCCCTGACCACCTCGGTAGAGGAAGCAGAAGAACTCACATCGCTCGCCGCGCGGCAGGGACTGCGCAACTGTGTGTGTCACAACCTGCGCTACTACCCCATGGTGCAGCAGATGCGCAGCCTTCGAGAGGCGGGTGAGCTGGGCGACATTCTCGTCGTACAGGGTACCTATTCCCAGGATTGGCTGCTCTACGATACCGACTGGAACTGGCGTGTTGACGCGCAGGCCGCAGGTCCATCGCGGTGTATGGCCGACATCGGGTCACACTGGTTCGATATGGCGGAGCACATCACGGGAATGCGGGTGACCTCTCTTTGCGCCGATCTTCAGACTTACCACCGTACACGCAAGAAGCCGAAGGGCTCAATTGAGACTTTCGCGAACAAGCTGATGGGACCGGGAGACTATCAGGAAACTCCCGTCGAGACCGAAGATTTCGGGGCGGTGATCTTTCAAATGGGAAGCCGCACGCGCGGTTGCATGACGGCTAGCCAGGTCTCGGCTGGACGAAAGAACGGACTCAGCATTGAGATCTATGGCTCACGGTCTTCGGCCCGTTGGAACCAGGAGCGGCCCGACGAACTTTGGGTTGGCCATCGTGACAGTGGTAACGCGATTTTCGTGAAGGATCCGTCACTACTTACGCCGACAGCGCGCAGTTATGCCGATCTCCCCGGGGGGCATAGCGAAGGCTACGACGACACATTCAAGCAGGTGTTCCGGCCGGTTCTATGCTTCCATCGGATCAGGAGCCAGCCCCGAGTATCCGCAGTTCGTCGACGGACTGCGCCAGCTGAAAATTCTCGACGCCGTGCTCGAGAGCCACCGAAGCCGAAAATGGGTCGATGTACCGGAAAGGTGAGCGGCGGAACCCGGCCACAGGGCTGAAGCCCTATTTCCTGCACGGCTTACGCGGCCCCCAGAGCACCGCTCTTCAACGGTGCAGGCTGCATTCACTGGTTTTCAGTGGGGCTGTTACTTTCGAATAAGCTTTGCAACCTGCTGCAGCGCTTGCACGGCCTCATCCGGCAGTCTGCCTGAGGTGTCAGGAGATAGATTCAGCAGAAAATTCGACTTTCGCTGCTTGCAAACCCGATAGTTGCCGGCGATAACTTCGGGATCTTGCGTCTTGAATCCCTCCCGCCAAAACCAACTGTGCATCGGCGGCATTGGCTTGTAAGGCGGTCCGGTTGGCATCCACGCCTCCATCGGCAAGTAGTAGGTTTTGTCGCCCACCTTGATGTGGGGATCGTGGCCCTCCGGGGCAGGCAGGGTATCTTCTCCATTAATTACGTCGGTCGGCCAACTTGCGGGCTCCGAGATCCGTCCCAAATTCCGCTTGCTCTGATAAAAAGCCTGGTTCATCACCACGATGCAGTCGGGGCTCAGCGACTTTATGAGCCGGTACAGCTCCCACCGCTGGTCGGAGGAGATTTTCCAGGTGATGTCCAGCAGCTGATAGAACGGCGTGCGATAGCGTGTGTGCAGTTCGGTGAGGTGGTGCTTGATGAGCTTGTAATAGCCGTCGGGAACGGGCGAATCCCAGTCGAACTTGCCTTCATTATGTGGATCTAGGATGCAGTAGTAGAAGCCGGGTTCCAGCCCATACTCTTTGCACGCAGCCATGAACTCCACAACTACGTCAGTTTTATTGCCACTTGCGGCGACGTCGTAATCGTAACCTTCCGAATCCCACAGGCAGAACCCGGACATGTGTTTGGCCGTGAGAACGGCGTATCTGGCGCCAAGCTCTTTTGCCACACGGATCCATTGCTGCACATCCAGCTTGGTGGGATTGTATGTGCTGGCCGGCACTTTACCGGTTTCGTAGTCGTCGCCGGTAAAGGTGTTCATGCTGAAATGATAAGAGACGCCAAACTGAAGCTCTTCGTATCGCGCCAACACAGGTGTGCGTCTCGTGGCAGGCTCGAGTGGTGCCGCACCGGACAAAGTCTCAACCAACGGTTGCGCGAGTGTGGCTGCCGCCAAGCCCGCGGTTCGGGTCAAGAGTTCACGCCGAGTCATCATAGTTTCCACAATTAAGATACCCGGATTAAGTTTCCGACTGTTTCCGACACATACGAAAATTCCTTGAAAAGGGTGAATAGTGTGGCTTCTATGTCGCCCTCCGTACAACGTGCGACTGTCCTACTGTCCCTTGGTGTCGATCGGCAGTTAAATCCTTACCTCAATTACGCCTTTGGCGGCCAGGTGATCTGGCCACCATGGTGATAGGCTAAGTTACCGATGTGGCCGGCGCGCGCGGCCGCAACCCCGGTTTCGACGGGTGCATTGGGTTCTTTGCGACTCTTGATGCAGTTGAAGAAATTTTCCAGGTGATCGATGGTGCCGTCGCGGTAGCTGCGTTCGCTGAGAATGGGATTTTGGTCCCTGGGCACGTCTTCACGGTAGACGGTGAATCCGCCGCGATTGATCTTTAGCGTTGCCTCAGTGCCGCGGAACTCGAGGCCGCCATCGTCGATCGAGGAACTCATCATTCCCTCATACACGACATCAAAGCTGGGGTAGCGAAAGGCTGCCTGGATGGTGTCGGGACAATCCCACTGATCGAAAACATATTTGTCGGCCAGCATCTGTGCGTGACGTGGCTGGTCAGTTTTCATGGCCCAGTGCACCACATCAATCCAGTGCGTGAATAAGTCAGTCATCGCGCCGCCGCCAAAATTCCAGAACCAACGCCAATGAAAGAATTTCTCCTGGCTGTATGGCTGATCTGGCGCGGAGCCGAGCCAAAGCTTCCAATCGAGGGCCTGCTGGTCAACCGGTTTCTTTGGCCAGTCTCTTTGATAGTTCTGCCACCAGTAGCTTCGAACCTGTACGACCCGGCCCAGGCTGCCCGCCTGAATCAGATCGACGGCATTGCGGAAGTGTGTCCAACTGCGCTGCTGCATACCGCACTGTAAAATGCGTTGGCCGGAACGGACGGCACGAATCAGGGTGGCGCCTTCTTCAATAGTATGGGTGACCGGCTTTTCCAGAAAAACGTCTTTGCCCGCTTTCAGAGCGTCGAGCGCCATGGGCACGTGCCAGTGGTCCGGAGATGCAATGATCACCGCATCGATGTCCTTCTCAAGTACTTCACGATAGTCCAAGTGGGTCGTTGCCAGGCCATTGGAACGTTCCTTGACTGCATCGCGGTTGGGCGCATATACGTCGCTCACGGCCAGAATCTGGTAAAGGCCGACCTTGTCTGCAGCATCGAGAAGGACTTTCATCCGCTGTCCGGCCCCGATGATTCCGAGCCGGACTGTCTCGTTCGCGCCGAAGACGCGGGTTGAGGCGAGTGCGGTCAGTCCGCTGGTGATAAGGAAGCTGCGGCGAGTAATCATAATTTGGACAGGACCTCCGGCCGTTTCGACAGATGTTATCAATTTTTGCCGCGCCGCTGGGTGTATTCTCTTGAGGACATGCGCACTTTAATCTCCCTAATCCTGGCGTTTACGACTCTGGTTGTCGTTGACGGCGCCCTTTACGCCCAGCAGCAGGCGGCACCTCAAACTGCCCGACCACAAACGGCGCCGCCTGCCACGCCAAAACCTCAAGACACGGAACTATGGGAGCCGGTGCCCAAAGTAGTTACGCCGGGCGCCGAGTGCAAGGCGCCTCCCTCCGACGCGATCATTCTGTTTGATGGCAATAATCTCGACGAGTGGGTGTCGGCGAAAGACAAGTCGCCGGCGAAATGGATCGTTACCGACGGCGTACTCACCGTGAACAAGGCCGTTGGCAACATCGAAACCAAGCGGGCGTTTCGCAACTATCAACTCCACATTGAATGGAAAATTCCTGCGAACATCACAGGCAGCGGTCAGGCACGCGGTAATAGTGGCGTGTTTCTCGCCTCCACCGCCCCCGATGCCGGATATGAGCTGCAGGTGCTCGATTCGTACAACAACCAAACCTACGTCAATGGCATGGCCGGCAGCATCTACAAGCAAAGCATTCCGCTGGTCAACCCGAGTCACAAGCCGGGCGAGTGGCAAAGCTACGACGTGGTTTGGACAGCACCCATCTTCAATGCCGACGGTTCCCTGAGGACTCCAGCGTATGTGACGGTCTTCTTCAATGGCGTGCTGGTCGAGAATCACTTCGAGTTGAAGGGTGAGACGCGATATATCGGCCAAGCTTCTTACAAGAAGTACGACACGGGACCGATTCTGCTGCAGGCGCACGGCGATCCGAGCGAGCCCATCAGTTTCCGGAATATCTGGGTTAGGGAACTCAATTAGCGTTCGCGGATTCTATTTCGTGCTGGTCTGTTGGTGCTCATGCCCAGCGGCCACTCGTTTTGAGTGTAATCGCTGTTAGCTTGCAGGCTGCGATGCGTCGAGGGGGCTATGTCTCCCATTTCCTTGAGCGGCTGCCGTATGGTAGTCAGCCGCGGCGAGATGAACTCGGCAAGATGGATGTCATCCACTCCCACGACTGAGATGTCGCCCGAACCGTAAGCCCGCGGTCCTGAAGGGCGCGGAGGGCTCCAATTGCAGATCCCTTATTGAAAACCATAATGGTAGTGAAGTCATGGGTACGCTGCGTCAATGCCATGGCAGCATGGTATCCCGCTCCATCATCGACAATTTACTCGCCTCGCAATAATTGCCCATGGTAGCCGTAAGCTTCTCTCTCACGGCCACACCTGTTTCACTAATAGCCCTCAGGATGGCTGCCCACCGCGCTTCCGTGTCGCCGTTGTGTTCGGGTCCTCTGAAAAAAGCGAAATCGCAACCACGGGGACTGGCATGGGTTTCTTCAAAGGCATCTTGATCAAGATCATGACTTCGACCTGGCGATCCATCAGCACGTCAGGATAATTTTCAACTTCCTCTGACGCAAACCCGTGGCTCTCGACAAAATAATTGAATTTTGCCTCTGCCAATTTTGACTCGGATACCACTGATCAGCATGGCAGAAAACTGATCGCCAATTTCCGGTACCAGGGTTCCAATATTGAAGGGTCGCTTCGCTTGCAGGTAGCGTGCGAACAGGTTCGGCCGATACTGAAACTTTTCTACCGCCTCCCAAATGCGTGCTTTTGTCCCCTTGGCGATTGTGCTCGTGGGTGGAGAGCCGGTTAAAACAACCGAAACCGTAGTCGGGGATAATTCTAAGGTATTCGGCAGGGAGCTTTAGAGTGACTCGCTGCCCCGGGGTTCTTAACCCCCCCGCCGCTTTCGTGACTACTCCCCGACCTAAGGTCAGGGCTTCTCAAGCCAACACAGGGCTACTAACTGTGCTTGACGCTTGAAGGCTCAGTCCAAGCCTGAGTATTTCCGGCGAAACGGCCCTCTGCTGTCATACCCATTTGCACACTCACCGAAAAGCGGACAGGTTTTGGTCCGCAGGTTGGCGACTTCTCGGGTACCAGGTCGTAACTGTTCTTGGGGGTATGTTAGGAGTTCTGAGCTTATTTCCCTGAAAAAACAGGGCACAAGAAGTCATGAACAGAGGTTGACAATGAGTGTTGCTGGTGCCAAAGTCCACAATCTGAAACGCTTTAGACACGGGAATTTTGGTCATTCCTCGGATCAATAAGCGGGAGAACTGTACGCGAGGAGAATCCCTATGAGATTCAGCCCGAACCGCGTCCTTGTGTTTTGTATTGCAGTTTGCGTTCTCGCAGCCATCGTTCAAAGCGGCTTTGCGCAGACGTTCTCAGCATCGATAACAGGTGTTGTCACTGATCCGATCGGCGGTGTAGTTCAGGGAGCCAGGCTTCGTCTCCTGAACATGAATACGCATGACACTCGCGAGACCACTTCGAACGCCACCGGACTATACAAATTCGACAATCTGCTGCCGGGAACTTACCAGATTACGGCCGAAGCACCGGGCTTCACATCTTACGTGCGTAGCAACATGATCTTGCGTGCGAACACCGCCGCGACTGTAAATGTCTCACTCTTGGTCGGGGGAGCACAGGAGCGCGTCCAGGTGACGGCCGAGGCGGTCCTGCTCGATACCGAGTCTGCCAACAACACGGTCACCTTGGACTCGCACCTAATCGAGTCATTGCCGAATAATTACCGCAACCCTCTGAATTTCGTGTTCGCGCTGGCTGGCACTACCGAGGCCCAAAGCGGCATGACTTCGAACTCAACCAGCTTCGACCAAAACGGCAGCTCCTTCGGTCTCAACGGGGGACGAAGCGGCAACGAGCAGATTCTCATCGATGGCGCTCCTTCGACGGCGGTGGATTGGGGCGGGCTTCTGGTTGCTCCCACGAATGATTCCGTGCAGGAGCAGCAGATTGTGCAGAATGTATACGATGCTCAGTACGAACGCGCCGGGGCCGGCGTGGTCACGCTGGTCACGAAAAGTGGCGGCCAGTCGTTCCACGGTGAAGTTTACGATTACATGCGCAACTCCGCGCTCGATGCCAACACCTGGTCGAATGACTTTAACCATACACCGAAGGGCCTGTTCCACCGCAATCAGTTTGGCGGAACTTTTACCGGGCCCATCACCAGGAGCCATCACCTGTTTGTCTTTGCTGCTTACGAAGGGCTGCGGCAACCGGAAACCGATTCGAGCGGACCGATGACAGTTCCTACTGCCGCCGAGCGCAACGGCGATTTCTCACATACCTACAGCCCCGACGGCACGCTCGCCGTGATCTACAACCCCTTCTCGACAAGAGCAGTGACCGATTCGAGCGGAAAAATCCTCTATTACACGCGCGATCCCTTCCCCGGCAATATTATTCCCTCCAATCTTTTCAACTCCGTGGGACAAAAAATCCTTAATTTATATCCCCTGCCCAACCGTCCCAGCACTGGCGCAAACGACATAAACAACTATTACGCGCAAGGCAGCGGTTCGACGGCCAACGACAAGTTCGACTGGCGCATCGATTGGGAGCAGAGCGCTAAGAACAGAATCTTTGCGCGCATGTCCGACCGCGTTCGCCAGAATAACGTCCCTGCATGCTTTTTCTGCAACGGAGCCGACGAATCCGCGAACAATGATGACCACGGTTTTCAGCTTGTGCTGAACGATACTTTCACACCGAATCCTAAATGGGTGATCGACTCCTACGCCGCTTATGGACGCTGGTACGAAGCACAGACTTCCATCGGTTACGGTAAAGCCAATGCGAGCACAATTGGCCTCTCGCCTGCCTTATTTCAAGCGCCTCTCTTGCCTCTGGTAAATGCCGACATGTATGCCACTCTCGGCAGCACCTATTCGAGCTACAACCGTTACGTTCGCAGCAACATCACTGTGCTCGGAAATCTCACCAGGCAATTCAGCAGACACACTTTGAAGTTCGGCGCCAATTACGATATAGCTTTCATGAATAACCGCCAGGATACGCCTGGGTCCTTTGGTTTCGGCAGGAGTCTCACATCCTGCGAGCCAAATCAGGCCGGCGGTCCCTGTCAAGTCCAGCTCGATGGCATTTTCACCACCGGCAACGCGATTGCGTCCATGCTGCTGGGAACCGGCAGTGGGTCGTCAACCATACAAATGGACCCTGCGATGGGGCTGCACACGTTCGGCGCTTACGTTCAAGATCAGTGGCGCGCCACTGACCGCCTGACCATCACGGCTGGCCTGCGTTACGAGAATCAGAGGCCGGCGACCGAGCGCTTCAACCGATTGACGTACTTCGATAAAACTGCCGTTAGCCCGATCAGTACGGCTCTCGGGTACAACGTTTATGGAGCATTTGAATTCGCGAACCAAGATCATCGCTCCGCCTGGGGACCCGACAATCTCAACTTCGCTCCTCGCCTGGGGATCGCGTACAGAGTCACGGATAAGCTGGTGGCTCGCCTAGGTGCGGGTATGTTTTATGCCCCGGCTTCAGCCATGATCAGCTTCGACGCACCGGGCCAGTTCTTAGGGTTTACATCCAGCACAAACTGGATCGGGACCGTGGACGGCGAAGGATACATTCCTACCAATCTCGTCAGCAACCCGTTCCCCAAGGGTCTCGTGCAGCCGGTTGGAAGCACACAGGGAGGGTTGACCTATGTCGGAAACGCGGTAAATCAGATGTGGCCAAAGGGTTCGCATCCGGTCGGTTACACGGAGCAGTGGAGCATGGATCTGCAATACAGACTGGGCACGCATTCGGTAGTCGAAGCCGGTTACATGGGCACGCGCGGACGGCGCTTGATGTATGGGAACCCGAATCTCAATGCCAACCAGCTTCCCACTCAGCTCTTAGCACTCGGCAGCAAATTGAGGGACTTGGTTCCCAATCCCTTCTACGGCGTGATCACCGATCCGAACAGCCCGCTTAGCGGCCAGACCATACCCTATAACCAACTTCTCCGGCCCTTTCCCGAATACGTTTATCTCAACTGGACACGCTCCTTGCCGGGTGCCAGCTCCGCCTATGATGCGCTGAGCCTCAAATATACGAAACAGTTCTCTAATGGTTTCAGCCTGATCTCCACTTATGTGTGGTCGAAGGCGCTCGACAATGGATCGGAGGATTTCCTTGGCTGGACCATCGGAAATATGTGGCGCGATTCCTACAACACGAAACTGGACTATGCCATCAGTACCCACGATGTTCCGCATGGCTTCGCCACCGCATTCGTCTATCAACCGCCCTATGGCAGAGGCAAACGCTGGGGAGGCGGGGCGCCAGCGGTGGTTAATCAGATTCTCGGGAATTGGGAAGTTTCTGGGGTCGTCCGATTGACCAGCGGTCTGCCTTTACTGCCGGCGTTCTATTCTTCCAACCCGCTGGGTGAGTTCGGCTTTCCGGGACCGGGGTTACCGAATGTCGTAGGAAACCCCAAGCCGGCACACCGGACCACGTCTAACTGGATCAGCGCCGACGCATTTGCCGCACCGGCTGAGTTCACCTACGGGAATGAGCCACAGCGCATGACGCAACTTCGCGAGGCTCCCACGAAGAATGTTGATCTCGCCGTGGCTAAATCCTTTGGCCCGGAACGCTTCCGCGCGCAGTTTCGAGCCGAATTCCTGAATGCCTTCAATCACCCGATCTACGGCGGTGAATTTTTTGGAACTTGGGGTAGCAACATAGCGAACTGCATCGATTGCGGCAATTTTGGACAGGTATACGGCACGCGCAACAATCCGCGTAACATCCAGCTCAGTTTGAAGCTGATGTTCTGATTTCGACTGAACGATGCCGCCGGCCACTTCACGGAAGTGGGCAATGGAACCATCGCCTGGCCGCAGATACTACAAGCGGCGCAAAAGCTACACATGGAGCACTATTTCGTGGGGCAGGATAAGTGCGACAAGCCGCCGATCGACAGCTTGAGCAGTCGCTATCACTACCTGAAACCGCTGTTCGCCAACACAACATGGCGTGACAAACGGCCGTGCGATGTAAGCCAGCTCCGGGTGCGAAGTTTCCGATGAACGTCCTTACCGGCCGCTATGGAAAGCGCTTTTCGGAGCCACCCGCGTCGCGTATTTTTCAAAGTATAGGAAAACCGAATTCGAGGAGACTCCGGAGCGTCTTCGTGGCGATTTGGCTTCCCTTCGGGGCAGGTGGTGACGAGATTTCCACGTCATGGGAGAAGCCCATCCCAAAGCAAGGACAGATAATGTTGATGCCCATCTATTGTTGATGCCGATGCTGTTACTGTTCTGGATGGGAACGCCGATCTGTGACCTGATCCGCAGACGGACACAACCACAATCAGCAGCGGCTACATCATGACCATGCAAAGTTGAGAAGCGGCTGGATGTCGCCATCATCCGCCTCTCTGATCGCCTCCAGATATCGCGTGGCGTGCTTCACCTTCTTTGACCAGATTAGCGCAACTCCAAGAGGGTGCGGGACGGCCAAGTTTCATTACGAGCACGTCGGCGACCAGAAGGCCATGCCTGGCGTTACTGTTCCTACATAAGTGAAAGAGCACAAGCCGATGGCAGAACCGAAAGGCTATTTCATCGAATGGTACGTGCTGTTCTCAATCCAGTAGCATTCGTCTGATGAACCCATCTTTCACATCTGACCGCAGCCGGTCATACTCCAACTGAGCCAATGTGCGCCGATGCCAAACAGATCGGTGCGGAGTGTGCAGACATGAAGAGGAGGGGGATGCGTAAGAAAGCCCAGTACTGGCAGAACATATTTTAATAATTCGCCAGGCGGCGCAGACGGGTCACCCGCCTTCGGGAACCGAGGGCATCCCAATAGCAGGCATCGGCACCGGTTGCGCCTCCATGTCTGGTTCTGTCATTTTCTGCCGATAGAATGCGACGGCAACGGCACGCTGCCAGAAACGCGCTGCAAGCCACAGAAGCAGGATCAGTTGACCGATCACGAAAGCGCCCAGCACGCTGCTGGAAGGCACCCCTACATGCCAAACCCAGATCCCCACTGCCAGCACAATCACCGCAACAGTGGAAATGAGAACGTAGCTGCCCAGCAGCTGTCCCAGATTGCTCCGCGTGTTCCGAAGGCCGATCGCAATCGATTTTCGCACACGCCCTTCGTCTCTCAGAACAACGTCCACTTGTGCCAGATCAAACCAGACTCGGATGGTGGTCATGATGAGAAAAATGATCACGAATCCCGCGCACCGCGTGTAAAACGGCAGCTTCTCACTCGAGCTTTCCCCGGCAAGTTTGGCGAGCGCGCCTTGGATCCCGGAAAGGATGCCGAAGGTGGGCACAGCAATCAGCAGAAAGAAAAGCACGAGGCGCACAAAGCGCCAAAGATTTCCACCGCAGGTACTGAAAAATTTGTCGCGCGGCAGTCGTTCGTCAGAGGCATAACCCCGCAGCACTCCCGGGATAAACAGCAGGGTCGTGAGAAAAAACAGAAAAACACAATAGAATGCCGGCATGGTAGAGCTGTTGGGGGAACCCATTTCAGGTCGTGACAACATCTCGATCAGAACCACTGGATCAAAGCCGTGGAGCAGCTTATCGGCGTACACGTTGTTGTCCAGAATCGCGTGCGCGTGGGCGCGAAAGCCGGAAGACCCGAACGCAGCCAATGTTAGGTTTAAAACAAAGAACCACACGACATAGCGTTTGTGTCTCCCCGCAATACGCGCGCCTGAGGAAATCAGG
>Ga0209055_1001128_pt1 | contig 17822 bp, 14 predicted proteins | sample GraSoiAngelo_110_FD_185875 | JGI IMG/M metagenome (GOLD analysis project Ga0209055, IMG submission 185875) | Grasslands soil microbial communities from the Angelo Coastal Reserve, California, USA - 14_0903_12_30cm (SPAdes) (version 2) | ecosystem: Environmental > Terrestrial > Soil > Grasslands ... | reverse complement strand
GTTCATGACTTCGCGGCCGTTTTCGAGCACTGCCAGTTTCGACCACCAGCGCTTGGGGGTTCCGTCCTGATAATTCTCCTGGCCGGCGCCGTCACAGCGCACGGAAAAGGAAAGGGGCTTGGCACTCGCCCCGCGGACGGCAATCTGGTTGACTTGTTCGCCTTGGGTCAGGGAAACGAAACCACGCCATCCGTACAGGCCGTCAACGATCCCGCCCAGGAAAATGAGAAGCAGGCTGGCATGCACGATGTAGACGGCCATCTCCGACAGGCGATTTCGCTCGGCAAATAAGGAAATGTGCTCTTCACCCACCAGCCGTTCGGGCCTAAACCCCATGCGGTGAAGGGTCCGCTCGGCGGCTACCAGCCCGCTCTCCTCATTCTTGAGTGGGATTTGTTTCTGGGTCGCCAACGCTCTCCGGAAGCTTTCGTCGGTGGTTTTATAGGGCCGCGCAAAGTACCGCCAGGCGTTGGGGAAGCGCTCCACCGAAGCCGCCACGATGGCGACGCTCACCAGGAGAAGCATCAGCACGAACCACCAGGCGTGAAAAACGTCGGTAAGGCCGACAGCATCCAGCACCCGCAAAACCTGTGGCGAGTAGGCGCGCTCGATCTCGTCCGGCTCGGTGGCCGGACGCTGCAGGATGAGCGTGCCGGCCGCCGACGTAATTACCACCACCATCAAAAGAATGACGCCCGTCTTTACCGAGCTGAGTAGCTGCCAGAGTTTGCGGCCGGTTGAACCAAACTTGGTGGCCATGTTTCCCCTCTAGTTCCAAAACCGGAAACGCACGCGGCTCGCCATACTGCATGAACCGGATAACCGTCGGATTCTGAAGGACTTGCTTCTGAATCATGACGGTGCTGCCAATCACGCTTTGGGCCATATGCCCCAGACGCTTGAAAGGAAAGAAGGATTTTCGCGCAACCCCTTCAGTTGATCGACTTCCGGTTGACCGTCACAACGCGTTGTGATTCATGTCCTACTGGCCAAGGACCTTGGAGGTTTCCAATGTTCAGGAATGGGAATCTCCCGCTTCATTCCGGTTATGGAACCGACCAAGGTGACTTTGGCTTTGGCCGGATTCCGGCCTGGGTCATTTCACCAATTCTGCTGTGGGAGAAGGCCCATTTCGAATCGGGCAGTTGCTCTCTATGGTGGTTCTCACCAATCTGCGAACATTCGCAACAACCTGCACCACAGGCATTTACAAACTTTGTTTAAAAACACCACGGTCGCCGCCAGTCCGGCAACTTCCGTGCACCTGTAGCTTGCGGAGGCGGGCTTGGACCTTCGTTCTCAATCCGCGAGTTGCCAAACGGGCCTGAGTTTCACCGCAGCCGGCGCCCGAGAGTCCGTGATGTTCAGATGTGCCAGGTTCGCACTGGTCCTTCTGCTGGCCAGCGTGCCGGTCAAATCAGCTCTCGCAAAAGTGCACCCGGTTCCGCTGGATAAGAGCATAGATGCCGCCAAGTGTCTGGAATGTCACGAAGACAAGACCAAAGGCAAGGCTGTGCACTCTGCTATGGCGACGGGCTGCCTGAGCTGCCACGAAATACGGGTCAACAAGGAAACGACCCGCATCAAGCTGATCACAGCCACGCCTTATAGGCTTTGCCTCACCTGTCACGCTGACAAAGACGCCACCCAGATCAAGGGTCAAGTGCACGAGCCCGCGGTCCGCGACTGCTTGACCTGCCACGATCCGCACGCTTCGGAAAACAAGAACCAGCTGCGCAAAGCCATTACCGGCGCCACCAAGAACGACAACCTCTGCCTGACCTGCCACACGCAGGGCACGAAGGTAGCGGAGAAAGGCAGCCGTCACGCCGCACTCGACATGGGCTGCCAGACCTGCCACACAACCCATAAGACCGGCGCCCTGGACAAGCGTGAGTTTCACTATCATCTGGCCAAGTCAACGCCGCAGTTGTGCCTCGATTGTCACGATCCCAAAGAAGCCAATCTTCAGAAGGCTCACGCCAACCAGCCCTTTGCCAATGCCGACTGCGTGCAGTGCCACGATCCGCACCAGTCCAATTCGACCAAGCTGTTGCAGGCCTATCTGCACAATCCTTTCGAAAACAAGATGTGCGACACCTGCCATGAGACTGCCAAGGACGGCAAGGTCACGCTGGTGAAAGCCGATTCCCGGCAGCTTTGTATCAGTTGTCACGAGGACCAGGCCAAGCTGATCGACTCCGCCAAGGTCCAGCATCCGGGTGCGCAGGGTGATTGCATTGCCTGCCATAACCCGCATGCCGGCAAAACCCCCGGGTTCCTGCAGCCCAATCCGGTGAGTGCTTGTCTGAACTGCCACAGCGACCAGGCGGAACTGATGAAGAAGCCCGTCCATCATCAGCCGGCATTCGAAGTCGGATGCGCCACTTGTCATGAGCCGCACGGCGGCAACAATCTGCATCTCCTCCGCGCCAGCACACCGAACGCGCTCTGTCTCGAATGCCACGGTCCAGACGCTGGGCCAACCGCGGTGGCGAGTGAGCATCTGGTCACGATTTTCAACGGAAAGGTGAAGCTGCCGGAAAACTACTTCGCCAAGGTTCCGCGTTTACCGATCAAGTATGGCCTGGGTCATCCGGTGAATCATCATCCGGTGGTCGATCAGATGGATCCCGCCGACAACACCAAAGTTCGCGTCGCTATTAACTGCTCCACGTGTCATCAACCACACGCGTCGGCTCAGCCTGATCTGCTGGTGAAGGACCAGGCGAATAACACGGCATTTTGCGATACATGCCACAAGAGCTTCATCCGTTAGAAACGGGAGATAGAGATGCTTAGGACTAACCGAAATTCGATCCAGCACCGGGCGAGGGTCGTAGCCTTGCTGATCGGCCTGATCGTCCTTCTTCTTGCCCCTTCCGCTTACGGTGCGAAAAAAAAGAAGAAGGGGGAGGCTACCAAACCGCAGCCGACCTTCATGGATCGCCTGGATCTCTCCAAGATTGTCTGGCCCAATCCGCCGGCTATCACGCGCATCCGTTACCTGAATTACTTCTGTGCGCAAAAGCCTCCGGACCTGCAGGAAAAGAAGGCCAAATGGATGGACCGATTGGCTGGGCTGGCAGCTGGGGCGACGGTCCAGAGCGACAGGCGTTTATTTCAGCTGGTGACGCCCTACGGCCTGGGAGTGGATTCCAAGAACCGCCTTTATGTGGCCGACAGCAAAGTGCATGCCGTTTTCATCTTCAACACCGAAACCAAAGATCTCGAGCTCATAAAGAACGGTGTGCATGCCCGCTTTGGACTGATTACCGGCTTGGCTCTCGACGACAGCGACCGCCTTTTTCTGGCCGACAGCGAGATGAGGCGCGTACTGGTGTTTGATCCGCAGCATCACGTCGAAGGCAGCATCAGCGAGGGTCTGGTTAGTCCGGGTGGCTTAGCGATCGACAACGAGAACCGTTTTCTCTACGTCGCCGACCCGGAACTGGACCAGGTGCTGGTCTATGACGCCGATCCTCCGCACAAGCTCTTGCGCAAGATTGGCACGCCAGGCAAGGCGCACGCGCTAACCACGCCTGGCGACTTGGCCAAGCCCAGTAATGTGGCCGTCGACAAAGACGGAAATTTGTATGTCTCCGACACCTTCAACGATCGCGTCGAGATCTTCGATGCTGACGGCAATTTCATTCGGACCTTTGGCAAGGCAGGTGACGGTCCCGGCTACTTCGCGCGGCCCAAAGGAATCGCCGTTGACGGCGATGGTCACGTCTGGGTCGCCGACGGTGTGCAGGACCGCGTGCAGGTGTTTACCCCCGCGGGCCAGTTGCTCATCTGGATGGGCGGACATGGATCCCTGCCCGGCCAGTTCAACGCCCTTGCCGGTCTGACGATTGATAAGAACAATCGCGTCTTCACCTCAGAACAGTATGAGGGGCGAGTCCAAATGTTCCGTTACGTGACCGACCAGGAAGCCATCGCGGAGAGAGATCGCAGGAAAAGTGAAGAGGAGAAGCGGGCCGCGGAGGGCAAGCCCGCGGATTCAACTTCCCAGAAAGCCGCAGTCGTCTCCGATAAGGAGCCTGGGGCGAAGACCTCGCCGCAGTAACGAGGTCGCGAAGAGTTTGGTGCATGAGGTCAGAGACAGGCAGTCATACCAGGCTTCACGCAGCCGAAACGGGGCCACGTCAGACCCGACCCCGGCGCAGTTTGGTCGTAATTCATTGTGGTCGTAATTCATCAGGAGGAATACTCAAGTGAGAAAAACACTCTTTATCGCGCTCTGTATCCTGGTGTTCGCCTCGCTCGCCATGGCGCAAACCTACACGAGCGGCACAGGTATCTCGGGCGTCGACAAACTCGGTGCTCACCAGAACGGGGGCCGCGGTTGCGTTGGTTGTCACGCTCCGCACAGCGGCGCTCGCGGCAATGGTGGCAACGCTGCTACCGGAGGCGGGCCAGTCACGGACCCCAACACGGGCGACTATGCTCTGTGGGGGGAAGACCTGGGACCGCTCTATAACCAGACGCTGGGATTCGGCGACGATGGCAGCTTCGCCATCACACTCCCCGCTGACTCAGAAGCGAACGAAACTATAACCACGGGCGTCATGATGTGCCTGAGCTGCCATGACGGCAACATCGCCAAGGGCGCCATGATGACCAATCGGTCTTGGGAACAGTCTACGGGCCTGCTTCCTGCCAGCTATGGCCAAAATCCGATTCCGACTCTGCTCGGCGCGGACGGCACGGCCGCTGGCAACTACAAGAACGACCACCCTGTCGGGCCATTAGCCACTATCGGCAGAGTCGGCCTTGTTAGTGGGAGCACCAACCGTGTCGTAATGGGAACGTGCGGCACTTCGGCCACGCCTTGCATCCAGCCGAATCCCGCCGATTCCGCTTACATTGCCTTCGTCAATCACTACGGGTCGTTCAACGTGACGATGAAGAGCACCGCCTACCCCGCCGGCGGCCGGGCCAACCCGCTGGTATTGCCGACCAGCAACCCCGCTGATGCCTATGTGGTATGCACCACCTGCCACACTCCGCACAGCATGTACACCTTCAGCGGCACCGCTGCCACGGTTAACGGTACTTATCCGACATATTTCTTCCTGGCGGCACCCTATAACCCAGGCGCGCCGGTAACCAACCCTACCACCGCGTCGTCTGCTACCCAGTTCTGCCGTCAGTGCCATTTCAGTGGCGCCGGCGGATCGAACGAAGCCAGCGGAATCCTGAACGTCACAACGCAGTTTTAATCGCCTACTTCGGGGGAGGGAGCTCCCCTCCCCTGATTCTTGAGAGGAAGTCATGAGCTTTCACGTCGACGCCGCCATGATGGTGATGATGGGAGTTTTGAGCGCTGGTGCCCAAGTTGCTTCCCACTCTCCGACTCACGGGGCATCTTCGGCGGACGCAGCGTTGCCTCCGGCAAGAATGTCCAAACTGCAAGTCACTGGCAAGACCGTGGCTCGCGTTAATGGCGCTGCGCTGACGGACCGGGATTTGGTGCGCGAAATGTTCGCCATCTTCCCCTATGCAAAACAGCACAGCGGTTTTCCTGAAAAACTGGAACCGCAGATCCGCAAGGGCGCCCTCGACATGATCATTTTCGAGGAACTGGTTTACCAGGAAGCGAAGCGCCGCCAGATGACAGTTTCACCGGAACGCATTGCCCGCGCAGAAAAAGAATTTCGTAAGCAGTTTCCCGATCAGCCAACCTATGAACAGTTCGTCAAGGCGGAGCTGAACGGTTCAGGGCCGGTGCTGCGCGAGAAGATCCGCCGTTCCCTGCTGATTGAAGACCTGCTGGCCGCAGAAATCGTGAACAAATCCAAGGTAAGTGCAGTTCAGGCCAAAGCTTTCTACGACGAGAACACTGCAAAGTTTCAGCGCGAAGAACGGTTCCACATCCAGAGTATTTCCATCATTCCCCCGGCCAATGCCAGCGCCGACGTCCTGAAGGAGGCGCGCGGCAAGGCGGACGACGCAGCGCGGCAGGCCAAAACGGCAACCAGCTACAGAGATTTCGGACTCCTGGCGGAGAAGCTCTCCGATGACGACTACCGGGTCAACATGGGCGACCACAAGCCCTGCGGGCGCGACCTGCTGCCGCCGGAGATTGTGAAAACGGCATTGGCCATGAAGCCGGGGCAGGTCAGCGAACTGATCCAGCTGGGAAGTGCTTACACCGTATTCCGGCTAGACGCCCACACGCCGGCCGGAAGAGCTCCTTTCGCAGAAGTGAAAGACAAGCTGCAGTCCGATCTGCAGAAGGAAAAGGTCGAGCAACTACGCTCCAGTCTGGGCCAGAAGCTGCGCAAGAACGCCAGGATCGAGAAGTTATAGGCAGGAAGTGCACTATGCGTTTGCTTAGGAAACTGCTGAAAACCGGTTGGGTGCTGTTGGCACTGATGGCGTCGGTCCCGCCAGGCCTGGCGCAAGTGGAGGTTGGCAACGACCTCAAGATGAACTTGAACGGGACCCTCGGCTTCGGCTACGGAGGCGGTTTCGGCACTGTCGGGCAATCCAATCACAGTGTTAATTGGAACGGCAACGGAATCCTGTCCGGTTCGTACTACAATCCGAGTTTCTTGTCGTTTAATGTGCAGCCTTATTACAACCGCAATCAAAACAATGCCCAGTCGCAATCCATTTTTGATGAGAGTGGCGTAATCTCCAGCGCAAATATCTTTACCGGCAGCCGTTTTCCTGGCTTTGTTTCCTACGGCAGGAATTTCAACAGCAGCGGCGAGTTTGGCATTCCCGGCATATCCGGGTTAACTACCAACGGGTCCGGTCACAACTTCACGATCGGCTGGGGCGCGTTTGTTCCCGATTTGCCGACCTTGTCGCTGTCTTACACGACTTCCGCCAACTCTTCCTCCGTGTTAGGAGCGGAGGGCGATATCCATTCGGCGACCCGCGTTTTCAATCTGAACTCAACCTACAAACTGGTTGGTTTCAATTTGAACGGATTTTATACCCACCAGAATCTGGACTTGAACACACCGGCATTCCTCGGAATCGGCAGCGCGCCCAGTGAGTCGTCTTCCTCGTCTTCGACTTACGGGATCCTCGCGTCCCACCCCTTGCCGCTTTCCGGCAACTTCTCATTTGGATTTAACCGCACCACCTACGACATTGGGAGTCTCGCCAGCAGTAGCGACGGATCAACCAACACCGCCGATGCGATGGCCACCATTAATCCGACCCGCAAGCTGAGCCTCATGGGTGAAATGAGATACACGGGGAACCTTGTGGGCGCGCTGCAGCAGAGCCTGACAACTGCCGGAGGCGGGCCAGTAGTGCTCCTCCTGGGTGGCGGGAAGTCACATTCTTTCGGCACCAGCGCCATGGCGTACTACACTCTTGGTCATGGCTTCGCAGTGAATGGAAGGGTCAATCGCCAATCGCAGTATTACAACGGTCAAACCTACGATTTCACCCAGTACGGCGGCACCCTGAACTACAACTACTCCCGTCCGCTGTTCGGGCTGCTGTACTTCAGTTTTGGCATGGTGGATAACGCTCAGCAGAGCGCCAATAATGGCTTGAGTCTTACCGGAAATGTCGGCATGCAGCGCAGGTTCGGGAACTGGGAAACTTCGGCGGACTTCGCCTACGCTCAGAATGTACAGACTCTGATTGCGACCTACACGACCAATAACCTCAGTTACGGAGCCTATGTTCGCCGCCGGATCAATTCCGGCCTGTTCTGGACGGGTACCTATCGCGGCACACAAGGCGGCTTATTGCAGGATCACAGCCCGAATAACCGTGCCAACAATTTCTCCAGCAGCCTGGGTTGGCATCGATACACGCTGACCGGCAACTATTCGAGGTCACACGGTAGAACCATATTGACGCCAAATGGCCTCCTGACCCCAGCGCCCATCCCTGGCCTGATTGAAGACCTGATTCTTTTCAATGGAAAGAGTTACAGCATTGGCGTGGGCGCGTCGCCGCTGCGGCGGATGTCGTTGAGCATTAACTATACGAACGCCAGTAGCGACTTGCTTTCGAGCCTGAGAAACTCGGTCAACCGGTCACAGCTCTACTATTCCCGCCTGGACTATAACTTTCGCAAGCTGGTGCTGAGAGCCGGTTTCACCCGGGCACATCAGGGAATCAGCGCTTCGGGGCTTCCGCCCACAACCGTAAATTCTTACTTCGTCGGTATATCGAGATGGTTCAACGTATTCTGAGCTGCGCCAACAACCCGAAACTGCGAAGCGCAGCTTGGATTAGTTGTCTCATTCTCCTGCTGATCGCGCCCGCCGCTGCCGCCAAGCGGCACAAAGCCTCTCCCGAAGCACAGCCCCCCGATCTCCTGCTGGAAGGCGGCCGTAAGTTGAGCTTCGAGCACACGCTCAGCTCCGAGCGCGATACCCGTAGCAAACCCGGCTTCTGGGGTAAGCTCGTGAATGCTGTCGCCGGTGAGCCCGATTACAAACAGATGGTTCGCCCCTACGGAATCGCCGTCGATTCGCGCGGGCGTGTGATCGTTAGTGATCCCGGCCTGGGTGGAGTCCACATCTTCGACCCCGCTGAACACAAGTACAAATTCCTCGAGCGAAAAGAAAAAGACAAAGACCCCATGCTGGAGCCACAGTGCGTCGCGGTAGATGCCAGGGACAACATCTACGTGACCGATTCCAAGGCGGGCAAGATTTTTGTCTTCGCGCCGAACGGCAAGTACCAGGGCGCGCTAGGCAGCCTGAAGGGCGGCGAAGGATATTTCAAACGGCCCACCGGCATTGCCATCGATTCCGGGACCCAACACATTTATGTGACCGATACCCTGCGCGACCGGGTGTATGTGCTCGACTCCAAGGGCCTGGTGCTGCGCTCAATTGGCAAGCACGGAAGCGGGGATGGAGAATTCAACTTCCCCACTGAATTGCGTGTGAAGAACGGAATCCTGGCGGTCGTGGATGCAATGAACTTCCGCGTCCAGATGTTCGATGCCGCCGATCATTTCTTAGGTGCCATCGGCAACCTGGGCGACTCCGCCGGCCAGGTATTTCGACCCAAAGGTATTGCAATCGATTCGGAAGATCACATTTATCTTGTCGAAGGGCTGTGGGGAGCTGTGCAGGTTTTTGATCGCCAGGGACAGCTGCTTTACAACTTCGGTCACCGGGGAACACGGCTGGGTGAATTCCAGCTGCCCGCCGGAATTTTCATCGACAACAACGACATTGTCTACGTGGTTGATTCTTACAACCATCGCGTCCAGGTATTCCATTATTACGGGCTGAGGGCCAAGGCGGAAGGAGCGAAGCAGTGAGACGAATTCTTTTCGCGTGGCTGCTGTTGTTTGCATGTGGGGCTGCCGCGCAGTCTGGAGACATCCTTGGGGTGCACGACTTGTCCAGCGCGGCCAACCCCATCAAGGGCACCATGTCGGCGGCCTGCTTGTATTGCCACGCTCCACACTCCGGCGCGAGTAAGGGCCCCCTCTGGTCTCAGACGTTTTCCAGCCAAACGTACACTCAGCTCTATTCCAGCGACACGGTTCAGAACACGACTGTGCAACCAACGGTCGGTGATGCCAGCTCGCTCTGCCTGAGCTGCCACGATGGGACCGTAGCACCAGGCCAGATGGTTCCTTACGGCACAGTCACGCTCTCTCAGCCGATGACGAACGGGCTGCTCCCGCATCTCGAGGCTTCGCATCCTTTCAGCATGAAGTTGCCGATGAAGGACGCATCGACTCTCGTGGACACCCTTGTGGCCACAGGCCAGACGGCTGATACAACCCACTCTGTAAGGCTCATCAAGGGCAATATCGAGTGCAGCAGTTGTCATAATCCCCACATGCAGGCGGTGGATAAGCAGTCGCCGAACTTCCTGGTGCGTGACAACGCCAAAGCCGGCCTGTGTTTGTCATGCCACGAGACCAAGCCGCGCATCGTGAACTCGATCAGCAATCCCCTGATGCAATGGACCACCAGCGTGCACGCCACATCTGCTGCGGTGGTCAACCCGGGTTCGGGGCTGGGTGGCTACACCACCGTAGCCGACTTCGCATGTACGTCATGCCATGCCTCGCATAACGCAGGTGGCGCCGCGGGCTTGCTGCGCAATCCCGTGCCTGCGGTTCCGAACATCGACAGCACGAGCCAGAGCTGCCTCCTTTGTCACAACGGCAGCAATAAACTGCTGCAACCCATTGCGAATGTTTTTGGCGAGTTTGATAAGAAAGGTGGTCATCCTTTCGCTCTCGGCAGCAATATCCATACCGCGACGGAGCCTGTCGTCCTGAATCAGAACCGGCACGCAACCTGCGTCGATTGCCACAACGGCCATGCCTCCAACCAGGTCCTGGCTTTCAACGCCGCTCCTGACATTCGCCCTTCGCAGAGTGGAGTCGCCGGCATCGCCGCGGATGGCTCAACTCTGACCGGACCCGCGACCAAGCAATATGAGACATGCCTGCGTTGCCATGGCAACAGCACCGGCAAGCAGATTCTGACCGATAAATACGGATATCTGCCCAGCCGGGCAGTCTTCGGAAGCGATCCCCTCAACCTGATCCAGCAATTCGGCGCTACCGCAATCTCGAGCCATCCGGTTATGCGAGACGCTACCGGCATTTCGCAGCCGAGCCTCCTTGCCGCCATGTGGGATATCACCGGCCGGGTTCAGATGCGTCCCATGGGAACGCGCATTTTCTGCACCGATTGCCACAACAGCGACGACAACCGCGAGTTTGGCGGCACGGGTCCCAGCGGACCCCACGGATCGAACAACGACCACATTTTGGAACGGCCTTACCTCATCAGTCAGGTCACTCCCGGCGCATGGCCTACTGCTGGCCCAGGCACTCCCATCGTCAACCTCAATACGAACATGAGTACGGACCCCGGAAACTCGCCATTTGCTCTCTGCGCCAAATGCCATGACTTGAACAGCATCATGTCCAACGCAAGCTTCCCGGGGCATAACGAACATATCGGGACAGGGTTTTCCTGCTCTGTCTGCCACTCTGGGCATGGAGTACCAGCTGGCGGTTCAGGAACGATTTCAGGCCAGCGATTGGTTAACTTCGACATCAATGTGGTCAGGCCGTATAACGGCGTACTCTCGTATTCGAATGGCACGTGCACGCTGACATGCCATGGAAAGGACCACAACGCGCTCGGAAACTGAGGCGAGCGGTTCTCAGCATGGCTGAAGCGGTGGCGGCCTGACATCGATTTTTGAAACGGAGTTTGATCCTCCCCCCTCTGCGCGCCGTCCAGGCGCGGAAGTCACCATAATGCCGGAGGGCGTTACGCGTCTGCGCTGGTTGAGTCGCGTGGCCGGAGTTCTTCTAATCACCTTTACCTTCGGTCCTCCTGCAATCACTCAACACTCCGGTGGCGGCTCATTTCTCAGCGGTGGCGGCGATTCAGAAACAGCGTCTGCTCCAATGCGAGGCGATGCGAAGGCTGGCTACCGTAAACCGGAGTTCGTGGGCATTTATTGCGCGGACGGGAAATTCAGGAAGCTCTCGAGGATTGGGTGCTCAAGTTCGCGGGAACCATCGCGACAGGGTTTGAGGCCCCCCCATGTACCGGGTTCTATCGATCTCGATCCTGCCGAGCGCGTCGTCGAGGACTATGAACCTCCGGCCCATGCGGTCAGAGCCGCGAAAGGCCATTCGCTAATGGCAAGTCTGATTGGCAGCCTGCTTACTTTCGCCTACGGCCGGGAAAAAGTGCTGCAGTCGCCGACTCACGTCACCACCGATTCCCGGCAACGGCTCATCGTCACCGATCCGGAACTGCCGGCGGTGCACATCCTGGATATCACCAGCAAGAGCTCGTTTCGTATCGCCGGTGGCCCGCAACACCGGTTGCAAATGCCGACCGGCGTGGCCATTGATGGCAACGACAATATTTATCTGGCAGACGGCAAGAAGGGCGTGGTCCTCGTCTATGATCCCCAAGGCCGATTCCTTCGCTACATCGGGAGTTTCCAGGACGAGAGCCTGTTCCAGAGCCCTTCGGGCATTGCGATCGACCGCAAAGCGGGTCGCCTGTATGTTGTCGACCCACCTGCCCGTCAATTGGTGATGCTTGACCTGCAAGGAACGGTTCTGAAGAAGGTGGGAAATCGGCGAACTCAACCGGACCGGGTTCGCTTCGACTATCCCGCTGAGGTCGCTCTGGCAAAGGATCAGGTGCTTGTACTTGACTCAGCTGGCTCGCGCATTCAGATTTTTGATCTGGAGTGTAATTTTCAGAAGGCATTCACGATTCGGACTGTGACCGCACCACCCGTGGTCACAGAGATCGGGCTTGCTCTTGACAGCGCCTCCAATATTTACGTGAGCAATTTGCTGGGTTCGACGGTCCGCATCTATGGTCGAAATGGCACCTTACTTGGCGTCTTGGGGAAAAATGGCCTAGGAGACGAGGAGTTCAACGTCCCGTCCGGCTTATGGATTGACCCCGCAGGTCGCATGTACGTCGCAGGTACGAAGAACAGCCGGGTTCAGGTCTTTCATCTTGCCGCCCAAGGCGACTAGTTCGACAGCGGTTTGGCCGAAGTTCCCGGCTTCACATTCGAATGCTTCTCGGCCTCGGCCATCAATTGCAGCACCTTATCCCTGTTCTCGTAGTTCGGATGCGCGTCGAGCAGCTTTTGCCATGCGGCCACCGCGCCTTTCACGTCCATCTTGCCCTGCCACTTCACGACGCCAAGATTAAACAGCGTGTTCGCCTTGTTTGGCTGATAGGAAAGCGCTCTGTTGAATTCCTGGATCGCGGTGTCCGCCTCGCCCATGTACCAATACGCGGTCGCCATGTCCGTCCGAACGTCGGAGTTGGCGGGCTCGACAGTCAGCGAGCGCTGGTAGTAGTCGATCGCGGTAGGATATTGCTGGGTGTCGTAATAGACGTTGGCGATATTTGCCAGCAGGTCAGCATTGCCGGGTTCCGACTTCAGCCTTTGGAGCAGAGGCGCAGCCTGGGTATCGGCCATCTTCTTCATCTGCTCTGGAGTGGGCTGAGCCCCCGAACCGCCTGCTGCTGGGCTTGAGGAGGACGGGGCCGCGGATGCAAGCGGTGCCGGAGATTGCGATCCGCGGAAGAACCAGCCCGCCGCCACGCCGATCAGCAAGCAGATCACAGCCAGAACGTAGGCCTGTGCGCTGCTCCAGTTGCTGTTCGTTGATTTGTTCCTGATATCAGACATTTCAGACTCCTTGAAAATGTTTCAAGTTTCAAGGTCCTGGGTTCTCTTACAACCGTGGAACCTTGAAAACCTTGAAGCCTTGTATTACGGCTCCCCCGTGCCACGCTCGATGCTTTCAATCGCGCTTTTCACCTCAGTTTTTTTGCTCTGGGGAAGGTCAGGATTCATTTTCAACAACTGTTGCCAGGCGGCGAGAGCGCCATCTTTGTCCCGCTTCGCCTTCCACTTGATCAGTCCCAGGTTGAACAGAGAATTCGCATTGCCAGGGTCGTGCTGCAAGGATTGCCCGAGTTGCTGGATGGCGCCGTCGACGTCACCTTCGTAGTACAGGCAGGACGCGAGCTCGTTGCGGGCAGCCACATTGCCGGGCTTGATCTGCAAGGACTTTTCGTAATAGCCAGCTGCCTCCTTAAACTGATGCGTGGATTTGTACGTATTGCCCAGCTGCATCAGCAAGTCAGCGTCGTTAGGATCGCTCTTGAGTTTCGCCAGCAGGGGCTCGGCCTTCTTGTCGGCCATGTGTTTCATCTGCTCGAGGGTGGGTATAGGGGCCGCGTTGGCCGATCGAGGGGCTGGAACTGGACTCTGTGCGATGGACCGCGACTCTGATCCCCGAAAAAGATAGCCTACAGCCAAACCCACCAGCAGACAGGCGGCGGCCATTCCATAAACCTGTATCGGCTGCCAGCCGCTTGCCGCCGCCCGCGACTCATCCCATGGACTCGTCATACCTGTCCGCACTCCTCTGGCTCACTCTGCTAGCTTACTTTTGAGCCCACAGCAACAACCGTAGTGCTTGTCACCAGCAGGTGTGACCTAGGTCACAAAGAATACCCAGGCCAGTCTTGGTCTGTGTCCCTCAAGCACGTCGCGTCTCGTGATTCGGGAAGCCAGCCGATTTTGGATGGCCTCCCGGCCCTCATCCTCTTCGTTTTCTCTCGTCCGCCTGCTCGGCTTCCTGATCCGGGCCTGGAGCCGAGGCCGCATTTCACGCCAACCGTCTGAGCCGGCTGATTATCCCGTATAATTTCTGTTTCCCGAAACTGTGCATGAATCTTTCTGTGTCCACGCGGGACAGCCAGCCCGGTCTTGTACCTTCAACTCCCGCTCTCAATTTCACTCGCAAGCGCGAGATATTCCTGCTCATTCTTCTGTTCTTGTGGCTGGTGATTTACGTTTCCAGCATCTTCAGCCCTGCCCTGCTGGACGATGCCGACACGGTCCATGCCGAGGCCGCTCGGGAAATGGTCCTGCGCCACGACTGGGTGACGCTTTACGTCAACGGCGTCCGCTATCTGGAAAAGGCTCCGCTGATGTACTGGGGCGTGGCCGCCAGTTTTCGTCTGTTCGGCGTGTCGGAGCGGTCGGCCAGGCTGCCACTCCTGATCGGTGTGCTGGCACTGCTCCTGGCGACAGACTGGCTCGGACGTCGCGCCTACGGTGAGTTGGGCGGTTTCTATTCTGCTTTGGTCCTGTGCACTGCAGTCGGGCCATACATCTATACGCGGTTTCTCATTCCCGACATTCTGGTGGGACTGTGGCTCACGCTGGGCCTTGCATTCTTCTTAAGGACGCTCGAAGAGGACCCACCATCTCGCCTGGCCTGCTGGGGCGTAGCCGCCTGCGCCGCTCTTAGCGTGATCACCAAAGGCTTAATCGGGTTGATCTTCCCGGTTGGCATGATGGGCATCTATCTGATCCTGACCGGAAATTTGCGGCACATCCTGCGCATGCGGCTGGTTTCGAGCCTGGCAGTGCTGCTCGCGATCGCGGCCCCTTGGCACGTCCTGGCAGCTCTACGCAATCCCGACCAGGGCCCGGTGCGCGGCTTCTTGTGGTTCTACTTCGTCAACGAACATTTCTTGCGCTATCTGAACAAGCGGGTCCCTCGCGACTACGACACAGTCCCTCTCCTCCTGTTCTGGGTACTGACCCTGGTGTGGCTGGTTCCCTGGACGTTCTTTCTGCCGCAGGCCCTTCGACAGGTGCCGGGACGGTGGCGCGAATGGCAGGCACAACTCACCCGGCGGCAGAGGGCTAACCTGCTGTTCGCCATTTGGGGATTACTGATCGTGGTCTTTTTCAGCTTTTCAACCCGCCAGGAGTACTACACCATCCCCGCGCTCCCCGCATTTGCCTTGCTGCTTGGCGGATGGTTGGCGAGGGAAGCGGAAGAACCAGCGGACGTCGGCGCTCGGCGCGCCGGGAGGATTTCTGCTGCGTTTCTTCTGGCAATCGGCATAGCTGCCTTCGCCGCTGGAATGTTTTTTCTTTTCTTGTCGAAGGCCCCTGCTCCGGGAACCGATCTCGCCGAACTGCTGAAGAAGAACCCGCAGGAATATGCGCTCTCCATGGGACATTTCCTCGACCTGACTCCGCAAGCTCTGGGAGCCTTTCGCGGCCCCTTGCTGGCCACCTCGCTGGCGTTCTTGCTGGGAACCGGGCTGAACTGGTATTTGCGGCGACGCCAGGCGCCCGACAAAGCTAACCTTGCGCTGGCTGCGATGATGATTGTGATCCTGCTAGCCGTGCATTCAGCCTTTGCCGTCTTCTCGCCTATCCTTTCCTCAAAAACTCTGGCAGTTGCCATCCAACAGCATTACCGTCGGGGCGACGTGGTGGTCGTGAAGGGTCTTTACGAGAATGCCTCGACTCTGAATTTCTACACCGGCATCCACCTGCGCAGCATGCCGCTGCACGCGCCGACCGGAAACATGTGGTACGGCTCAAAATTTCCCGATTCGCCGCCGGTCTGGGAAACTCCGGAATCGTTTTCTGCCCTCTGGAATGGTTCGGCTCACGTTTTTTTGTGGACGGATCAGGAGAGTCCGGCTGAAATTCAGGGAAAACCGGCTTACGTTTTGGCCCGCAGCGGGGGAAAGACGATCTTCACCAACCAGCCGCTGAAACCGCTAGGAGTTGATGCGCGCTAGCTTCCCATCCTTCAGATAGAAATCATCTCCGCGCCAGTGGATCTTGTGACCCGCGTAGCTCGCCAGCCACACCAGCAGAGCCATCACGTCGCGCAGGGGAATCAGCCAGAGCAGGGAAGGTATTTGGCGATCTTGCAGAACGAAGCGGCCGACCACAACTGCCATACATACGCGCACAGCTAGAGTGACCGCCAGGAGAGCCCATGCCCACCCCGCGCCCTTGCTGAGAAAAAGAGCTAGCAACGCCCACGGAATCCCCATAGTCAGGATCAAGCCGAAATACCCCCATGCGCGGGACGCGCGGACGCTGCGTGCCCACCTTAACTGGTGCTCAAAGAAACCACGCAACGAGTACGCCGGCAAATGGGTTTCGACCACCAGAGGCGCAAGCTTAACTTGTAACGACTGAGCGGCCATGCGGGCTCCGAGTTCATAGTCATCGGCCAGATAATCCAGGAGCGCCTGAAATCCACCGATACTCTGCAAGTCTTTTCTGCGAAAAGCCAGAGTCGAACCCAGCCCAAAGCGTATCCCGCCTTCGAGTTCTTTTGCGGCTAGAACTCCACCCGAGAAATCTGTGCTGATGCCTAACGCCTCTAGGCGTGAACCAAACGTTGCGCCGACAACGCCCCGATATAGGCAGGTCACCATTCCAACCTTCGGATCATCCAGCGGAGATATGATCCGTCGCAAGTAATCCGTGCTCACCTGGATGTCGCTGTCATTCACGACTAGGTGGTCGTATTTCGCGATTGGAACCATCTGCGCCAGATTGCTGACTTTGACATTGGCTCCGAGAATTTGCGGACAAAGCAACAGACGGATGTGACAGTGAGGAAAGTCACTCTTCAAACGCTCGATCAAGACAAGCGCCGGGTCATCGCGATCACTGACTCCGAAAATGATTTCGTATTTCGGATAGTCCTGCAGGCAGTGGCTGCGGAGGCTCTCATACATCTCCGGGTCGGTGCCCTTTAACGGCTTCAGAATCGAAACCGGAGGTAACGACTTCGCGGAACCGCTTTCTCCCGGGTTCCTGGCCCGCAGAAACCTCGCGGCGCTCCAGATGCAGAGTAGGTAATAAGCGATGCCGGATAATGTCCCCAGCACCGCGACTATCACAGCCGCTCTGATGGTGGTGGCGTGATGGAGCATAGGTGACTACGCCCCATAGCTAAAGCTAGGGGCTTCAAGAGCCATGCCTGCTATTGCAGGCAGTGAGGTTCTTAGGCGCAGTCCGCGCCGTAGTATTTCCAATGCCGATGCGTGGTCGCGGGTCGTGTTTAACCCGCAAACTGTGCAATGGTGCTTTCTGTCCCACAACTTCTTAGGCACAGGCGCACCGCATGGGCATGGTTGTGATGTTCCCCGCGCATCCACTTTTTGATTCCTTCACCTACCCACAGCTTGGTTTCCGTGTAGAAGGCAGTCAAGTATCGCTAGCGAAAATCGGAAACGTAAAAATACACCTGCATCGTCCGCTTGCGGGCGAGATAAAGACGCTCACCAGCCTTTGCCTTTGAAGCGCGGGAAACCGTGGCCGCGTCGAAAGAAACGCCTTGTACGTTTTGTCCACGCGATCGAGAACGTCTTCGAGCACTTGTGAATAAACGCCTTGCATCGCAACATCCGCTTCTTTGCAGGCAGGCAGTTGGGCTGATTGCATTGCGAACGTGACTGATTGGTGACACAGTTTCCACGCCTCGCGGCGCTCTTGCAATGCATCGTTGT
>Ga0209055_1001126_pt1 | contig 17847 bp, 14 predicted proteins | sample GraSoiAngelo_110_FD_185875 | JGI IMG/M metagenome (GOLD analysis project Ga0209055, IMG submission 185875) | Grasslands soil microbial communities from the Angelo Coastal Reserve, California, USA - 14_0903_12_30cm (SPAdes) (version 2) | ecosystem: Environmental > Terrestrial > Soil > Grasslands ... | reverse complement strand
AAACTCTTTGAGCACCTCGGGCAGCGAACGATACGCGATCTTTTGGTCGAGCACGTACTCCACTTCTGGGTTGCCGCGCGAGATAGCGTTGCCAACGACGACCAGGTCGGGCGGTGGCTTCAGATTATCCTCGCTGAAACCTTCTTTCCACGGAATGGAGAGCCCTTCCAGGAGAGTTGAAGCGGGCGGATACACATTTGCGTCAGAGCCGGTGACGTGATAGCCGCGCTCTTTGAGCATCCCGGCTAGCGGAGCCATTGCCGCGCCGCCGATCCCGATTAGGTGAATTCGTTCCAGGAGCATCATGGTTGTTTTTCCAATTTTACGCTCCGCTGTTGATCGGGATTAAGGGGAAAAAGCTTAACGTAGAGGGCACAAAGGCAGAAAGGGCGTAGAGAAAGACGAGTTCCGGAATCGAATGGGGGGCACGCGGAGTGGATCATGGGGTGACGGCAGGCTCCAGGATCTCGAGTTGGCCCGCGCCGGAGGCGCGGAGGCGCGCACGTACCCCCAGGGGCAGCGTCAACACAGGCCGAGACGTGTGGCCGACGGGGGCGCCCCAGACCAGCGGCACGCCAAGCTCGCCCAGGATGCGCTGGCAAACTTCCCGCACGGTTGGCCCGCCGGCGATAGGCGGCTCGCTTTCAGGGAATTCCCCAAGGATTATTCCGCGCACGTTTTTCAATTTTCCTGCTTGCTTGAGGTGCATCAGCGCCCGGTCGACTTGATAGGGCTTCATCCCCCGGTCCTCTAGGAGCAAGATGGCGCCGCTTGTGTCCAGTTCCCACGGGGTGCCGAGGGAGGTTTCGACCAATGTCATGCAGCCGCCAAGCAGCACACCCTCCGCGACTCCCGCATTGAAGCTTGCGCCCCGCAAATCGAGCATCCAGCCGCTCTCCGCCTGTGTCATCGCCCGCGAAAAGGATTGCGCGTCGTAGCCGCCGGCAACATCGGCGCCCGCATCAAACCCCGCCGCAACCATCGGACCATAGAATGTCACCCAGCCCAGCTTCTGCCAAAGCAAGATTTCGAGCGAAGTGATGTCGCTGTAACCTAGCAGGATTCGAGGGCGGGACAGCCGCCGGAGGTCGAGAACGTCCAAAAGATAATTCGAGCCGTACCCGCCACGAGCGCAGAAGGCCGCGCCACCATCCTCGACCTGCAGAGCTTCGACCAGCTCTGTCCGGCGGTTATCGATCGATCCTGAGAAATAGCCGACTGGGTCTGTCCCCGATGTCTCGAGCCGCGGCTTATAGCCCAGCCGGATGAGCTCATGGCAGCCGCGCTCGAGCCGCGCGGGATCCGCTGGTGAGGCCGGCGAAACCACGATGACCTTGCAGCCCGGAAAAAGGGCGGGCGGCTTGGTGGGTTTGCGCATCAGTGGGGGCGAGTATACATTGTGCAAGCAGCCCGGGTGTTCAGACAGCTATTCACGCTGGCTGTCGAGCGGCAGGACTTCGCAGCGTGCATCGAGCCCGCTCAACTTCTCCATGATCTGTTGCTGCAGCGTACGACTGACCGCGGCATCGAACTCCAGGACGAACTGGGTGCCGACCGGGAGGACCTGGAGGTGCTGCATGGCGACTTTCATCTCCGATAGAACCGCTTGCGTGCGCGCCAGCACCTCGTCAAGTCGCGCTGTGGTCAAGCGGAAGGTCATCATCCGGGTCAAGATCCCCAACCGGCCTTCAAGCCACCCGAGCCCGACTAGCGCCATCAGAACCAGCACGACGGTGAAAATCGCCATCCAGTAGAGCCCTCCGCCCACGGCCATGCCCACGCCAGCCAAAATGAATATCGTGGCGGCGGTGGTCAGACCCGTCACTGAGCCACGCTCGCGGATAATGGCCCCGGCGCCCAGAAAACCGATCCCCGGGATGAGGTTGGAGACGATGCGGGAGCCACCAGTGTCGTGGAAGCGTTGAGCAATTTCGTCCGACAATATAGTGAACAGCGCCGAACCCAGACAAATGAACATGCTGGTGCGCAGGCCAGCGGGCTTGCGACGGATTAGGCGCTCGAACCCTACCAGTCCCCCCAGCACGGCGGCGAGCAGAAGCTTCAGCAGGACGCTTTTCATCATCGGATCGAGATGCATAAAGCCCTCGCGGTGAACCATAACGGATTCTACTACAGCGAAGATCTAGCCCTCCCAAGACGGAGAGCACAGAGACCCCGGAGGGCACATAGAAGCGAGAGACTGCCCCGGGGCGCTGCGACACTAAAGGCGAAACTGGGTCAGGCGCCGGAAATGGCGCGCGCGGGCGGTGATTTCGCGCCGGGTGAGCGTGCGCAAGCGGTCCAGCCCAAACCGCTCGACCGTGAAGCTGCCCATCACCGATCCATAGACGATGGCGCGGCGCAGCGCTGCGTCGCTGGTGCTGCCTGCGCTGGCCAGGCAGCCCATGAAACCACCGGCGAAGCTGTCGCCCGCGCCGGTGGGATCGTGAACCTCCTCGAGCGGATACCCAGGCACGGAGAAAACGGAGTTGTCATGCACCATCATGGCCCCGTGCTCGCCGCGCTTGATCACCAGCGTGCGCGGGCCAAGCTTGAAAATGTGCTTGGCGGCGCGGAGCAGGTTGTGCTGGCTCGAGAGTTGGCGAGTCTCGGCGTCGTTGATCATCAGCACTTGGGTGTGCCGAAGGGTTTCGCGCAACTCGGCCGGCGTCCGCTCGATCCAGTAATTCATGGTATCGAGCGCCACGAGTTTCGGCCGGCGGCTTACCTGTGAGAGGACCGAGCGCTGCAGCTTGGGGTCGATGTTGGCGAGAAAAATGTAAGGAGAATGGCGGTACGCCGGGGGCAGCTTGGGATTGAACGTGGCGAAGACGTTCAACTCCGTAGCCAGCGTCACGCGGTCGTTCAGGTTGTCGGTGTAGCGGCCCGCCCAGAAGAAAGTTTTCCCCCGCGCGCGCTCCAGCCCGGTGAGGTCGATGTGCCGGCCGCGAAAGATGGACGCGTCTTTCTCGGTGAAGTCGTCACCCACTACGCCGACCAGGTTCACGCCGGTGAAGAAGCTGGCCGCGACCGAGCAGTACGTTGCTGCGCCTCCGAGCGCCCGCGCAACTTTGCCAAATGGAGTTTCGAGCGCGTCGAACGCGACCGACCCAACGACGAGGAGAGACATGCCGGGATCCCTCAGGCCAGATACTTGCCCGCGATAGCCGCCAGGCGCTTGCGGGCCGGGGCAGGGATGCGGGCGCGATCGGTGATGATGGCGTGCGCCAGGGCCGAGCCGCATTTGCAGGCCCGCGCGGCAGGCATGGCGCGCAAGGCCTCGCGAATAACGTTTTGCGCGTTTTCGGTATTGCGGTTCAAGTTGTTCATGACCTCGGCTACAGTGACCGAATCATGTCCGGGATACCAGCAGTCGTAATCGGTGATCATGGCGACGGTGGCGTAACAGATCTCGGCCTCGCGCGCGAGCTTGGCCTCAGTGACGTTGGTCATGCCGATGACGTCGAAGCGCAGTTGCCGGTGCACGTGCGCTTCGGCGAGGGTTGAGAACTGCGGCCCTTCCATGCAGACGTACGTGCCGTTGCGGTGGACCTTGACACCGGCGCGGTCGCAGGCTTCGGCCAGCAGGCTTGAGAGCTCGGCGCAGGTGGGCTTGTCAAAGGTCACGTGGGCCGCTACGCCCCCGCCGAAAAAAGTGGACACGCGCAGCTTGGTGCGGTCGTAGAACTGGTCGGGGATGAGGAAATCCATCGGAGCCAACTCTTCTTTGAGCGAGCCGACCGCGCTGACTGAGATGATGCGCTCCACACCCAGCAGCTTCATGGCGTAGATGTTGGCGCGATAGTTGATTTCGCTGGGCAGGAATCGGTGGCCGCGCCCGTGCCGCGCGAGAAACGCCACGCGCCACCCTTCCAGGGTGCCCACCGCGAAAGCGTCTGAGGGGTCACCAAACGGTGTCTTGATGCGCACCTCGCGCGCCTCGGCCAGGCCGGGCATCGCATAGAGCCCGCTGCCGCCGATGATGCCGATGCGGATGGGATGCTTGGCCTTATTCGCGGTCCTTCTCGCGCTCGATTTCGCTCGCGCCATCTTCGGCTTCCCCTCAACGGCCGGACTTATCTGTCCCTCGCTTTCTCGGCGAAGGGTAACAAGGTTGTTGGGCCTGGCATGCCATGCCCCTACGATCTCGGTGTGCGGCGCCCCTCAACTCCAATTCATCTCCAGCGTGTTCACCTGGCGAGCTGTCATCCCGAGCCCGCGGCGGCAGGCTCGGAACCACCCAAAGGCCCTGGCCCATTTTTCACTCGAGACCTGCGCGGGCCAGCAATTCGCTGACCGCTGCATATGGATCTTTCTTACGCTCGGCTACTTCCTGGGCCAGGGCGTGTAGCGTCTTCTCCCCTTGCGGGCTACCCAGCACGCGCTCGAGCAAGCGCGCTTCGAGCAGCTCGACCAGTCGCTGCTTCCAGTGCTCAATCTTCTTGGAGTGGCGTTCGCGGGTGTGCTGGAAATGGCCGCGGAAATCAGCAATCGCCGCCGCCAGCGCTTCGATGCCCTTATTCTCGCTAGCTACGGTGCGAACCACAGGAGGTTTCCACGCATCGCGCACGGGCACAATTTGCAGCATGGCCTGGAGCTGTTGTTCGAGGCGATCCACGCCCTCGCGGTCAGACTTATTCAGCACGAAGATGTCTGCGATTTCCATCAGGCCGGCCTTCATATTCTGCACGTCGTCGCCGAGCCCCGGCACCAGCACCACCACCGTGCAGTCGGCCAGCCGCACGATGTCAATTTCATCCTGCCCGACTCCGACCGTTTCGATGAGCACGATTTGCTTGCCCGCTGCATCCAGCAGCAGCGCGACGTCGCCCGTGGCGCTCGCCAGGCCACCCAGGAAGCCGCGCGTGGCCATCGAACGGATGTAGATGCCAGCATCGGTGGCGTGACTCTGCATCCGGATGCGGTCACCCAAAATCGCGCCGCCGGTGAACGGGCTGGTGGGATCGACGGCGATGATGCCGACAGTCTGCTGCTGCTTCCGGTAGAAGGCGGCCAAACGATCCACCAGCGTGCTTTTGCCCGTACCGGGAGCCCCAGTGATGCCGGTCAAATAGGCTTGTCCGGTCGAAGGAAAAAGGCTTCGCAGGATCTCGACGGCTCGCGGGTCGCGGTTTTCGATGGCGGTAATGGCGCGCGAGATCGCGCGGACGTCACCGGCGCGAACCTGGTCGGCCCAGTTGTCAACAGCGACGCCCATAAAGGAGAAGCTTAGAGCCACAGATAAACACAGATGGACCCAGATGGAAACACAAATCGGAAAGTGAGCACGGAAAACAAAGCGCCACCGCCTGAATGCTATCCTGCTATCGCATAAGCGGCAAGTCGAGGGGCGGAATCAGCAGAACGAACCAAACATGACGTCAAAGTTCGGCCCCGCCTGGCGGGATCAAGCTCGACACCTAAGGACGGGCCCCCGAACATCTTTTCCCTATTTCTTGCCGAGGATTTGCCGGGCGATGACCAGTCGCTGGATTTCGCTGGTGCCTTCGCCGATGGTGCACAGCTTGACGTCCCGATAGTACTTCTCGGCCGGGTAGTCTTTCACGAAGCCGTAGCCGCCGAAGACCTGGACCGCCTCGTTGGCCACGCGTACCGCCACCTCGCTGGTGTAGAGCTTGGCCATGCTCGATTCCTTGGTGAAGCGGACGTCTTTGCGGTCGGCAAGCCACGCGGCGTGATACACCAGCAAGCGCGCCGCTTCAATCTGCGTGGCCATATCGGCAAGCTTGAATTGGATGGCCTGAAACTCGCTGATGCTTTTGCCGAACTGCTTGCGCTCTTTGGCGTATTTCACCGCCGCTTCGTAGGCGCCCTGCGCCATTCCCAGACCGAGGGCAGCGATCGAAATGCGCCCGCCGTCCAGCACTTGCAGGCTGTTGATGAATCCTTCGCCCTCCTGGCCGAGCAGATTTGCGACCGGGATGCAACAATCGCTGAAGACCACTTCGGAAGTGTCACTGGCGCGAAGGCCGAGCTTGTTTTCCTTCTTCCCGGGCCGGAAGCCGGGCATACCCTTCTCGAGGATGAATGCCGAGATTCCGTGCGAGCCTTTCGATTTCTCCGTGACGGCCATCGCCACGCAGACATCGGCGTAGTGGCCGTTGGTGGTGAATGTCTTGGCGCCGTTGAGTACCCAGCAGTTGCCGCGCTTCACGGCGACCGAACGCGTTCCCCCAGCGTCGGAACCGGCCTGGGGTTCGGTGAGCGACCAGCAGCCGAGCTTCTTCCCCTGCGCCAGCGGCACCACGTACTTCTGCCGCTGTTCCTCACTACCGAATCTGTAGATATGGTTGGTGCACAGCGAATTGTGCGCGGCGACAATGATGCCGGCCGAGCCATCCACGCGCGATAGCTCTTCGATGGCGATGACGTACTCGATGTAGCCCAGGCCTGCGCCACCATATTTCTCTGGAAAGATGACCCCCAGCAGGCCCATTTCGCCCAGCTTGGGAATGATCTCCGAGGGAAAATGGGACGCTTCGTCCCACTCCATCACGTGCGGGGCAATTTCGGTTTCGGCAAATTCTCGAACCGTGCGGCGGAGCTGTTGCTGTTCGTCAGTTAGGGAGAAGTCCAATGCGACCTCGGGTGAAGCGGATTATTCACCGTCAAACATAAACTTATACCACAGCCGCGCAGCGCGGCCGAAAACGACGGAAACGGCTCGTGCGTATGGATTAGGGGTCGAGTATTCCCACTCCGCCTGGGTTCGACACTCGCGCCGATCGGTTCCAGTCGCCTGTTGCGAGCTATCCGGAGATCCAATTGGCGCTGAGGTTCCGGCAAACCGTTGCGGAAATGGCGGCCTTATTATTCTGATGTGTTAAGAGGCGCGCGGCCCAGCTTGCTGGCAGGTGAACAGGCAGAATGCCTCTCCTACCATCCCACCTTGTGACCTTTGCTCTGTTCATCCAGCCATTTCTTCAACGGCGCGAAGTAGTCCAGTATCGCCGTGGCATCCATCTGCTTTTCGCCCGTGAGCGCCTCGAGGGCCTCGGGCCAGGGGCGGCTCTGCCCCATCTCCAGCATCTTTGCTAATTTCGCGCCGGCGGCCTTGTTGTCGTAGATCGAACAGCGGTGTAGCGGTCCGGTGTATCCCGCTTCGCGGCACAGCGCGCGATGAAACTGGAACTGGAGGATCGTGGCCAGGAAATATCGCGTGTAGGGCACGTTGCCCGCGATGTGGTACTTCGCGCCCGGATCGAAGTCGGTTTCGCTGCGCGGCGCGCCGGGCGCGATGCCCTGATACTTCCTGCACAGCTCCCACCACGTCTTGTTGTAGTCGGCCGGCTGAGTCTCACCGGCAAACACTTTCCAGCGCCACTGATCCACCAGCAGCCCGAAAGGCAGGAAGGCGACCTTCTCGAGTGCGCGACTCATCAGCAAGCCGAGGTCGGCGCCGGGAGGTGGGACTGTGTCGAGCAACCCGATCCGCTTCAGGTATTCGGGAGTCACCGAAAGCGCGATCGTATCGCCGATGGCTTCATGGAAACCGTCGTTGGCGCCGCTTTGAAAAAGCAGCGGGAGTCGCTTGTAAGCGCGCTGGTAGAAGTTGTGGCCGAGTTCGTGGTGGACGGTTGAGAAATCCTCAGCGTTGATCTCGATGCATATCTTGACGCGCAAATCGTCTTGATTATCGATATCCCAGGCGCTGGCGTGGCAGACGACGTCGTGATCCTCGGGCTTGCTAAAGAGCGAGCGCTTCCAGAACGTGTCCGGGAGCGGGGCAAAGTCCAGCGAAAGGAAGAATCGTTCGCCGTAGCGCACCATCTCGCGTTCGTCCACCTTCTTCTCTTTCAAGATTTTGGTGAGGTCGAAGCCGGGATCGCCCTCGGGCGGAGCCACCAGCGGGTAGATGTTGTCCCAGGTTTGGCTCCACATATTGCCCAGGAGGTGTGCAGGGATTGGTCCGTCTTCAGGAACGCGGTCCTTGCCGTATTGCTTGACGAGTTGCGCGCGGACGTAGGCGTGCAGGGCTAGGTACAGCGGCCTCACCTGCTGCCACAGCCGTTCGAGTTCGGCGCTGAAAGCGTCGGGCGGCATGTCGTACTTCGAGCGCCACAAGGCGCCCAAGTCGGCAAAGCCCAGCTCGCGGGCTCCCTTGTTGCCGAGCTCGACCAGGCGTTCATAGCGTTTGCGCATGGGCGGGGAGATCGTGCGCCAGCCACGCCAGACGCGGAGCAATTCGTTCGGATCGCGACTTTCCGCCAGGATGCGCTCCATCTGACCCAGGGCGAGACACTTACCCTGCTGGCCTTCCGGACACCAGCGGCCCTTGCCGTAATCGCTCTGGAGCGAGGCGGAAATGCCCGAGAGTTCGGCCTGTTCCGCCGCATTGCGCGGCGCCGGGAGATCGAGCGAGAGCTTGAGCAACATCAGCTTGCGCGCGACATCTTCCGGTAGCTTGAGTTTGCTGAAGCGCACAGCCGCGGCGGAGAGTTCGGTAGTCGCGGCGTTAAGCTCCCGATCGGCGTTAGCCGCGATAATCTCCGTGTCGTCTGTGATGAAGTTCGCCTGCACCCAGGAAGTGCGGCTCGCCTTGATGGTCAAGTCCAGTAGACGTTTCTCTGCGGCCTCCACGAACGATCGCGCTTCCGCAACGCTCGGCGCCGCTGAGGCGCCGAGCTTCTTCGCCGCCGGTGGCTGCTGGGCCGGCACAGCAGCGGCCGTGAACGCCAGGAGAGTCAGCAGGCTGAACGCAGGAACGCCCCGCGCCCGCATGAAATGGATCAAGTCAAATAAACGATCTTCAGTCATCAGCAGCTCTCCTTCGTGGCGATTCCTAATCCATCGACCGCTGAAGAGGACTTGATGGCCCGCCAAGTATACACAGTCGCCACGCAACTTTTTTGGGGGGAGTGTTGAACCGAGAGAGCCACGGGCCAGGCTCGGTTCTAGAAATGCTCAAACGATTGAGCGGAGAGTGGCGAGAGCGCGGTCGATGCCGGAGCGATCTACATCGTAGTGCGTGACCATGCGGATGGCATACTGGTCGGTGGCGCCCGCCAGGACCTTGCGTTGGCCCAACGCGGCGCTGATTTCCCCGGCGATGCGGCCCGTGCCGCGCACGTCGAAGATGACGATGTTGGTCTGCACCTTTTTCGGATCGATCCCAATGCCTGGAATCTGCGCGAGTCCTTCGGCGAGATATCGCGCGTTTTGGTGGTCGCGGTGTAGGTTTTGCGGCGACCTCTCGAGTGCCACCAGGCCCGCCGCGGCCAGCACGCCGACCTGACGCATCCCCCCGCCCAAGAGTTTCCTGAGAATGTGGGCCTTCTCGATGAACTCGCGCGAGCCTACGAGCATTGAGCCGACCGGCGCTCCTAGACCCTTCGAGAGACAAAACATCACCGAGTCGGATTTGCGTGTGAGCTCGGCGACGCTGCGCCCCAGCGCCACCGCCGCGTTGAAGATCCGTGCGCCATCCAGATGCACACGTAGTCCGGACGCATGCGCGTGGTCGCAAATATCTTCCGTCACCTCGAGCGGATAGACCGTGCCGCCGGCCATGTTGTGCGTATTTTCGAGCGAGATCAGCGCCGTCTGCGCCCGGTAGTAGATCTTGGGGCGGATCAAGGGCGCGATCAGATCCCAGGTGAGGATGCCTTCGGGTGCGCGGGTAGTGCGCGGCATGCATCCGGCGATGGCCGACATGGAAGCCATCTCATACTGATTGATGTGGCCGCGCTCCTCGCAGATCACTTCGTTGCCGTGATGCGTCCAGACCTTGATCGCGATCAGATTGCCCATCGAGCCGGAGGGCACAAACAGAGCCGCTTCGCGCCCGAAGATCTCCGCCGCCCTGGCCTGGAGCTTATTGACCGTGGGGTCTTCGCCATAAACGTCATCGCCCACTTCAGCCTCGGCCATGGCGCGACGCATTTCGGGCGTAGGCTTGGTGACCGTGTCGCTGCGCAGATCCACCGCGACATCGGGTTTCGACGCCGGATCCGGTTCGTTCGCGGACTTCGTTGCTGAGACTCCCTGCATGTTTCGCTCCCTGATCGGCACTTGTCCCCAGCAAAAACTTGGCTCCGGGCTTCTCGAAGGTTGAGGGATACCGCGCCCTGCGACCTCCAGGAGTTACGAACCTAGCCGAGCAGCTCGACGAAAACTTCGTTCGCGACGGTGAGGCGCGCGGGGCTCAGACGCAGCCGCGTGCCGTCGAACTCCACCAGGCCAGCCTGCCGCAAAGCTTCAACTCGGCTCCTGAGGCCGGCATTGTACTGCTTCTCGATGCGCGCGAGGTCAATTCCTTCCAGTTGACGCAGGCCGAGGAATAGCTCCTCTTCGAGTGCTTGCTGCGGAGTTACCACCTCGCGCTGCTCAGCAGGCGAAACGCCTTTTTTGATCGCGGCGACGTACGCCGCAGGGTCATGCGCGTTGGCCCAGCGCTCCCGGCCGTCATAGGAATGCGCGCCCGCGCCGATTCCCAGATACGGCTCGCGGCGCCAATATTTTAGGTTATGCCGAGAGCGGAAGCCAGGCAGGCCCCAGTTCGAGATTTCATAATGCTCGTAGCCCTCGGCCGCCAGACGCGCGCAGCCACTCTCGTAGAAGGATGCCATGGCGTCGTCATCGGGCAACGCGGAGGCGCTGTAGCGGCTTCCCCCGGTGAGTACTTCCCTGCCCAGGCGGCTGCCTTCGTCAATCTCCATCAAGTAGACGGAGGCATGCTCGGGCCGCAAGCGGAGCAGATGCTCGAGTGAATCAGCCCAGCTAGCCGCGGTCTGGTGCGGCAGGCCGGCGATCAAGTCGAAACTGATCTTCGCGAAGCCTGCCTCGCGCAGCAGGCTCGAAGCGTTGAAAACGTCGGCGCGACGATGCGCCCGGCCGGCGGCGGCGAGTTCCGTGTCATTAAACGACTGCACTCCCATGCTGATGCGATTAACGCCAGCGGCGAACCAAGCGGCGGCTTTCTCCGCGCTAATGGTTTCCGGGTCAGCCTCCAGCGTCACTTCCTCGAAGCGGCAGGTAAACTCGGCGCGGAGCCTGTCGAGAATCCGAGCTATCTCCGCGGAGTCGAGCAGGCTCGGTGTTCCACCGCCGATGTAAACCGTGTCCACGACTGCCGATGACCAAGCATCCTCGCATGCTCCCTGACGTGCTAAAGGCCGCGTTGGGTGGGCCGATTCATCGGCAGGCCTGAAGCCGTGCCCTGACTTGGGTGAATCGGGACATACGAGCCCCGCTGTACGATGGAGGGCGCCTCGGTCGGCCAGTTCACGGCAGATAGCATCCACATAAGGCTCGTACAGGCTCTTTGCAAACACACCGGTGTGAAAGTTGCAGTAGGTGCATTTGGTCTGGCAGAACGGAACTTGAACGTAGATGCCGAGATTCATTGTGGCCGCGAATTCAGGCGGTGGCCCCCATCTGCGCACGCAGAGTCTATTCAGATCTGTCAGGAACGATTTTCACGCGGAGCTGCCGCCGGCGCGGGCCGTCGAACTCGCAAAAGAAAATGCCCTGCCAGCGGCCCAGGCCGAGCCGGCCATCCTCGATGAAAACCGTTTGCGAGACACCCGCCAGTGTGGACTTGACGTGCGAATCGGCGTTTCTTTCAGTGTGACGGTAAGATGCGTCGCGAGGCGCCAACCGGTCGAACGCCGCTTCGAGATCCCTCGCAACGTCGGGGTCATCGTTTTCATTGATGGTCAGTCCGGCGGTGGTATGTGGCACAGACAGGTGGCACACGCCGTGATCGACGCCGGCCGCAGCCACAAGCCTTGCAACCTCGGCGGTGATGTCCACCAGTTCGGTGCGGCGAGTAGTCTTCACCTCCAGCGTGTGCGTGAGCTCGCGGGCAGATGGCTTGGCGGATGGGCTAGGTGTGCTCATCTGTCAGCAATTGTCATGGCCCGGCGCAGAGCGTCTCGCTTTGGCAATTCCTCCAGCGCTCGGAACGATTTCGTCCAACCACTCCGCCTGTCTAGTGCCTATCCTAACCCCTCTAGCTTAGGGCCATGGCGGATGCCGCGCCGTAGAACTCGAACCAAGGCTTAGCCGCGCTCAGGCGATCGTTCACGTTCTTGATGTTCTTTACGCCTTGGTCGGCCAGCCAGTCCTCCAGTGCTTTGATGCCCTGCTTGCCATAGACCGGAATGGCGTCTTTCCATGTGGCGCGGCCGCAGAGTACACCGGAGAAGTTGACCCCTGATTCGGCGACGAGCTCGAGCGTCTCGGTGAACGTCTCGTTACTCACGCCGGCCGAGAGGTAGATGAAGGGCTTCTTCGCTACGGCAGCGGCTTTGCGGAAATACTCCTTGGCCTCTTCACGGCTATAGACCGATTCCCCCTTGCAGGCGCGCGCCCCTTTGACGAACGCCATGTTCACGGGGACCTCAACCTTCATCACGTCAACGCCGTACTGGGGTTTGGAGAATTCCTCCATGCTCTTGATTACCACCTGGGGCTTTTTGCGCGCGAAGTCGATGCTCTTGTCGTCGAGACCTTCTTGGTAGCCGACGAATTCCAGGAAGAAGGGAATGTCCACACCGGCGCACTCGCCCCCGATTCGCTCCACCCAGGCGTGCTTGGTCTCGTTGATTGCGGGCGCATCGAGCGGGCTGTAGTAAAGGAGGATCTTGATGCAGTCCGCTCCAGCGGCCTTGAGGCGCACCACCGAGTAATTGTCCAGCAGGTCGGGCAACCGGCCGGGCTGCGTATTGTCATATCCGCTCTTCTCGTAGGCGAGCAGCAGGCCAGCGTTCTTGGCGCGCTGCTTGGCCGCGGACAGCCCGTACTCCGGGTCCAGCAGGATCGCGCTGGCATGCGGGGTGAGGATGCGCACCACGGCTTCTTTGAACTCTGCCATCATCTCGCGGGTCACTGCCTTCTTATCAATGCCTTTCTCCTTGGCGATTGCGCTCTGGAGCGAGCCGCGCTGGTCCATCGCCGCCGCGGCGATTACGCCGCGCGGGTCCGAGACTGCCTGCAAGCCTCTTTGTTTACCCGGGGTAAACTTCATCACGTTCCCTCCAAAAGATTTTGGGCCCAAATGCGCACAACTTGAAAATACTACCACGGAGGAAGCGACAACCGTAAGAGTGTCTCGCCGCTGTTTACTCAGGCGCGATACCGCAGATTATAGAAACAAAACTTGATGCTGCGTCGCGCCGATTCCGGCGCGCTTAGCGAGCTCGGCGAGCAGGCCAGGACCATGACGCGCCAGCAGCGGCAGAAAACAGAGTGTGCGCTCTTGCAAGCTGTGGTGCGGATAGAGCGCGCCGGTGAGTTGCCGTTCGTGCGTGTCAAGCACGCCAGTTCGAAAGTTCTGCGCGCGCGCAGCCTTCCCTCTCAGGCGGTCCAAATGGTACAGCATCTTGCGCTGCGAGGTTTCCAGCGCGCCGAGGAGCGTCTTGTCGAGCTTTTCCAGCGGAAGCCGCAGCCTGCCAAGCAGCTTCCGGATGGTCTTTTCACCCGCCACAAACTGCCTTGCCAGCTCTCTAGACAGAAATTCCCGTTCCATTTTCGCGCGCAAGTGCTGGCGGCCACCGAGGAGATCGCGAAACTCCAGGCCATATCTCTTCAGCAGCCTGGCAACGTGTGGCTCCACAAGCGTGAAGCCCGCGCGGGGCAGCACCGCCGGCATCCGCCCCAGCAGACGTCGATACACCGCCTCGGCTTGCGCGAAGTAGGCGATCTCAGCGGGGCCTGCAACGTAGGCCGCGGTGGGCAGGAGCGCGTCCTGCACCACCGGGCGCAACAAAACGTTGGCGCTAAAGGCTTCGGGCGCGCCCTCAAGGGCGCGGAGTAGATCTGCCGAGGAGAATTCCGCGCTACCCGCCACAAACTTTTCCCCGCGGCGCCGCAGCGGCAAGCGCTGGCCGTCGTCGTTCCAGAAAAGCAGCGTGCTGCGCTCGGCGACCTTCACCTGGGCGTGGTACCCGTTGCGGTCCAACGCCTTGCTGCGCGCCAGCAGATCACGCACCAGCGACTCGCTCTCTTCCACCGCCCGGCGATAGAGCGGCGCGGCAAGCCGGTGCAGCCGGGCGTCGAGCGGATCGACCAAAATGACTCCCTGCCCCGCAAACAGCCGCGCCATCAGTCGGCCAAAAGCCGAGCCGAACGTCTCCTCCGGCCGGTAAGACTCGTCGAGTGCCCGGCTGATTTCTTCGGCTGCCGGGCCATCGAGCAGTGCCGAGGCCGTGCGAACCGCGGCGCGAACCTCCTCGCCCAGCGGAACCCTGCCCACGCTCCGCCCGGCAGCGCCTGCGGCAGCAACTTCGATGCGCTGCGGGCCGTCTGGACCGGGCCACCAGCAGTGGTTGATCTCGGCAAGGTCATGATCCTCGGTGGCCAGCCAGAAGATTGGCACGGCGTCGATGCCGCGCTCCGTCAGTTGTTGGGCCACCCGCAGCGCGCTGACTGCCTTGTAAATCGTGTAGCTGGGACCAGTGAACAGGCCCACCTGCTGGCCGGTGACGATGGCCACGGCGCCGGCGGCCAAGCGCTCGAGATTGCGCTCGGTTGAACTGTCAGTGCCGAAGCTGCGGTTCTGATCGTGGAGCATCTCGACAATGACAGTGCGTGCGCCCGGCTCATACCTGGGATCGCTCTTTACTTCCTCGGCGGCGTGGACGATGCCTTCCATGGTGGGCGGGTGGGAATAAAACTCGGCCACGCGGCTGAAATCATCTAGAAACGTGGCAAAAAGCCGGGTGGTTTGCGGAAGCTCGGTCAGGCGGATACAGTGGCACTCCATGGAATCGCCATCATACATGGGGCATGCAACCCCGGCAATCGCGCCGAGTTGTTCTCGATAGATGCCGCAAGGGCTCAGCCGAAGAAACGGTCGGCGGAATGTTAATTTTGAAGTAAACTAAGCCACCATGATTCGGGCGGGTTCAGTTCGTATGACCGCTGGGCTCTTTGCCGCACTGCTTTCAGCGGGCAGCTTCGGCCAAGCGCCGTCGCAGCCCCCTAATCAAGCCGCGGGGCACCCTTCCTCTGGCGCCCCAACCCAAGCGCAGCCGCAAGCCAAGCAGGAGCCCCCCGTCGTTCGCGTCACCACGCGGCTGGTCCAGGTCAACGTCATCGTGCAGGACAGGAAGGGCGAGCCGGTGACTGACCTGACCCGCGACGACTTCACCCTGCTCGACCAAGGCCAGCCGCAGATTGTCAGCACTTTTTCGGTGGAATCACTGCATACGCTGCCTGCGGCACAGCCCGCGCCCCCGAACGTCTTCTCCAACCGCTTCGAGCAGAAAACTCACACGCCCACCAGCGTGACGGTGATCCTCCTCGACGGTCTCAACACGCGGTTCGAGGACATGGCCTATGCGCGGGCGCAGATCATCAAATTTCTCGGACAACTTCAGCCGCAGGACCGCGTAGCGCTCTATACGCTCACCACTCGATTGACAGTGCTGCACGACTTCACGAGCGACGCAACCTCGCTTCTCCGCGCGCTCGAGCGCTCGAAGGGCCACGTCTCGGCGGAGCTCGCCGCCTCCGAACGTGAGCTCGCCGCCTCCGAACCTGAGCCGGCTAATCCAATGGGCATCGATGCGCTGGATGAATTCCTGAAGGCCGCCAACCAGCGCATGGCCGACTTTTACACAATAAACCGTGTGGGGAGAACCGCAGGCACTATCGAAGACATTGCCAACCACCTAGCGCGGTTGCCAGGACGAAAAAACCTGGTCTGGGTCTCCGGGAGCTTTCCATTCTCCATCGGGCTCGACACCCCCTTCACCCCAGAGACTACGTCGCAGGAACGGCGCACGTTCAGCGAAGAAATCGAGCGCGCGGCGCGTGCTCTGAACAACGCCAATATGGCGATCTATCCGGTGGATGCGCGCGGGCTGACAGGCCCCTCCTTCACAACTCGGGCGCCGGCGTTTAGGGCTGGGCAGCAGGGTCCGGGCCTGCGGCGGAACCCCGTGGGCCCCATCGGGCTCTCGCCTGACCGCGCCAACATCGACACCATGAACATCCTCGCCGACCGCACCGGCGGCCGAGCCTTTTACAACACCAATGACATCCAGGGGTCGGTCCGCCGCGCGATTGAAGATTCGCGAGTGACTTACGTGCTGGGCTTCTACCCCACACATGGCAACTGGGATGCCAAGTTCCGTGAAATCAAAGTACAGGTGAAGCGCCCGGGCTTGCATCTCCGGTATCGCCGCGGGTACTTGGCCCTCCCCGAGGCGACGTTCGATTCCAAGAAGCGCGAGGTGTTGATGCGTGCCGCGGTCGATAGCCCGCTCGATGACACCAGCCTTGGCCTGGAGGCCCACCTTCACGTGGTGGATGTCCCGGGTGCCATGACCCTAAAAATCGAGCTGTTGGTTTACTCGCGTGACCTTACGCTGGTGGCGCAGGGCGATCGCTGGGCCGGTGCCGTGGACGTACTTTTCGTTCAGCGGGGCACTGACGGAAAAGAGCTCGCCGGCGAACTTAAGACACTCAATCTGAATTTGGTGCGAGGAACCTACGACGAGATCATGAAGAAAGGTTTGGGGCTAACCCGCAATCTGCCGCCGGCGCCGGGCGCGGCCCAACTCCGTGTGGTCGTGCGGGACGTTGGCTCCGGCTCGATTGGCTCGCTCACCATCCCCCTCACGAAGCTTATTCCGTCCAGCGGCGGCTAGTGCTGTTCTGTCCTCCTTCCCTTCTCAGCCGGTAAGCCGGCGCGGCTGGTAGAGCATATCAATTTAGCTCTTGCTCCAGCATACGGAGGCCTTCGTCCAGCATCATCTCGGCGTCTTCGCGCCATCCGTGAGCCTGCTTAGCAACATCACGTTTCGCACGCTCCAGGCAGATCGCTGCTTTCTGAAACGCCAGGCGCGTCCTAACATACGCGCGGCCTGTGGCGACATAGGTCTTCAGAAATACTTCGGCCGCCCCGTCGAGGGCGTGGACTGAACCGAGGTGTTTCAACCCCACCCGCTTAAGATAGACGAGCATCCTTGCCACGTCGTGGCTAGGGTCTGCCACGTTAAAGCTGTCCCAATCGACCGTAACTGTGCGGCCTTCAAGCAGAAGAACCTGACTGCAAGTATACATGCCATGGCCAGCGCACATTTCGATGCTGCCGAGCCCCAGTGCTGTGGCTTTCAGCTGTTCAAAAAGCCGGCTCGCCTTGTCGGCAAGCGAACCGCCGAGGTCGGCAAGGCACCGCCACCATCCTTCCAAAGAAATCAGTTGATCGCTCGGGCGAACGACCCGCCCCGAACGGGGTGCCATAGCCTGAAAACGTGCCAGCCAGCGCGCGCACCGCTCAGCTGCCAGGACGCGAACAGATTCATTCGGACTCAGAATAAGCACTTTAGTTGAAGTGCCGGGAGCTTTTTCGTAGAGCAGAAGGCGCAATGGCGCTAGAAACGCTACGGGTCGAGGAATCGCGAACTCGTCCTCTGAGCCAAACCCAGCTCGTCTGATTTCCTCCATAGCTTGATAAACATCTGAGCGGTCCTCGGCGTAGACCTTGCCAATCAGGGAGTAGCAGCCTCTCGTAGTTCCCAACGTGATTTCAAAGGTACAGCGGGGGTGGGTCCTGGGATAGTGCCTGAGAACTTGCAGTCGAACGTTTCGAATTGCCCCCCATTCCGAGGGCAAGACCTCAGGAAGGTACTCCCCCAACACAACCGGGTCGCAGGCTTTCTGAAGGGTTGGGATTCCTGGGTCGCTCGCCAGGCATGATTCGGAAGAGTCTAGTTCAGACATGGTCTTTCACCCTCTCGCAGATTACGACCCGCATAGAATGTCGAGCCTGGGGACTTGGCTGGCAGACCTGGCAGTGCCGCTAAGGGGACGGTCTCGTACTTATATGTAGGGTCCGGCAGGAGCCCAAAAAATATAGCGGCGGCGAAAAATTTT
>Ga0209055_1001125_pt1 | contig 17863 bp, 14 predicted proteins | sample GraSoiAngelo_110_FD_185875 | JGI IMG/M metagenome (GOLD analysis project Ga0209055, IMG submission 185875) | Grasslands soil microbial communities from the Angelo Coastal Reserve, California, USA - 14_0903_12_30cm (SPAdes) (version 2) | ecosystem: Environmental > Terrestrial > Soil > Grasslands ... | reverse complement strand
AAATTTGCCGCAGGGCAGAGAGGATCACTCGATGATACAGATCGAAAGTGGCGACAAACACGATCTGCTGACAGTGGTCCTCGAGGATTACTTTCATGTCGGGGCGTTGAACGGGCTGATTAGCCCGCACCAGTGGAGCCGCTTTGAGCCTCGTTTTGAAAGCAACACGCTCAAAACCCTGGAACTGCTGAAGCGCTTCGATGTGAAAGCAACTTTTTTTGTTCTGGGCTGGATTGCCGAGCGTTGTCCACAGTTGATTGCGGAGGTCGCAAACCAGGGACACGAGATCGCAAATTACGGCTTCTACCACCGCAACGTACGGCAGATGACTCGCGAAGAATTTCGGGACGACGCGCGCCGTTCCCGGGACACACTCGAAATAGCCTGTGGAAAGCGGGTGGTGGGATACCGTATTCCGCAAGGTTTGCGCTCCTCTTCCGACCTGTGGATGCTCGACGTGCTGGCCGAGGAAGGATACGCCTACGATTCAAGCATTGTGCCGGGGTTCTATTCCGATGCGGCTGATGCGCGCTACCGCTTTGCCTACAAACATGAAAATAATGGACGCGAACTATGGGAATTCCCCCACGCCACGCTAAGTTTTATGGGTTATCTGGTTCCAATCTCCGGCGGCAACTACTTCCGCCAAATTCCGCATAGCTTGTTGCGGCACGCCGTGGCGCATTGGAAACGGACTTTCAACTCGCCCTTCATGATGTATTTCCACGTGTGGGAGCTCGATCCCGACCAACCGCGGATCAGTGCGGCCTCATTCATGGCCAGGACCCGTCAATACCGCAAGCTAAACAAGATGGCCTGGGTGCTGCCGGAATACCTGAGCAAATATAAGTTCGGCACCATTGCGGATTATCTTGGCTGTGATCTTCGCGCCGCCGCGGTACCGGCGCCGCACCCGCGAGAAGGTTCCATTGTGGTACAGACTCCCACAGAGGAGTTCGCCCGTAGCCGCAGCGCCAGGGTTCCGGTCACAATTGTTGTGCCCTGCTTCAATGAACGGCCCGCACTTCCCTATCTCGCAAACACCCTGGAGAGCGTTGCCAAGCTTCTTGAGCGTGACTATGTTTTGTCTCTGATTTTTGTGGATGATGGCAGCGATGACGGCACCTGGGATGTGCTCAATCGCCTGTTCGGCAGTCGCGATAACTGCCGATTGGTGCAGCATCCGCACAATCTAGGAGTGGCTGCGGCGATTCTTACCGGAATCCGGCACGCCAGTACGGAGATCGTCTGCTCTATCGACTGCGACTGCAGTTATGATCCACACGAGTTGATGCAGATGATTCCACTGCTGACCGATGACGTGGACCTGGTAACTGCGTCGCCCTACCACGCCAAGGGCACGGTCATGAACGTACCAGCCTGGAGATTGCGTCTCTCGAAGGGAGCGTCCTGGCTGTATGGCAAAGTGCTGCGTCAGAAGCTGGCCACGTACACTAGTTGCTTCCGGATATACCGCCGCAGCAAAGTGGTAGACCTGCAGCTTCGGGAATTGGGTTATCTTGGGGTGACTGAGACCCTCTGCCTTTTGGATTTACAGGGAGCGCGAATTGCGGAATTTCCTACGACATTGCATGTCCGTATTCTTGGCCGCTCCAAGATGAAGGTGGTCCGAACCATCTTCGGTCACCTGGGCAATCTCCTAAGAATGCGATACATGCGCAGGCTCATCGATCGCAATGCTCCCTTGGGACTTCAGGCAGCGACCCCGGCCGCGAATATCGATCAGCAAGGAACAACCGTCGAGACCAAAATTAACTCCAGGGACACACAATGACCACTATGCCGTCAAAGACGATGGTGCTGCCTTCTGACCAGGACAGTAGCGGACGCGATCTCGGTGCCGAGGAGTTAGAACTTCTCGAACAGGTCATTCGTTCCGGCACCCTGACCAGCACCAAGGGCTCCTTTACCAGAACGCTGGAGGAACGTTTCGCCGCGACCCTCGGAGTAAAGAGGGCGTATGCCTGCGCTTCGGGAACTGCTGCCGTCCATGTAGCTGTGGCAGCCTTGGATCCGAACCCTGGGGATGAAATTGTTACGACTTCGATCACCGATATGGGGGCGCTGACCCCAATCTTGTATCAAGGCGCAATTCCGGTGTTCGCCGAAGTGGATCCGCAGACGCTGAACGTGACCGCCGCCAGCATCGAAGCACGTTTGAGCGAGCGCACCAAGGCAATCGTTGTGACACATCTTTTTGGAAGCGCCTGCGAGATGGCTGAGATCATGAAATTGGCGCAGTCACGCAAGATCCCCGTGATCGAAGACTGTGCCCAAGCCTTCCTGGCACGTTCGGACGGCCAATATGTTGGAACCTTCGGCACGATTGGATGTTTCAGCACGCAGCAGGGCAAGCATATGACCACGGGAGAGGGCGGCATAGTAGTCAGCAATGATGATGCTCTTGCCCGCCGCATGTTCCTGTTCATCAACAAAGCCTGGGGGTACGGAGATGCGAAGCCGGACCACTATTTTCTTTCTCTTAACTACCGCATCAGCGAACTGCAGGGCGCAGTCGCGCTGGCGCAGTTGGAGAAACTTGAATCCGTGGTTGAGCGGCGAGTCGCTGCCGCCGACAAGCTTACGAACATGCTAGCTGGAATTCCCGGCCTGAAAACACCGCGCGTTGAGCCCGGGGCCGTACACACGTACTGGAAATATTGCCTGAACGTGGATGACAGCGTCATTCGAGATGGCGCGATTGGTCTGGCGAAATTGTTAAAGGATCGCGGTATCATGTCTGCTCCGAGGTATATTCAAAAACCGGCATTCATGTGCGAGATTTTCCAGAAGCGGCGCACCTTTGGTAGCAGCCAGTTTCCTTTCACCCTGGCACGACCCGAAGTTCTAGATTACAGCAAGGAGCGTTTCCCCCTGACCTTCAAGGCACTCCACGATGTGCTGGTGCTGCCGTGGAACGAACGCTACAGGGACGAGCACCTGGAATACATCGCAGAGTCCATACAGGAGTCAGTGGAGCAACTGAGTATATGAACCAGAACGCAGTCAGGTTCGGTATCGTCGGTGCGGGTGCAATCGCTCAGTCTTATGCGCTCGCTTTTGAGTCGTGCTCGATGGCCCAGGTGGCTGCGGTGGTTGACGCACGGCCCGACGCCGCAGCGGCTCTCGCAGAACGGCTGAAATGTAAGAGTTTCACTTCTCATTCGGAAATGGCAGAGAACAGCGAGCTTGATGCGGTGCTGATTTGCACTCCGCCCAACACCCACGCGGATCTTTGCGTCGAATTTTTGGAACGCGGTATTGCCGTGCTGTGTGAGAAACCGCTCAGCATCGATGTTCCCAGCGCACAAAGGATGATCGAGACTTCGCGCAGAACCGGCGTCAAGATGACCATGGCTTCCAAGTTCCGTTTTGTACAGGACGTGGTCCTGGCAAAAGCCCTGCTGACTTCCGGAATTCTTGGCGATATCGTGCTCATTGAAAATGTTTTCACCTCGCGGGTGAATATGACCAAGCGCTGGAACTCCGACCCCGGGATCAGTGGAGGAGGCGTCCTCATCGACAACGGAACACACTCGGTGGACCTGATTCGTTTCTTTCTCGGACCGTTGGCCGAAATTCACGTAGTAGAAGGAAAGCGCGCCCGTGATCTACCGGTTGAAGAGACAGTTCACGTATTCGTGCGAAGCACGAGTGGAATGCTAGGCACGGTTGACCTGTCGTGGTCCATTAATAAGGAGATCGAGAGCTACCTGCGGATTTATGGATCGGAAGGTACGATTTCCGTCGGTTGGAAGGATTCAAGGTTCTTGCTGTCGGGCAGCCGCGACTGGCATGTGTTTGGCAAGGGCTACGATAAAGTACAGGCTTTCCGCAGCCAGATCGAGAACTTTGCCTGCGCATTGCGAGGAGAAGAGCCGCTGCTGCTGTCACTCGAAGATGCTATGGCATCAGTGCAAGTCATCGAAGCCGCTTATGCCTCTTTGCGAGATTCGCACTGGGTGCCCATACCCTTTCCCGGGTCGTCTAGAACCTCAGTAACAAATCCCGCTCCCAAATCTGCCCAGCCAGCCGCCTAGATTCAGTGCGCAGCGATATGATGGGAAAACAGAAATCGGCCATAGCAAGCGGGGATGGAGGCAGTGCTGTGCCGTTATTCCGTTACGCGAACGTCCGTCTCCATCCGACAGCCATCATCGAAGAAGGCGTACAGATCGGGCCCGGCACTTCCGTCTGGGACAATGTTCACATCCGGCATGGAGCACAGATTGGTGAGGAATGCATTATTGGCGAGAAGTCGTACGTCGCGTACGACGTGAAAATCGGCAATCGCGTCAAGATTAACAGCTTCGTATACATCTGTAACGCGGTTACGATTGAAGATGGTGTCATGGTCAGTGCCGGTACCGTATTCACCAATGACCGTTTTCCGCGTGCGACCACTCCCGATTTAAGAAAGCTTCGGCCCTCGGAGCCGGACGAGGAAACACTGCCTACACGAGTGTGCGCGGGTGCGACCATCGGGGCGCAGTGTACGATCGGTAACGACCTTTCCATCGGCCGTTTCGCGATGGTGGGGATGGGAAGCCTGGTAACCAAAAGTGTTCCCGACTTTCATCTCGCAATCGGCCAACCGGCGCGCTCCGTGGGTTATGTCTGCCGCTGTGGCAAGGTCCTGGCTCTCGTTGCCAACCTCGAATTGGATTCAGAGCACAAGCTCACCTGCGCCGCCTGTGGGTTAACATACTCCTGTAATCGAGGCTCAATCTCCGAGCTGAATCCACCTCGCTGACCTGAAGGATAAATTCGTGCCGGACTCACAATCCTGGGGCATCGTCGGTGGTGGCATGCTGGGAATGACGCTCGCCCTCCGCCTGGCACAACGCGGCCATCGGGTTACGCTCTTTGAGGGCGCTCCTCAACTCGGCGGGTTGGCCAGCCCCTGGAAGCTTGGCGATATTGTCTGGGACCGCCACTACCACGTCACCCTACTTTCCGATACTTATCTGCGAACTCTGCTCTCGGAACTTGGCTTGGAACAGGAGATCCAGTGGGTGCAAACCAAGACTGGATTCTATACGGACGGAAAGCTGTACTCCATGTCCAACACCATCGAGTTCCTGCGCTTTCCTCCCTTAGGATTGTGGGACAAGTTTCGCCTGGGACTTACCATCTTTTACACATCACACATCAAGAACTGGCAGCGTCTGGAGCAGATTAAAGTAGAAGACTGGCTGAACCAGTGGTCCGGCAAGCGGACCATGGAAAGAATATGGCTGCCCTTGTTGCGTGCCAAGTTGAGCGACAACTACAAGAAAGCCTCTGCCGCCTTTATCTGGGCCATCATTGCCAGGATGTACGCCGCGCGGCGTTCTGGCATGAAGAAGGAAATGTTTGGTTATGTGCCCGGCGGCTACGCCCGCATTCTCGACGCCTTAGGTAAAAAGTTGGAACAGGCCGGAGTTGTGGTGCATTTGAATCATCGTGTCAAGCGGGTCGAATCTTCCAGTGAAGGAATTAATGTAACTTTTGAAGGAGGTCATCAAGTCAGGTTCGATGAAGTTGTGCTCACGACGCCCGGGCCGGTTGCGGCGGATGCGTGTCCGCAGCTTACCTCTGAGGAAAAAGCGAGGCTTCGGGGAATTCAATACCAAGGCATCGTCTGTGCCTCCGTTCTATTAAAAAAACCGCTCGCCGGCTACTACGTTACAAATATTACAGATAGTTGGGTGCCGTTCACCGCCGTGATAGAAATGTCGGCGCTGGTGGACCGCAAACACTTTGGCGGCAGCGCGCTGGTTTATCTTCCCAAATACGTTGCTCCTGACGATCCTTTGTTCAACGAGTCAGACGAGAATATAAAGCAGAGCTTCCTTGCGGCGCTGGCGAGAATGTATCCCAGTTTCGAGCCATCTGACGTCTTGAGTTTCCAGATCAGCCGGGTCCGCTACGTGTTCGCAATTCCAACTTTGAACTACTCGTGCGAATTGCCCTCGATGTCCACCACGGTGCCCGGCGTTCATATCGTGAACTCCGCGCATATCATCAATGGAACGTTGAATGTGAATGAGACTGTTCAGTTGGCCGAACGCACCATTCCGGAACTGGTCTCCATGCCGGCTGGCGCCGAAAGGACTGAACATGCAGGAGCCTAGGCCTCTGGCCAGCCTTTCCCTGGACCTCGACAATCAGTGGTCCTACATGAAGACGCACGGTGATGCGGGATGGGAATCGCTTCCTTCGTATTTGGATATTGTCGTCCCTCGTGTCCTGCAGCTATTGAAAGAGAAGGGCTTGACCATTACTTTTTTTATTGTGGGCCTCGACGCCGATCAGGAGCGAAATCATGCCGTTCTGCGTTCTATCGCCGAGGCTGGACATGAGATTGGGAACCATTCGTTTCATCACGAGCCGTGGCTACATCTGTACTCCCAAGAGCAACTACTAACTGAGATTACGAAGGCGGAAACGGCGATCGAACAAGCCACTGGCCGCAAGCCCATCGGGTTTCGCGGCCCCGGGTTCAGCCTTTCCAGCGATTTGATTGAATTGCTCACCCAGCGCGGTTATCTGTATGATGCCTCGACCTTTCCAACCTACCTGGGCCCTATCGCACGCGCCTACTATTTCATGAAGAGCCGTCTATCAGAGAATGACTTGAAGGAACGAAAGAATCTATTTGGGTCTTTCTCTGATGGGTTGCGGCCCACGAAAGCGTATTGCTGGCGGTCTAAAGCGGGCGAATTGATAGAGATACCAGTTACGACTATGCCGGGTCTCAAATTGCCGATTCACGTAAGTTATTTGCTCTTTCTATCCGATTTCTCCTCGGCGCTTGCTCTCGCCTATTTCAGAACGGCCCTCGAAGTATGCCGCTGGACTGGAACCCAGCCGTCTCTGCTTTTGCACCCGCTTGATTTTCTCGGGTGTGATGACACGACGGCATTAAGCTTCTTTCCAGCGATGCAACTCCGGAGCCCGACGAAGGTCTCCTTTGTAGGCCGAGTCTTGGACCTTTTCCGCGAACGTTTTGAGATCGTACCGATGGAACGGCATGCAAAACATGTGTCCTGCCAGAACCTGAATCGAGTGGCTCCCGACTTCGCCAAGTAATGCCTCCGGACAGTGATTTGGCCAAATGTCTGTCAAATAAAATCATAAGAGTTGGACAACCGTCGGAAGTGCGCTACTCTCTTAGAAGCAGCTAGTCGCGCCCTTCCTATGAGACTGCTTCCGCAAGAACTCTTGGTAAAAACTGGGCCGGTCGACCATGCTGACTGGAATTTCCGTCCCTTCCTGGGGCTAGTTTCGCGTGCCCGCTTTCGCCTGATTCGCAACATGCTTAACGGTGGGAAGTTTGAGCGGCTGCTCGAAATAGGCTACGGCAGCGGTGTTTTAATGCCCGAGCTCGCGCTGCATGCCAGAGAACTTTATGGAGTCGATGTTCATTGCCATGCCGACGCGGTGTCCGAGAGGCTGGCAAGGGCTAATACTGACGCCAAGCTCTATAGCGCTCCGGTTACCTCCCTTCCATTTCCCGATCGCTATTTCGACTGCATTGTTGGAGTAAGCGTTTTTGAATTCGTAGACGACCTGGAAACCGCCTGCGACGAAATCGAGCGGGTGCTCAACGACCAAGGCGTTTTTCTCGTCGTGACGCCCCATGATTCGCCAATCCTCGATGCCGGCTTGAGATTGCTTACCAGAGAGAATGCAAAGAAGGACTTCGCCGACAGACGCAAGAACGTGATACCGACTTTCTGCCGGCGCTTTGCTCTGGTGGAAGAGCGGGCGGCGCCTTGGGCAAATCCGTCGATGCCGAAACTCTATACCGGATTAAAGCTCGTGAGCCACGTATCTGCTCGCCCAAGCATCACAACCGAAAGTCACCCATCCAGCCCGCTGCGGCAAGCCAGCTGAAAATACAACTCTCCTGCGGAAAAATAGTAGGACAAGGCACCTGCCAGCACGTCCGAAAAAGATCTTGAATTAAATTCCGCGTTTCTATGTTCCCGTCAGGTTAGCGACTCGGCTTGACCTTACCAGACATTATTCGAATGCCAAATGTCCAGAGCAGGGCCGCTTGGAACATTTAGGAACTTCGGTTGCGGTATAGCGAAAGATCCACTTTTCGAACCATGGCTTCAACATCCAACTCAAGTGCCAAGAAGTTCCTGATCGTTTCTACACTGCCGGCAGGATCGTGAAGCAACTGTTTGTATTGCACACGGCAAAGGGAGATCTCCGTCCTCCGCTTGAGCCACGCATTGACTTCTCTTAAGTGTTTCGTGAATGCCGCGGACATCAAATCATGGCTCAAAGAATCAGATTTGCCGCGGCGTCTGAGCATCTCACCCTGCGAGGCGAGTACTTCCGGAAGAGGCCGCTCCATGAAAATGACCTTATAGTTGCGCCCTTCAGGGACCGACAAGAGAAGTTGGGAAATAACCTTCACGACCTTGCCTTCAGCTTCGTCGATGCGATCGGGCTGCTTGGGAAGAAGCTTGGCGGGTTCCCACTCAGAGTAGCCCCGTGGGTTGTCGGCGTCCGGCTGGCGTTCGAAGTCGGTGAGGACGATCATGCCGCCTGCACCCAGCATCTGCATCATCAGGGATGTCCCCGAGCGGGGGAGTCCCGAGACTATGGTGATCACGATTCGACCAATACCTTTCTCCGACGTGCGGTCTCACGTCAGTGATTCTAGCTGAAGCGGTTTGGGAAGCAGGCGCTCCTTATCTGGCGGGAATAATAGCACTCGCCCTAGCGCAGCCAACGTTTATCCGAAAGAGGACAGCAGAAAACCCACATGGCCAGCGATGATGAGTCGATGGCAAGCCACGTGGGCGGACACGCTCCGAGCGTGCGGGATCTCTTCGCTTACTTCGCTTACTTCACGTCATTCTTATAGCTGTCACTTGGGGTGAGCATCTTGACTTCTGCGACGTGAATCGATGCCTTTTCAGCGTTTACCTGGGCCTTAACTTGCACGTGGTGCCCTTCGTGGCCCTTCAGTGTCTCGGGATTATCTACCGTCCACGCTTTTTGGTCAGTGTCGCTCACGAACGTCAGTTTGTCGCCTTCGCCCTTAATTGTGCCACTGATGGTTGTCAGTTGGGATGTTGCACTGGCCTGATCCTTCTGGGGCGCCTGACTAGGACTGTTCTGCGCGACTGCAAAAACACTTAGCCCAAGGCACGTAGCGAGCGTAGCCAATAAAAGAGTCTTCATGGAAAGAAACCTCCTTAAGGTTCCGACCGACGCGAAATGCCGACATGGTGTTGGGCTCTCAGGTTTGGAGCGCACTCGCCAACACGAACACGACTGCCGCACTGCGATTCATCGGATGATCTAAGATGAGAAAACTTCAGAGAGGCTGACTTAGCTCAGGGAATCTGAAAGAGCGACAGGGTCTAATCGCTCATCCTCTAGTCTAGTCTCATAGCTGTGATTGTCAAACAGCGCTGCAGTTTGAGTTCCTGCCGGCCTCGGATTTCGGCTTGCGTTTGCGAAGTAAATGCGACGCTCCGCAGTCGTCATTTTCGGAGGATTTTAAGGAAGGTACTTCGATGGGAGTTTCTTTAAGGCGGGCCCTGTGCCCCCCAAACAGATCGCGTGAGCAATGCTACGCCCACGCGCCTGGGCGCGCGAAAAGTGGGAAGTCAAACGGGCACCACTACATCGTTGTTTGACAATCCCAACACCTAAGACTAGGGTGGTAGATGAGCGAGCACACACCTTCTCACTCTTTCAGGTCTCCTGAACTAAGTCAGCCCATCTGAAGTCTTTCCTCTTAGATTTCCCCACTCTGAAGGAGAACTGTGTTATGACAGTATTGACTCGTTGGGACCCCGTCCGTGAGTTTTCCACCCTACAAGACCGCATGAACCGCATGAACCGTCTGTTCCGTGAGTCGTATAGTCCCGAAGGGCCGGAAGAGGCGTTGACAACCACCAGCTTCGCACCGCCGGTGGACATCTACGAAGATGAGCACAACATCACTTTGAAAATTGAAGTCCCGGGCATCGACGAAAAGGATATTGATGTCCGCATCGAAAACAACACGCTCATCGTTCACGGCGAGCGCAAGTTAGAGAAGGAAGAAAAAGAAGAGAACTTCCGTCGCGTCGAGCGGCAGTATGGAAGTTTCACCCGCTCGTTCACGCTGCCGAACTCCGTGGATACCGGACAAGTAGGCGCCAACTACGATAACGGCGTACTAAAGATCAAGTTGGCCAAGAAGAGCGAAGCCAAGCCTAAGCAGATTAAAGTCAACGTCGGCGGCGAGAACGTTCTCGAAGCAAAGGCCCCCAGCAAGGCCGCGTAAAACCAGTAGTTAGCTGTTCATTGCGAATGGTCAGCAAGAGAAATGGGAGGCGACAACGGCCGCCTCCCATTTTGTCTACGCAGGGAGCAACACCAGATCACGGTGCGCGGGCGGTGACCTGATTGTGGCCGTTATCACCCGCGAGTAAAGACTTACCCCGCGATAGCGGTTTGAGCGTTCCCGAGGCCCATTGAGCGTTAACCGGAGTTAAAAAACTCGCTGGTCTTGAGTGTGCTGGCGAGCACAAAGACTACGGAGAGAACTATTTCTGAGTGCTAGAGCTAACAATCAATCTTCCCCTGGGAATTATCGGGTTAACTGGTGATTTATGACTAGCCAGAACAGCGAGTTGCTGTACGATTTCTTCCAGTCTGTTGCGTCTGCCTTCAAATTCGGCTTGCTGGATAACTGTGCGCCCTCTACGGCGATACCCAAAGTGGCCATTGAGTTTCGAGATCGCAGCTATCTCTGATCTCCAATTCCTTAGCTGATCTTCAATCGTATTGTCCATATCACAGTATACGCCCCGTGATCTGTTCTCTGACCATCCCGAGGACCGCTCATTTCGCACCCGGGGGAACCTCAGAACAAGCCAATGCGCAGATTCATGATAACCATTCATGCGAATTTCATTGCTTTTGTACCGCAGGAGCTTAGACTTAAGAAGTCCCTTACGCATTACTCTGTCGCTGTTTAGACCTTCAGACCTTCTGCGACGGTCCTCTGCGCAACCGATAGAAATGAGGGTGCATCAATGGAACCAGTTTTCCGTCCGTTCGGTCCTCGTTTCCGTACACTACCGACGTTTGTCGCTCGTTCATTCAGGAACTTCAAGGCATCGATGCGCTTTATAAGGCTGAAACCACAGATCGCGGGTTTTGGATCCCAAAGGATGTGCCCGTCTTGTGGGTTGATCACGTCACGCTCGAAAGCCGCTTCCGGCGGTGTACCTAGGGTGAAGAATATGCAAGGGAACAAAAGTGTAATCGTCATTCGGATGGTAGTCGCGCTTCTCATCCTGTACGCGGTCTTCGGTCTTATAAGGAAAACTCTTCCGGCCCCGGCGGTGGGGAACGGTACGGGTACACATCAGGCGTCATCGTAAGCGACCAGCCGGCATTTCTCGGTCTTGAAACCACAACATTTCGCCAGCATGCGAAAACCAGCCTAAACCAACCGCGCTGAAATTCGTCGAACAAACAAACATGGAGCCCGCGGAGAAATCAGTGCGAGCAGGAGTGAGGCTGGCTCTGATGGTTTCGCGCTGATTGCTTCAATCGTGGAAAGACTACGCTTGACAGACGTCAAGTGCCGAATCATCTTCTTCAATCATCATCCGACACTTTCAGCGATGGTGATGAATTTCTCGAAGACTTCGTTCGAGAGGAGTCTGCCACGCGTGGTCAGGCGGATAACGCTGCCGTCGCTTTCGAGTAACCCATTCTCTTTGAGTTCCGAGATCGTGGCCGCAAACTCATTTATTGAATCAACTCCGAATTGCGTTGCTGCCTGTCTGAGATCTACTCCCCGTATCAAACGCAGCCCGAGAAAGAAGATTTCCTCAATCGCCGCTTGCCGCGATAGCGGAGTTCGCTTCGGCGGCCTAACAGCGATGTAGCCTTCCAGAGAGTCCGGCATAGCGAAGCGCACCGCCTCGAACCCGCGCCAGGGGCTAACAGTCTCATCCGTTTCGGTCCGCTTGTCCTCACTAAAGTTCTTCCCAGCTCGATCTACTTTGAGCATGGAATGGGCATCCACGCCGAAGCCGAGATAAGGCTGGCGCGTCCAGTACTTGAGGTTATGGCGCGATTCAAAACCGTGGCGGGCGAAATTTGATATTTCATAATGGGATATGCCAACCGCGTTTAAGCGCTCGCAGCCTGCAAGATAGAAATCAGCGGTTAAGTCATCGTCTGGTACAAAGTGGGCATGATATTTTGTGCCACCCGCAATTAACTCGCGGCCGAGCCGGGAATCTTCATCGGCTTCGAGCATGTAGACGCTGATGTGCGGCGCGGCACTGGCGATGGCATCGGAAAGGGACCGTTCCCAACACTCGGTCGTCTGATATGGCAAGCCAGCAATGAGATCGATGTTGATATTGGTAATTCCGGCGGAGCGCAGATTTTCGAGGTCGTCGAACACAGTTGCGCGCTTATGTAAACGCCCGACGACGGCGGCTTCGGCATCGACAAATGACTGCACCCCCAGGCTTACGCGATTGACGCCACAGCGCCGGAGAACTTCCAGAACCGGGGCTGTCAGGGTGCCAGGAGCGCATTCGACGGTAATTTCTGTCTCGGGCTGGAGACAAAAATTTTGCCGAATTGTGACAAACAATCTCTCCAGTTGAGCAGAATCTAGTAAAGTGGGGGTGCCACCGCCCAGATAAACAGTGTCTACGGAACTTTCATATTGACCGCCCATCTGTTCGGCCACAACAGGAGCGCGTTCGATGTCAGAGCAAATTCGGTCGATGTAACCCGCGAACGTTGCCCGAGAAAACACGTCCGACGCAAAGTTGCAGTAGCTGCATTTAGTGCGGCAAAACGGCACCGAAAGGTAGACACCCAAGGCCATTGGTGACAATTATCCCACTTTTGCCGGAACTACGACGCGGCCGCAGGCATCTCAACTAGTTCATAGCACTGCAAACAATCTATGATTCCACGCGTCGTCATCACCGGTTTGGGCGTAGTCAGTCCTAACGGCATTGGTAAAGAGGCCTTTTGCCGCTCTCTGCTTGTTGGCAAATCGGGCGTCAAACGAATTTCGCGCTTCGATCCAACCGATCTGCCTGTACACATCGCGGGAGAGATCCCTGAATTCGATGAGTCTGGGTGGGTCGACCCGCGCGAGCGTAAGCACGTGTCGCGCGTTGTGCCGCTGGCGATTGCCGCGTCGACCGAGGCTTTGAATGATGCCGGCCTCGACCCAGCAGCAATGTCGTTGGAGGAGCAGCGCCAGATCGGTGTAATTCTGGGCTCGGGCGGCGGCGCCCAGGAGTTTTCTGAAGAGCAATACCGGCTCTGGCACTCGGGACACGTGAAGCAGGTGAGCTTGTTCTGCATTCCGAGCGGCACTATGGGAACGATTTCAAGCGAAGTTTCGATGCGCTTCGGATTCCGCGGGTATAGCCATGTTGTCACTACCAGTTGCACGTCCTCGACTGACGCGATCGGCTACGCGTTGCAGCACATCCAGGCAGAGATGTTGCCGATGTTTCTCGTGGGAGGTGTCGATTCGGCGATTACTCCCGGAATCATCAAGGGATATTCGCTGCTCCGGGCGTTAACTACTTCCTGGAATGACGCCCCGGAGCGCGCTTCGCGCCCCTTCTCGGCGGACCGCGACGGCTTTGTCCTGGCTGAAGGCTCATGGATGTTTGTGGTTGAAGAATATGAGCATGCCGTTGCCCGTGGCGCGCGCATTTACGGGGAGATCGCTGGATATGGCTGCACCTGTGAAGCCTTTCATCGCGTGCGGTTGAGCGAATCTGCGGAGGAACCCGCCCGCGCCATCACTCTGGCTTTGCAGGAGGCCGGGCTAACGCCCGAAGACATACAGTATGTCAACCTGCACGGCACCTCAACTGAACTCAACGATCGGGTGGAGACCCGTGCTTTAAAGTTGGCGTTGGGCGAACGGGCGCGCAGCATCCCAATGTCCGGGTTGAAGTCGCAAATTGGACATGCCCAAGGCGCTTGCGGCGCCGCTGGCATCGCGGCCACACTGGTTGCCATGGAGCATGGCAGAATTCCTCCAACGATTAACCTCGAAGTACCCGACCCGGAATGCGACCTTGACTACGTTCCCGAACCGGGCCGAACCGCACGCATAGAGCACGCGATCTGCAATTGCGTGGGATTCGGGTCGAAGAATTCTGCGCTGGTGTTGAGGAAGATTGCCTGACTAGCTTTTGCTGCCGCCCCCGTTTAGAATGCCGGACGCCGTGCAGTATCTTGTCTTGTGTCTGTGTCTCTTTTACTTAGCGAGCGGCAGAGCTATCCCTCCGCTATACGCTCAAATTGATACCGCTACTGATGTGAATGCCCCTGCGTATCTGTTTCGCATGGAACGTCACCTGCGTGATACGGACGTTTGCGCATTGGTCCGCGGAGACGGCCAATACCACGTGGAAAGATTGGCTGGTGAGAAAGCTGACATTTTCGAAGGAGTGCTTGCGCTCGCCGATCTGCAGAAACTCGAGCGGTTACTGGGTGCAGATGAGCTTTTTCAGCTCACCCAAGAAAAAATCGTTATGCCGATGATCACCGTTGACAACGACAAACTACTGCTCAGCGTGTTACGGCCCGGTTACTGGCAAAATCTTACGTTACCTGACTCCGAAAGCAGAAAGCCCTTTCAGCAATCACTGGTTCCCCTCGTCAAATGGCTCGAGGAAATGGAAAAGCAAAAGCACGTGCGCCTCACGGAGGAGGGTGCCAGAAATAACTGCCTGCCACCGGGAAAAATCGAGTTGAAGACACGCAATCGGTCGGCCTCGGTTACTTCTACCTCAACTGAAACCGAAGCAACGGCGACCAAGCAGCCAGTTTTAATCTCTTACGCCCTCCGCGCCGTTATAAACCGCCTCGGCAATCAGCAAATTGAAAGGACCTGTGTGATCGTGTATAGCGCCGGACGCTACCATCTGGAGAGGAAAAGGCAGCGATTCGGAAGCAGAGATGTGAAAATACAGATTTTCGAAGATTCCATCAGTGACACCCAACTGCAGCTACTGAGAGAAATTCTGGATACGCCAACGCTGCGCAACAAACCTTACGAAGAACCTCCCGCGCGCATACCTGTTGACGGAGCACAAGTTACATCCTTGACCATTCCGCGGGCCGGGCATATCCAGAAGGTGAACATTTGGGAGTATCTCAATGTTCCGCGTCTCGGCAGCATTGGAACGCTCAAACGGGCCGACAACGGGGCCAACCTGCTCAAGCCGCTGAACAAATGGCTTACCAGCAACATTCAGGAAAGCAAGATTTCGCCACTTCAAGCGGCTGTCCCGAGCGACTGCGAACCCAGCGGATCATCGCCCTAAGCTTTTCCATCCTTCCCTCCTCATTTTCCATCTATTTGGGGTAGTCTTTAATTGACAGATGGCGAGCCACGAGGAAGAAGTATTAGGCAAAGCATATGACAGCCGGCTGATGAAGCGGCTGCTCAAATACCTGCGTCCCTACAAGTGGCAGGTGGCGATGGCGCTTGCGGCCATCGTCATGAAGGCGGGGGCCGACGTTCTGGGGCCCTTTCTCACAAAGATCGCGATCGACAAGTACCTCGCGCACGCGGCCGGTACGCACTCTCCACTTGACCGGTGGCTCAGCAGCACTCCGCTGATTGGGATCGCGCAGATTGCGGCGATCTACGTCGGCCTGCTGGTGTTTGGTTTCGGCTTCGAATTCTTGCAGACCTATTTCATGCAGTGGACCGGACAGAAAGTAATGTTCGATCTGCGCAGCCAGATTTTCCGTCACCTCCAGCAGATGCACATTGGCTTTTACGACAAGAATCCTGTGGGACGACTGGTCACGCGCGTCACCAGCGACGTGGACGCACTGAACGAAATGTTCACTGCCGGGGTGGTGTCGATTTTTGAAGACGTGTTTGTGCTGGCCGGTATCCTGACCATCATGTTGCGCATGAACTGGAAGCTGGCGCTCATCGCTTTCTCCGTGCTGCCCCTGATTTTTTGGGCCACCATGATCTTTCGCGCCAAAGTGCGCGACTCTTATCGTCGCATCCGAGTAGCGATTGCCCGCATCAACTCCTTTCTGCAAGAGCACGTCTCTGGCATGGTGGTGTTGCAACTGTTCAATCGCGAACGCCGCGCATTCAAACAGTTTTCTGCCACCAATGCAATGCATATGGAGGCGTTCAAAGACGCCATCCTCGCTTACGCTCTTTATTACCCCGTCGTTGAAATCCTGTCGTCCATCGCAGTCGCATCCATCATTTGGTTTGGCGGGAACGATGTCATCCGAGGCACGGCAACATTGGGAGTACTGGTTGCCTTCATGCAGTATGCGCAGCGTTTTTTCCGCCCCATCCAGGACTTGAGCGAGAAGTACAACATCCTTCAATCGGCGATGGCCGCGAGTGAGCGCATTTTTAAACTGCTGGACACGCCGGTCGAAATCACTTCTCCGGCCCTCACGCAGAAAGCTGAAGGCCCGGGACGCATCGAGTTTGATCATGTGTGGTTCGCGTATCGCAGTATTCCGGCCGAGACAGGAGACACCCAAGCAGCTTCAGCTTCCGCGGGCGATGGCTCTCACGCCACAAATGCCGGGGAGCCAGACTGGGTTCTGCGCGATGTGAGTTTCGCGATCGCGCCTGGTGAAACTGTAGCCATCGTTGGCCACACCGGTGCCGGCAAGACAACGATGATCTCGCTGCTCCTGCGTTTCTATGACGTACAGAAGGGTGCGATCAGAATCGACGGCGTTGATATCAAGGATATGGATCTAATTGAACTCCGCGGCCGTTTCGGTGTCGTATTGCAAGATCCGTTTCTGTTCACTGGAACAATCGGCGGCAACATCCGCCTGGGCACAGAGTGGATCAAGGACAAAGACGTAGAGCGCGCCGCCGAAGAAGTAAACCTCGCCGACTTTGTGCGAACCCTTCCCGGCAGTTTCAACGAAGAAGTTCAGGAGCGCGGCAGCACATTATCCACCGGGCAAAAGCAGCTTATCTCCTTTGCGCGAGCCTTGGCGCACGAACCTAAAATTCTGGTTCTCGACGAGGCCACATCCAGCGTGGACACCGAAACTGAGTTTCGCGTGCGCGACGCGCTCGGACGTATGGTTGAAGGCCGCACCTCGCTGATCATCGCGCACCGCCTTTCGACCATCCAGCGCGCGGACAAGATCATCGTCATGCACAAGGGACAACTGCGCGAGATAGGAACCCACCAACAACTCTTGGCCAATCGCGGCATTTACTGGAAGCTATACCAATTGCAGTATAAGGATCAGGAAATTACGGTGCCTGCTATTGCAGGTCCGGAGCTTACTACCAGCGCCGACGATTAGCACCTAAAACTGAAACAATCCCTGGCTGAACGATCGCCGTGAAGGCGGCGCCCCTCTTGTCCGCTTTACAATGTGCACGTGAGAATTCTTATCTCGGCCGGCGAGGCCTCGGGAGAAATGTATGGGGCGCAGCTCATCGAAGCTTTACGGCGGCGCGAGCCGGCATTTGAATTCTTTGGCGTTGGCGGCGAACGCATGCGTGCTGCGGGATGTGACACCGTGGTGGACGCCAAGGCCCTGGCCGTGGTCGGCATCACTGAGATTGTCAGCCATCTTCGCGAGATTTATGGATTATTTGATCGCTTGATCGCCGAAGCAGATCGCCGTCAACCCGATCTCGCGATAGTGATCGACTCCCCCGCTTTTAACTGGCGTGTGGCGCGCCAGATGCATAAACGCGGCATTCCCGTCGTCTATTACGTTTGTCCGCAGTTCTGGGCGTGGCGGCAAGGGCGAGTGAAGCTGCTGCGGAAATACGTTACCAAGGCGCTGGTCATTTTTCCCT
>Ga0209055_1001123_pt1 | contig 17879 bp, 22 predicted proteins | sample GraSoiAngelo_110_FD_185875 | JGI IMG/M metagenome (GOLD analysis project Ga0209055, IMG submission 185875) | Grasslands soil microbial communities from the Angelo Coastal Reserve, California, USA - 14_0903_12_30cm (SPAdes) (version 2) | ecosystem: Environmental > Terrestrial > Soil > Grasslands ... | reverse complement strand
ATAACGTCGTGCGCAACATCGGGGGAAGCATCGGCGTCGCGCTGGCCACGACCCTCCTGGTCCGGCGCAGCCAGGCACATCAGACCACGCTGGTCAGCCATCTGGACATCTGGGACGCCGACACGACGGCGAAGCTCAAGCAGTGGACGGCTCATTTCGTGAGCCAGGGCTCCGACTCGTACACGGCCGGCCGCCGCGCGCTGGCGATGCTGTATCGCGGCGCCATCGAGCAAGCGCAGGTCATGGCCTACGCGGACGACTTCTGGCTGATCTCGGTGCTGTTCATCTGCATCGTGCCGCTGATCCCCCTCATGCATCGCGTGCGGACCGAGCAGAACGAGCGCGCGCGCGAGCGCCCCGGCCGCGTCGAAGCCTTGCCCGCTCCGGACGATTCGCCGATCATGCCCGACCGCGGTATCGACTGATCACGCTCGTCGCCTAGCCCACGAGCCCGAGAAACGCCGCGACGATCTCCGCGGCGACGTCGGCGCCCGCGCGCCGCGGCACGCGAAAGAGATCGTGGCCGGCGCCCCTGACGGCGACCAGCGAGGTCGGCGCCGCGATCAGGGTCCTCGCCGCCTCGATCTCCTCGAGCGAGCCGAACGGGTCGCGGGAGCCGTGCGCGAACACGGTGGGCGCGGTGAGCTTCGGAAGATGTGCCGTGCGGAGCTCCGACGGGCGCCCCGGCGGATGAAGCGGATACGAGAGCAGCAAGAGGCCGTCGACGAGCCCGGCCTCGCCCGCCGCGAGCATGCTGGCCTGGCGGCCTCCGTACGACTGTCCGCCGAGAAACACGCGGCCGCCCAGCCGTGACCTCATCGCCGCGACGGCCTGGCGCAGGCCTTCGCGGTCCCGCGCCGCGCCCGCCGGGCGCGGGGGGCCCGTCCGGCTCGCCTGCCGGAAGGGCAGGTCGTAGCGGAGCACGGTGAGGCCCCGGGCGGCGAACGCCTCGCCGAGCGCCATCAGCAGAGGCCCTCTCGCGTTGCCGCCGGCGCCGTGGGTCAGCACGAGCCCGTCGCCCGACGGCGACCGTGGCTGGTGGAGCTCCTCGCTCATGCCGCGTGTCCGGTCGTCGGCTACGAGATGCGGCGATAGATCACGTGGCGGCGGTTGGTGGTGTAGGGACGCACGTGCTCGGCCCAGCGCCCGTCCTCGACCGCCTTCGCCCATGCGTCGCTGGTGAGCACCGCCGGGCTCTCGATCTCGTAGAGCGCGTTGTAGGCGGGCTCGCTCTCGATCACGATCGTCCGGCGCTCGCCGCCGATCATCATCGTCACCGGCTCGCTCTTGAAGCGCGCGACCGCGATGACGCCGGGCACCCCGAGCAGGGCCGGTACGTGCTCGGTGTCGTAGACCTCGTTGAAGAGGGCGTCCTTGTCGGCTCGGACGCTCATGGCCGCGCTGAAGAGATAGCGAGTCTGGATCGGCATGCGGGTCTCCTTTGTCGTGGGTCGAATGCCCCAATCCTAGCTCATCATGTGGGCGGTCCGCGTTTCGCCACTATCGGCGGTGGCGGCGGCGAGCCCCCGGGATTGTCGGGAGCGCGGACATCCGATGCTACGATGATCGAGGAGGAATTTCATGACGTTCGGCGGCGTCGTTTTTCTTCTCGTCCTCGGCGGCCTGATCGTCGCGATCGTCCTGACGTACAACAAGCTCATCGGGCTGCGCCAGCGGTCCGAGGAAGCGTGGTCGGACATCGACGTGCAGCTCAAACGCCGCACCGATCTGGTGCCCAACCTGATCGAGACCGTCAAGGGCTACGCCGCGCACGAGCGGACCACGCTCGACCAGGTCGTTCGCGCCCGCGGCGCGGCGGTCACGGCCCAGACCCAGGAGGCGCGCGCGCAGGCTGAGAATCAGCTGACCGGCGCGCTCCGGCAGCTCTTCGCGCTCGCCGAGTCGTATCCCGAGCTCAAGGCCAACCAGAGCTTCAGCGAGCTCCAGGGCTCGCTCGGCCAGATCGAGGAGACGATTCAAAGCTCGCGCCGCTATTACAACGCCGTCGTCCGCGATTTCAACACGACCATCGACAGCTTCCCGTCCAATCAGATCGCGTCGTTCTTCCGCTTCGCCAAGCGCCAGTACTTCGAGCTCGATCGCCCCGAAGACCGTCAGGTCCCGCGCGTCGCCTTCGGGAGCTGAGCGCATCGGCCGAATCGCCGCGCTGGCCCTCGTGCTGGCGACCGCGTGCCCGGCCGCGGCGCAGACGCGAGGGCTGTTTTCGATCGACAGCTTCGTCACCAGCCTCGTGGTCAACGCCGACGGAAGCCTCATCGTCCGCGAGGACATCACCTTCGACTTCCGCGGCTCGCACCAGGGCATCTTCCGGCGGATCCCCCTGCGCTACATGCGCGACGGACTCGAGTTTCCGCTGACCCTGCGCGGCATCGGCGCCTACGACGAGTCGAACCGCCCCCTCCGGACCGAGGTGTCCTACCCGGATCGCTCGGTCGTGATCAAAGCGTGGGTCCCCGGTGCCGCCGATACGAAGAAGACCGTGAGCGTCGTGTATCACGTGCGTCGCGGCGTGTTCGCGTACGAGGATCACGACGAGGTCTACTGGAACGCCACCGGCACCGAGTGGAGCGTGCCGATCCGGAATGCCGAGGTGTTCGTGACCCTACCGGTGGGCGTCGGCGACGCCGACGTGCGAACCGCCGCCTACACCGGCGGCCTCGGCGCGGTCGGGCGCGACTACGCGGTGGATCGCGTCCAGGGCTACTGGCGGTTCAGGACGACGCGCGCGCTGCGGCCGCGCGAGGGGGTGACAGTGCTGGTCGGCTGGCCGCCGGGCCACGTGGCGCATCCCTCGGAGCTCCGGCGGGCCGGGTGGCTCGTGGCCGACTACTGGCCGCTCGGGCTCCCGGCACTCGCCCTGATCTGGGGTGGGATCGTCTGGTGGGCGTTCGGGCGCGATCCCGGGGGAAGGCGCTCGGTGAAGCCCGAATACGCGCCGCCCCCGGACATGATTCCGGCGGAGGGAGGCGCGCTCCTCGACGAGCGCGCTCATCCGCGCGATGTCATCGCGACCGTCGTCGATCTCGCGGAGCGAGGCTACTTGTCGATCGAGCCGATCACGACGGCCTTCGGCTCGCAGGACTTCATGTTCAAGCGGCTCAAGCCCATCGCTGGTGACCCCGAGCTGAAAGAGTTCGAGCTCTTCGTGCTGGCCAAGGTCTTCGGGGGCGATTGGGCGATCAACATGCGGCTCCTGTCCGAGGTGCGGCGCGACTACGAGAACGTGTTTCCTCCGATCCGCGACCGGCTCTACCGTCTCATGGTCCAGAACGGACTCTTCCCGGCGTCGCCCGGCCACGTCCGGGCGGGCTGGATGCTGGCGGGCGCGATCACGGCGATCGCCGGACTCATGCTGCCGACCTTTGCGCCGACCTGGCTCGAGATCTACGAGCCGTGGCTCCGCATCGGTGCGATCGTGAGCGGGCTCGTCTTCGTCGGCTGGGGTTGGGTCATGCCGCACAAGACGTGGACCGGCGTGCAGCGGCTGGCGCAGGTGCGCGGCTTCCAGGAGTTCCTGGAGCGCGCGGAGAAGGATCGCCTCGAGCGCCTGCCGGCCGACACCTTCCATCGCTGGCTGCCGTGGGCGATCGCGCTCGGCGTGACCGAACGCTGGATCTTCAACTTCCAGGGCCTCAAGGTCGCCGCCCCATCGTGGTATCTGAGTCGCGGCGATTTCTCGTTGCCGAGCTTCGCTCATGACCTGAGCTCCTTCGCGCAGCGGACCGAAGAAGCGATCCTCACGACGCGTCGGGGCTACGCCGACGGCAACGGTGCCGCGGGCGGCGGCGGGTTCTCGAACGGCTCATCGGGTGGCGGCGCGGGCGGCGGAGGCGGCGGGACGTTCTGAGTCGGTGCACTTGGGTGAGTCGTCCTTGACGGAGGACTGGCGCGTATGGCCAAACCCAGGCCTGAAAAGGAACGCGGGAAAGACCGCGGCGATCAGCCCCCCCTGCCGGGCACGCGGGCGTCGTCGTCCTCGTCAACGACGCGCATTCTCCCGATGCAGCTCCAGATCGGCGACCGGCTCTCCGACGAGACCGGCGAGTGGGAAGTCGTCAACCGCCCGCACACGACGGCGGGCGGCAAGACCGCGCACGCGCGTGTGCGACGGGTAGATCAGCCGGCGGTCATCGAGGAGCGGACGTGGGGTGCTCACGAGCGCGTCGTGGTGAAGCGCGGGTAGTCACGCCCGGGACGGCGTGATAGGCGCCCGGGTTCGATGGCTCGCGCGCTCGTGATGGCTGGAGGCGAAGCTGTTGTCCGGTTGGTCGCGGTCAAGTCTCTACGCGGATCGATCCCGGTGGAGGGCCTTCGCCAACTCTCCACAGTGCGAACCGGATATTCCTCGCGGCCCGCCCGAGGACCGCTGACCTCTCAGGATCGTCTACGGCCCACCGTTCCGCTGCGCACCACGCCAGTAGCTCGCGCGCAACTGCTACCGAACAGGTGAACCACCGCGCGATGCCACCAGGGTGCGGCGCGGCGCTCCACAACGCCGCGCGTGCCGCCGCACTCAGGGTGTGGGCCTCAGCATCCGGCGCACTCATCATCGCCGACCACTCGTCCTCGGCCATGTCGACCGAGACCTCCCGTTCGGAATCCATCGATACGCCCGGTTTACTTCCCCTTCGGCCCACGCGGGTCCGTGCCATCCGGGAGGCAGACGTTGCGGACGCGGACCTTCTTGCCTTTGCTGGTCACGGTCGAGTAGCCGTCTGCGTCTTTCGGACCGAGCGAGGTGTCGAAGCGCGCCGACGCCTGCCGACACTCCGCTTCCGTCGAGGTAGCTTCGGCAGTGAGCCAAGTCCAGTCCGACGAAGACACCGACCCGCCTGGCGCTATTTCCGCTTGCTGCTGCCACAACACCCACGCGCACTCGGCGTAGGCCGTCGCGGCTGAGGCGAGCAGCGTGAGCATGACGATCACTGAAGTTCGACGCAGTCGCATCATCGCTTGTCCTCCTCGGGTAGTGCTCTCCTCACAACCTCGACCTCCCAGAAGATAACCACGCGACGACCCCGCGACCCCCAATCGCAACGAGCACGGCACCAACGAGCAAGACGAGTGCAGGCGGCCATGCGCCTACTGCCACGGCATAAACGAGCGCGACGAGGCCCAACCAGACGTTGACGTTGTAGTGAGCGATCGCGGCAGCCAGCATCAGGCCACGAGGATGAAACCACTCAGGTAAGAACGAGAACAGCACGCCAGCGGCAATCACGGCGTTGACCGAAACTACGATAGTTCCGATTATTCGGTGGCCCTCCTCGAATAGGAGATAGCCAGCCAGGCCGTCGAGCGGTGGCTCAACGAAGAGCAGGAGGCCGACAATCCCTGCTGCGACGACAACCCGGCTCATGCTCGCTTCACGGTGACCTTCTGATGCGCGCCCCACGTCCGGATGTCCGTGACGCCGGGCTGCTCGACCTTCCTGACGCGAACGTGCACGTTCGTGCCGATTTTGACGCCGCGTGCATCCACGCAGTGGCTTGTCGCCCTCGTAAGCGAAGAGATCGACGACGTAACAAAGCACTCCTCGCCTAAGCGCGCCGTGGAGAGCGATCATAGTCGAGATCATCCTGACCGAGCAGCAGTTGAGCTGCCTGAAAGACGCAGCGCAGAAGGACTCTCGCGAGCGGGCGCAGTGATCGAGCCGCCGCCTCGATTCTGGGCACGTGCGCGGCCTGAATTGGGTTATCCGGGTTTCTGAGCAGAGCCACACGCGAGATCGTTGGAAGAGCTTCCTTGAGCAGCGCCAGCTGCTTTCCGCTCAATTCGATGTTGATAGTGGTCAGCCCGGTCATGTTTCCACCCGGACGGGCCAGGCTTGTGATTGACCCCGTCCCCGGATCCTCGGCAGCAACCGTTGTGACGATTGGAATGGTTCGAGTGGCTTGTTGTGCGGCTCGATTTGCCGGCGTCGAAGACGACACGATGAGGTCGACGCCGAGACGCACAAGCTCGACGGCAAAGCCCGGTAACCGTTCGAACTTTCCCTCTGCGAACCGGTACTCGATGGCGATGTTCTGCCCTCGATATAGCCGAGCTCACGCAGGCCCTGGCGGAAGGCAGCGTCTCGGGGCGAGTCGGATCCCCCTGATAAATAGCCGATGCGCGGGAGTCTGTGTCCCGCGGGTTGCCCCGCGGCGACGAACGGCGCGAACACGAGACTGACAGCGAAAGCGACCCCGATCACCCGCATGGACACCTCGGTCAAAGAATGGCGTAGATGCGGTAACTCAGTCCGGTTGGGGTGCGCCTCCCGACTCCCACGGAAACCAGGTGATTGAGCCACGCATATTTCTCCGACCCGGTCTCAAAAGTGGGAGTTATTCGGAAGTAGTACAGAGAAGGGTCAAGGTCACGTTCGCCCTGCTGTAGTCGCTGCAGGATAGGGGGCGGCGCGTGCATGATGCCGCGATGCTGCACATAAAAGACATGTCCGTCATCGCTCTCCAGCGTCCCCCGCACATCGAATTCCGTTGCGCCATCAGGGCGGACCAAGAGCCAATCACCCCCGCCCGGAAGCACCTTGCCGCGCAGATTTGGACCTTCGACAGCGCCGCCTTTCACGTATACGACGAGCCGCGTCCCGTGGGGTGTCGCGCCGATCCTCTGTGGGGTCTCCAGGTCGGCGCTGATTTCGCAAAGGAACTCGGTTCTCAGCGTGTCCATGGGCACCTCGGTGGAGGATGGCTGGCCGACAGAATATCAGACCGTTGACTCCCCCAAAGGGGGTCCGTAGACTTCAGCACATTCCTTGGCTCTCTCTCCTTAACGCCCCAGCGCAGGAGGACCGCGATGAAAGAACTCGTCTTCGCTCTGGAGTTCAGAGGCAGTGCAGCGCCAGTACCCGGGTCAGACAAGAAACTGAAGGCTAAGACCTCAGCGGCCAGCCAAATCCTCCGCAGCGTGCTGAACGCCGACGGGATCCAGGCTGGTATCGAATCGGCTAGTGGAGGGTCCGCTAGCTTTGAGTCGGAAGTCGAAATCGTCGGCGAGGGAATGTTTGTCGAGTCCGGAACCATCCGATACGCGGATGCCGGTAAGGTCTCCTTCAGGACGGTTGGGCGTGGCACCCTTGGCCCTAGCCCGCTCCCCGACATCCAGCGTGGCGCCGTCATGTGGGAAGTCACCGGAGGCGAAGGGCGTCTCGCGGGCGTACAGGGCCTCATCACGTCAAACTTTACGGTCGGAGCACAAGGCGAAGTAGTGGACGATCAGTTCGCCCGGCTCTTCGTCCCGTAGTTAGTCTCAAGCACAGTTCTCAGCACCTACGGGCGTCGAGTAACCCTCGGCGCTCGTCGTGCGTTCAGTTCAGCCCCACCGCCCGCAGCAGGTCCAGCTCAGCGTCCCAGGGCGTGATCCACCGCTCGAACACCACCCCACACGGACACGCCACGGTGAGCAGATAGCCGTTCCAGGCGGGCGGTGTGGCGTCCGCGCGGAGTCGCGGTACATCTTCCATCGGCACGGCGCGCGCGTTGGCGACTTCCGTAAGGCGTGGACGGCCGCCTGCGTCGCCGCCGGGTTTGCCAAGCCGAAGCTGCGGCGTGACGGACGCCCGGCGCTCGACCGGCGAGGCCAGCCGATCATGAGGGCCACGCTGATCTTTCACGATCTCCGGCGCTCCGCCGTCCGTAATCTCGTGGCGGCCGGCGTCGATCAGAGCGTGGCAATGCGCGTGACTGGGCATCAGACGATCAGCGTCTTCCAGCGCTACCGGATCGTCTCCGACAACGATGTGCGCGCGGCGCTCGAGTGGACGCAGGCGGGCGCGCGCGCGCGGTTGATGGCCCGGCGCCGAACGGGCAGGGGCACAATTCGGGGCACAAAGGTGCGATCGTGGTAAACTCCCGGGGTCTAAGTCGTTGATTTCGGATGCGGGCTCGTGGTGCAGCCTGGTTAGCACACTGGACTGTCAATCCAGAGGTCGCGGGTTCAAGTCCCGTCGAGCCCGCCATTCAATCGCAAAGTTAGAAAGCGGTGACTGCGGTCGCCGCCTTCACTTTGCCCAGGACTTTGCCCAGCGGTTATCGGTGCTCAGCTAGTAGTAGCCGGTAGGATATATTTTTCTCTGTCGCCGCGTCGCGTGATTTCAATATCCGCGAGGTAGCGGGCAGAAGTCCGTCCGAGCACCAACTCGAAATCCGTGGGCATAGCCGCGCGCAGCTGTTTGGCTATCGTGCCCTCGTATCTCTTTCCCGAGTCGAGGTCGAGAAACTCGAAGCCCTTTGACCGCAGAAAGCCCCGAAAGCATCCGCGGACCGGCAGTGTCAGGATAAGTGTCGTCCGGGCAGGCTGCTGGAGAATGATCAGGCCAATCGCCAGGTCCCAAACTTCGGGGAGTTTTACAAGAGTTGCCCGAAAGGTGTCAATCAAATCGCCGGGTGTTCCACGCGTCGGAACAGGCGTCAGCCTTCGCCTAGCGTATGGACGCGAGTGACGAGCACTTGACACTTGCACCCTACGCGCGCATTCAGGTTGCGTTCAGCGCACAGGGTCGAGTCCCCACGATTCCCAACTACTTAGAGGCGTCCCGACGTGAACGATGGCTGTTGGCTTCCCATGTGCAGTCAGCGGTTCGCGATCATGCGGCGGCGACTGAGTCTCGGTCTGGCATTGGCCGCTGTCCTCATCGCGAGCGGGTGCAATCCAGACGGTCAAGACGCATCGCGCTCGGAGCCTAGCTCGGCCCAGGCGTCGTCGTCGGCCACGTCCTCGGGCACGTCCTCGAGCACGCCCCAGGCCATGTCTTCGGGCGCGCCGCCGGCCGGTTCCTCGGGCAGCGCCGGAATCCTCGATGCGTCCTGGGTTGCGCCCACCACGAATGCCGACGGAAGCCCCTTGACCGATCTGGCGTTCTATCGTCTCTACTTCGGCACGGTGAGCACACCGTGTTCGGGATCGGCCTTTTTTCAGGTCCCATCGCCGACAAACAGCCCGCAGATCAATGACACCATAACGTACGGGGTGACGGGACTTTTAGCCGGTGCTCTGTATTTTGCCGCGGTCACAGCGGTGGATTCGAGCGGCCTCGAGAGCGACTGTTCGCCCGTGGCGAGTGCCATCGCGCGGAGCGCTGGCGGGTCAGCCGCCGGGCTGGTCGGCAGTATCGCCGACATCGGGGCATACGGAGGCAGCCCCGTGGCGATTCAGGGGCCGGTCTCGACCCTGACGGGACTGACGGCGGATTTGGGGCCGCACCTGCCGGGCGCGACCGTCACGTTCACGGCGACCGCAGCCGGGGGCACGGCGCCCTATCAGTTCAAGTGGTGGCTCTGGGACGGTGCGACTTGGACCATGCTGGAAGGCTGGTCCACCGACAACACCTTCGCCTGGACACCGAGCACACCCAATCCGAACTTCGCCGTCGGGGTCTGGGTCCGGAGCGCTGGCAACACCGCCGACCGGCCCGACGGCTACCCCGCCAACACAGGGGCGTCGGGAGCCATCCCCTTCGCGATTAACTAGAGCAGTTCGAATCCCTCGCGCTCCGCAGCGTAGCGGTAAGTGACTTCCCGGAACCCAGGCGCACTCGGCGTAGGCCGTCACAGCCGAGGTGAGCAGATAGAACGCGACGAGCAGCGACTCCGATCTGAAGTTGCATGGGGAGGACACGAGCGGTGCCCGGCGGAAGGGGTGGGGGCATACCGGGAGCTGAGGTTGTACCGGCTTGGCCTCTGGCGCTTCTTCTCGGGACGTGGCCTAGCGATCCAGAATCACGCGCCGAGTCTAGCGCAGTCGCACGTCGTCTCCCTCAGCCCAAGCTTGAGCCCGACGAGCAGGTTAGCCGGACCTGCACCGTGTCCGACGTGATTACCGGCGGCAGTGCGACGGCCGCGATGCCGTCGCCCCTGCGCAGGCCGGGTCGTCCGCTCGGCCTCGTACATCAGCGCCACGCTCGCTGAGCGGATTCGGTGGCGAGAAGAATTCATCCTCGTCCTCAGGGCCTCGGAACTGGCGGCTGTCTGGATAGTTGGTCTGGATGCGCTCCCAGCCCTGGGCTCGCATGCAACGGCGATAGATCCGCTCAGAAACCTCGTATTTGGTCTTGGCCTCTTGAATACACTGGCCGCTGTCGGTCTGGAACTCGCTGAAGCCACGGCCCCGCGCTTCCCAGTAGTGCTTGCCGCAGCCTGCGAAGAAAAGGCCGATCATGATTGTTGCGAGGGTCCGTGTCATTCAATCCCTCCCAATAGGAGCGAAGAGACAGGGTCCGGGGAGCACCAAACAAATCGTTCAGATCAGTGTAGCCGACAGCTACAGGAGGGACGAAAATCCCAGGGACCCGATTTCCTTCTCTCGTCCGGCGAACCAGTGGTTTGTGCCAGGAGCGCACGGCTGGCCGGGCCTCGTCTCATCCGGACCCTCAACGACAATCGCCCGAAAGCGCTCCGTCAGCTTCCGTGCGGGACCGGCCGCACCTGGGAGGCTACCGATGGGCGGCGAACAGTGCGATGCCTGCGACACGCGCATCACGAACGAGCAGTTGGTGATGGAGCTTCGCCTTGTTGACCCGCCGGTTGGTCAGACTGTCCAGACCTTGCGAGCGATGCCGATGTAAATGGTTGATTCTTCTGACAGGTGACCGCCGGGCATCCGGATTGAAGGTGCGGTCTTCCCGACGAGTGGCGTCCCGGCATACGTCCGCAACATCTTCAGCGGAGGGACAATGGTGCCCAATGTAAGTCTGAGGTTCCTCAACAGAAGAACGAATAGACAGGTCTGCCGCGTCTGCCATGAGCTTGCCGAGTTAAAGACCGAACGCCTGTGTGCCGTTTGCACTCATATCAAATCGCAGATCAGCTTGCGCTTCGCCGAAGCAGTCGGCGGGACCATATCGATTCCGGCAGAGCAGCAGTGCAAACGTTCTGGCTGTTCGTGCGCCGCGTGCGACAGGAGAACTCTTGATCTTCACCCGCGCTACATATTCGATCTTGCACGAGCAGACCGCCGGGAGATCCACTTCCATCCTCGATGTCACGAGTTGTGGTTAGAGGCCGTGAAGGGACTGAACAGCGGTCCGGAGCAGGCCACCGACATCGGTCAGGGATAACCGGGCCAGGCCCCTGACGCATCCGTCAGCTTTCCTCGCGCGGTCGGGTATTCTTGGGACGATGATCAGGTGGCTCGTGGTGGTCGCGCTGGTGGCGGGGTGTGCGACGCAACAGGCTTCGCAGCCGGACTGCACGATGAAGTGGACGGGCCAGCCTCCCGTCCAGGTGGATTCGTGCACGGGCCGGGGCGAGGACCTGACGGCTGGCTGGCACTGGTACGACTACGTGTTCGGCATCCCCTTTGGCATCGTCGGGTTCTATGACCCCGCCCGCGACGCCGGGTAGGGCCCGTGGTCACTCCTTGACCCGTTCGTATTCGGCTCTGCCGGTATGGTACTTGGGGTCTTCTGGCATCACCGTGAGCATGGTCTTGCCTCGGTCTTCGGAGAGGCTCGCCGTCCCTGTTGTTCGCGACGAGCGATATCGCAGCTTGCCGTCTTGAAGGTAGAACTTGCCCTCGGTTGACGCGCCTTGCGGGGTCAACGCTCTGTAGCTGCCGTCCGCCGAGACGATCAGCGTTGCGCGTTCTTGTCCCTGCTCTCGCGTGATCCAGCCCTGCCACCTCCCCGCGAGCTCCTTGACGTCGACGATCTGCTTTTCTCCGGCGATCCCATCAAACGGGGACAGTGCGAACACAGCAGCAAGAAGTAGAGCAAGATGCATCCTCATCGCCGATCTCCTTCGCTCCTACGCATGGAGAGCATGGAGGGCAGGTCATCGGAAGGGCCGAGAGCGAGTGGCGAAGCCGGGCGCTACGACGAGCAGGCGGCCGCGGTGGTCGGTCATGCGGCCTTCTCTTTCGCGTTGTCGAACTGGAAGGACACGGCCCACGTCATACCGTCGCGGACATGGATTCGCGCGCTCACCACGCCTGTACCGAATTCAGGCATCACCTCGCCCAGAAGCTTGAAGAACCCCGCGACGTCAAACGCTCCCTCTTGACGTTCCATAACTCACCCCCTACCAAAACGCTGCCAGGTGGAGCCAGGCGCAGTGCACGGCTACTCGATGACATGGTCGGCCCGGAGGAGCAATGTCTGCGGAATTGTGATACCAAGCGCCTTCGCAGTCTTCATGTTGATCACCAGCTCAAACTTGGTGGGCTGTTCCACGGGGAGATCGGCAGGCTTGGCGCCTTTGAGGATTTTGTCGACGTAATAGGCAGTGCGGCGGTACAGGTCCGAGAAGTTGGGGCCATACGTCATGAGACCACCGGCCACGGCAAATTCCTTCGGCTCAGAGATTAGTGGCCACCGATTCTTCAGTGAGAGATCCACGATGCGCCCTCGATGGGCGAACGTGAGAAAGTCTGACAATACGATCAAGGCGCCGACGTGCTCCCCGGCGGAGGCGGCAAGGGCACCTTCGAGATCGTCAGGGCCGCGGGCACTCACGACGTGAACCTGTACCCCTAATTTCTTGGCAGCCGCCTCGGTCTCCTTCACCTGTTGTGCGATGACCGCATTCGCGGAATTCCAGAGGACTGCGACGCGCGAGACCCGTGGAAGAACCTCTTTCAGTAGCTCGAGTCGTTTCCCGCTCGCATCCGGGCCGGCATTGCTTAGCCCCGTGACGTTTCCGCCCGGTCGCGCGAGACTGGCCACGAGCCCGAAGGCAACCGGATCACTCGAGGCGCTGAAGATGATGGGGATCGTCTTGGTTGCGTTCTTGGCAGCCTGAGCCGCAGGGGTCACCGACGCGACGATCACATCAGGGTTCAGGCGGACCAACGCTTCGGCGTCTTGTGCGAGCTGCTCCGGCGTTGTGGCGAAACGAACTTCGAGTACGAGGTTCTTGCCCTCGACATAGCCGTGCTCACTGAGGCCTTGCTTGAAAACCGCGTTGATGGGCGGGAATCCGGCGGCCGGACCAGCCACCAGCACCGCGATGCGATACGTCCTGACGGCCTGCTGTGCCTCGAGGGTGGGCGGCACCAAGATGAGGCCGAGAATGAGAACGACCGCGAGTCCGATCAGCCGCACGGGCACCTCGGTGGAGAATGGCTGGCGGGAGTCTAGCAGACCAGCGCGACCATAGGGAGACGGCTGGGCGCTGGGTAGTCACGCCTCCAGGACCCGAAACCTCGCTATTCACCGCGACTCGCGGCAGTGTCTCACGCGCGCAGCGAAACTCATCGGATCGTACTCGCAAGGTCATCCAATCGTAGCGCCCGCACTCTACCGTCCCGTCGGCTCTCTGTAGCACCCCGCCGCCTTCGGCAAGCCTGTCGCGGGGATCATCGCATCGGGGCCGGCGTGCCCCGGAAAGAGGAATGATCATGAAAAGGACGACGGGGACTCGGTACGGCTACACGGCCAGAGGAGCATGGGCGGCGCGCCGCTGGCTCCTGGCGGCGATGGTGGGCTTGATGGTTGCAGCCATCACGACTGGCCTGGTGATGGGCGAGGGGTTCCGGGGCAAAGGCGACGACGACCTCGAAGACGCACACGGCGCGTACGCAATCGGTCTATGGGGCGATATGCCCTATTCGGACGTTCAAGCACTGACCGGCGTCCCGAACCTTATCGCGGACATGAACAAACAGGATCTCGCCTTCACTGTTCACGACGGGGATTTGAAGGGAGGCAACGGTATTGCCAATTCGGTCACACCCACGATTTGTTCCGACGCCCTGTACACGCAGGCATTCGGTTTTTTCAATGCCCTGAGGGCACCGGCCATCTTCACACCCGGCGACAATGACTGGACGGATTGCGATCGCCCCTCGAACGGTGGCTTCTCGTCACGCGAGCGTCTCGACCACGAGCGGCAGGTGTTCTTCAGCACGTCGTTCTCGCTCGGGCAACGTCGGTTGCGCCAGGAAGTGCGGACCGAGCCTCTGTGTCTCGGTGTGAACGGGTTCGTCCCCTGTGTCGAGAATCGCCGCTGGACGGCTGGTGGCGTCACCTACGCGACCCTGAACATCCAGGGCTCGTGCAACAATCTCTGCGACACGGCGCCAGATCCTGCCGAGTACGCCGCGCGGAACCTGGCCAACATCGCTTGGATGCAGACGACCTTCCACCTCGCGCTGAGCCGACGCTCGGCCGCGGTCACGCTCATGCAGACCGACGGCCAGCCTGACGGCTATCAGGACTTCCTCAGCGCGCTGCGCGACGAAGTGATCGCCTTCCGAAAGCCGGTTGACTACGTGCACGGCGACTCGCACGACTTCCGCGTTGACAAGCCATTCCAGGATTCCAGTGGTCGTCGTCTCGAGAACTTCACGCGCGTCGAAACTTTCGGCGACAACGCCCCGAACGGCAACAACGACGTGCAGTGGGTGAAGGTGCTCGTGGACGCTCGAAGCCGCGAGGTCTTTGTCTATCAGCCTCAAATCGTGCCGGGGAACCGCACAGCCGTCCCGGTACCGTAGAGTCGGGTGACCGGCGCTTACCCGCGTCCTGCTAAGGCGTCGGCTCGAACTCGTAGCTGCCGCTATCGGCCATCAACGACAGGAACAGATGCCCGTCCTTCAGGGTGTATGACCGAACGAACGGCCATTGCTTGGCGAGGTGATCGTGCAACGATCCGGGCGGGCACATCGCGCGGGTAAGCGCGAGCGGGCCGAACCGGAGCTGGTTCGGTCCGGTCAAGATCCACGAACCCCGGCCACGGTTACAGTCGAACCGCACGCTCACGTTGCCGTCGGCCGCGAAGGCGACGGTGTACTTCGCCTTGTCGTCGGGCACCAGGACCGTGCCGTCGCCGCCCTGGAACTTCACAAGCTGCCACGATGTGCGGCCGATGCCCCCGAGGCGGACCTGGGGCGTTGGAGCGCAGCCGACCACGAGGCCCAGCGTCACTAGCAATAATAGAGATCGCTTCATGGGATGCCTCCCGCGCCATCTCGCTCCGAGGCTCGCCACCATGGCCATAGATATCAGCTCGCAATGCCACTGAACCGCATAATGACAGCGTCAAGGTCCCCCCGAACCGTGGTAGCCCGGGTCGCACGGCGCATATCCGCCGCCCGTAGCATGGCACAATTTCGGTGGCGGCGGGACCGGCGGCGGGAGCGGGCCGCAGCCGCTAACCAGCAGGGCGATGAGGGAAATGACGCCGGCGCGCCGCATCGCCGCCCGCGCCCCCGTGATGCCGGCGCCCATCACGCAGAGCCAGCCGACGACCTTCCACATCGCTGCTGCCTTCTAGTCCAACAGTGTCTCACCGGGCGCGACGGAAAATCGTGCCATGTTTCGGCGGCTGTGACCCCTGACCGATCCTTCGTGCATCCAAAGGGTGGGAGAAGACGCTGGTCAGAGGCCTATGCGATCCCTGAAGCCCGGAATGGACGGCCCGGAATGGACGAGCTAGGGCCCGGCTGTCCTGCGACGCCGCCGAGCTGTCTTCCCGGAGGAATACTTCGCCGCGTGCTCGAGCACATCGACGCCAACCGGCATCGCGCCCTGCCGCTGTCGGAGCTCAGCGCGCTCGCTCACATGAGCGCGTTCCATTTCGCCCGGCTCTTCAAGCAGAGCACGGGACTCTCACCCCATCGTTTCGTCATCGGCCGGCGGATCGAGCGCGCGAAGGAGCTGCTGGTGACTGACAGCGCATCGATCGCGTCGATCGCCCAGGCCGTGGGGTTTCGGACCGCGAGCCACTTCACGACCGTGTTTCATCGCGCGACCGGGGTGACCCCGAGCGCCTACCGTTCCGCGGCTCACGGCTCCTCATCGACGGCGACCGCGCCCGTCGCCTGAGCATCGCGACAGAGCCGGGCCGTTCGCCGACTGAGCCGCGAGCTCGACTGCCTCGCGGACTCGACTACTCTTTGGACTTCGTCAGCGCGGCCACGTCCCAACTGCCCCCGAGCGCCTTCACCAGGAGCACGCTGGCGTCCATGCGGCGCCGAAGGATGTCGATCTCGGTGCGCTGATTGGTGAGCGTCACGGTCTGGGCCGTGATCACCTGGAGATAGTTGTCGACACCGCCTCGATAGCGATTGGTGAAGAGCCGGAGCGATTCCTGGGCCGACTCCACGGCTCGCCGTTGCTGCTGGGACTCCTGCTCGAGGATGCGGAGCGCGGCCAGGTTGTCCTCGACCTGCTGGAAGGCACTCAGCGTGGTCTGGCGATAGGCGGCCACCGTCGCGTCGTAGCCGGCGCGGGCTATATCCGATGCGGCGTGTCGGCGGCCTCCATCGAACACTGTCTGCGTGATCGTCGCGCCCACCGCCCACAAGAGGCTCGACGCGTTCAGGACGTTGCCGAACGAGCTTCCCTCGAATCCGACGGAGGCGTTCAGGACCAGGGCCGGGAAATACGCCGCCTTCGCGATGCCGATCTGCTCGTTCGCTTCAGCCACGCGGCGCTCGGAGGCCGCGATGTCCGGGCGCCGTTCCAGCAGGTGGGACGGGATACCCACCGGGACGTCCGGCGGCCCGGCGGCGAGCGGGCGAGGGGGCAGGCTGAAGGTCGCGGGCGGCTCACCGATCAGAGTCGCGATGGCGTGCTCGAACTGCGCTCGTTGCACCGTGATGTCGGTGGCCTGCGCCCGGGTCGTGTCGAGCTGCGTCTGCGCTTGAGCGACGTCGGACTTCGGGGCCGCGCCGCCCTGGAAGCGGTTCATCGTGAGCGTGAGCGCCGCCTCGAAGGCCTTCACCGTCTCGTCCAGGAGCTGCTTCTGAGCGTCGGCGGCCCGCAGCTCGAAATAATCCATCGCCAGCTCGGCCTGGAGGCTGAGCCGGGCGGTCTCGAGATCGGCCTGCGTGGCCTGGGCCTCTTCTCGGGCCGCCGCCACCGTGCGGCGGATCCGGCCCCACAAGTCGATCTCGTACGACATGTCGAGCGAGAGCAAAAAGTCGCCGCTGCTACCCAGTTTCGCGGTTGGTGACAGGAACGGCTGATTGGCGGACTCGCGGACCGAGCTGGCGCCGACGCTGGTCGAGATCGTGGGAAACAGCGCGGCGCGATTGAGACGGACCATGGCACGGGCCGCACTCAACCGTGCTTCGGCGATCTTCAGATTCTGGTTGGCGGGGATTCGCTCCTCCAGCGCGTGGAGCTCGGGGTCTTCGAAGATCTCCCACCACCGGCCCCGCGGCAGGGAGTCGCTGGGCTGCGCCACTTTCCAGCCATCCGCCTCCTTGTAGGTCGGCGTCATGGGCACGGACGGCTTCGCGTAGTCCGGGCCGACCATGCAGCCACCGAGTACGAGCGCGGCGAGCCCGGCCAGGCCGGCGACTCGTCCCCTCATGGTCGGGTTCGGGCGGATGCGCTCACGACCCGCACGGGAGTGCCGCTGGTGAGCGAGTCCGACGGCGCCACGATGACCTGATCGGTCGGCTGCAGGCCGGCAGAGATCTCCACGGTGTTGCCATAATCATGGGCGATCGTGACCGGAACGAGTTGCGCTCGACCGTCCCGGACCACCCCGACCTGGAGTCCCTCGGCGCGGAAGAGCAGCGTGTTAGCGGGAATCGTGACCGTCGCGACCTGCCTGGGAAGCTTGAGGTGAACGAAGACGTAGGCCCCGGGCAGCAGCTCTCCGCCCGGATTGTCGACGTCCACCTCGACGTTCAGCGTGCGGGAGGCGAGGTCGATCGCGTTGGCGGTCCGCACGAGCTTGCCCTGGAACGACCGCCCGGGGAACTCATCGAGAGTGAGGGTCGCCGGGCTTCCGGGGCTCGCCGCTCGCGAGTAGACCTCGGGAACGGCCACGAACACGCGCAGCGTTTGGATCGCCGTCATGTGGAAGAGCTCCCGGCCCGCGGTACTCGTCGATCCGGCGTTGACCAGGACGCCGATGTCGACGTTGCGAGCCGTGATGACTCCATCGAACGGCGCAAAGATC
>Ga0209055_1001122_pt1 | contig 17884 bp, 18 predicted proteins | sample GraSoiAngelo_110_FD_185875 | JGI IMG/M metagenome (GOLD analysis project Ga0209055, IMG submission 185875) | Grasslands soil microbial communities from the Angelo Coastal Reserve, California, USA - 14_0903_12_30cm (SPAdes) (version 2) | ecosystem: Environmental > Terrestrial > Soil > Grasslands ... | reverse complement strand
GGATTGAAGGGGCGGTAGTGCTGTTGGCCGTGATCGGCAAAGATGGCAGCGTGGAGGATGTTAGCGTAAAGAGCGGTTTGTCGGTGCTCGCACAGGCCGCAATCGAAGCAGTAAAGCAATGGCGCTACCGGCCGTACCTCTTGAATGGAGAACCGGTTGAAGTCGACTCCCAGATCACAATTAACTTCACACTATCGGGAGCTTAGGAGTATCCATAAGTGCAGCAAAATACACTTAGATTGCCGGGTCGACCTTTGGCATCGTCCTTGCGGCGAGCCCATCTGTTGTTTTTGATCGTTATCGGTGCAGTGGCGGTTGCCGTGCCGATGTCGGCGCAGTCTTTCACGGCGGCGGACACAAAAACAGGAACCATCCTTGGCACGGTCGTCGATACCACTGACGACCCAATTCCCGGTGCCAATGTGATTCTTCAAGGGCCGGCTGGCGACCGTCTCACAGCTATCACAAAAGACGACGGTGGCTTTGCGTTCGACCAGGCCCCGGCCGGAGCCGCCTATCAGATCACCGTCACCGCTGAAGGATTTGCAGAGTCGAACTCGTCCATTACGGTCGGACCGGGTGAGAACAAGACGCTACCCGAGATCAAACTTCGCATCCTGGCTGTGCAGCGGGCGGTCACCGTAAGTTACTCCTCGAAGGAAGTTGCTGCCCAACAGCTCAAAGCTGAAGAACAGCAGCGCGTTCTAAGTTTCATACCAAATATGTATGTGGTGTACGAACCTCACCCCGAGCCCCTTACTACGAGGATGAAGTTCCACCTGGCATACAAGAGCCTCACCAATCCGTTTTTCTTCGCACGCACGGCTGCGTGGGCCGGCGTTCAACAGGCTCGTGACGATCCCAGTGAATGGCATCAAGGTGCGAAAGGATATAGCAAGCGGTTGGGAGCTGGCTTCGCCGACGGGGTTACCGGAAGCTTGATCAGCAACGCTATTCTGCCATCATTTCTGCATCAGGATCCTCGCTATTTCTACCAAGGGTCCGGTACGAAGAAGTCTCGGGCTCTTCATGCCATGTTGGCTCCATTTGTCTGTAAGGGAGATAACGGGGCATGGCAGCCGAATTATTCTCAGTTGGGCGGCAGTCTAATTGGATATTCCATCTCTAGCGCTTACTACCCTAGTTCAGATCGTACTGCCGGGCATCTATTCCAGACTTTTGGGATAGATCTGGGTCTGCATGTCGTCGGCAGTCTGGCTCAGGAGTTCATCTTGGGCAAATTCACCAGCAGAAGTAAGCACTAGTCAGATGAAAGTGTTTAGCTCCGTCTTGGACGCCTGCCGCGTCCGATGCGTATAGCCACCGTGGTGGTCTTGGTCGTTTCGAAGGGAGGGAACCCCTGCAGCGGGTCCGAATCGTAAGAAACATTGGACGAATTGGTTTGGTCGCCGCCTCCCTGCTGCTCTGCTCTGCCCAGTCTTTTGAGCCGACGCCGAAACTGTATCGAGCCAAGCCGGAGAACGTGCCGCCGTGGGCGGAGCAGGGAAATTTTCGTTTCATCCGGCTGGACGGTGGACGAATCGAGAGCTGGAAGGCCGAGCGGACCTGGTGGGGCAAAGAGTTCAGCACTGATGAGAAGGACGTTCTGACCCACATCTATGGCCGCGATTTCGAGCAAATGCTCGGCTTGCTCAAGCAGGCGGAGTTCAACTGGATATGGGTCACCTGGAGCAGCGGCTGGTCGCTTAAGGACGAGGACGAGAACCGGGAGAACCTGAAAAAGGTAATCGCCCGATGCCATGAGAACGGCATCCACGTCTCCGCCTACCTGTCGGCTTCCAACATGTTCCGCAAGAGCGCCTACCGCGACGACCCGGAAACGAAGAAATACGGCCTGTGGATGCACCACATCCCCTTGTTCTACGCCGGCCCGACCAAAACCGATCTGCAGATTTCCTGGGACCGCCGTCTGGCCGACGCGCGCAATCCCGGCTGGCGGGCCCACCTCTTGAAGAAGGCGGAGCTGGCAGTGGACGCGGGAGTGGACGCGATTATGTGGGACAACATGATCGGTTACAACGAAGGCCTAGCCCAGTTGCTCGATGACACCCAGCGCATGGCGGAGCGGAAGGCGCGGGAGACCGGCCGGCCCAAGGTCATGGTTTATGCCAATATTCATATTCCACCGCACCGGTTTGGGATGAACGACATCAACGAGGTGATCTGGGAGGAGGATGGCAAGGACACTCCGGGGGTGTGGAACGGGCATTGGCAGGTCGACAACGCGCGCAATATCAAATTCCTGAGCGGAGAGAAGCAGCTTTGGCAGCCCCTGAAGTATGAGAACGACCTTTACCATTGCGGCCCGCGCGAACGCTGCATCCCCAGCCCGGCCGAGCAGAAGCTTTCCATCGCCGAGGCCTATGCGTTCGGCGCGGCCACCTCGCGCAACATCGAGGGTCGATTCCTCTCCGCGCTGATCAAGGGCGAGCCGGAGGCTCAGGAGGCCTGGAAGGCCATCGCTCAATACAACCATTTTCTGATCGAGCATCGGGAACTGTATCACCAGGCGGCGCCGGTCGCGCAGATCGCTTTGATCTCCGCGGAGCCGCTGAACCCGCTGGCTGACGAACTCCTCAAGCAGAGTGTCTTTTTCGAGACGAAAGTGCTCGCGCACCTGGACAAGGGAGTCCCCCTGAACCGGTTCAAGGTGCTGGTGATGCCGGCTGACCTGCCCAAGCTCAGCGCCGAGCAACAGGCCCGGTTGAATACGTTCACCGCCGGCGGGGGCGTCATCATCAGGGCCGGAAAAGCGGAGCCGGGAATTGCGGCGCGCGCTAAAGCCGCGGCCGGAGGGCCTCGCCTCAGCATGGAGCCGCGCGGTTACGTGCTGGGCCAGTTGACTCGGAAACCCGACGGTCGGACTTTGATCCTCCACTTGCTCAACTACAATCACCAGGCCCCGGCAGAGAACGTCAAACTCCGGCTGGAGCTGAACGGGCTGGTCCAGGACCTGAGCCACTGGGAGGTGAAAGTCCTTTCGCCGGACACGGCCCAGCCTCAGTTCGCTGGCCTCTCTCTGCGCGGGAGCGTCAGCGAGTTCACTCTACGCCGGATCGAGCACTATACCGCGGTGACTCTCTCGGTCACGGAGGGGCGGTAGTTTTCGAACAGCCCGGCCTTCCTGTGTGACTGCCTGCTCTTTCCCTAAAGCCTTCGTTCGCGGGCTATTGCGGGCGCGTTCTGACTACGTACAGGGCAGCGTCAAAGCGTCGAACCACTATCTGATCCCTTTCGTCCTTACTGGATAGACCCTGTTCAGGCCGCCACTAGTTGGTTGGCAGTTGGTGGTTGGGAGGAAGGTTCCGCCGGGCCTTGTATTCTCTGACCTGCGCGGTGGGGAGTTGAAGAAGTCACGCCGGAACCGGGGAGCTCTCCACGGCGACTTCCTTGGCGAAGCAGATGTCGTCGTGAATTCCGCTTTGCCTTTGCATCTTGATTGCGATTTCCTCCTGCTGCCCTTTCCGCCTTGCAAAGGCACGTGAAAGACAGGTATGCAAAGCGTCCAGGATCCGGTGCGCAGTGGAATGCAGCGTTTCCCGATCTTGGAGTCCAGCAGTGCAGGAGGTGGGCATCTAAGAGAAACCGAATAGTTGACACTTGGATTATGCCGCGCGAGAGACAGCGTCGCGATTGACCAAAAGCACAAATATGGTGCCAAGGGCCCCCGGGCCCCTGGAGCTGCGATAGAACACCCGCAATCCGTCAGGTTGTTCGACAGCCAACGTCTTCATAATCGAGAACGAAGTACGATTGATCGGCTTTGGATTGCGCCCGACGATTTTCGTGAAATCCTACCTTGCCTTGAAAGAGCGGTACTTGCAAAACTCGTTCTTCGAAGTGTCAATGCAGTGACACTTTGCCAGACAGTCACTTAGTGGTCTGTTGACGTTGACCGTCGTCGTAAGCCAAGCTCACGCATCAACACCCGTCTCCTCTACACTCGAACTTCCATTCGATCTTTTGCAGCACGGCAGTCAAGACGGAGGCTCTGTTCCGACTAGACACCAATTTAGTTTGTCCGGCCTGAATTTCAAGGTGAGAAGACTGAACGCACGGGCGGCGGCTCGATATTTACCGTGAGCTGGGAACGTTCTTTGCCAGCAGCATTTGGCGACTCAGTTGCTCTTACGTTTGAATCCGAAGCGAGAGGCCGCAGCCCCCATCCAATGTCCTCCAAAGGCCCCTGCGGCCCCGCGCTTAAGGTTCTGTGCATTCGGCGGTGAAGAATCGCGACAAGAAAGGGGGAGACATTATGGCTTCATTTGCTGTAGTTACAAACATCAACTCGAGCTCGATCTCCGCTATACGTAACCTGATCTGCCCGCTCTGTGGAGCGAGCATGATGGAATTTCGTTGTCTCGGATACTGTCGCAGCGATTGGCGTCAGGAGTGGAAGCGGGCGATGTGCGCTGGATCAAAGAGTGAAGGACCGCGTTCTGGGAAATCGTGCGCAAAGCATCGACTGTAGACAAAGGGGTTCGCGCAGACGGGACTTTCAATGAACGAGATGAGAGGCAGAGGCGCAATCACGGACAGTATTGACTGGACGTTCTGCCGAAAACCCGTCTTGCTTTCCAACCCTCGAGCCCGCGAGATCTCACACGCTGCTCGCTTTGCGTGGACCGCATTGTATTGGAACGTTGCGGTTGTCCTCTGGGGTGCTTATGTAAGGGCGACGGGTTCAGGTGCTGGCTGTGGAAATAGGTGGCCCCTGTGCGATGGCGACGTAGTCGGGGCAAGCGCTGAAGCGCAAACTATCGTCGAATTCACGCACAGAATAACCAGTGTCATTTCGTTGCTCTTGGTGACCGGTCTCGCGGTCTGGTGCTGGCGAGTAACAAAGAAGGGAGACTGGGCGCGCTATTCCGCTGTACTCGCCGCTGCATTGCTGGCTAACGAAGCGCTGTTGGGAGCTGCTCTTGTCCTGTTAAAGCATGTAGGCAACGACGAATCTGGCGGCCGAGTTCTCTTTCTCTGTTTGCACTCTGGCAACACTTTTCTGCTTCTCGCGCTGCTGTCGCTCACTGCCGTTTGGTTGTCGAATGGGAACAGAAGTTTTCGTTTCAGTCGCAAATGGCGAGAAGTCGTCTTTGTTGGAGTAACCTTTCTCGCCACGATGCTCGCGGGAATTACGGGCGCGGTGGCGGCTCTGGCCGACACCCTGTTTCCATCAACATCGCTGCGCTCGTCACTAATGCAAGATTTCGGTTCCGTCACACCTGCCCTCTTGCACTTTCGGCTCTTTCATCCCGCGGTAGCCCTGATCACTGCATGTTACGTTCTGTGGATTGTCTTGAGAAGCTCCACCAACCGAAACCGATTCTCACGATCGGCAATCGCTCTAGTCATCTCTGTCCCGGTGCAGGTCGGTGTGGGCATCGCGAATGTATTGTTTCTGGCTCCGGTTTGGCTCCAGATCGCCCATCTTTTCGTAGCAGACGTGCTTTGCGTGTTGCTGGTGGTTGTTTCGGCTGACCTCGTACTTGAACGTGCGGGCATTGGCGAGGCCAATTCTCTGGCAAGCTTCGTCAAGGAAGGGCAAGAAACGTGAAGCGGGGTGCACAGTTAGCCGCCTGTTGTGGGATTGTCGCAGCCGCGATGGCGGGCGGACTCTCCGCCGATACCCCGCCAAGTACATATCGGCTCCCCTCGAACTCAGAAGTCATTGGCTACCTTCTTCAATCGGTGAACTGGTATCGCCATGTGTACGCTGAACGGCAGGTCGCCAACGAACCGGCTGACTTCATGTTTCTCGATGACAATCAAGCGATCGAACGGCAGATTGTGAAGCTCTCGTTCGAGTTCGCCAAGGCGGATGCCGTGGTGGAAACGAGCGCCGCTTCCTCACACGGCGGAACTGCATCCAAAGATCGTCCTCCTGCTGACCTTGCCCACTTTATCGAACTAAAGAAACGAAATGATGAACTGAACCAGCAAGCAGTGGTGGAGATCAAAAACCTGGACAAAAGGCTGAAGACCGCCAACGCGGCGGATCGCGGGAAATTGAAAGCTGCTGAGGAAGATGCTCAAACTCGATTGCATCTCCTGGACGCAGTCGCAGAAGGCCTCAATGATCTAGTCGAGTTTGTTCAGAATCCCAGTGAAGCACAAGCGCAAAGCGGACATTTGGATTCCACCATCGACGACCTCGCGCAATCGATACCGGAAATGAACAGCGAGTCAGTTCCCTCCGCGACAGCACGCCTGCAGGAGGCAAATTCCAGAATCGCGACTAGTGACGCCGGCATCCTCGCTCTGGTGTCGAATGTCTCGGGGATGAGCCGCAAGCTTCACGTGGTTGACGAAAAGATACGCCTCACTAACAACTTGACATTGTCCGCGGAGAATCTGCGGATACCACTGGCCGCTTTCGTCACTCGGCTTATTCAGGGTGTTGCAGTAATCGACTTGCAGACCAGCGATCTTCCATCCTTGCGCGAACAGAAGTCGCACCTCGACGCAGTTACCCTCGAACTCAAGGGGCTATCTCCGGCAATCGTAGCGCTCGATAAACAAAAAGTTTTGCTTGCCGAGTACAAATCAAACGTGCTGCGCTTGCGAACGGACGTGGCTGGCCAGTACAGGCAGGCGTGGAAAGAGCTGATGATTCGACTTCTCGTCGTTGCGCTGATCATAGGATTGCTACTTGCAATCGGCCACGTTTCGCGCCGGCTCGCACTGCGACGTGTTCAAGATCCCAATCGGCAACGACTCATAGCTATGATCCATCAAGTTCTCACTCTATTGGCCATTGCAGTTGTCCTATTGTTCGTCCTTACTTCTAACCTGAAGTCGGTCGCAACCTACTTTGGGCTTCTCAGCGCTGGGCTCTTGCTCGCACTGCAAAACGTCATCCCCGCCAGTCTCGGCGCTCTTCTCCTTGTGGGGAAGCGCGGAATCAGAATTGGTGACCGAGTACAGGTCTCCGGCATTACCGGCGATGTCATTGATATGGGCCTGCTGCAATTCCAATTGAGAGAATTCGATGTACAGAAGCAGCGCTTTACAGGCCACGTAGCGACCTTTTCGAATTCCTTGGTTTTCGTGTCTCCCGCCATTGGTCTGCTGAAGTTAAAGTCAACTCTTAAGAATGCATACAAGCCCACAGCGAACAAAGCGGGAACAGAGCCGGATTTGGAGGGGCGCGGGTCGCCCGCCGGAGCACAGATCTAAGGATCAGCTCTTAAACGCTGAACATCAGGAAACGCAACGCTTAGATCACTTTGTGCACGTCATCCTGATGACGTCTGCTTTTCGTGTCAGGGTTATGACTCTCGGCAATGTTGAGTTTCGGTCGTAGCTCGTGCGGAGGCGCCTTATTGCCTAACGGGCTCGTTGTTCGCTGAAGGGGTTTCGTTCAGGCTTTGGGTACCAGCAGGCTGCAGAGCTAGATTCCTGTCTTGCCATGGCATGAGCGATACCGGTTCGTGGATTTTACCGCGCCTTCAGCCCGCACGATATGTCTTCGCCATGGATTTCCGCGCCCTGTCACGCGGATTGTCGTGCCGCCATTGGAAACTCCAGCACCTTGCCGCGTTCGTTTTGCGGCAACCACGTTGAAACCTTGCGAAAACTTTGCGGAATATAGAATTCGATTATCTTTGCCATACATCCTCCGAAATGCCCTCTGCTTGTTGGAACAGAAATAGCACGCCGACTGCCAAAGCGGTTCTTACGAGAAGGGGCCGATGTCGTGTCCAGTCACTTAAGGAGCCTGATTGACACCCCTTGTTCCGTTCTGTTTGCACGTAGATGACGTCATGACGCGGCGCCTGTCTTTGGCAGGTTACGTGCTTTCCTCTCGTAGAACGGAGAAGCAACATGCCGGACGCAGCCTTACGGGCAGAGAATGATCAGTGCCTTGAGGCGTTCGACCACCAAATCGCAGCTCGAAAATTGCAGGACGTTCTGTCGCACCGCTTACCGTCTTTTTATCGCTGTGCCTTCCGACTTCTGGGGAATGCGGCTGACGCAGAGGATGCGGTGCAGGAAGGCCTTTTGGCCGCTTACAAACATATAAACCAGTTTAGGGGGCAGTCGCAGATCTCCACTTGGTTGACGACGATTGTCCGCAACTGCGCTCTGATGCAATTGCGCAAACGACCACGCCAGATTCATTTCCCGTTAGACGAGGAGTTTGGAGAGGAACAACCGCGCTTTCTATGGGAAGGACTCGCGGACAAGCGGCCCAGCCCGGAAGAGGAGTTTCGAAATTCCGAACTAACCGCGCGCTTGCAAAAATGCACAGCACTGCTCTCGCCTACCTTGCGAAGAACATTTCAGCTGCGTGTCATGGATGGTCTCTCAATCTTTGAGACAGCCCGAATCCTGGGAGTGCCACACGGAACGGTCAAGGCGCAGCTGGCACGCGCGCGAGCAGAAATTGCGCGGCACATGCGGCCAGTGCTTGCACCAAGTCGTCGTAGACCTCAGCGGCGGCACAAGTAGTTCGACTCCTTGAGAGGTGACTCGTGGAACCGCGCCCGGGATCATCCAACACCCACCAGATGATCTGAGAAGAAACCCCATGGAACGCGGGCTGAAACGCCTGGCCAGAACATGCAGTCGGAGAGCCTGATAAGTTGGCCTATCACGTGCTACGACTCAGTTGCATGAGCCGCGTGAACATGCGCAGCTCGAGGTGATGTCGTGGACGAATTGGTCGTTAGCTCAACTTGGCAGTACGCGGTAATCAGCGTTCGGTCCGAGCCTGATCGCGAACGGTTGGTTATTGAATATCCCGACGAAGAGACCCTACGGGACCTCATCGCAGCACCTAGTATTGTGGCGCTCGGCTACACCTCTCGTGCTGACGCTCTCAAGAATATAGATCGTTGTGTGACGACCACCTCTTCTTTGAAGCGACTGCTTGAGACGGCGGTGCTCCACACAAACATGACCTTCTTAACCGAATGTCGTGTGGCATTGCGACGACTTGCAGGCGGCTTTCGACTTTCGGAGGCTTCAAAAGTGATGCGTAATCTCCTCCACAACGGTCTCGCTGCGGCTTTGATCTTTTTCTACTCGAGAAATGTACTGTCCTCGACAGTTCGGGCCTTTATCTCTTTTTGAACGGGAGAGCCGGAAGATTCGATGATTGAAGAAAATGTGAAATCGAGCGAAATTCGCCGATATCCACGATGAAATGTTGTTGGCCGGTGCGTGGCAGTGCTTCGCGATGCCAAGTCTTTGAGAAGCGCACGCGCCTTTCGTTTTCGCGTGCATTCGCCGTGCCAGACTGCATTCTACGAATCATTGAGATTTCGCGATTGTCGAAGACTAAGGAATCTTGTTTCTCACGCAGGTTCTTGTCTGTGACAAAGACTCGTTAGGCAAGGCGATTCATTGACAGCAGTGTCATCGACACCGTTGGCGCTGGGGGATTTCTGGAACTGATCGAACCCGAACCGGTCCTTTATCGGGTTTTCCGTCCAGAGGGACGTGGCCTTGTCGTGCATAAGCCTTTTAGCGAACTTCCTGCACGACGCGAGGTGAAAAGATGAATGTTCAAGGTCAACGCAAGTGCGCCTATTCGGCTTGCCAATGCACAGTCACAGTTAGGGAGACGTCTTGCGGCGTCTATTGCTCCCAAGCCGATCGCGTACAGGAGACAGAAATTCAATGCGATTGCAAGCACAATCCCTGCGCGCTCGACTGAGTAAGTCCGATGCAAGAAGGCCGCGCGGACTCGGCCTATCGGCTACGGATCATCAACTATGGCATTCCCGGAGCGACGTACTGTCGACATTCTGCTGACGACTGCGTTGTTGACGACAGTCGGCGTCGCAGTTTATTGCGCTCGGCGGGTCATTCTGATGTTTGTTTTTGCCATACTCTTCACCTACCTCATCCATCCAGTAGTGAAGTTTTTGCAGCACCATTCTTTGTTTTTCAGAGATCTTCGAGGGCCGGCGGTCGTCGAGGTGTACCTCACGTTTGTGCTGCTGATAGCGCTCGCGGGTTACACGTTTGCGCCAAGCTTGGCGAGAAGTACGACCAGGGTGTTGGATGAAGCACCCACGTTTCTAAATAGTCTCTCCACTGGCGATATCGCCAAAGATCTGCGAGGAAAATACGGTTGGAGCGAGGCGCAGGAGCTTCGCTTCAGGGCCTTCCTTTCACGCCACAAACAAGATATTCAGAGTCTTGTACCCACGGTCGATCGCTATCTTTCAAGCGCTGCACAAATATTCGGGTACCTGCTATTGATTCCCATTCTGGCCATCTTTTTCCTGCGCGACGGTCCCCGCATCGTGGATGTTCTCATTCGGCTGCTCTTTCCTGCCGATCGGCATCCGAAGATTCATGCGTTAGTAACCGAACTGCACCTGATGCTGACTCAGTACATTAGGGTGCAGCTGTTGCTGTGTTTGCTCTCTTTCGTGTTCTATTCAGCAGCTATGCTTGTCCTGCGTTTTCCGCATGCCATCGTATTCGGGATCTTAGGTGGATTACTGGAGTTTATTCCAGTCGTCGGCTGGACAAGCACATTCGCTGCGGTTGTTAGCGTCGGTATTTTAAGTCACTCTCACTGGGTCTGGATGGCGGCATTGCTGTGCATTTGGAGAGTAATTCAGGACTATTTTGCTGCGCCGAGGATCATGGGAAGTCACTTGAAGATTCACCCTCTGGCTGCAATTTTCGCGGTGCTGGTCGAGGCCGAAATCGGAGGAATCGTCGGCATCTGCCTCGCAGTACCGATGATGGCATTGTTTTGCATCGTCTGGCGTTCGATTGCTGAAGAGCGACAAAAACGAGGTTGTGTATCTGATCGGGAAGCCGCTGCGAGCGGAGCTTCAAATTTTGTAGAGACAGCGATCTCATGACCAATCGGTCGGCTGCGCACTCGTCAACGTGCGTACCTCAGCGTAAGGTCCGTTCGTACCCGCAGGTCTCGACGAGTGTCATTTCTGACTTTGACATCCGGTGACACAAGTCTCCAACGATTTTGCCTTAGGTAGTGATTTCAGCAGCTTGCGGGTTTGTGCCTTTGGCACCCGTATTGCGCTCTATTGGTTCGTCTGAGGTTCACTGTGTTCAAGGTTCCATCGTCGACACACTGACGCAGGCTAGTGGCGGGAGGACAAGCTCAGCGGTCCTTAGGTAGCGAACCGGACACTATTTAAGAAGGGGTTCAAAACACCACGAGGGATATTGTTGTCGACTTTCAGCAACCTCAAACGACAAGTGAGAGAAAGATAGAGGTGACCATGGGGCTGGCAAAGCACATCACGAGAGCCGCGGCGTACGCGAGCAGCGATGATTTCCGCAGAATCTTTGACGAAAACATGAACAGCCTCTACCTGCTAGCGTTTCTGCTCACGGCGGACCACGGAAGGGCTGAGCAATGCTTCGTCTCCGGTCTGGAGGACGCGGTCGGAGGCAACCCGGTTTTTAGGGAATGGGCGCACTCCTGGGCCCGCCGCATGATCATCCAGAACGCGGTGAGGCTTATCAAGCCCCGGCCGGCCGATGGGAGTGGCCGTTTGAAATCTGCTTCGGTGGATAGCGACTACAAGACAATACCAGCGGAGAGTCAGGTGGAGATTTCCGCACTTCTGGGATTGGAGCCCTTCGAGCGCGTTGTGTATGTAATGACCGTTCTCGAGCATCATTCTGACCACGAGTGTTCTCTCCTACTGGGCCGCGCAAGGCGGGATATTCTTCCAACGCGCACTCGCGCTCTCGAGCAAATTGGACGCCAGGTGGGAATGCAGGACCGGCAACTGTCCAATGCCAGTGCACAAGATCCCGGGTTGCATGACGGGCCCGGCTCGTTGATCGAGTTGATCGACGTTCTGCGTTTTGTGACATCGGCATAGCTCAGTCATTCCGGCAACGTCGGTTTACTCTGAGGATCAGAAGGCAACTGGGACCTCGCACCGCCCTGCTTAAAGGAACAACATCTTTATCTGCCAGAGCTTTGTGTCGGTAGGCGTCCAGGCACCACAGGAGTGGGCAGCACCTTGTTCTCAGTGACGGAGCACCAACCTGAAGAGTCACCACCGCGCGAGTTACGTGTGCGCGAGCATCCCGGCCGGGCAGCAGCGAAGAGCAGCCGCCTCACATCCGCCTTCTAGCCTTGTCCGGCGTCGAAAATCAGTTGCTGTAGGTGTGGCTGTACGTTCCCAAATATGACGAACTTTTCAAGCACTTGGAGCGAATTCTCTGTGCGCGCAAGACTTTTGTAAGTTACTGGTTTATTGTGAGTTGCCACCGTCTGGATGGATGAGCCTTCCGTGACTCTTAATCAGTGAGATCTGAGATTCTCCGCATGACGTCTGCACACCAGCAGGCGACCAACCACAGCCTTACACACCTAAACATACAGCGAGTGCGCTGCATGTTCCTTGAGTTTTTGTTCTAACCCTGGCTAGGTAGCCCCAAACGGCCTGGATGACGATTGGCTGGAAGAGTGCCACTTTGAACTATTGAATGGCCGGTTATGGATACCGCCCGCGCCATTATCTAGAAGTGAGGAGGAACGAGACATGGCAAACGAGAGAGCTATAGCGAGAGAGCGAGAGAGCGAGAGAGACACCATCCCTAAGCCTTCGGCTTAGGTCGACACGGGGCGTTCGTGGACTGACGAACGCCAATCGCACGCACTCGAACAAGATTCGAGTCGGTTCGACATGCGTCCGACTCTCATTCGAATGGATATGAGTAATCTGAACTGCCATTTTAGATTACGCAACTGTCGCCGCAACCAAATTTGTTTCCTTTAGCAGTTGACACGATTACGCAGTCTGCGTAATAATATACGCAATATGCGTAACTCTTCCGTGCTGACTGCATTGTTCCCACAGGTACGGCAGGGCGTGCTCGCGGCTACGCTCGGCCAGCCAGATAAGTGGTGGTATCTTTCGGAACTCGCCGGCCGTTTGGGCACGAGCCCGTCGAGCCTTCAGCGGGAGTTATCGTCTCTGGTGGCAAGCGGAATATTGTTGCATCGTCGGGAAGGCACAAGGGCTTATTTCAAGGCGGAGACTCAGTCCCCGGTGTTCCGAGACCTCCAGCAGCTCTTCAAAAAAAACGCAGGGCTGGCTCCGATCTTGGAGCACATACTAAGACCGTTTGGGAACAAGATTCGGAGTGCCTTTATCTATGGTTCTGTGGCACGAAGTCGGGAACATGCGATGAGTGACGTGGATGTGATGGTCATTGGCAGAGCAGGTCTTGCTGACCTATCTCCATCGCTCCGCAAGGCGGAGGCGCGGCTGGGAAGAGAGGTCAACGTCACTGCCTATTCCCCAGAGGAGTTTCGGGAGAAAATCAAGTCGGGCGACCATTTCCTCGCCGCCGTTTTACGAGGACGGAAACAGTTTGTGAAAGGAGGCCAGAGTGACTTGGACGAGCTTGTTGGCAAATAAGGAAGCCGAGAAACACAAAACCTTCAAGAAGGAATTGGACAATATGCGGGCCCTGATTGCCCGCGACCTCGCAGACGCGAGTCTTACTGGCCTTTCAGCAGATAGAAGATTCGCCACTGCCTACAACGCTGCGCTCCAGGCTGCGAATATGGCCATAGCGTGTGCGGGGGTATCGGATCGTGAGCAAGGTCGGACACCACCGGGTGTCCTTGGAGAGCGCGAAATTGGTGTTGGGTAAAGCCGCGCACAAGTACGCCGACTATTTTGAGACGTGTCGCCGGAATCGAAATACTATCGACTATACTTTCTCCAATGTTGCGACCGACACATTGTGACACGCCCATACATTCGAGGCTCCTGCCGCGCCCAGCGCGCGGGTAAGGAGAACCTAAGAACCCCGCACGCGGGACTACGGTAGCGCTGCCCCGAAAACAGAGAAAGGGCGAAGATCGATTTCGCTGCAGTCGACACGTTGGCGACGATGGTTTCGGAACGGGGGCCGATAGCCTCCTCGGGATCATGGGTGCTTTCGTGGTTCGCTGGTCCGTTGCGAACCCTTGAAGGTGTACACCTGGTCCGGCCAAGGTCGTCCGCAACCGGGTTGACCAATGCCAGTTCGATTTGCGGGCTTTGATGCTGACCACGGTAGCCTGGTCGCAGACATCGCGGAGAGCAGGACCATCCTTCCGGCGGCCATGGCGGAATGGGAAACATGTACTAGTGTAGTGCGTCATTCAGATTGACGTTTATGGAGAGTGCGGCGAGCACGTTTGACCTTCTCCAAGATATCAGCGGCGCGGGCGGTCCAGATGAACGGCTTGGGGCTTTGGTTGTGGTGATCGATGTAGTTTCCGATCGCGGTGATGAGTTCTTCGACATCGCGAAAGACGCCGCGGCGCAGCCGGTTTTGAGTCAGATCCCGAAAGAAGCGTTCCACCATATTCAGCCAGGACGAACTGGTGGGCGTGAAGTGCATGTGAAAACGCGGGTGACGCTCGACCCAACGCTGCACGCGATCGTGTTTGTGGGTGCTGGAGTTGTCACAGATCACGTGTAACTCGAGATCAGGGGGAATGGTTTGATCAATCAAGCGCAGGAACTTGAGCCATTCCTGATGTCGATGCCGCTCTTGGCACAGACCGAACACTTCGCCGTTGGCAGCATTGAGGGCGGCGAACAGAGTCGTCGTCCCATTCCGTTTGTAGTCATGAGTCCGGGTTTGGCCACGTCCGCGTTTGAGTGGTAGACCGGGTTGAGTGCGATCCAAAGCCTGGATCTGACTCTTCTCATCCAGACTCAGCACCAGAGCGTGCTCGGGTGGGTTCAGGTACAGGCCTACGATATCGGCCAGCTTCTCGGCAAACTTGGGATCCCGACTCACCTTGAAGGTCTGCAGCAGATGAGGTTTTAAACCGTGGGTATGCCAGATGCGACGCACGCTGGCCTCGCTGATGCCGACCGCGGTCGCCATGGTGCGGGTACTCCAATGGGTGGCATGGGCCGGCTTGTGGCGGGTGGTCATTTCCACTACGCGTTGGATCAGACGGGCGCTGATCTGGGGTTTCCGCCCTGATCTGGGCGCATCTTTCTCGAGCCCAGCCAGGCCCAGAGTCAGATAGCGTTTGCGCCAGCGGGAAACTTTCTTGGGAGTGACTCCCAGGTCGTGAGCAATGGCTTTGTCTTGCTCGCCAGCGGCCGCTCGCAACACCATGCGGGCGCGTTCGACGACGCGCGCAGGAAGCGATCGACCACGGGCCCACAGTTCGAGTGCTGCTCGTTGATCCGGACTCAGTTCGATGGCTGGGGCAATTCGCATTTGCTCACGTCTCCTGAACATTAGACGCGAGCTCAACAATAAAGGTTGTTACTTACGACGCACTACACTAGCGACCCCATTCCCACCCACACTGGCACCGCACCTTCTCGGCCAAGTGACACTTGAAAAGAACTGTCTTGCAAATGGCACACGCTCTCATCCACATGCTTTCCCTCCTTTTTGCGGCTTCAATCAATAAAGAAGAGGGGTCTTCGGATTGTTTGCCGAGCTGTCCCTGGTGAAGAATCCGGTTCCCTGAACGCTGACTTCCGAGCGAACCTCTTGCGCCACCGCTCTCGAGGAAAGCAGCGCTATGCAACCTACAATTGCCAGGATTGCTGGTTTGACTGAGTACTTCTTTACTTTCATCTAGGATCTCCCATTTGCTTCTTTGAGTTGAAGTACAGCTCGGCAAGTCTAATCAATGCAAACGCTGTGCCAGAGCGGGAGTACCCTAAGTGGCGTTGAATCAAACAGATTTGTGCGGTCTTATGACAGCCCGGAACTGCTGAGCGTTGACGTGTCAAGTCGGGTGACATGACATCCGCGCAAATGAGTTACACCAGCACGCGATAAGACTCCAAGCTTGGTTCTACTCGATGCATTGTCCGTCGCGCGATTGCCCTGTCCAGGTCCTACCCAAGCCTCCGGGTTCGCCTACATAGGTGGCGCGGTTGGTTATGGCCCTTCGGTTGCTTTCTCGCTCTGGGAAGGGAGTCGAAGTTGTGACCAGCGCAGAGGTGGACAGTTCACCAGTTCTTGATTCCGAAGTCTCGGGGACAATTGTTTCGTTACGAGAACGTTTTGAGGCCGTGCGCCGCCGTGAAATTCACCGCGTGCGCGGACGCCTGGGCAATCTGAGTTCTGACCAAGAGGATGTTGTGGAATCGCTTAGTCGTGGCATCATAGAAAAGGTCCTTCAGGCGCCGGTGGCAATGTTGTTGAACGCTGCAGCAGCCAATCACCCTGCCTTTATCGTCGAGACAGTGCGCAGGATTTTCAATCTGCGAACGTAAGATTGCAGTTTCGAGCAAGCCCATCGACCCGCCGGCTGCTTGGGATCCGCTCTGGAGCAAATAAGCCGCCGGCGAAGACTGGGGAGCTACCACTCACCACCGGAAGAGTTGGACGATCAATATCCGCGTTTGCTAATCAACCGCCACACCCATTTCCCACAATACGTTTACCTGTTCGGCCCCGGGAGAGATGGGTTACCGGCGCTTGATGAACGTGCCGTTTTGCAGTTCTGTCACGGCCTGTCGTAGCTCCTCCTGGGTGTTCATGACGATCGGACCGTACCACGCCACCGGCTCCTCAATGGGCTTGCCGGATACCAACAGAAAACGGATACCTTCTTCGCCGGCTTGAACAGTAATCTCGTCGCGATCGAAGAGCACGAGTGAGTGATTCCTGGCATCGTACTTCGGGTTCGCGTTTGGGTCGACAGCAGATTCGGTCAGAACCGCGCGCGGATCCGATGCATCCCGGAACGTGCCTGAACCGGCGAAGACGTAGGCGAAAGCGTTGCGCGTAGTCTCGATCTTCAGGCACTTGCGTCGATTAGGAGCAACCGATACATCGACGTAGCTAGGATCGGCAGCTACACCTTCTACCGGTCCTCTCTTGCCCAGAATTCTCCACAAATCACCCTGACTCGGGTTTCGTCGTCGTCGGTGATTTCGGGGATAGCACTTGCCGGAATGTCCTGATAACGCGGATCGGTCATCTTCAGATTTGCGGGCAGATTCGCCCACAACTGGAAACCGTGCATCCGGCCTTGGCTATCGCCTTTCGGCATCTCCTGGTGGAGAATGCCGCTTCCAGCGGTCATCCATTGCACGTCGCCAGCAGTCATTTCCCCTTTATTGCCCAGGCTGTCACCGTGCTCGACCGACCCGGCCAGAACGTAGGTGATGGTTTCGATGCCGCGGTGTGGGTGCCAGGGAAATCCCGCGGCGTAATCGTTCGGATTATCGTTGCGGAAATCGTCCAGTAAGAGAAATGGATCAAATTCCCTCGTCTTGCCGAAGCCGAAGGCGCGCTGCAACTTGACGCCCGCGCCTTCGATAGTCGGCTTCGTTTCGATAATCTGCTTCACTGCCCTCAATGACATAGGACTCCTTGGTGTGTGGTACGACAGTTTGTGCCCAATCCGCCGTTCCTCCGATATCTCAAGCCTTCACAAACTCCGCCTCGAGTGTGATAGCGACCTCCTCGCCAACCAAAATGCCGCCAGTTTCAAGGGCCGCATTCCAGGTCAAGCCGTAGTCTTTGCGGTTGATCTTCGTAGTTGCCGAGACTGCAATTCGCGTATTTCCCCAGGGGTCCTTCGTCGGTGGCGTTGGCCCTTCAACTCCAAACGTTACCTTACGGGTGACGCCGCGAATGGTCAGATCTCCATGGACCTTTAGTTCCCCGTCGTCGGCAACTTTGATGTCGGTGGACTTGAACGACAAAGTTGGGAACTTCTCCACATGCAGGAAGTCCGCGCTCTTGAGGTGCGTGTCGCGCTGCGATTCGCGTGTTTCAATTGACGAGGCTTCTATTGTGGCCTCTACGCGAGACTTTGTCCGGTCGGATTCATCATGGACCAGCACTCCTGCGACCTTGGAGAAATGACCCTTTACGTTTGCGATCATCATGTGTTTGACCTTAAACTCAGCGACGGAGT
>Ga0209055_1001118_pt1 | contig 17926 bp, 17 predicted proteins | sample GraSoiAngelo_110_FD_185875 | JGI IMG/M metagenome (GOLD analysis project Ga0209055, IMG submission 185875) | Grasslands soil microbial communities from the Angelo Coastal Reserve, California, USA - 14_0903_12_30cm (SPAdes) (version 2) | ecosystem: Environmental > Terrestrial > Soil > Grasslands ... | reverse complement strand
CGCACACCGGAATTGACATTAAACGTCGCGGATTCGCCTGGTCGTTCCTCTTCGTCGCGCTCAAATCGCAACCTGCAACCTGGCGATGCGGACAAGCTTGTCTTCGCCGAATTGATCGTGCCCAAAAAGATTGCCTTTGTCGGCGAGACGATGCCGGTCGAAATTCGGCTTGGCTTTGACCCGCGTGCACATCCGAAGTTGGTCGATGGCCCGGAGATAACCGGGCAGGGATTTACCGCGCAAAAGTTGCAGCAGTCCCAGGAGAATCTGGAAACGCTCAACGGCAGATCTTATGACGTGGTGACGTTCAAGACTGCGGTCGCGGCCGCGCGCGCGGGAAAATTCGAAATCGGGCCCGTGAAAGCGAAAGCGCAGGTGTCGCTCCCACGAACCCCGAGCACGTCACGATCGCGCTCACGCTCGCCCTTCGACCTGTTCAACTTGGATGATCCCTTCTCCGATCCGTTCTTTGCAGACCCATTTGGTCAATCCGAGCGGCGCGAGATTGACGTGGAAAGTGAACCCGCAACCTTCGAGGTGAAACCGCTGGCCGCGAATGCGCCGCCGAGCTTCTCCGGCGCGGTCGGAAATTTCACGATGACGACAGACGCCGAGCCAAAAAATGTGCAAGCCGGCGACCCGATTACCGTAACATCGACAATCTCCGGGCGCGGAAATTTCGATCGCGTCAATGCGCCTGTCTTTGAGGATGAGCGAGGCTGGCACAAATATCCGCCATCCGCCAAGTTCAAGCAGGACGACGATGTCGGTATTAGCGGCGCGAAAACCTTCGAGACCGTTATTTCACCGAATGAAAAGAAACAGGCCCTTCCGCTTCTGGCATTTTCGTATTTCGATCCGCTAAAAGAAAAATATGTGACGCTGCGGAGCGACGCGATCCCGATCAGTGTCCAGGGTGGCGCCCCGATCCCACCGAACGCGGTCGCATCGCAGCCGGCGGCAACGGCGCCAGCTACCGTCGGTGCGAAGCCCTCGCCGAAGCCGCAGGATATTTTGTATCAACTGACGGAACGTCCCCCGCGCGCGCAGTCGTTCACGCCGCTGTTCGCGTGCCCGATCTTCTGGATTGCCCAGCTGATCCCGCTGGCGGCACTGCTTGGATTTGCCGGATGGAAAATCCGGCAAGCGAAGATCGACAATCGCGAAGCGCGTCGCATCGGCGCTTTGCACCAGGAATCGACTGATCTTTTGCGAAGGTTAAGACGAGGCGAGGTGTCGCCGCAGGAATATTTCTCGGACGCTTCCCGCGCTGTGCGGGTGAAGACGGCGCTCGCCAAGAATGTGGATCCAAACGCAGTAGATGCGGAAATGGCGGCAGCAACGTTTCGGCTCGACGAAAGCTCCCGCGCGCAATTGCGCCGGTTGTTCGAGCGAAGCGACGAATTGCGTTACAGCGGCCGTCCCAATGGGACCGGAACAATTTCCCCGGAAAACCGCCGTGAAGTGCTGGAGCTAATCGAGAATTTACGGGTATGAAACAACTTATTGTCGCTCTTTGCTGTATGATGGTTTGCACATTTGTTGTTTCACCGGCATTTCCGCAGTCGGATGCGGAATTTGCCAAAGCAAACGCGAATTATGCGGCAGGCCATTTTCAAGAGGCAGTCAACGGTTATGAAACACTCGTCCGCTCGGGAGAATGGAGCGCAAATCTGTTTTACAATCTCGGCAACGCTTACTTCCGAGTGGGAGATTTCGGGCATGCGATTTTGAATTACGAACGCGCACTCGCGCTGGATCGACATCATCCGGAAGCGGACGCGAATTTGCGCATCGTGCGAGATGAGGCACGCGCACTGGAGATGCAATCAAGCTGGCCGGAGCGTTATTTCCAATTTGGGAGCCTCAGTCAATACAGTGTCGTGGCGGCGGTCGCCTTCTGGCTCGGGATGTTTTGCGTTTTCCGGTTGATCTTCGGGCGACGCCGTTCCGCTGCGATCATCGCATTGTCGATCTTATCTTTTTCGACTTTCGTTATTGCGGCTTTTGCGATTTATAAACTCGAGAATGGCAACAACGGGCGCGCACTTGCGATTGTGACTGGCACCGGAGTCGAAGCGCGGTTTGCTACCGCAGACAGTGCGAACAGCGTCCTCGCGCTGCCTCCTGGCAGCGAAATCAAAATCCTGAGTACTCGCGGAGACTGGATTTATGCGGCGCTGCCCAACAATCTGCGCGGCTGGCTTCCGGCGAAGAGCGCGGAATTGGTGCGGCTGTAGGCACGGCGCTGTGCGTCGTCGAAAACCGGCCGCAGGCCGGTGGCTCCAGTGCTGATATTTGCGACGATCATAGATCGCCACTAGAGAATTTGTATGAAGGCGGAGATGGACATCGGTACCGACAAGAAAGCGCTCCAGATCAATCTGGATGCGAAGAAGTATGGGACATTCGCCGAGATCGGTGCCGGCCAGGAAGTTGCGCGCCGCTTTTTCCACGTGGGCGGCGCGGCCGGGACGATCGCAAAGACGATGTCGGCTTACGACATGACCTTTAGCGATGCGATTTATGGCCCGACCGATCGCTATGTGAGCCGTGTCCGGCTGCAAACAATGCTAGACCACGAATACAACCTCTTGCTCGAACGGCTTAACGCGAAACTGGGTGGAGGGCGAACGTTCTTCGTCTTTGCCGACACAGTCGCAGCGCGCAGCTTTAAGCAGCACAACGAATCGCACGGCTGGCTCGGCGTGCGATTTCAATCCCAAAAGCACGGCGAGCCGAGCCAGATCATCATTCACGTGCGAATGCTCGATGAGACCAATGTCGATCAACAGGAAGCGCTCGGAGTTATCGGCGTTAATCTAATTTACGGCGCGTTCTTTTATGCCGAGCCGGAAAAATTGATCTCATCGCTGCAAGAAAATCTGGCGCCAGGGCGGATCGAAGTGGACCTGATCAAATTTTCCGGTCCGCTTTTTTGCAAGGTCGACAATCGCTTGATGAGCTTGCAACTCGTCAGCCAGGGTTTGACGAGCGCGGTCATGTTCAAAGCGGATGGCGAGACGGTGCAGCCCGCGGAAGTTTTTTATAAAAAGGCGATCCTGGTCGAACGCGGTAGTTTTCGCCCGGTCACTTACGCGACCAACGACATGCTGGATGGCGCGCGCGGTGTGTTTCTGGCGCAGTCGGGTTGCTCGGAGAAAGATCTGGTCGTGCTCATGGAGATGACGCTCGAGAATCTGCTTGCCGAAGGGCAGCTCAATCACACCGATTTTCTCGCCCGCGTCGATATTTTAGGCGCGCTCGGACGAACGGTCTTGATCTCGAGATTCGGCGAATACTACCGGTTGGCGGGATACCTCTCGCGCTACACGAATCGAATGATCGGGCTGGTGATGGGGGTGCCGAGCTTGATGGAGATTTTCGATGAGAAATATTATCTGAACCTGGAAGGTGGAATTCTGGAAGCGCTTGGCCGGATGTTTAAAGCCGGACTGAAGCTTTACGTTTATCCTATGATCGACGAAGAAACGGGCAAAATCGTCACCGCTACGCAGCTCGAAGTCGCGTCAAACCTGCGGTCGCTGTTTGATTATTTGATCGACAATCAGTTTATCGAAGAGATCTCCCATTATCATTCCGAGTACCTGCGGATCTATCCGGCGGCGGCCCTGGCCAAGCTGCAGTCCGGGGATACCGGATGGGAGCGAATGGTTCCGCCGGAAGTCGTCCAGATCATCAAGGAACGCGAATTCTTCGGCTACCACGCGCCGGTCGCGGCGTAACTGACGATTAGCGGACGCCTGACAAATTCACGCGCGGAGCATGAAATAGGGTTAGAAAAAGATCAACGTCGGCACAGTTCCCGCTACATGGGACGTCAGCATCATGGCCAGACGCGGAGATTCCGTTATCGGGATAGATTTAGGCAAGCATGCGTTCAAAGGCGTGTCGCTGCGCCAGAACAGCGATTCCCGCCTCGTGCTCACGAACTTCGCTTCGCGCGAAGTGCCGGAAGAATTCGCCACGGTCGATGAATTGGCGCAGCCACTGAAACTTTTACTGCGCGAACTTGGCGGACGTATCAGGGGTTGTGCCCTCGCCATATCTCATCCCGTCGCGCTCTTGCGCATCATCGAGCAACCCAGCACGCCCATTAACTTGCTCCGCAATGCGCTGCGTTTAAATGGACTGGCTGTGCTCAACCAGGAATGCAAAGATTTCGTGCTCGATGTCGCGCCGGTGTGCGCAAATGGAACTGGCGAAGGCAGTGCGAGCGGAATCGACTCGGGCGGGGTAGCGGTTCAGAGCGCCGTCGCGACAAAAACCAAGTACCTCGTGGGTGGAATGCTGCGTCAAACCGTGAAGCAAATATCTGAAGCCATGAACAAGACGCGTGTCTCGGCGGACATTCTTCAACTGGCTCCGGTATGTTCGTTCAACGCTTTCGAATTCGCTTACCCGGAAATTTTCCACAACGACGCTTTTCTCCTCCTCGACATGGGACACTCCCAGAGCACGGTGCTCATGGGCAGCAAAGGAGAACTGGTGCTGGTGCGCGGCATCGATTACGGAGGAAAGACGCTCCGGCAAGCGCTCACCGCAGACGGTGCGCTCGAAAAAGATGCAGCCTGGACGCTGCTTCAGCAGGGCGATCCGGGGATGGCAGAGATCTGCCGTGCATCGTTCGCGCGCCTCGCCACCGAGGTCCGTAACTCGATCGGCTTCTTCGAAGGGCAAAGGGAAGAAAGCATTAGCCGAGTTTGTGTTTCCGGCGGATTAGCCCGCATCGAGACCATTCTCCAGATGCTGAGCGACGAGCTCGGACTGCCGTGTGAAATTTGGGATCCGCTGGAGACATGTGAAGTGGCCCTCTCCGCGCCGAAGCGAGAGGCCCTCCCCCATGAATTTGTTTCGCTCAACGTCGCCTGCGGGGCGGCATTCGAATACCTCAGAACCTAACGAGCGATGGCACTTCATCTCAACCTCCTTCACGAGGAGATTCTGGAACAAAGACAACGCCAGCGCGATCCGCTGAAGATCGGCATGATCGCGCTCGTCGGCTGTGGCGTGTTGCTTTTTCTTTATTACACTTGGAACGCGTACCGAACCCTGGAGATCAAGAGCCGCTTGACCACAATCGAGCGAGCTTGGAAGAAGATCGAACCAGGGGTGACCGCCGCGCAAAAGCGGGTCGCGGACCTTGAAGGCGTCATTAAAACCACGCGGGCACTCGACGATTACATCGACAATCGATTCTTCTGGGCGCCAGTTTTGCAAAAGGTTTCACGCTGTGTAGCGCCGAATACGCAGTTAACCAATTTTGAAGGCGCCGTTCAGGATGAGAACAGAGAGATCGACGTCTCCCTTGAAGGCATAGCGGCCGGGCGCGAACCACGATCCGTCGCGGAAGATCTACGCCAGATGCTGCTCGAACAGTTTCACCAGAGCTACAGCGACGTGAAGGCGGAGTTCAAAACCCTCGAAGACCTCGATACCATCGTTAATGTCGCCGGCACACACATGGCGACGGCGCATTACATTCTCACCGTAAATTTCAATCCAGCTGCTATGCCCAAGCCTGGCGAATCGCCCGCTGCCACGCGCGCCCGGAAACAATGAATCCATGAAGGTAAACAAAGATCAGATCAAGAAGCTGTTTCTTAGTACCATGGGCTTCATATTTTTACTCTACGTTTACTTTAGCTTCTTCCTCGGCCCGCTGAATCGAAGCCGCGATGGCATGTTGCTAGAGATTAAAGATCTTCAAAGCAAGCTGGACGCCTCCAAGGAGCAAATGAACAAAGCGGTCAAGCTCGAACAACAGGCCAAAACTTCGACCGGTCGTTTTGCGGCATTAAAGGCCCTCAATCCGGAAGGCGCGCCGATTGCCTGGTTTCCTCCTCGAGTCAGAGCATTCTTCGCAAACCAGCAGGTCGATAAAGTTGTTGCGAGGCTCGAAGGCAGCACCGGCTTCAAGCAAACCGAGCTTACCGGATGGATGAAATACAGCTGGATAATCGACCTTCCCCAGGCCGATTACGGAACGTTAGGCCGCGCAATCGCTGAACTGGAAAACACCGCCCCTCTCCTGTCGATCACGAAGCTGAGCATCCACACCTTGCCGGAGCAATCCCAATTCCAGCATGTCGGTCTTGCCGCCGTTAACATCATTGAAAAGAAATGAAAAGCTTCGCATCTCTTTTCCTTCCGCTCGTTATTGCCCTTGGTGCCCTGCAGGGCGGTGAGTCCCCCGTGCTCGAGATTAAGAACAAATCTTCTTTTCAAATGGAGAGGAATGGCCGCAATCCTTTTTGGCCAATCGGTTTTAAACCAGCGGCCCAGCTGTCGAATCGCAGCGCCAACCATGCCGGGCCGGACGTTCCTTTAACCGCCTTCCTCCTTACTTCGATCACTCTCGACCTGGGAACGCACTTCGCGATTATCAACGGCAAAACCATGCAGGAAGGCCAGCAGTTCAGCTTGCAATCGGGCTCTCAGAATTATCAGATCAAACTCAAGTCCATTGAGGATGGGCGCGTCATTCTTGCGTGTCGCGACCAGGAGATCATTGTGCCGCTACGGCGCAAGTAATCGCCGCGATCGTTCGCTCGCACCGAAGCAAAGTCGGCCGGCCAGGCTGGATTCTGCGCCGAGTTAGATCGACAATTACTTGCGCCTCTCAGAGCCGCGGCTGAGGTTGTTCTCGTTAGGCGAGATTCACGCTTTATTCCGAGCGAACATTTTGACGGCAAACCCAAGTCACTTGGTTCCCCCGTCGCTCGCGCGGCAAGGCATGCAGAGTTACACGAGCGGCATATTGCTCCATTGACTGCTTTTGTCGATGCACTCCGCGTCGAGATGGGTTCACATTATCAAATCCCCTATTTCGATCCACACGATGGAGGAATCGCCGCCGAGGTCTTGTACCTACTTGAAGCACCGGGCGCCAAGGCTGTCTTTTCGGGCTTTATCTCACGCGACAATCCGGATGAGACCGCGAAAAACTTCTTTCAAATCAACCAGCAATCAGGAATCCCACGGAAGCGAACGATAACTTGGAATATCGTTCCCTGGTATATCGGCTCTGGCTCGCGAATTCGCCCCGCCAATTCAGATGATGTTGAGAGCGGCCTCCGTCGACTAAATTCGCTTTTGGATCTTTTACCGAAGTTGCGAGCTGTCGTGCTTGTCGGCCAGAAAGCTCAACGCAGTTCAAGCAATATTGCCAAGCTGCGTCCCGGCATCAGACTGTTCAAGTCACCACATCCAAGTCCGTTATTCGTCAACAGCTCTTCTTCCAATCGAGAGAAGATACTTACCGCCCTCAGAGAAGTCGCAGCTTGTTTGGATACGTCCTGGACGCGACATCCAACCGCCTAACCGCGCTGAGCTTGTTCTCCTCAGACGTTCGCGGCACCAACTTGCCCAATCGGCACGAATTCGCTCTCGCGCAGCACGACCGGCCTAGTGCCGCGCACCAGTTGCCACCAGTGAATCGCCGAGCCGAGCACGATTAGGAGCACGAGCACGAGAAATAAGGCCGCAACCAAGGCGTCAAATCGCCAGACGGATGCTTGTCGAATCAGTTCCGCTGCTTTGTAGGGATCAGCCAGCGCCGCGGCTTGCTCGGTCAACGATTGCGCGCCAGTCAGGAAGCCAAGTTTCGGATCGACCGAGAAAATTTTCAGGTAACCGGCGGAAAACGTGACCGCGCACATGAAACAGAGCGGCACAAGCGTGACAAAAAGATATTTCGCTTTCTGCATTTTGATTAACAGCGTTGTGCCCAAACAAAGTGCAACGACCGAGAGCAATTGATTCGCCAGGCCGAACAACGGCCAAAGGCTGTTGATTCCGCCGAGCGGATCGATTACGCCCTGATACAAAAACCAGCCCCACGCGGCCACGAGCAGCACGCTGGCAAGGAAGTTCGCGCTCCACGAGCGCGTATTGCCGAACGGACGCCACACATTGCCCAGCAAATCCTGCAGCAAAAATCGGCCGACGCGCGTGCCAGCATCAATCGCCGTAAGAATAAAAAGCGCTTCGAACATGATGGCGAAGTGATACCAAAGCGCGAGCGCCGTCGGGCTGGCCGACGCCCGCGCAAACATGTGCGCCATGCCCACGGCAAATGTCGGCGCACCACCTGCCCGTCCGAACATCGTCTTCTCGCCCAGGTCCTGCGCTAAGATCGACATCTGCTGTTCCGTCACCGGAAATCCGGCGGCCGACACTTTCGCGACCACTTCGCTCGGCGTCCCTTTCGCGTTGATCGCGAAATATTCGCCCGGTTGCAAAACACATGCTGCGATCATTGCCATCAATGCCACCATCATCTCCGTGATCATCGCGCCATAGCCGATGTCGCGAATGCGCGACTCCCGCCCGAGCATCTTTGGTGTCGTGCCCGAAGCGATGAGCGAATGAAAACCAGAAACCGCGCCGCAGGCGATCGTAATAAAAACAAAGGGAAACACCGGCCCGGCAAATACCAGTCCACTTCCATCGACAAAACGTGAGATCGACGGCATCAACAACGTTGGATGCAGCAATACCACGGCAAGCGCCAGGGCCGCGACCGTTCCCAGTTTCAAAAACGTGCTCAAGTAATCGCGCGGCGTGAGCAGCATCCAGACTGGGAGAATCGACGCGGCCAACCCGTAAATCATGATCGCCCAGGCGATCCATTTTTGATCGTGTCGAAACCAAACTTCGACCGCCGGATATTGCGCGAGAAATTGTCCGCCCCAGACTGCCAAGATCAGCCCAAACAATCCGAACGCGGTGATCCATGCGACGTTGAATTTTCCGCTGCGCAGGCCGGCCCCCATGATCAGTGCGATTGGAATTGTCATCGCAATCGTGAACACGCCCCACGGACTTTTGGCCAGCGCCTGGACAACCACGAGCGCGAGGACGGCCAAAAGAATAATCATGATCGCGAGGACGCTGATGAGCGCGAGTGCGCCGACGCCCGGCCCGATTTCCTCTTTCACGATCTGGCCTAATGTCTTGCCGCCGCGCCGGACGGACGCAAACAAGATGATCATGTCGTGCACGGCGCCGCCCAGCGTCGCGCCAATCAAGATCCACAACGTTCCCGGGAGAAAACCAAATTGCGCCGCCAGTACCGGACCGACTAGCGGTCCCGGCCCGGCAATCGCCGCGAAATGATGACCGAACACCATCCATCGATTCGTCGGCACGAAATCCTTGCCGTCGTTTTGCACAACCGCTGGTGTCGCACGTTCGTCATTCAGAACGAGCACCTTCGCCGCCAGCCATTTGCTATAAAAACGATAGCTGATCGCGGCCGCGCAAAAGCCCGCCGTGACGATCCAGAGTGCGCTGACCGATTCACCGCGCGAAAGCGCTAGCACACAGATGGACGCGAGCCCGAGAATGGTGACCGCGATCCAAAGCAGTCTTTTCCAGAGAGCCATTATCCCATTTTAATTGAAATTGCCGCGTCGCGCCACAGCTGCAATGTATCCTGAAACAGCCTATGCGCTTTTCCCACAAAATAGCAAAACTGACAAGCGGCCGTGCTTTCAGCAGCGCGCGAAGCCATCTCCGTCGTTTCATCTTCGGATGGCGCGTTCCCATCAAGCTCGAAGCGAACGCAATCATCGATACGATCGATCGTAAGGAGTTCGAACAGATTTATGAGCGCTACGCCGTCGACGATCCGGGCGAAGATTGGCCGAAATATCTCGATCTTCCCCGTTGGATCGACATTAATATTCGCCGCATCCGCGACGTCGAGCTCGATATTGTCACGCGCAAACGCATTCTCGATCTCGGTTGCGGCGCCGGGTACTTCGCTTACATCGGGCAGTTGCTCGGACACGAAGTCGTCGGCCTCGATCTCGATGATCTTCCCATGTTCGGCGAAAGCACGCGGATGTTGGGCGTGCGTCGCGTGATCTGGCGCGTGCGGCCTTTCGTCCCTCTGCCCGATCTGGGAGAAAAATTCGACCTCGTCACCGCGTTCATGATTTGTTTTAACAATCACAAACAGCCTCATCTTTGGGGTGTGCCGGAATGGGAATTCTTTCTCGACGACCTGTCCAGGCATCTTACGTCGCGCGGCCGCGTTTGGCTGGAATTGAATAGCGAATACGACGGCACTTTTTACACGCCGGAGTTACGACAGTTCTTCGAACACCGCGGCGCCAAGATCGAGAATCAGCGCGTCGTTTTTAGTTCAGGCTTGCGCGCGCCTGCTTTAGCCGCGCCAATTGCTCGCTGAAATTCTTCCGTCGCAGCCGATGTTCCACGACCACCGCCGCCGGCGCGCGATCGACAAAAGATTTGTTCTTCAATTTGTCTTCGACCGTTCGCACTTCCCCTTCCAACCTCGCAATTTCTTTGTCGAGGCGCTCGCTCTCCGCCGCTTTGTCCGCCTTGGTGATTGCGAGAAAAATTTCGCCGAGCGGAGTCATTGCAACTGGAATGCCAGGCTCCGATTTATGTTTCGGATCGAGAATGACCTCCTCAGCGTTCAGCAAACGCGAAATCGCCGGTAGGTGATCTGATACTTCTTTTTCGTCAGCTCGTAAAATGAAACGCGCCTTTGTGCTTGATGAAATTTTCGCTTCCGCGCGAAGATTTCGACCCGCCTGAACAGTTTCGTAGATCGCGGCCACAAGTTTTCGCTTCCCGGCAAGATCGACATCGTCCGGTCCGAATGTTTTCGGCGTCGGTTCAAACTGGATCGATTTTTCTCCGAAACCGAGCAGCGACCACAGCTCCTCGGTGATGTGCGGCATGAACGGGTGCAGCAATCGCAAGACCGCCGAGAGCACGAAATCCATCACCGCTAGTGCGGATTTCTTGCGCGATTCATTGTCGGCAAAGATTTCAGTCTTCGCTGCCTCGACGAACCAGTCGCAGTAATCGCTCCAGAAGAAATCGTAAAGGTGCTGTGCGACCGCATTGAATTGATATTCGCCGTACGCCGCCTCGACCGCGTCGATTGTCTCATTTAATCGCGCCAGCACTTCAACTGCAAAGATCGATCCCGCGACTGCGGGATCGATCTTTGGCGCAATTTCGCTCGGGCCGTGCATCTGCCGAAAGCGCGCTGCGTTCCAAAGTTTGGTCGCGAAGTTGCGGCCCTCTTCAATTTGCTTTTCGTCGAAGCGAATGTCCTGACCGCTTGGCGCGATGCGCATGAGGCCGAAACGCAATCCGTCTGCGCCATACTTGTCGATCAACTCGAGCGGATCGGGCGAGTTGCCGAGCGACTTCGACATTTTGCGCCCCTGCTTGTCGCGAATCAGTCCGGTAAAGAAAACGTCGCGGAATGGAATGTTGTCTTCGATGCGCTTCGATTTGCCGGGCTTGAACTCGAGTCCGGCGATGATCATCCGCGCCACCCAAAAGAAAATAATGTCCGGCGCGGTCACAAGCACCGAACTTGGATAGAATTTCCTTCGCGTTTCCTCGTCCATCGTTTCATACGCCCACAACCAGGACGAGAACCAAGTGTCGAGTGTGTCCGGATCCTGCGTCCAGTTCTCTTCGTCCTTCGGAGGCTCAAGCCCAACACAGATTTCTTCTGACTTCTGACTTCTGACTTCTGACTTCTGACTTCGATACCACGCCGGTATCCGATGGCCCCACCAAACCTGGCGGCTGATGCACCAGTCCTGAATTTTTTCCAGCCATTGCGCGTAGACCTTTTCCCAATGCGCGGGAAAGAAGCGAATGAGATGATCGCGCACGACGCCGAGCGCTTCCTTCGTTTTCGGATAGCGCAAAAACCATTGCTCGCTGAGCCGCGGTTCAATCGGCACTTCGCTGCGATCGCTGAAACCGATATTGTTTTCGTACGGTTCCGTTTTCGAAAGCAGTTTTCTCTCTTTCAGGATCTCCGCTGCTTTATGGCGCGCTTCGAATCGGTCGAGTCCATTCAATTCCGGGACCGCCGGACAATTGATCCGGCCATCTGGCATAAGCACGTCGAGAATCGGCAAGTTGTGCCGCTGGCCAATTTCGAAATCTAATTTGTCGTGCGCGGGAGTGACTTTTAGAACGCCGGTGCCGAACTCGGGGTCGATCGCTTCGTCGGCGATGATGGGAAGTTTCTCACGCGCGAGCGGACGCCAGGCATGTTTGCCGATAAGATCGACATATCGTTTGTCGTTCGGATGAACCGCGACACCGGTGTCGGCGATAATCGTTTCCGGCCGGGTGGTGGCGACTTCCAAAAACCGTCCCGGCTCTTCGACAATTTCGTAGCGAGCATAATATAAATTTCCTTTTTGCGGTTTGGAGATGACCTCTTCATCAGAAAGCGCCGTTTGCGCGGCCGGGTCCCAGTTGATCATTCGGACGCCCCGATAGATCAGTTTCTTTTCATAAAGATCGACAAAAACTTTTTGGACGGCGCGGACATAATCATCATCGAGTGTGTAGCGTTGACGCGACCAATCGCACGAGCACCCGAGGCGTTTGAGTTGTTCGATGATGATGCCGCCGTGTTTATCCTGCCATTCCAAGACGCGGCGCAGAAATTCCTCTCGACCGAGATCGTGGCGCGTTTTTTTCTCAGTGCGGCGGAGATGTTTCTCGACGGCGGTTTGGGTCCCGATGCCAGCGTGGTCGGTCCCCGGCAGCCAGAGCACTTCGCAACCAAGCATACGCGCGCGACGCGCCAAGATGTCCTGGATCGTATTGTTAAGAACATGCCCAAGAGTGAGCGTGCCGGTGATGTTCGGCGGCGGAATGACTATCGAGAACGCCGGCTTCGATGACCGCGCATCAGCTTCGAAATCGTGATTGTCGATCCAACGTACGTACCATTTTGGTTCGACCGATTTCGGATCGTAGGTTTTCGAAAGCTCAGCCATCGCGATGAATCATCCGAAGGCCGAGCGGGTTTGCAAAATGAAAAGGTGAACACTTGCGGCGGCAGGCCACCGCCATCACCTTCCGGCTGCATGAGCGATCTGCGCTCCATCGGCGTTTTTGATTCCGGCATCGGCGGGCTCACCGTCGTGAAGGCGGTGCGCGATTTGCTGCCTAACGAAAAAATTTTTTATCTCGGCGATACCGCCCGCGTTCCTTACGGCGGAAAAAGCGCGACCACGGTTCAACGTTACAGCGTTGAGATGACGCAGATGCTGCTCGGCGAAGACGTGAAAGCGATTGTAATCGCGTGCAATTCGGCTTCCGCGGTGGCGTTGCCGAATTTAGAGAAAACTCTTTCCGTCCCGGTGATCGGGGTGATTTTACCCGGCGCGAAAGCCGCCATCGCCGCGACGCGCAATCGCCGCATTGGCGTAATCGGCACGCGCGCGACGATTAAGAGCGGCGCATACGAGCGCGCCATCCACTCACTTGATTCGAAGATCGACATCTCCGCGCGGGCCTGTCCGCTGCTCGTGCCCTTGATTGAAGAGGGCTGGCTCAATGACGAGCTGTCGGATCGTGTGATCACGCGTTACCTCGAGCCAATGGTCCGCGAGAGAATCGATACACTCGTGCTCGGCTGCACGCATTATCCGTTGCTGGCTGATGCGATCGCTCGTTTTCTTAAGAGCAATGTGAAACTGGTCGATTCTGCTTGGAACTGCGCGGCAGCCGTCCAGGATCTTTTGAATCGACAATCACTGCGCGCGCCGGCGGAGAGTTCCGGCGGCCTCGAAGTAGCCCTCACAGATGCGCCCGACAACTTCCTGCGGGTCGCGCGCGAGGCATTGCAATTAGAGATTGGCGAGGTGCAATTGCGCGAAGTTATGCACGGCGCGCCGGCACTGTAGCGGCGCTCTGCGAGCGCCGAAATCGAAATGGGTCGGCGGTCATAGACCGCCACTACAACTTTTGCTTCGCTTTCGGCAGACTTTTCACCACCAGCTCATAAGAGTGGTCGATCATCGTACGCAGCGCTGCCTCCGGAATGCCGCTGTCTATTTCCACCGTATTCCAATGTTTCTTGTTCATGTGATAACCGGGCCGAACCTGTTCGTACCGGTCGCGCAGATCCAGCGCGAGATCGGGATCACACTTCAAATTCACAGTCGCCGGCACCCCGTCGAGCGCAGCGAACGCGAACATTTTTCCGCCAACTTTGAACACGAGAACATCTTTGCCGAACGGCGTGCCTTCAGTCGCACCACGCTGTTCGAGGCAATATTCACGGAATCGCTCAAGATCCATATCCGCGAACAGATTAACGACACCTGTGATGAGAGCGAATCGGAACGCTACAGTGTTAGCGAACCGAGCATTCTTAAGCGGGCGTAAACTGGCTCAGATCATAAATGCCGAGTCGCTTTTCTATCCCAGCCACTTTGTCCACCATCTTTTCAAAACCGTCCTCACCGAACAGTTCGTTCTCTTTTTTCTCGAAATCCTCGCCGAGCGCGTCGAATTCGTGCGGCGTCACGATTTTGTGGAAAGCCGGAAAAAGCACGGTGTCCTCGCGGGCTTCGTGCGGATTGTACATGCGAATGAATTGGCGCATCGAGTCCGCAAGCCGGACGCGCTCCGACGCATTCTTTAACGAGCCCCAATTGGCCAGGCGCATGGTCACATCCGTGACCCGCCGGCCAGCCTGGTGCTGATCGCGCAGCACCCTCACCAAATCGACTAACTGGTGCGCTTTTTCGAAACGTGGAAACAGAAAATCCTCTTCCAGCTTTTCGTGATAATCTTCGATGAAACTGCGAATAATTCCGGCCGCGTCCGCCAGCGCTTCCGGTGGAAAATCCTGCTTCGCGTCCATCCGGCGAAGCACTTCGCCATAGACCAACAGCACGCGCTTCAACACTCCATGCTCGCGCATCAAGTCTTCGGGCGGCGCGACTTCCTCCTCCTTTTTCTCTGGCTCGGCAGTGACTGCAAAGGACAGACCGGTAACGGCTGACGTCCCAACGATGATGCCGCTTCGCAAAAAAGCTCTGCGCGATGAATACGAGCTTTTCATGGCGATCTTAGATTCGACGTTCCATTTCAATTACGCAATCCGCTGGGACAACAGCTGCATCAAATCCAAAATTTTCACGCGCTCCTGCTTCATCGAATCGCGGTCCCGCAGCGTGACTGTATCTTGTAATTGTCGATCTTTCTCGCCGAGTGTTTCGAAATCGATCGTCACGCCGAACGGCGTTCCAATTTCGTCCTGGCGACGATAACGCCGTCCGATGGCGCCGCTTTCATCGTAGAAGACATTCATGTGCGGCCGCAAAAGATCGACAATCTCTTTTGCTTTCGCGACCAGTTGTTCCTTGTTTTTCAAAAGCGGAAACACCGCGCATTTGATCGGCGCCATGCGCGGATGAAAACGCAGGACGGTGCGCGTTTCCATTTTTCCTTTTTCGTCCGGCGCTTCGTCTTCCGCGTACGCTTCGCAAATCAGGGCAAGGACAGTGCGATCCACACCGGCGCTTGGCTCGACCACGTGTGGAATAAATTTTTGCTTTGTTTCCTCATCGAAATACTCCAGCGACTTACCGCTGGCTTTCTGATGCTGCGATAAATCGTAATCAGTGCGATAGGCCACTCCTTCGAGCTCCTGTCGGCCAAAAGGGAAATCGTATTCGATGTCGTAAGTGCCTTTCGAATAAAACGCGCACTCTTCGTCGGGAACTTTTCGGGCGTGCAGCTTGGCGCGCGGAATGCCGACGTTCTCGTAGAACTTGAGCCGCTCTTCCAGCCAGTAATCCAACCACTTCATCCCCTCCTCTGCCCGGCAAAAATATTCCAACTCCATCTGCTCGAACTCGCGTGAGCGAAAAGTGAAATTGCGCGGATTGATTTCGTTGCGAAATGCTTTCCCGATCTGTGCAATGCCGAATGGCAACTTCTTGCGCGAAACTTCAAGAATGTTCTTAAATTGAAGGAAGATCGCCTGGGCTGTCTCGGGACGGAGATATGTGATCGACGATTCGTCCTCGGTCGCGCCGACGTATGTCTTGAACATCAAATTGAATGCGCGCGGTTCGGTCAGATCTTTCCCGCCACAATTCGGACACTGTTTGACGCCTTTCTTGTCGACAAGCTGATCAGCGCGCAATCGCGCTTTGCAAGATCGACAATCAACCATCGGGTCGCTGAACGTGTCTTCGTGGCCGCTCGCTTTCCAGACCGCGCGATTCATCAAGATCGATCCGTCCATCCCGACGACGTCCTCGCGCTCGTGCACCATCACCCGCCACCAATAATTTTTCAGGTTGCGCTTCAACTCCACGCCGAGCGGACCGTAATCCCAGCAGCCATTCAGGCCGCCGTAAATCTCGCTCGATTGGAAAATAAAACCGCGCCGTTTGCATAGGCTGACGATCTTTTCCATGCGTTGGGAATCAGACGGGGTGCTCATCGAAACAGAGTTAACCGCAGATTACGTAGGATTGAATCTGGAAACCAGGAAACCACCAAGGAAATACAAAGACATGAATCAGGAAAGCAGGAAAAAAGGAAACTATCCTGGCTTCTTGGCTTCCAGATTTATGTTTGCGGCTCGATCGTCACTTCGGTCTTAACCGAACTGGCGATGAAGCACTGTTCGTGCGCGGTGTGATTCATCTCGTCGAGCTCTTCCTTGCTCGGCTGCTTGTCGCCGGAAAATTTCGTTTTTTGCCGGAGAACAACGCGCGTGATGGCCAATTTACCTTCCGCATTTTTCTCCATGTGGCCGACCGCTTCATCGACATATTCATCGAGCACGAACTTCTTTTTGCATGCCACGGCGAGAAACGTCAGCATGTGACAACTCGAAAGGGAGGCAACAAACGCTTCCTCCGGATCCACATACTTCGGATTGCCGAGATAAGCGGGCGCGGCCGACGCTTGCATCTCGTGACCGCCATCAAACTTCCAAATGTGATCGCGCGAATATTTCTGATATTCGAACGGCGTACCGCCGCGTTTCCAAGTGAGAGTAATTTTGTGTTCGGACATGTTTTTAGATAGAATGGGGCAGCTCACAGAGCAAGCGCGACGCTTGCGCTAAAAGGCGCCCGTTCTATTTTGTTGCGCCCAAAAATTCGCGCGATTAGCTCAGTGGTAGAGCGCTTGCTTCACACGCAAGAAGTCGCAGGTTCGAACCCTGCATCGCGCAAGTTCCTTGTCATTAGGACTTTGTGGGACAGATGTGGACTCTGACGGACTAAACGTCTGCTCTCCAAAACTTAATAGTTTCGCCTCACCTGTGTTTAACAGGACAGGCGCGGACACGCTTATCGAGATCGGTGGCGTCGACTTGGATTTCGTAATCGGCATCGAGGTAATGAAAGCGCACGTTGTCGCCATCGCGTAAGATGAATTTGACGTTGGTCCCGGCTTGAAGGGTATGGAACCCGTTTGAAAGTCCTCGACTTGTCAGCCAAAAACCCGTTAGATGCCGATATGTTGCTCAAATCATATAGTATTAGCTTCGTTGGCTTACTCCTTGTAACGTCCAGTGCCTGGGCGGGGACGTCGGCTCTTGAAGGGGTTGTGAAGGATCCCACCGGACAGCCCGTCAAAGGCGCCGATGTCCGGATTGAAGCCACAAACGGACGTAATTTCTCCAGGATTGTTAAGACCGATGCCACCGGCCATTACACCTCCGATGGCCTTGCGGTTGGTATTTATAAAGTCACTCTCGTTGTCAATGGAGCCGTCAAGGCATCGATCCTCAATGCCTACACGCAGTCTGGCAAACCCACTCAGCTCAACTTTGAACTCACCCCAAAGACAAATTTCGTCAAGACACATAAGGTTTGGATTTCCCCCCCGACCGGAACTCTTATCGGCGGCGGTCAATGGGTCGACGTGGATGATAACGGCAATATCGTCAACAATAATGGAGTGAGCAGCGTCGAGAGATCGGGTGCGATTCAAACGAACATGTTGACAGCGCGTCCTAAATCGCCGGGGGGTCAATGATTTTTACAAAGCCCCAATCGGCGCGATAAGCGCATTCTAATGCCACGAGACTTGGATTGCTTTTCTTGCACGCGCCAGACTC
>Ga0209055_1001116_pt1 | contig 17948 bp, 21 predicted proteins | sample GraSoiAngelo_110_FD_185875 | JGI IMG/M metagenome (GOLD analysis project Ga0209055, IMG submission 185875) | Grasslands soil microbial communities from the Angelo Coastal Reserve, California, USA - 14_0903_12_30cm (SPAdes) (version 2) | ecosystem: Environmental > Terrestrial > Soil > Grasslands ... | reverse complement strand
AATAAGGTCCACTGGATCAACGGCGAGGGGACGAGCGGCATCACCTCGCTCATCCAGCCGGTGGTGGAGAGCGCGGGCCTACCGATGACGTGCCATCCTTGCGCGTCGCCCACGCTGACGGAGAAGGGGTTCAAGTGGTTCTTCCGCACCGGCCCCAACGACAAGACGATGGTCGCCAGCGTCTTCACGTTCCTGCACGAGTGGCGCGACAAGGGCGGTCCCGCGAATCTCAAGACCATCGCGTTCTTCATGTGCGACAACCTCTTCTGCCAGGACAACCGCAAAGTGGCCAGCGAGCTGGCGCCCAAGGCGGGTTTTCAGGTCGTCCTGGATTTGACGTCGAAGACCGGCGTCACGACGCTCGCCTCCGAGGTGCAGCGGTTGCAAGCGGCCAACCCGGACGTGCTGTTCCTCGTGCAGTACACCGTCGACACCAATGTGTTCCAGAACGACGCCAGGCGCGCCGGATGGAGCCCGAAGGTGATCGCCACCAGCAACGGCGGCTTCTCCGACGAAACGTGGCTGCAGGCGCAGAAAAAAACCAACGGTGGCGCCGGCTGGCTCGGGCGCGACCCGACCGCCATCGACCTCGTGCACGATCGCCCGAGCTGGAAGAAGGTCAACGAGATCTACAAGAAGTACAGCCGTGGCCAGAACATGGGCGAGCTGGCGATGCGCGAGATCACCGGTCTCTTGTGGATGGCCGACGTTATCAACCGCGCGAAGTCGGTCGAGCCTGCCGCACTTCAGAAAGCTGCCAACGAGACGAAGATGGGGCCCGAGCAACTCATCATCGACTACAAGGGCGTGCAGTTCGAGAACGGGCAGAACGTGCTCGCCACCGGGGTGGTGACCCAGATCGGTTGGGACGGCGAGAAGCACACGCTCTGGCCGTGGGATCTCGCGGCCAAGAGCGGGTTCAAGCCGATCTACCCGAACCCGAGCTGGCAGGAGCGCGACAGCAAGCCGAAGCCCAACTGAGCGCGACCACGCGATGACCGAGCTCGCCCAGGCCGTCGTCAACGGCCTGCAGATGGGGTTCCTCTACGCCCTCGTGGCCGTGGGCCTGACGATCATCTGGGGCCTCATGGAGATGATCAACTTCGCCCACGGCGAGTTCCTCATGCTCGGAATGTTTGGCGCCTGGTGGCTCGGCGCCGCCTTCGGGCTCGAGCCGCTCCTCGCCATCGTGCCGATCGCGCTGGTGATGTACGCCTTCGGCGTGCTCGTCTATCGCCACCTCATGCGCCGCGTGCAGGGGGGCGACCCGTTCACACAGATCTTCGCGACGATCGGTCTCCTCTTCCTGCTGCAGAACGCAGTGGTCGCGGGCTTCACCAGCGACTACCGCTTCGTCAACGACAGCCTCCTCGTGCGGCTCGGCGGCGCCAAGCTCGCCCTGCTCGGGCTCACGTTCGCGATGCCGCTGCTTCTCGCCGCCGGGCTGGCGCTGTTGCTCTTCCTGGCGCTCTATCTGCTCATCGAGCGTACGGAGTTCGGCCTGGCCCTGCAGGCCACCAGCGAGGACCGCGACGCCGCCCGGCTCGTCGGCATCCGGCCGCAGCGCATGTTCGCGGTGGCCTGGGGCCTGGGCGCTGCGTTGGTGGCCGTCGCGGGCGCGATTCTGGTCAATTTCTTCTCCGTCTATCCTCAGGTCGGCCTGCAGTTCACCGTGCTGGCCTATGCCATCGTCGCGCTCGGCGGGTTCGGCAGCATCCTGGGCACGCTGCTCGCCGCGCTCCTCGTCGGGGTGATCCAGAGCGTGACCGTCGTCTACTTGCCGCCGGCGTTCAAGGACGCCTTCGTGTTCGCCTCGTATCTCTTGATCGGACTCGTCCGGCCCCAAGGCCTGTCCGGGCGGTTCTAGCGTGGCGCGGATCGCGCTGGTGATCGGGGCGCTCGCCGCCATCGTCTATCCAATTCCGCTCCAGCTCCAGGGCACCACCTACTACCAGACGGTGGGCTTCCTGGTGCTCGTCAATGCCATGCTCGGCGTGGGCTGGAACGTCATCGGCGGCTGGGCGGGCCAGTTCGACTTCGGCCCCCAGGTGTTCTTCGCCGTCGGCGCCTACACGTCCGCGCTGCTTTACGTGAAGCTCGGCGTGGACGCATGGCTCGGATTGCCGGTGGCCGTCGCCGCCGCCGCGCTGATCTGCGCGGTGTTGACGTATCCGCTGACCCGCCTGCGTGGCCACTACTTCGCGATCTCCACCGTCGCCATCTGGATGATCGCCCAACCAATCGGCGCCACCTGGGAGTACATCGGCGCCGCCCAGGGCCTGTTCATCCCGGTGAAACCGCGCACCGGCGTCCTGGCCTCGGCGCTCTCGCTGCAGTTCTCCGGGCCGACCAAGGCGATGGGCTACTACTACGCCGCGCTCGTGCTCTTCGCCGTCACGCTCGCTCTGATGGCCGTGGTCGAGCGCTCCAAGCTCGGTTACTACTTCCGCGCCATCCGCGACGATCAGGAAGCGGCCGAAGGCATCGGCATCGACAGCCGGCTCTACAAGGTGATCGCGCGGAGCATCACCGCGGCCGTCTTCGCCGCTGCCGGCGTGCTCTACGCCTTCTGGGCCCTGTCGGTGTTTCCCGAGCAAGTGCTGGAGCTCAACTGGAGCACGCTGCCGATCATGGCCACGGTGGTCGGCGGCATCGGCCGCCTGTGGGGCCCGGTGCTCGGCGCCGTCATCCTCATCCCGATCTCGCAGATCATGAGCACGACGCTCGGCACGGGGCCGCTCGCCGGCCGCGGCATCGATCTGATCGTGTACGGCCTCATCATCATCGTCATCGCGGCGTTCCGTCCCACTGGCCTGCTCTCGCTACCGTGGTCCCGCTGGTTTCGCCCAGGTCCGGCGACAGCGTAGCGCATGGCCCCTCTGCTCCAGGTGGAGGCCTCCACCAAGCGTTTCGGCGGCCTGGCGGCGAATCGCGACATCTCGCTCGCCATGGAGGCGGGCGAGATCGTGGGCCTCATCGGCCCCAACGGCGCCGGCAAGACGACGCTGTTCAACTGCGTCACCGGCTACATGCATCCCGACGACGGCCGCATCGTGTTCGACGGACGCGACATCACGCACACGCGGCCCGAGCGCATCTGCCGGCTGGGCGTGGCGCGCACGTGGCAGGTGGTGCGCGCCTTCGGCCGCATGACGGCGCTGGAGAACGTGGTGTGCGGCGCGCTCGAGCGCACCAACCGCGTAGTCGAGGCCCGCGTGCGCGCCACCGAGCTGCTCGAGTTCACCGAGCTGCGCGGCAAGCACGACGCGCCCGCCGCGACCCTGACGCTGGCCGACAAGAAGCGGCTCGAGATCGCGCGCGCGCTGGCCACGCGGCCCAAGCTGCTGCTGCTGGACGAGGCCATGTCCGGACTCACGCCGATCGAGGCGGCGGCCGCCGTGCAGTTGGTGCGGCGGATCCACGAGGAGCTGAAGGTGACGATGTGCGTGGTGGAGCACGTGATGGAGGTCGTCATGCCGCTGTCCCATCGCGTGGTCGTGCTGGACTACGGCGTCAAGATCGCGGACGGCACGCCGCAGGCCATCGTGCGCGACGAGCAGGTGATCCGGGCGTATCTCGGCGAGCGCCGTGCCGCCCACTAGCCTGCTCGACGTGCGCGACGTCCACGTCGCCTACGGCGCCGGCGTGCGCGCGCTGCAGGGCGTCTCGCTGCGCGTGGAGCCCGGAGAGGTGGTGGCGCTCATCGGAGCCAACGGCGCCGGCAAGACCACGCTGCTCAAGGCCATCGCCGGCCTGGTGGAGCTGCAGACCGGCGAAATGACCTTCCACGGCCAATCCCTCAGCGCCATGGACGCCGCCGACCGCGTGAAGCTGGGCGTGGCGCTCGTGCCCGAGGGGCGCCGGCTTTTCAGCCGGCTGAGCGTCGCCGAGAATCTGACCCTGGGCAGCTACAGCCACGGCGATCCCACCCACCGGCGAGCGATGCTCGAGCGCATCGAGGCGCTGTTCCCCGTCCTGCGTGAGCGGGCGCGCCAGCGGGCGGGGACGTTGAGCGGCGGCGAGGCCCAGATGCTGGCCATCGCCCGCGCACTCATGTCACGGCCCCGCTTCCTCATGCTCGACGAGCCGAGCCTGGGGATCATGCCGCGCCTCGTCGACCAGGTGATGGACTCGCTCCGCCGGCTGCACGAGAGCGAAGGGCTCACGATGTTGCTCGTTGAGCAGAACGTGCCCGCCGCTCTCGATCTGGCCGACCGCGGCTACGTGCTGCAGACGGGCCGCGTCGTGCTGCAGGGCAAGAGCGCGGAGCTGCGAGGGAGCGACCTGGTGCGGAAGGCCTATTTGGGGATGTGAGGCAGCCGTCAGGCGCGCCCGGGCGGTAGCGTAGACTACAAGGAGATCTTCGAGTCCCTGTCATGAATCCGGCCGGAATGAAGCAAGGAGTCTCATATGCAGTGGCTCATTGCCGTGACGATGGGACTGTGGGCGGTCTGGACGTGGTCACAGCAGCGGGAGCAGGAGCGCCTGACTGAGCGCGCCAGGCTGGCCGCGCTCTATGTCAATCCGTTCATGTCGGCATGCGAGGACCTGCAGAGCCGCATCTACAACATTCTCGAGCTTCAAGGCCTTCGCACCCTGCGGAAGCGCTATCCAGACGGGGGCTTTGCCGAAGAAGTCCTTTACCTCATTGTTCGGTATTTCGGATGGGCAGCGGCCCTGTCCCGCTATAGCCCCTACTCTCAGGACCCTGTTGTGACTCGCCTTGCGGAAGCCGTGCGGGACGCCTTTGCCACTACCGGCCCAGGCTTTCCGGTGGGGGCGTTCAACTTCTTCCACCCAGAACAGAAAGCCCTGGGCAAGATGGTGATGAGTCGGATGCAAGGCGAACACGGCGTCGAGCTCGACACCATCTCTTCGTATAAATTCAGGGAACGTCTCGCCTCTCCTACCCTGTCGAACAGTCAATCTGTGCAGCAGAGCCTGGAGGCGCTGCGCAACGCAGCGGACGCGGAAAACCTTCCAGGTCGGAATCGACTGGAGAAGGCTCAGCACCACCTCGTGGACCTGCTGCACTATCTCGAAGACAGAGAGGGCTATCGCCTCTTCGCGGGCGAACGGAAGAAGTGCTCGAGCCAGCGGGCGCGTAACGCTGGGAATGGCTCACAGCGGCTGCCAGCGACTAACGGGTCCGCTCGGCCGAACCGAAGACCCCGACCATCACGGACGACACTGGGTCAGCAACCACGGATGAAGACCCAAGGAGATGCGACCTACAGTTGACTCCCCGCTCGGCGCGAAATCGAGGGACTGGAGCGCCCTGGCAGAACCCTTCGCTGAGAACGTGAGGATGATCCGCTCTCCTGCGAGCGCCGTGGCGAAGAGCCGCTCGTTGGGCGCCCGATGAAGCCCGTTGGCGATGAGCGGCACGGACAGCGTTCGGAGCGGAGCCCTGTCTGCCGGGACACCACTCGATGAGCTGATCTATCCGGAGGCGGAGGGTCTGCGGAAGAGCCAGCCCAAGCGGCTATTGGAGAGCATCACGGTGCCTGCTCGTTCGCTGCTGTCTGGAATGTGCTCGAGCGCCGAAAGAATCAAATCCGCCGTCACTCTTTCGCCCCACACTGCCGAGTCAATTGTTAGGTGATAGTGCGTCGGATCCCGCCAGTCAGCATGATAGAACGTGCGTACGTAGTCGGTCCGTAATCGGTCCATACCGCCGATACGCCGTTCGGCTTCGGAGCGCGTGAGCTTTTCCATCTCGATCACTCGTTGTACGCGCGCCTCCAGCGGAGCAAAAATGAACACATGAAATGTTCTGGGTCGTTTGGCCAGGATATGGTTCCCTCCTCGACCAACGATGATCGCTCGGCCCTCTTTGGCAATGTCTTCTACGATGGTCCGCGTCATGTGCAGAAGTTTGGCGTCATCCAGCCCCCGTGGTGGAAGGATACTGTAGGCTGTTGCGAAGCCGCCCATCCCTAGAAGGTCGACTAGCTTTTCGATGAACGACGCGACCCGTTCGTCTTTGGCCTCAACGTCCGTTTCCGCCAGCTGATACTCAGTCGCCATCTTGCGCACGATTTCCTTGTCCCATACCGACCACTGCAGACGACCGCCAAGGTCGTGCGCAATTTGACTGCCACCGCTCCCATACTGGTGAGAGATGGTGAGCATGAGAGTATCCGAGGTGTTCATAATCACCTCCGTTCACAACCAGGGCGTAGCTTGAGGCGATGCGGAGCGAGGGACGCCAGCTTGGGGGCCGCCTCCTGATTAGCCGATCGAAGCGACAATTCTTCGATACTCGTCCTCGTTAAACGCCCGCAGTGTCTCGGTCCTCACGTTGCCCATCGCCGCGGTTCTTAAAGATAGCTTCGCAACAGTCTCGTCGTTTGGCGCCTCCGAGATCGCCACGGCGTCGTACTGCCCAGTGACGAGGTAGAAAGCTTTCAACTCGGCACCAGCATCACGAAATGCTTGCTTCGCTACGTCTAACCGCTTAGCGCCCTCCCTGATTGTCTCGACGCCCTTCTGAGTGAAGCGGATCAGGCTGATGTAGGTCGGCATAATGAACTCCCTCCGCGTGGAGCCGGCCCCCAAACCGACTCGCCGAGTTTACTGCTCAGGGCCTCGGCTATTCAATCACCTGGTCGGCCTGCAGTCGACCAGCTGTCGTCGGGCGGTGGGAGTCACCGTTTCACTGACGAACACCGCGTCGTGGTAGACCACCAATAAAAGCACAGCTCCGCCCCCGACCTCGAACGAACGCAGGAACGAAGAGGCAGATCGTAGCGATGCCCTGCTTCACGGCGTGCTCGGCGACCCGGGCGTCCTGCCCGACCGTTGAGGGCAGCATGCCTTGGAGACGTCTGTCGTGCCCGACCGCGGCGTAGGCAACATCGTGAAATCGGCGCGAATCGAAACTGGGGCGGGTTGGCATCTCCTGTGCTCCTCGTCGAAAAAAGCGAGCAAAAACGGATGCGGCGCTGGAAAGCCGCTCTCAATTTCTGGCTCACCGCCCTTCGAGTGGATGGAGCCATGTCCCGCAGGGGGCAGCCTACAAGCTCGTGGCAGTATCTGGGCGAGGAGGCCGGCCTCTCTCGTATCTATGGCGGCATCCACTACCCCAGCGACGAGCGGGCTGGGAACCAGATGGGCCAGGGCATCGGCGCAGTGGCGGTCCAGCGCGATCGGTTCAATAGGTAATAGCTGAGGACAGGCAGAGCCGACCCCTCTCGGCTGCCACGGGCATTGCCGATGGACATGACAGGGCGTGCAATGCGACGAATGCGGTTGCGCAGAGTCTGCGGCAAGCGCAAAATTCCGCCACGCTGCAGGCATCAATAGGGGAGGCGCTATGAATCGGGGAGGAGCTATGAATCGCTTTGTTGCATCAGCAATCGCGATAGTCATCATGCTCTGCGCGACGACGACGCACGCAGATGTCGTCACCGACTGGAATCAGACCGCGCTCGAGGCTCTGAAGGCCGGCAATATGGTCGGCAATCCTTGGTCGCGAGCCATGGCGATGGTACACGTCGCGATGTCAGACGCGATCAATTCGGTCCAAGGACGGTACACGCGGTACGTGTTCGCCGCGCCCGCCGCGCCCAACGCCTCGGCCGAAGCGGCGGCCGTGTCGGCAGCGCGGCAGATTTTGCTCCAGCTCGTGCCGGCGCAAAGAACCAGGATCGATGAAGCCTACGCAGACTCCTTGAGCCGCATTCCCGACGGGTCCCCGAAGAACGACGGCATTACGCTTGGCGAACAAGTCGCCGCGGTCATCCAATCCGATCGAGCCACCGATGCGACGAATGCGCCGGATACGTATCGCCCGATCACCACCCCCGGAGTCTGGGTGCCGACCCAACCGCCGCTGTTTCCACAATACGCGCAGGCCAAACCGTGGGGGATGAAGAGCGCCGACCAGTTCCGTCCCGGCCCCCCGCCGTCATTGACGACCGCGGTCTACGCTCGTGACTACAATGAAACCAAGGAGCTCGGAGGCACCAAGAGTTCAAAGCGGACGCAGCAGCAGACCGACGCGGTGCGCTTCTGGACCCAGACCAACTTCGGTCCTTCCTGGAGCGATGCTGCGCGGCAACTCTCGGCGGCAAAGAAGCTGAGCCTGGCCGAAAACGGACGACTGTTCGCGCTCCTGACTATGGGCGTCGCGAATTCCTTCATCGCCGACTGGGACGCGAAGTTTCATTACAACTTTTGGCGGCCGGTCACCGCGATCCGCAATGGCGACAGGGACAGCAACGACGCCACCGAACGCGATGCCGGCTGGACACCCTTGAATGCGACGCCGATGCATCCCGAGTACCCCTCGCAGGCGGCAATCCAATGCGGCGCGGCATTGGCCGTGCTCGAATCGGTGTTCGGCACCGGACCGGTCGTGGTCGTCACCGCGACCGATACCGTCGACGCGCGCCTGCAACGTCAATTCGCCACGGTCGCGCAAATGGGCGAAGACCAAACCTTGGTGCGCATCTGGGGTGGCATCCATTTTCGGAACACCCTGGAAGTCAGCGAACGGATGGGCCGAAAGATCAGTGAACACTTGATCAGCAACTACCTGACCGCAGTTCGCTGAGGGGTCGCCATGAGAGTTTCGCTGGCCAATCTCGCCGCAGTGCTCATGCTTCTCGCCGTCTCTGGTGCGAGCACAGCGCAAACCGTGCCCCGCGCAGAAGACGTGCAACGCGTCGAGCGACTCGTGGCCACGCTCACCCAGGAAGCGGCCACGCTATGTCCGCTGTCGGACCCCGGCGATCAACGCGCTCTGGACCGATGCCGCTCGGCGCTCTTCAACAACTCATACTTGAAGCGCAGTCTCGCCCGGATCGTGCTGTGGGGACGGCCGAGTCCGGTACCCGGGGCGAGATTGAAGGACACGACCCTTACCCAGTTTGGCGGGGAAGTGCTATCCGGTCTCTACCTGCCTCTGTTCATGTTCAATGGCCGCTACCGTGTGGAATATGACGCGAGCGAGGCGCGATATCGGGCGCGGCTGGAAGCGGTGTTTCGCAACAACTTGATGCCCGGACAGTACCCTTATCCGTTCTGGCACGATGCGAAGAAGTGGAACGACTACGAGCGCGCCAATGGGCTCACGCTGTGGATCGATCCGTACACGTCCAAGATCGTTGTCGGGCAATTCTCGCGGCAAGAGGGCGCCGACCCACGCTTGAACACCGTCTCGCGAATCCCGCCCGCGTTCGACGGCAAGTGGATGTGGGTCGACGGCAACGGCGAGCCGCAGCCGAGGCCCGCCCTGTTCGTAGGTTTGTTCCGTGCAGACAACCCGTACCTGGAACAGCTTCAGACGACCTACAAGGACTTGGCGCTGGCGATGCGCAAGGGCACGTGCAACACGTGCCACGTACCCGACAATCCGGAGAAGATGAAGCGGCTCGTCCTGTTGCAAACGCCGGCGCACGCAGCGGCTGAGATCAAGCGCATGATGGCCGCGGTGCGTGACAACCGGATGCCACTCGATGACATCGGTATCGAGAAGGAGCTGGATGCCGAGACCAAAGCGTTACTACTCAGATTTGGCGCCGCTTTCGAATCGACGGTCAATGCGGCGTATGCCTGGGAAAGTGGGGACTAGTGTCCTGAGTGAGAGATTATCGTCCTCGAGCGATGTACGACGTCCTCCTCCTTCTCGGTGAACCGAGGCTAGGTTTCCCGGTACCAGTGGGCGATGTTCCAGCATTCCGAATCCCAGCCGCTGAGGTCGGTGCCGCGCAGCCGGTTCGAGACGGCGGAGGCGCTTCCGCGCCAGAGGAAAGGCACGATCACGACGCCCTGCGTGAGCAGGTCGTTCAGCCGGATGAACTGAGACGCGCGCGTGACCGGGTCCATCTCGGTTGCCGCCGCCCGGAAGAGCCGGTCGTATTCCTCGCTCCGCCATCGCGTCGAGTTGAGCCCGGCCCACTTGTTCGCCTTCTGAGCGACCTCCCAGGAGACGAAGGGCTCCATGAACCGCTGGGGGTCAGGCGACCCGCTGCTGAAGCTGTACATTTGGAGGTCGGCGGAAAAGCGTGACGACGTGTCGGGATTCGCGGGGTCCGCCGAGAAGTACACAGCGGGCACGATCGACTTCAACTCGATCTCGATGCCGACCTTCGCCGCCGCCTGCTTGACGATGGCCTGAGTCTTCTGGCGCGCGGCATTGGTCGAGGTCTGGAACAGCATCCGCAGGCGCGTGCCCTCTTTGGTCCGGATCCCGTCGGGCCCTCGCCTCCACCCTCCGTCGTCCAGGACCTTGGCGGCCTTGTCGACGTTGAACTCCCAGCGTGTGTTCTTGGAACGAAACGGCGCCGGCGCGTTCAGGTAGTTCGCCGTGGTCCGGGCGAGGCGGCCGTAGATTTGCTCCTGGATCGACGCGCGGTCGACCAAGAGGCTCAGCGCCACCCGTACGCTGCGGTCGGTCAGGAACGGATGCGGCGCCTTGAGGCTCGACCGCTCGCCGTCCACCTCGCGCCCGGGGTCCGAGAAGTTACAAAGGATGTGCTCGATGCCGCCGCCCCAGGCGATCTCGATCTTGCCCTTGCCCGCCCGCTCCAGTCGCAGGAGCAACTCGTCCTCGACCTGGAGGTTCCAGGCGAAGTCGTACTCGCCGGTCTGGATCACGGCCCGCGCGGCCGATACCGCGTCGCCGCCGCCCTTCATCTCCACCCGATCAAAGAACGGCCAGTTCCGCTCGTGATAGCCGGAGAAGATCTCGCCGCGAATGATGTCACCAGGCTTGAACTCGACACAGCGATAGGGGCCGGTTCCCACGGGCGTGAGATTGGCCGGCGCCTCTCGTGACTTCGCGCCTTTGAAAGACTTGAAGACATGCTTGGGAATGACGGCGCGGAATGCGCGGGCCCAAAACGGCATCGGAGCCTTGTAGACGATTTTGACCGTATGCGGATCGAGCTTTTCGACTCGCGCGATGTCCCGATATGACCCGGTCGACACCGCCAGGGTCGCCGGGTCGGCGGCGTACTCCCAGGTGAACACGATGTCGTCAGCCGTGAAGGGCTTCCCGTCGTGCCACTGGACGCCTTTCTTCAGCTTCACGGTGACGGCGCGCCCGTCGCGGGCAATCATCCCGTTTTGAATGGTCGGCACCTCGGCGGCCAGGACCGGCAGCAGGTTCCCTTCGGGATCGAAGGACACCAGCGGCTCGTAGAAGAGCCGCGAGCCGTCGTCGTCCTTCACCCCGATCGCCAGGTGCGGGTTCAGGATCGTGGGCGCCTGCCACCAGAGCATCTTCAGATCGCCTCCGCCGCCGCGTCGGGACGGAGTGAAGGTCTCGCGCTTGAGTTGGGCATTCGCGATCCCTCGTGATCGCAGCAGCTCGGCGATCAGCGGCGGTGTCAGCCCGAGCGCGAGCAAGATTCGGATGAATTCTCGCCGGCCGAGCGAGCCCGCCCGGACACGCCCGAGCCATTCGTGCAGCCCTCGCTCGTCAGGAATCATCGCTTCGCCTTTCTCCGCGATGACCACGCTCTGGCCACCTTTCTCGTCACCGTTCAATTCCCCCCCACCTGTAGCCTGTCTCCGGTGCCCCCCGGTAGTGTGGAGTTGACCCGGTGTCATGGACACCCATCGTGGACCTTCCTTCCCTCCCCAACGATGGGGCGTCCACGAAACCGGGTCAACTCCACTCGGATGGTCACTCGACGGACTGGCCAGGGCTGCGAGTGTGCCGCCAGCGGTCACGATGACATCGACCTTCAGCGCGACCGGCGCGAGATCGCTACCGGCTACGGTGGTACGCTGGTTGTGAAGAGGTGAAGAAGTAAATGAAAGCGTTTCGACTCGGGCTTCTGATCACTGCGATCGTCACGATGACGTCGGCGTGCGCGGGCACCGGTGCCACGCCACCGCCTGGCTCGCCGACGACCCTGATGTACGGCTGGGAGCACCATTTTTCGATTGACTGGGCGGCGGCTGAGCAGGGCCAGAACACACGAAAGGTTAGCGGCTACGTCTACAACCAGCACGGCGAGTTCGCCACGCACCTTCGAGTGCTCGCGCAGGCGATCGATTCCGGTGGCGCGGTGGTCGGTCAGCGTATCGCCTACGTGCCCGGAGGCGTGGGCGGATTCGGACGTGCGTACTTCGAGGTGCCGAACTTGCCGGTCGCCGACAACTATCGGGTCAGTGTCTGGGACTACACCTGGTTCCAGTCCCCCGGCAGTCCCCTGCCGTGATTACGGGCGCGACTATGCGGATTGTGGGCTGGGTGTCCAGCGCCGGGGCGACCAGCACGGATACCGTGCCACGATAGGCGGCCTGGCTGATGAAGGTCATTCTTAGGCGGCCACGACGACCGACATCTTGCCGTGCTGCTTGCGCGTCGGGCGGACAGTGATTTCCACGTCCTGGCCGAGGTCCGTCAGAAACTCCATCAGGCGCTCGACCGAAAACATCCCCGAGCGATTCCGCATCAGCGCGGAGACGTGCGGTTGCTTGATGCCGAGGATCTCGCCGGCCTCGGCCTGGGTCAGACCGCGCGCCTTGACGAGCTTGTGGATCTGCAGCGTTAGGCGTGCCTTCAGCAGCTCCTGGTCTGCATGGGCAGGTCGAGATCGGCGAAAACGTTGCCGCCTCCCTCTTCCGCCCGGATCTTCTTGTTTCTCGTCTTCATGATCAGTTCTTCCTTTCCTTGTAATGCCGCTCCGCGGCGGCGAGGCGCTCCCAGATCAAGTCGATCTCCGATCTCCCTCTGGGGCGTCGCTATGCCCTTCTTCGACTTCTTCTGAAACGCGTGAAGGACGTAGATCCTGCCGCGGGATTCGGTTTCGCCCTGCTGCGGCCGTGAGGCTGGAATTCAGAAGAGGGTTACGGTGACCCGTAACCCCTTGATTTGGAGCGGCCGACCGGATTCGAACCGGGCGACGTCCAGCTTGGGAAGTCTATTTCACGCCACAACCCGTGTCACGTACCCGAGAAAATGGCGGACCAGACGATCTTTGCGACGCGTGATGACACGCGGTGACCTCCAGGGATCCCAAAGGACGGTCACTCGGCGGGCGCGCCTCCTTTCGGGGAGCGAACTCGTTGGGCGCCGGAGTGAACGAGATCCTGGGGCCACCGCTGAGGATCACGTCGGCGCCGCCGGCTGCCTCGATCCGCCAGCGCTGGTTCGCCTTCGCGCGCCCGTCGGCCTCCTCGGGGTCGACGATCGCACGGAGCTCCCGCTGGAGGAGGCTCCGCACGTCGGCGCAACGAGGATCGCTCGCCACGTCGGAGCACTCGTCCGGGTCAGCGACGACGTCGAAGAGCTGGGGCGGATAGCCGACGTAGTGGACGTACTTGTACCGCGCGTCGCGAACCATGAAGATCCCGCTCGGCGAGAAGACCGCGTGGTACTCGCTGGAGGCGATCCGCGACCGCGGAGGCTCCTGCGCGAGGCGGAACAGCGACCGGCCTGGAAGGCCGGCGTCCTCGGGCGCCGGCTCCACTGGGACTGCTTCCACCACGGTGGGGAAGAGGTCGCGGTCGGCGAATGAACTGGTCCTCCTTTCCCATGCTACACATGCGAGCGGGTACTCGATCACCACGCAGATAGAGTCTCAGTCTGACGAGCGTGAGGAAAATCGCCCGGGCCCTCAAGCTAATTAATTTAGTTCATTAGCTTGAGGCTAAGAGGCTAAACGACCTAAACGCCGTTTTTGGCAGCGCGGGAACCCTCGGAACGGCGCGCACAACACCGCCGAGCATGTGCTCCAGCCCACTGTCCAGTTCCTCTCGCTGCTGCTGGCCGGCGTGGCCGGCAAGATCGGCCGCGAGAACGCGACGCGAGTCTACAAGCTGCCGGCGCGATGAGCGGCGAAGGTCGTCAACGACGCGCGGGATTCAGGGCTGGTCGCACGTCCGGACGCGGATCGGGTACGAAGCCGTCGCGGTTCGGCATCTTCACCAGCGGTAGCGTCCGCGCGTCCTGCTCAGAGCACTTTCACGACACGGAGCAAGTGCCAGCCCCAAAGCAGTGTCGCCGCGAAATACGCAACGGTTAGGACAAGTGGGGGCCGACCGCCCGGCCTCCAGCGCGATCGCGGAATGATGACACTTCAGGCTGTGGAGGCTGACAGTCAGGTTAATAGTGACGCGGGGTTACAGAACGCGCCACGGCGATTCTGCCATTTTTTCTGCCAAACGGAGGCCGCATGACAGCGCGCCGCGCCTACACACGCCACGGTCTGACCGCCCCCATGGTCCGGGTAAAGCTCGCAGGATTCAGCGCGATAGACCGCCGAACGGCGGCGGCTCGCGAGCATTTGGCTCTCCGACGCGAGCTAGCGAACGCCTCGGCGGCGAAGCCCATCTGACCCCTCAGCAGCGGAAGTTGATCGACATGGCCGCTAGAGCGTCGCTGCTGCTCGACCATGTGGATGCCTGGCTTTTCCAGCAGCGCAGCCTTGTCAATGCCCGTGCGAAAACGCTCTTACCGATCCTGGTCCAGCGCCAGGCGCTTGCTGATCATCTAATTCGTCTCCTGGACAAGCTGAGCGTGATACCCGAGCACGCATTGCCCGGCGGCATTAGGGTGGGGCAGGCAGTCATTATTATTCCCGACAACGGCCGCGATCCGCACCTGGCCGTTGGAGGCACAACGAAAGGGCAGCATCCCGCGGATCGGTCACCCGAAGCCGAATCGCCGACAGCGACAACAGCCCTCGTCGAGCTTCCGCCCCGTGACGACGCCAAGGACGTCATCTCCTCCAACGACGGAGACGACAGCGACGGCCTCGAACGCGACCTCGGGCTCCGGTGACGCGCCGCCGGTCCGGGGATCCGAAACGCGTTTGGACCGCGCTGTCCCGCGCAGTGATCGCGGGCGTTTCTATAGATGCAGCGGTTCATCCCGCGGCCCCCCCGGTCCCACGCGACGGCGGGCGGTTGCCATCGGCGGTTGACACAAAAACAGGGGTTCGATTCCCAAACGGGATTCGAACCCGTGTTTCAGTCACGATCACGTTTTCGCCAAGTCCATTCGACACTTACACAGCAGCAGCGCGGCAGCAGGGCGACACGACTAAAACACGCAGCCCGATGTTCCTGCAAACCTGGCCCGCACTGGTTCAAATCGCGGGCTGGATTTGAACCAGCGACCTTTGATGGGATGAAAGCGCTGCGTCTCCGCCCGCGGTCAGATTACCGTGGGCGCTGGACAACACTCGACGGCGTCCGCCACGAGAGGAGGCGCAGCACACGGAGATGCTGAAGCGCCAACTTCGTATCTGTTCCTGGAATCGCGGCGACCTATCGCTCACCGCCCCGAAGTGACTGCCCGACTGCCACAGATTCCCACAGATTTTGTAGTGGAGACCACGCGCCCGGGCGCGCTAGCTCGGCGGATGAACACAGGTTCGCCGCCGTTCACCGTGAGACCGTAAACTTCGTCGAGGTCGGTGGCCAGGAGTACGTGGCGGCCGGATGACATCACGGCGCGGGCTACGATGAACGGTCGCTTCCACTCCAACTCGGTCGAGCCGGCACCTCTTACCTGCTCGGAGCTGACGTAAGGGATGCCGGACAACACGACCTCACGTCTCGACTCGCTCGGCGCGCTCGCCGATCAGCAGCGGCTATCGGCCCCGGGCATGATGTCTGGCCAGTTCCCGGATGAGATCCTCGATCCTGTGATCCGCGAGATGGAGCAGAAGTTCGGCTTCGTCCCCGATCACGACGCCCTACGCGCGCGGTTGGGTGCCGGACTTTCCAGGCCGGATCACCGCGCTCCGCGACGCCGGCGGGGCCGCGAGGCGGTCCAGCAAAACGCTCAGCTCTATGTTCGCCAGCACCAGCGCGCTCCTGCAGGATACGATGTTCCTCCGAGCGGGACCGCCTCACCTCAATCCGGCGTGCGTGGGCGCTCTTGCATCAAGTTGTGAGGCTGGCACTCACGGCCCCTTCCCTCGCTGCGACACGCTTCTTGATCCGGTCAAGATCGTCGTCCTGGAACTCGTACATCAATTGGTTCAGTGGCCCTCGGTAGTACTGGAAGATCCCCCTTGGGTTGCGGCGCACATGGCCGAGGAGGGCGCCGGACTTCCGGACTTCCAACTGGAAGACATGCTCCAAAGTGGGGCGCTCGCGGAACTCAATGCTCATCGTCGGCTCCACTGCAAGATAGAGTTAGTGCTTGCTCGGGTCGTGTGGCTCCTCTATCGAAGCCGCGCGACGATATCGGCCGGGAGTCCGCTGGGCTCCGCGTCGCGCCATTGAATCAGCCGAGACAGATTCGCTTCGGCCTGCGCGGCCGACAGCACGCCCATCATAATTTGAGTCCTCGTCTCCCGAAGCACCTCGCGCTCACGGCTCAGGCGATGCAGCGCCGCTGACACGTCGTTGAGCCACTGCTCCACCTTCACGATGAGTTCCGGATTTTCCACGTCGCGTCCTCCCTTGAGCGATCTTTTACGCCTTCGGTAGTGGGGGAAGGCAAATCTCATACCGAAAGGTGATCCATACATATCAGTAGTTTCTAGAACTGCGCGCCACGCAACTTCGGTAAGTTTCCACCCGCACAGATTATCTGCGAGCCATCACGTTTCCGCACTCCAAGACCCAGAGAGCGTTTAGCTCAGTGACTGTGCGAACCGCCCAACTACTGTGCGCCCAGCTATTGAGCGATCCTGGACAGGCTAGTCAGCCCTGCCGCGCGCAGCAGATCCAGCTCGGCATCCTCTGGCGTGACCGGCGCAAATGTGACTCCACACGGAGGCGAGGGTGGAATCGAGTATCTCCTTTCTGAAACAACATGAGTAGTTCTTCAGGTTGTTTAGCACTTGAAAGTTGAGAGTTATGCGGCGGCACCCATAATTACCGGAACCTTGCGGACTTGGCGGGCAGCGTGCGAATCTAAGAGGGAGTGCTCGACAGAACTGTGCCCGAGTCTACATTTCTTCAGGTAGTTACGAGCTAGCCGCGTCCGCGGCGTCGGTCGTTTTTTCCGGGACTTTGCCCGAGATACGCCGATGTACGAGAAATCCAGGGAAGTTGCTGTCTGGCTCCACGACAACCACGCAAGGCTCATAGTCGGCGCCGCGCCAGCGAACAATCCTAGTCGCTGGGCGATACGTGGAACCATTGTCGAGGAGATTGGCGTGGGGCTCTGGCTCAGGACCAACACGATTCAAGAGTTCCGTCCGATTACTATTGGCGCGAAGCAGGTCAACTGGCAGTTTGCCTCAACCGAGCTCCTCATTAGGTGGGATGCGGTTATTACGATTCAGGTGTTTGAGGGTAGCGGTAAAGAGATAGGCTTCAAGCCTGCGGCACAGTAAGCCGCGAGCTTCGGACTGTAAGTCATGGCGCTCTCGTCCCGCGCAGGCTATCAGTTCGACGCCCCATCCTTCACAGTTCGCACCGGAGCATCTGGCCGGCCCGATGTGCATTCCGAAGCCGTCGAGCGGTCTCTTCGAGTCGGCCGTGGGCGGCAAGGTCAGTGTGGTTGGCGATCTCTTTGTCGTCGGCTGGAAGACGTACTTCTGGAACCCGGCAGCCGAGCGCTTCGACGCGATTCTGACGAGCGAGTGACCGACGCTATCCAGAGGATCGCGTCGGAGATTGACCCTGGCCGTCGCGTCCCGCCGTAGACTTTCTGGTTGCGCATACTAGCGCCGTCAGCCGCACGGAACGAGGTCGCGGTCCCGAGAGCCTTGACAAAGTTTGTCAGTCCCATTGCCGTCGTGCGTCGTTTCCGGCAAACAGTCTTCTCGAAAGCCCAGGAAATCGCTGAACGCGTGTTTTGGCAGGAGAAATGCGACCGAAGTGTGTGCCATGGAAGTATCGCTTCGTCGCAACCGCCACCGGGTGCATCTCGCGGTCCTGTTGTGCGGTCTGGTGCTCCTCACGTTCGCGGAGCGCCGGCTGGCCGAACTGGACTTCAACTCTACCGGCGTCGTACGGATCGAGAACAACGAGAAGCCCGATGGCGACGAGATCATCAACCGGCTCGTTTTTGTCGACGA
>Ga0209055_1001114_pt1 | contig 17967 bp, 19 predicted proteins | sample GraSoiAngelo_110_FD_185875 | JGI IMG/M metagenome (GOLD analysis project Ga0209055, IMG submission 185875) | Grasslands soil microbial communities from the Angelo Coastal Reserve, California, USA - 14_0903_12_30cm (SPAdes) (version 2) | ecosystem: Environmental > Terrestrial > Soil > Grasslands ... | reverse complement strand
GACAGTCACGTCCCGCGCCTTCATAGAAGCCGTTCCAAGATCTCGCAAGCGAGGCGCCTGCGATTACAGAAAAATCGTTGCTGTGATGCATAACGCGAGCTAATTGCACCGTCTGTCGCGCGGGCAGAGAGATGAACATTCACGAGTATCAAGCCAGGGAGTTGCTGCAAAGGTTCGGCGTGGCGACACCGCGCGGAAAAGTTGCTTCAACGCCGGAAGAAGCGGAGCAAGTGGCGCGCGAGCTGGGAGATGTCGCCGAACCCGGCTACCCCCCAGGCGCGAAGCGGGTCGATCTCGTGGTCAAAGCGCAGATTCACGCCGGCGGACGAGGGAAGGGGACTTTCACCAACGGTTTCAAAGGCGGCGTGCACGTTTGCAAATCGCCGAGTGAAGCGCGTGAACTTGCAGCGAAAATGCTCGGACAAACTTTGGTGACGCATCAGACCGCGCCAGCCGGCCGGGTCGTCAACAAAGTGCTCGTGACCGAATCGGCGGACATCGCGCGCGAGATTTATTTTGCCATCCTGCTCGATCGCGCGAGCGCCGCGCCATTAATCGTGGCGAGCACGGAAGGTGGCGTGGAAATTGAAACGGTTGCGGCAAATTCACCTGAGAAAATCATTCGCGAACGTGTCGATCCACTCGCCGGTTTGCAGGCGTTCCAAACGCGCAAGCTCGCAAAGCAGCTCAAGTTCGAGCCGCCACAATCGAAAGCCGCGGCGAAATTGTTCGATGGACTTTACCGCACCTTCATCGCTTGCGATTGCTCGATGGTGGAAGTCAATCCGCTGGTCGTAACAACGAAAGGCGAAGTGCTCGCGCTCGATGCTAAATTCAATTTCGATGACAACGCGCTTTATCGGCATCCCGAAATCGCAGCGATGCGTGACATCGCAGAGGAAGATCCGCGCGAAGTCGAAGCTTCAGAGCACGGTCTCAATTATATCGGTCTCGACGGAAACATCGCCTGTTTGGTGAACGGCGCCGGTCTGGCCATGGCGACGATGGACATCATCAAGTTTTACGGCGGCAGCCCGGCCAACTTTCTCGATGTCGGCGGCGGCGCGACCGAAGAGCAGGTGACCGAAGCGTTCAAGATTTTGATCGCGGACAAAAACGTGAAAGCGATCCTGGTAAACATTTTTGGCGGAATCATGAGGTGCGACGTGATCGCGCAAGGAATTATCAACGCGATGAAAACGGTGCACTTGCCGGTGCCGCTGGTGGTTAGGCTCGAGGGGACCAATGTCGATGCAGGAAAAAAATTGATCGCGGAGTCAGGCCTCGCGGTTATCGCCGCGGATGATCTGGCGGATGCGGCGCAGAAAGTGGTCGCCGCGGCAAGGCAGGCGACAACAGCAAGCCCGAAAGCCCAAGAACCAAATCCAAAGCAATATTCAGCAAATCCCAAGATCCAAAACCCAAGTTCCAAGCAATATTCAAAATAACAAAGAAGAGGCCAGCGAAAGCGGTTCAAAACCGCGCGATTTGGAAGACAGAATGATGACGCTGTCTTTTTCGAGATTTGGCGATTGAATTTTTCTTGGGATTTGGAACTTCTCGAAGAGTAATATGAAAATCAAAAAGATCGGGTTTGTTGCGACGCCGGTGACAGACATGAAACGGGCGCGTTCGTTTTATGAGGAAGTAATCGGCCTAAAAGTCTCGGACGAAATGATGGGTGGAAAATGGATCGAATACGCAGTCGGTGATGACACACTCGCGATCGCGAACGTCGGTGAACAATGGGTACCGTCAGATCAGGGCACAGGCGCGGCATTTGAAGTGGAAGATTTCGATGAAGCGATCAAGCGATTGAAAGATCGACATGTTCGTTTCGCGGCCGAGCCGTTTGAAACGCCGTGCTGCTACATGGCCGTCGTGCAAGACCCGGACGGCAACAAGCTAATGATCCATAAATTGAAGCCCGATAACGAGAAAGAACCATGTCCATGATTAAAGAAGTAGCATTTGTCGCCATCGCCGTTTCTGACGCAGAACGTGCGCGGAAATTTTATCAAGAAACGCTCGAACTGAAACCAAGCACGACGGCGATGGGCGGCGCCTGGGTTGAGTACGATCTCGGCGCAACCACGATCGGTGTTGGTTGCCACCCGGATTGGAAACCCTCGCGTGAGGGAACAACGGTGGCGTTCGAAGTCGATGATATCGATGCGGCGATCGCGAAACTGAAAAAGCGCGGGGTCAAGTTCGACTTGGACAAACTCGAGACGCCGGTCTGCTGGATGGCGCAGTTTCGCGATCCCGACGGCAACAAGTTAGTCGTCCATAAGCGCAAGAAACAATGACGAAGGAAACCCGAATGACGAAGCCGGAAAGTCGAAATAGCGATCACGATTTCTTCGTCATTCTAGCTTCGTCATTGTTTCGTCATTCGTCATTCGTCATTCGTCATTTCTCCCATGTCTGTCTTAGTCGATAAGAACACGCGGCTTATCGTTCAGGGGATCACCGGCAGCGCGGGGGCGTTTCATACGCGGCAGTGCATGGAGTACGGCACGAATGTCGTCGCCGGCGTGACGCCGGGAAAAGGCGGACAAATGTTCGATGGCAAAGTGCCCGTGTTCGATACGGTTTGGGAAGCGCGCCAAAAGACGAATTGCAATGTGTCGATGATTTTCGTGCCCGCTGCTGCGGCGGCTGATTCAATTCTCGAAGCAGTCGATGCCGGCGTGGAGCTGGTGGTTTGTATCACGGAAGGAATTCCGGTGATGGACATGATGCGTGTGAAGGCGCAAATGAATGGCAGCAAATCGCGACTCATTGGCCCGAATTGCCCGGGTATCATCACTCCCGGCGCATGCAAGATTGGGATCATGCCGGGTTACATTCACAAGCCGGGCAGCGTCGGCGTGATCTCGCGCTCGGGCACGCTCACGTACGAGGCGGTTTGGCAATTGACTTCGCGCGGTCATGGCCAATCGACCTGCATTGGCATCGGCGGCGATCCGATCGGCGGTTTGTCGCATCTCGACGCGGTGAAACTCTTCGATGAAGATCGACAGACAGAAGCGATGATCTTGATCGGCGAAATCGGCGGATCCGCTGAAGAAGAAGCGGCGGCGTGGATTAAGAACAATTGCAAGAAACCTGTCGCCGCTTTCATCGCCGGGATGACCGCGCCGCCGGGCCGTCGCATGGGTCATGCGGGCGCGATTGTGTCCGGCGGAAAGGGGACAGCCGCGGGAAAAATCTCAGCACTAAAAGCGGCCGGCATCGCGGTAGCGGAAACGCCAGCCACCATGGCAGACACATTAATTGCGCGGATGGAAGGTACCACGTAGTATCTCGCAGCCCAATGAAGATCGACAAGTTCCGCGAAGTGCTGCACGCTGCACCGTTTCAACCATTCACAATCGATACAGCCGATGCAGGCGTGCGACGAACCGATGTTTGAATCGCTGGACACTGAATGACTTCCCGCGGACTCGAAGGCGTCGTCGCCAACACCACGCGGTTGAGTGATGTCATTGGCGACAAAGGCCAGCTCATTTACTGCGGCTACGACATCAACGAGCTGGCCGGAAAAGTCAGTTACGAAGAAGTTGTTTATCTTCTTTGGAACAACAAGCTGCCGAATCGCAAAGAACTCGAGCGCTGCGTGAATCAACTGCGTAGTCAGCGAAGCTTGCCCGAGGGCGTTGTCGATTTCATCAAAGCCGCGCCGAAGAATGCTGCGCCCATGGATGTGATCCGCACCGGTGTGTCGATGCTTGGCCTTTACGATCCAAACATCCGCAAGGAAGCGACGGTCGAGATCGGCAAGCAACGCGCCCGCAGCATCACGGCAAAGATCGGCGGGATCGCGGCGTATTTTCATCGGGCGCGAAACAGTCAGCCGCTGCCACCGGTGCGCGAAGATTTAAGCGAGGCGGCGCATTTTCTTTACTTAATGAACGGCGAACCGTCGAGCAAAGAAGCGGCCGACACGCTCGATCTGGCCTTCGTCTTGCACGCCGATCACGGGATGAATGCTTCCACCTTCAGTGCCCGCGTTACGATCTCCACCCTGAGCGATATGTATTCCGCGATCACATCAGCGATCGGCACGTTGAAAGGTCCATTGCATGGCGGTGCGAACGAAGAGGTCATTCACATGCTCAAGGAGATCGAGAGTGAAGACAAAGTGGACGCGTACATCGACAATCAACTCGCGCAGAAAAAGAAAATCATGGGCATCGGGCATCGCGTTTATAAAACACTCGACCCGCGGGCGCCGCATTTGCGCGCCATGGCGGTAAAGCTGAGCGAAAAGATCGGCGAGCCGAAGTGGATTCGGATGAGCGAGCGGATCGCGGAGTTGATGAAGCAGAAAAAAAACTTAAACGCGAACGTGGACTTTTATTCCGCGACGGTTTACCACTCGCTAGGCATTCCGACCGATCTTTTCACGCCGGTCTTTGCGATTGCACGAACCGCCGGCTGGACGGCTCACGTGCTCGAGCAGCTCGAAGACAATCGGCTTTATCGCCCGCTAAGCGAATACGTGGGCGAACCGGCCGGCAAAAAGGTCGTGCCGATCGACGATCGACCCTAATTCGTGGGGCGCCGCCAAGTTGTTCGAAGTGACACATTGATGAAGCGCATTCTTCTCATCGAGCTGGGTCGTTGGAGCGCGAATCATCTGCGCGTTTTGAAGTCGATGCCGGTGGAGCTTTTTGTCAAGCAATCCTTAAACTGATTATGAATGCACTACTAATTCTCGCTGTGACCTGGGTTGGGAAGGAATACCGTTTCGCCGGCCTAGACTGGAGCTATCTGGTCGTGCTCGGAATGATCGGGAATGCCACTTTCTCAATGCGTTTTCTTGTGCAATGGATCGCATCCGAGCGGCGGGGCGAGAGCGTGATCCCGATCTCATTTTGGTATTGGAGCATCGCCGGAAGTATCATCATGTGTCTTTATTTCATCTTCCGGCGAGACCCGGTTGGAATTCTTGCTTATCTGCCGAATTCCTTAATCTACATTCGCAATCTGGCGCTGATCCGGCGTCGCAAGTTTGCGCTGACCGCGGCCGCGCCGTCACAGCGACCGCGAGAATTGGGTTAGAGGAAAGGTGGTTCACGGCTGCGTTGGTGTCCCGGTCGCCGGCCCGCCTGGATCGACATCTCCCGCCGGCAGATGCGCCGCTTTCCAATCCATCGCCACGCGAATCCGCGCCCGGCCGCTTGGATGATCGAAGAAGATGAATTCCTCGACCGGTCCCGGATCGAGTTTGCGATAAACGCCGAGTTTGAGCGCGACTTTCGCCATGCCATCGGCTTCGCGAGCGGTGTTGATTCCGAAAGTGTCCGCCTCGCGTTCCGTCGCCCGCGTCACCGTGTTGCTGAAAGGGGTCAGGACGAAAAAGAACGCGCTCAAGATGAGTGCGAGCAGCGGCAAGCCAGCGGGATCGGCGACGCCGCGCACTCCCCAGCGATTTCCCCAGCGTCGGACCGCGCTTTCGAAAAGGGCACGCGTGAGCGCGAATCCGACCAGGAAAAAAATGCCAAAGTAGAGCGTCAACTTAATCCCGTGGTTGAGAACATAATGGCCCATTTCGTGCGCCATTACGGAGCGTATTTCCGGAAGTGTGCATTGCTTGAGAAGATTGTCGTTCAGCGCAATTCGCGTTGTCCCGAGAAATCCGGCGACGTTCGCGCTTATCTTTGTGGTCTGTCGTGACGCATCGACTTGGAAAACTTGCGTCACTGGAATTTCATTCGCACGTGCCATCGCGAGAATCGGGTCCCGGATCGCCGGGTCCTCGAGCGGTTTGTAAGTGTTAAAAAGCGGCTCGACGTAAAGCGGTGCGATAAAATTGCCGATCGACGAAAAGATTACGGCCACGATTGTGCCCCAGATCCACCACGCCCGCGGCGCGCGGCGGAAGACCGCATAAAGCGCGATGAGCAGAATCGCGCCTGCCACCAGCGTCACGCTCAGCCCGATCAACTCTTCTCGAAACCACTGCGCGAAATTTTGTGTCGCCATACCGTACTGATGTTCGCGGAAAAAACGTTCATAGGCGTTGAGCGGAAAGCTGAGGACCCAGGCGAGTATGAAGTACGGAATGCCATAAGAGACAACCTGCACGGCCTTAAAGGCTGTCGTGCGTTCCGCAAAATCGCGCAGCCGCGCCGAGATGCGTGATTGTAAGAGAAAGATCGAGATAGCCACGATGACCAGAAAGTTCCAAAGAATCAGCCAATAACCGCCTTCGAAATAAGCGTCTGACTTTGCCCGTTTATCGGCGGGAACTGTAGCCAGCCATGCCTGTGTCGCCGCGGCGGGATCGAACCATTTTGCCTTCTCGACTGAAGCCGGGAGCGAGGGGGTTGGCGCCGGAGTTTCCTGCGCACGGGCCGCGACTGGCACCGCGAAGATGAGGCAAGCAGCCAACCTCGATAATATCAATCGCTTGATCATGCGGCATTAAATAAAGAAATCATCGCGAGAAGAAAAGCGTCGCGTGCGGATCGAGAATTTCCGCGTAGCGTTCGACGCTTCCCGCGCGTCGCTAGTTTCCAAAATCATGAAGCACCGAATCTCCGTCGCGCGGGCGATCATTAGCGCATGCTCAATTGCTTTCGCGCGCGAACCGCTTCCGATGAAGTGGACGATCGACGGCGCCGAACGCGAAGCGACGGTGTTTCCTCCATCGACATCCACCGCAACGAAGGCGCCGTGAGATTGAGCCCGGATCTACGGCGCGTCATTACGCTGGACGAATAAGGTTGCTCCGCACAAACTCGATTCATGAAAGTGCTTGCGTTGTTCGTTTGCGCATCTTTGGTGGGAGTGAGCGCAGCTCTGCACGTAAAGGCGGAAGCTGAAACGGCCGATGTGGCTCGTTACGGACCTTACCCCACCAATTACAAAGAAATCGTGACCAAGTGGCTAGAAACCCAGCTTGTCGATGCGGGGAGCGCGCGCATTGAATGGAATGGCGACCCGAAACCGGGGGACTTAGGGACGAAGGACGAGCACCTCTACGGCTACGTCGTTTACTTTAAAGTCAATGCGCGCAATCGATTCGGCACTTACACTGGCATGCAGAACCACGGCGCGCTGATTCGTAACGGCGAAGTAATCAAAGGTCTGGGATTGGGCTATTAAATGAAAAACTCTGAACTTGATTGTCGATCTAACACGTCGGGCCAGGGACTCGTCGTTGTGATTATTTTGCTCGCGATAATCGCTGGCGGGGCCTGGTGGCTCTTCAATAACAAACAGACAATGGATCGTGAAGCGCGGGCCTTCGGCCGGCAAATGATTGAGCGGCTCACCGTAAATCATGATGCGGCGTTTTTCGCCAACCATCTGAGCCCGCAAGCGAGGCTGGACAACCCGCTGTCGGAACAACAGTACATCATGTCGAAGTTGCAGGAACTGGGCGTGCCCGCTCAACCAATTCAGATCGATGAGAAGATCACGTGGGAGTCGCATTTTTTCGAGCCGAGGGGTTTCTTTACCGCGCATCTCATTTATCCCGCGCAGACTGCGACAATCCAAATTGCCGTTTCGCAGCCCGTGAGCAAATGGCAACTGGACAACATCAACATCACCTGGAGCCGGCCGCGGTAACGGAAAGCCGCGTCCGCGCGTGTGATTGTCGATCCTACCCGCCTCAGGCGGGCCGATCTTGCGCTGTAGAAGACGCCGTCCCCGGCGGCAGATTCGCCGACATCGTGCTTATGCTCGTAATCGTGCTGGTGATCGGTTCTTCGATTACGATTACGAACAAGAGCACGAGCACGAATCACAGCCGCCTCTACAGGAGCAGACGCTCGAGTGAATCGACGCAAATCCGCGACCAGGTCTCAAGCGATTCGCGACGTTTGAGCAACTCGTCTTTGCCGAGAAATGCCAAATTGGTGATCATCGCCTCGCGTTTCTCAACCTTAGGTTGGGCCAATTTGAAAACGTGCACGATGCCAAGATGAACCTGGCCTACTTCCGTGGTGTCGTCGTTTAAAAGCGCCACGATCCGATCGTCAAACTTAGTGTCGATCTTAATTTCCTCGTTCACTTCACGCTCGACACCCGCGCGATAGGCCTTCTCGTCCCAGGCGAAAAGCGATTCGTCGCTCTCATTCATGTGCCCGCCGATCCCGATTGAGCCTTTCGCGACCAACCGCTGCTCCCCGGCCTTCTTGCCGCGCACGTAATAAAGGACCTTATCTTTAAACGCAAGAATCGCGTACGGAACAATCTGCTTGTGCGTCGGATCGTTTTCGGCCTGAGCGCGCGGCAGGAAAAAATTGTTCCCGCGCGAAAGCAGCGCGTCCAAATATCTTCGCGGCTCAAAGTTGAGCCCATGAAAACTGCCGAGCTGGTCGAACAAACTGCGTTTGATGACCAGGATGTTTTCTTCGGGTGGGTTCATAGAAAATCTAAGGAAATGTCAGAACGAATATGTCACCCCGATCCGCGGCCCAATGAGATTCAGGCTCGGGTTCGGATCGGTCTGGCCACCGTTTGAGAGATGTTGGTAAAGAACGCCGATGTCGATCTTCCAACTTTCGTTCACGCTGTAGGAAACGCCGGCCGCGGTTAAAATGTTGAACGTAAAATCCTGTCCTTGGCCGCCGGGAATATTTGGGTGGCTGTCGATCCAGCCCAAACCTAGCCCGCCGGAAATGTACGGATTCAGCCGCCTGCCGGGTTGAACGAAGTTGTAACGCCCGCCGAAGTTAAGTCCGAAATAATGATTCTCGATGCCGCGAAAAATGGGCTCCGCGATTGCGCTGACATAAAACTGCTGATAACCGCGGGTCCAGCTGTCACTTCGCACCACGCCCCAACGAACGCGTCCCGTCACAAAGAGAGCGCCGATTTCATAATTGCGCGGTGGATTTATGACACCGAACAAATAGCCGGATTCGAACGCGAGCTCGAACTGTTGCGGGTTGAATTCATCAGCTGGCGCGGCGCCGCTCGGTACTGGCATGCCGGCGAACGCTTGCGAGCACGCGCAGAGAAGCGCGAAAGCACAAAAGGCGGGGAGCATTTTCATTCGAGAATCTCTAGCGGCGGTCTGCGGCCGTCGCAAACTTTCCCCTGAGACAACAGCGACGGTCATAGACTGCCGCCACAGAATTCTGCAAGATCGACAGGCAGCGCGCTTGTCCACTCGTGTTCGTTCCCAATCGCCAGTTTCGACGAATGCAACGCCTGTCGCGGCAAAAGCAATCGCCGCTCGAGTTCAGGCGTCCAACCGGTTTCTATGAACTGAAGATAAAGTTGCTCGTTCGGTCCATAAATTTTGTCGCCCACAATCGGATGGCTGAGCGAACTAAGATGCACGCGGATCTGGTGAGTTCGTCCAGTCCGTGGAATCGCGCGGATCAAACTGAATTTGTCGCCTGACGATGTCGATCTTGTGAATCGTTGCTCGACACGAAACTCAGTTTGCGACGCAGCACCGGCCGCATGAATTATCTGCTTGAGCCAAATCTGGGACTTTCCGTGTTTCCCTTGTCGATCCACCGGCACATTGACAATTTTCGTTTCCCATTCCGGCCAGCCCCAAACGATCGCGAGATATTCCTTGTGCAATCGTTGCTGTTGCATGACCAGTCCGAACCGGCGCGCGGCCGCTGCTGTTTTTGCCACAAGAATCAAGCCGCTCGTCTCGCGATCAAGGCGGTTTACAATCGAAACTTGACCGCCATTCGCAATTTCAAACGCTAGCAACTCGCGAAGTTCGTTCCAAAGCGTCGGTTGAGCCTCTGGTTTGGTCGGATGCGTGAGAAGAAATGGCGGTTTATCGACGACAAGATAGTCATCTGTTTCATCGACAATCTTGAATTCGATCGCTGCGTATGATGGCGACGACATCCTGTTGAGACCAAGTTCGTCAAGAAAATGCCGAATGACTAATGTCGAGGTCCGAAATAATGATGAAGTCCGAATGACGAAAGGCGAGTGACGGTGTCTTTGATTCCCATATTCCCGATTCCCTTCGTCATTCGTCATTCGTGCTTCGTCATTTTGCCCTGATTCGTTTACTTGACCTCTCCGGCAAAACTGCTTTACCTAAACGTCTCAGCCTCGACCACAGGAGCGCGCCTTGGAACTCAAAGATATCAAAGCCATCATCGATTTGATGCTGAAGAACGACCTCTCGGTCTTCGAGATGGAAAAGGACGGCTTCCGTCTCAAGTTGCAGAAAGGCGGCGGCGATCAACCGATTATTTCTCCGCCGGCAACTGTCTCCCCATCTCCAACGACAGCGGTTTCAAACAGTCCGCCCGCAGCGGTGCCTCCCACAACTGAAACAACGGCGCTCAAGGATATCGTTTCGCCGATGGTGGGCACGTTCTTTCGCGCTGGCTCACCGGACGCGCCGCCATTTGTCGATGTTGGAAAGGCGGTGACCGAGGAGACCGTGGTCTGCATTATCGAGGCGATGAAAGTGATGAATGAAATCAAAGCGGAAACGAGCGGCGAGATTGCGGAAGTCGTGGCCGAGAACGGCAAGCCGGTGCAGTTCGGTCAGGTCCTCTTCCGCGTCCGATAATTGATGCGGCCCGCTCGCTCTGCGGGAGCAGTGCATGTTTGAAAAAGTCCTCATTGCCAATCGCGGCGAGATCGCGCTGCGCATCATCCGCGCATGCAAGGAGCTCGGCATCCGCACGCTAGCGGTTTATTCCGAGGCGGACGTCGATTCGCTGCATGTTCAGCTCGCAGACGAGTCAATCTGCATCGGCGCTGCGCCCAGCTCCGAAAGTTATCTGAAAATCGACCGTATCATGAGCGCGGCCGAAGTGGGCGATGTCGATGCGATCCATCCCGGTTACGGTTTTCTCGCCGAGAATGCGCATTTCGCCGAGGTCTGTGAAAGCTGCAAGATCAAATTCATCGGGCCCTCCGCACGCGCGATGCAGGCCATGGGTGACAAAAACTCCGCGCGCACCTTCGCCCGCAAAGCCGGCGTGCCAGTAACGCCGGGAAGCGATGGAATCGTGGAGACGGAGAAGGACGCCGTCAGGATCGCGAAGAAAATCGGTTATCCGGTGATGATCAAAGCGGCGGCTGGCGGCGGCGGTCGCGGAATGCGCACCGCGCACAACGAGCCGAGTCTCATCGCCGGTTTTCACGGCGCGGGTCACGAAGCCGAGAAAGCCTTTGGAAATGGCGAAGTCTATATCGAGAAGCTCATCGTCAATCCGCATCACATCGAGTTTCAAATCGTGGCCGATCGTCGTGGCCACGTTGTTCATCTGGGCGAGCGTGATTGTTCCATTCAGCGGCGCAACCAAAAAGTTATTGAGGAATGCCCGTCACCGCTTATGAACACGGGGCTGCGCAAGAAAATGGGAAATGCCGCGGTCAAACTCGCGAAATCCGTCGGCTACGAGAATGTGGGCACGATTGAGTTTCTTGTCGATGCGGATCGACATTTCTATTTCATCGAGATGAATACCCGTATCCAGGTCGAACACACCATCACCGAAGAGGTTTACGGTTGTGATCTGGTAAAGGAACAGATTCGAATCGCCGCCGGTCAGCCGCTCTCGCCACACGTCGCGCACCCGACCCCGCGGCTCCACGCGATCCAGTGTCGCATCAACGCCGAGGATCCGGCCAAAGATTTTCAGCCATCCCCGGGGCGAATCGCTTTTTACTACGCGCCCGGTGGCCGCGGCGTTCGGATCGATTCGCATGCTTACACTGGCTACATCGTGCCGCCGTATTACGATTCGATGATCGCGAAAATAATTACTGTCGGCGCCACGCGCACATCCGCGATCGATCGCATGCGGCGGGCGCTCGACGAGTATTACATTACCGGAATTAAAACGACGGTCCCGTTTCATGCCGCTATCATGCGCAGCGCGGAATTCCATGATGGGAAATACGATACCGGTTTTGTCGAGCGAGTAATGGCCTCGGACAATTTCGAGCTGAGGCATGCGCCCGGCCGTCGGCTGCACGAATAAACACGTTGCGAAATCTAAGCGATTGCAGGCTCTACGGTATCTTAGATCTCAGTTATGTTGATATCTTAGATTGGCGCCGTGTAGTCAACGACATGATCGAAGGTGGAGTGGACCTGATTCAGCTTCGCGGGAAAACACAGACGCTGGAGCAGCTCACAGAGATCGCGGCCAAACTGCATACGATTACAAGTCGCGCCGATATACCACTGATCATAAACGATCACGCGCTGGTCGCCCAAAGCGTTCCGCTCGAAGGCGTGCACGTTGGCCAGGATGATGATCCGGTTGCTGTGGCCCGCAAAAAGGCGGGCCGAGATTTGTTGGTTGGGAAATCGACGCACAGCTTTGAGCAAGCCCTGGCAGCACAACGCGAAGGCGTCGATTACATCGGGTTCGGCCCGATTTTTGCAACGCCCACTAAACCCGATTATCAACCAATCGGTTTGAAGGAGATCAACCGCGTGCACGTCGCCGTAACGCTGCCGATCTTTTGCATCGGCGGAATAAAGATCGAGAACCTCGAGCAGGTCCTGGCCGCCGGCGCGCGCCGCGTTGCGCTCGTCTCCGGCTTGCTCAAAGCGCCCAACATCGCCGAATATGCACGCATCGCTAAGCAATTGCTTGCTTCGACATTCGACATTCGACATTCGACATTTTGATCATGTCTGTTCTTGTCCTCGGCTCCATCGCGCTCGACACGGTCAAGACCCCGGTTGAAGAACATTCCGACTTGTTAGGCGGCTCCGCCTCCTACGCCGCAGTGGCGGCGAGTTTCTTTTCGCCGGTAAAGCTGGTCGGCGTTGTCGGCAACGATTTTCCCGAATCCGAGTTCGACTTTTGGAAATCGCGCAAGATCGACAGCGAAGGTGTGCAGCGCGTGAACGGGAAAACTTTCCGTTGGTCGGGCGAATATTCGTGGGACTTGAACACGCGCGAAACCCGTTCGGTCGCGCTCAATGTTTTCGAACATTTTAGACCGAAGTTGCCGGAGTCTTATCGCAAAACCGATTTTGTTTTGCTGGCCAACATCGCGCCAGCGTTGCAAACGCACGTCCTCCAACAGATGGAGCGTCCGCGCTTTGTCGTGGCCGACACGATGGACCTCTGGATCGAAACGACGCGCGCCGATCTCGATACGCTGCTTCCGGGGATCGATCTTCTCATTCTGAACGACAGTGAAGCGCGCGAGATGACGAAGGAGACGAGTCTCATCAAAGCCGGCCGGCGCATTCGCAAACTGGGGCCGAGCTATGTCGCGATAAAAAAAGGCGAGCACGGTGCGTTGCTCTTTGGCGAAGACGAATTTTTCAGCTGCGGCGCATATCCGCTGGAAGACATTCACGATCCAACGGGAGCAGGGGACACATTCGCCGGCGGCATGGCCGGATACATCGCGGGCACGGTGGGCGGAAAAGTGACATTCACCAACCTACGCAAAGCAATGATCTACGGAAGCGTCCTCGCCAGCTTCGCCGTGGAAGCATTCAGTCTCGATCGCTTGCGCAATCTCTCGATAGACGAAATCAACGAGCGTTACGAGACATTCAAATTGATGAGCCAATTCGAAGTGCCGGTGTGATTTCTCGCTCTTGCTTTCTCTCCGACTTGTTGGACGTGACGGGCACGAAGAACTCAAGTTCGGTGCGACTCAAAACAGAATTGCCTTTTGCGACCTTCGTGGCCTTGGTTCAACACCGGAAGAAGAGCGCGCCCGTGAAGATTCGAACTTCAAACCTTCTGATCCGTAGTCAGATGCTCTATCCAGTTGAGCTACGGGCGCTGAGAGCAGGCTAATTTGCGGAGGAAGGCGTGGACGTCAATTCACCGAAGGGAGAAAACGTCCAACGCTCAACGCCCAACATCGAATGTTTAATGCAGAAAGTCGTTTCTGAATTCGATATTCGGCGTTCGGCGTTGGACGTTCGGTGTTTCTTCTGCTTCTTCTCCGGGTGACGATTTTCCTCGGCTGCGGGTTTGCGGCAAAATATCGCGAAGGCGGCGGCAATCTTTCGGTGCCGCTGCAATGGATGCTCGGACTGCGCAGATTAAAGCGCGACGCCATTTGGCTGGAGTTGCTGCCGGCAACAAACGACCCGCGTGCCGACCAGGTTAACATCGACAATTTCCAACTAAGGCTGCGCGAACACGGACTTGGCGGCCGTTACTGTTTGCTCTTCCAAAAATCTGCGAGCGATGTGCACGATCTCAACGAGATGCGTTGCATCGGTATGTCGAGGCGTGAACTGCTCGACCGTCTGGATGGTCCGAACGCACTGCTCAATCTCAGCTATTCGATTCATCCGCCACTGCTGCTGCAATTCGAGCGGCGAATTTTTTGCGACCTTGATCCGAGTGAGATCTTCTATTGGATGACGAAAATGGAGATGGGGCAATCTCAGCACCACGAATTCTGGACGATCGGTCTCAACGTTCACGGACATGACTGCCGGCTGCCGAAATCGTCGCTTTGTTGGAAGACATTTTATCCGTTGGTGGATACCCAACTTGTTCGCCGTCAGCCACGGCCGCGCCTACCAAAGTTCACGACGATCGGTCAATGGTATTGGGGCGGGAGCGTGGAAGTTAACGGCACATTTCCCGATCTCTCCAAAAAAATTGCGTTCGAACCTTATCTCGATCTGCCGAAGCGCATCCCGGAAGCGCGTTTCGAGCTGGCGATGAACATCAAGGCGGAGGATTCGGAGAAAGCGCGCCTGAGGGGGCGCGGCTGGCACATTGTCGATCCACACCGCGTCGCGCGGACGCCGAGCACGTACCGGCGATACATGGCTGGCGCGCTCGCCGAATTCACGGCGATCAAAGGCGTGGACGTGGCTTGGCGGACTGGTTGGTTAAGCGATCGGGCGGCTGCCTTTCTTGCGCTCGGTCGGCCGGTCATCACAGAGGATACCGGCGCGGAGAAATATATACCGTGGGGGAGCGGGTTCCGTTTTGTCCGCGACGCGCGCGAAGCGGAAACGGCAGTGAAAGAAGTGCTGTGGGATTGGGCAAGGCTTTCGAAGGAGGCGCGCAACGGCGCGGTGGAAATTTTCGATTCCGCCGAAAATCTTCGCCGCATTCTCGCTCTTTAGTTGTGGCGGCGGTCACTGAACGCGGGCCGGCGTCAGCACCGCCGGCTACAGTTGAGTGTCCGAAAAAGCCCTTCGATTTCGGCATTGCAAAACAAATTTCGGGTGTTACTCGTTGTCCGGTTATGGCTGACTTGATGAAAGCGGACGAGCTGAAGGTCCGCCTGAAAAAAATCCCGGAGTGGGAGCTGGAAAAAAAGCATATCGAACGGACTTTTGAGTTCGATGATTTTGCCGACGCCATTGATTTTGTGAATGCCGTGGCCGAAGTGGCGGAGGACGAAGAACATCATCCCGACATCGACATCCGCTACAACAAAGTGCGCCTGATTCTTTCGACGCACAGCAAAGGCGGCCTGACCGAACTGGACTTTGCGCTCGCGGAACGGATCGACACCCTGGCTGAATAGGCAGAGTGACGAGCGATTAGTGATAGGTAACGAGTGGAAGAAAAGGCAAGACAAGGCGCGTCGCGCGACGGGAGGCGGGCATCAACCACTCGCTTTTGGATTGCAACTGCGGTCGTAATTCTAGTCGTGATTGCAGTTTGGAAATTTATTGATTACCGGATGCGACCGCCGCCACCGCCGCACGACGTCGTTACGCCCGCGACCACGCCATAAGCCGGCGATCTTATTGGCGGCGTTTCACAGAAACGCCCTACAATTGATTGACGATTAACGAGCGCCCTTCATCGGCATCAATAAAGGCGAACATCGTCTCGATTTCCGAGCGGCCAGCCATGCCGGCTTCCTTTTTCCGGCGTTTGAGCGTCTCAGAGGCTTCGTCGTTCCAGCCCCGCTTGCGCATAAATTCATTCCAGACATAAATCTGATCTTCGGACGGCTGCCTGTCCGCACTGAAACACCAACGGAGAATTTCTTCGTCGGTTCCGCCCTGCTTCACGCGCTCGACCAGTTGATCATAATCGACTCGTAAGAATGTGACACAACTCGCGTCGAAGCCTCTGCCGAGATTGGCCTGATAATCCGCCGACAACTCGCCTTTGGCATGCGCCCGAATTTTGTCCAGCATTCGAGCGAAGTGGACTAATCCGCCTACCTTCACGAAGGGGCTGCGGAGACCCAAGTTACTCATGGACAAGCCAGTTTGTGCTTTTTTCCGAGTTCTTTCAAGGCTGTGAAATAGACTTAGAGATTTAGCGATTCAGTGATTAAATGATTTCAATCGTTAAATCACTCAACCGTTAAGTCGCTAATTGACGCAATGGATCGGATTGTTGGAATAGAAACTGAATACGGGTGCCTGCTCAGCGAAGAGGAGTCGCACGTTAATTCCGAGGTCTGGCCAGCCAAGGTTAAAAATTATCTTTTTCGAAAAGCTCAGGCCGGAACGATCGATCTACACTACCGCGATTACGAGGAACCGCCGGGCAACGGAGGCTTCCTTCTCAACGGCGGTCGGCTCTATCTCGACATGGGTCACATCGAGTACGCATCGCCGGAATGTTTGCATCTGCGCGATCTCGTTGCCTACGACCTGGCTGGTGACGAGTTGCTCCAATCGTCTCTCGCCGCCTTGGGCGGGGCCGGCCGCGTCTCCTTTATCAAGAACAACGTCGATCATCACACCGGCGCCACTTTTGGTTGCCACGAGAATTACTTGATGAAACGGGAGGCGCAATTCACGCCGCCGATTCTTGGAACGCTGCTCACCTTTCTGGCAACGAGACAAATCTTCACCGGCGCCGGCCGGGTTGGTCAGGCCAATCCGCTGGCGTTCGATTTTGAGCCGCCGCCACAAGAGGCACAGGTCAATTTTCAACTGAGCCAGCGCGCCGATCACATCGTGAACGACATCTATCAGTGGGTGCAGTTCAATCGCGCCATCATCAACGCGCGGGATGAACCGCTGGCCGATTACCGGAAGTATCGGCGCCTGCATTTGCTCATCGGCGATTCCAACATGAGCCCGTTTGCCACCGCCCTGAAGATCGGAACGACGGCTTGCGTTCTGTCGCTCTTGGAAGAAGGCCGATTGCCGCGAAATCTTGTCCTGACCGATGCGGTGCAGAGCACACGCGACATTTCGCGCGACTCCAACGGACGTTGGATTGTCGATCTTGAAAACGGCAAAACGATCGGTGCGCTCGATGTACAATGGCAGTTCTACGACCTGGCGCAAAGACATCTGCGCGAGACGGCCCCGAAAGCTTTCGGGGCGGAAACCGATTGGCTGCTGGAAAGCTGGAGCTTTGTCCTCGAGGCGCTCGAACAAAACCCTCACTCACTCATTGGCGGGGTCGATTGGATCACCAAGAAATGGTTGCTCGAGACATTCATCGAATCGGAAGGATTAAGCTGGGACGATCCATGGCTGCAAAGTATCGATCTCGAATATCACAATATCGACCCAGCCCGGGGACTGTTCTTCGGCGTCACGCCGGGCAAGCGAATCGGTGAATGGAACAACAGCGTGCGACGCCCGGATGCGACGCATACTCCTCCGTCCAATACCCGGGCCTCGGGTCGCGCTCGTGCGGTTGCCTCTTTTCAACAGCGCAATCAATCCTACGTCATCAATTGGGATTCCATTGCCTGCGATAGCCGCGATTTTCTCCTGATGGGTGATCCGTTCAAGACCTACAACGAAGAAGTCGCGAAGTTTCTGACCGCGGCACGTCCGCTCTCCCAGAGCAGCGCAGAGGAGGATGGGGCGATCGGACGTTGAGCACTCCCGGCTTTAGCCGAAAAGAAATGCCAATTGCGGCAGTTTCGCGCTACGGAGATTATCCCCGCCTTTATTCCAGCCGCTGGAGCGAAGGGATGCCGTAACTCTCCTGGAGGGCGGGAGCTTCCGCCGCCACTTGAGCCGCTTCCAACTCGATCTGTTTCGGGTCTTCCTCGGTTTCGATTTTGATGAATCCGTTGATAGGATGTTGCACGGCTTCAGCCAGATCGCCTAACGAG
>Ga0209055_1001111_pt1 | contig 17981 bp, 16 predicted proteins | sample GraSoiAngelo_110_FD_185875 | JGI IMG/M metagenome (GOLD analysis project Ga0209055, IMG submission 185875) | Grasslands soil microbial communities from the Angelo Coastal Reserve, California, USA - 14_0903_12_30cm (SPAdes) (version 2) | ecosystem: Environmental > Terrestrial > Soil > Grasslands ... | reverse complement strand
GCGCGCCGACGCCGAGGACCTGATGCGTCGAGCCCACGAGCGCTGCCCGTACTCGAACGCCACGCGGGGCAACGTCGACGTGACGCTCAGTGTGGACGGTACCGAGTTGGACCGGAGGGCGGCGTGACAAACGCGAAAAGCCGAGGTCGCTCCACCCGGGGGTGGCGGGGAAGCCGGATGGTGCCTTCCTCCCTCCGGCGCGCGGCAGGCGTTAAGATCACGGCGGGACCCAGAGAGAGGATGAAATGGATCGTACTCGGCTGATAGCGCTGGCGCTGCTGTGCGTCGCACCGGCGAGCCTGCCCGCACAAACCCAGCCGCGCTTTGCGCCCGCTCGCCTGGCGCGCATCGACCGGTTCATGCAGCAGTATGTCGACTCCGGGCAGATCGGCGGCGCGGTCGGGCTGGTGCTGCAGGACGGTCGCGTCGTCTACCAGCATGCGGTCGGGTGGCTCGACAAGGAGGCGGGGCGCCGCATGACCCCCGACGCGCTGTTCCGCATCGCGTCGCAGACCAAGGCACTCACGACGGTCGCGATCCTGTCACTCGCCGAGGAGGGGTTGCTGGCGGTGGGCGACCCGGTGAGCCGCTACATCCCGGCGTTCGCGCACACCACCGTGGCGACGAAGAGCGACACCGGCCTCGTCACGAAGCCCGCGACGCGACCGATCACGATCCGGGATCTGCTGACGCACACGGCTGGCATCTCGTACGGCACGGACGGGGTCATCGCCCCCCTCTATGTCGCCAAGGGGCTGGGTCCCGCGGCGGGATGGGGCTGGTACACCGCCGACAAGGACGAGCCGATTTGTACGACGATGGAGCGGCTGGGCTCCCTGCCATTCACCGCTCAGCCCGGCGAGCGGTGGGTGTACGGCTACAACACCGACATTCTCGGCTGCGTCGCCGAGCGCGCCTCCGGGATGCCGCTCGACGAGCTGATCCGGAGCCGCATCACGGGTCCGTTGCAGATGAACGACACGTATTTCTTCGTGCCGCGCGGGGCCAGCGGGCGGCTCGCGACCGTGTACCTGAGCGACTCGACCAATCACGCGCAGCGCGCCCCCGATGGCCCGCGCGGCCAGGGGAATTACGTGGACGGTCCGCGCAAGAGCTTCGCGGGCGGCGCGGGGTTGATCTCGACCGCCGCCGACTACGCCCGCTTCCTCGAGATGCTGCGCAACGGCGGCGCGCTGGGCGGCGTGCGCATCCTGGCGCCGCACACCGTGGACCTGATGACGCACAACCAGGTCGGTTTGGTGTTCGACTCGACCGGGGCGCGCGGATTCGGGTTTGGGTTCCAGACGACCGAGCGCTACGGTGCCAGCGGGATGGCGTCGGTGGGAACGTTCAGCTGGGGTGGGGCATACGGCAGCGGGTACTCTGTGGATCCGGTCGAGCACCTCGTGATCGTGTTCATGATCAACCAGCTGCCGAACCGGACCGACATCGGCGGGAAGTTTCCTACCTTGGTCTACCAGGCGCTCGTGACCAGCCGCCGCTAAACGCCGTTGAGTCGTTTCTCCAGGAGCCGCCGTTCGGGGTCCTGGGTGGTGAGCTCCAGCGCGCGCCTGTAGGCGGCGATCGCCTCATCGCGCCGGCCCAGCCGGCGTAGCAGCTCGCCGCGCGCCGAATGCGCCAGATGATACCCGCCCAGCTCGCCACGCGCGAGGATGGCGTCGATCAGCGCCAGCCCTGCCTCCGGCCCATCCCGCATGGCCACCGCCGCGGCCCGATTCAGCTCCGCCACGGCCGACGGCTCCACCCGCAACAACACGTCGTACAGCCCCACGATCTCTGCCCAGTCGGTGGCGGCGGGCGTCGCGGCCTCCGCATGCACCGCGGCGATGGCGGCCTGCAGTACATAGGGGCCGACCCGCCGCGCCGCGAGCGCCCGCTCGACCAGCGCCACCCCCTCGGCGATCTGCCCGCGGTCCCACAACGAGCGGTCTTGATCGTCCAGCAGCACGATCTCGCCGTCCGTCGAGGCGCGCGCGGCGCGGCGCGAGTCGTGCAACAGCATCAGCGCGAGCAGGCCGAGGACTTCGGGATCGGGCAGCAGCTCGACCAGAAGCCGCCCCAACCGGATCGCCTCCTGAGACAGATCGGGACGAGTCACCGCTGCGCCGCGGGACGCCGAGTAGCCCTCGTTGAACACGAGATAGACCACGTGCAGCACGGCGTCGAGCCGCTCGGCCAAGTAGGACTGATCGGCCCGGGAGGGGACCTCGTAGGGGATCCTCGCGTCGCGGATCTTTCCCTTGGCGCGCACGATCCGCTGCGCCACCGTGGGCGGCGCCGTGAGGAACGCGTGCGCGATCTCCTCGGTGGTGAGGCCGCACACCTCGCGCAGCGTCAGCGCGATTTGGGCATCGGGTGGGAGTGCGGGATGACAGCACGTGAAGATCAGCCGCAGCCGGTCGTCTTCCACACCATCATCGTCCAAGTCGGGGGCGGGCGTCACGCCGTTGCCCAAGCGCTCGGCGACGGCCACGAGCGAAGCATCGAACCGGGCGCGCCGCCGCAGCTGGTCGATCGCCTTGAAGCGGCCCGTCGAGACCAGCCACGCGCGCGGATTGCCGGGCACGCCCTCGGCGGGCCAGCGCTCCACCGCCGCCGTGAAGGCTTCCTGCAGCGCCTCCTCGGCGAGATCGAAATCGCCGAGCAGGCGGATCAGCGTCGCGAGGACCCGGCGCGACTCGGCGCGGTAGACCGCCTCGACGGCATCGCTTAGGGCCGTTGGGACTCCCAGACCGGCCGGACTTCGACCGAGCCCCACCGGGCCGACGGAATCCGCGCCGCGACCTGGATGGCGTCGTTCAGGTCCTTGGCCTCGATGAGGTAGAAGCCGCCGAGCTGCTCCTTGGTCTCCGCGAACGGTCCGTCGGTGGTCGAGACCTTGCCGTTCCGCACGCGCACGGTGGTCGCGGTTTTGGTGGGCTGCAGCCCGTTGCTCGCGATGTGGTGGCCGGTCTTCTTGATGTCGTCGGTGAAGGCCCAGTACTCGGCCATGGCCTTCTCCATCTCGGCCGTGGGGACCTTCAGGGCGCCCTGCTCATCTTGGTAGATCAGGCACAGGTATTTCATGGCGTCCTCCTCGTGGGGTGAAATATGCCGTGGACGCCAGATAGTCGTTCGGCGAAACGCGAAATCGACACGGGGTGGCAGGCCGTGCAGTCGCGCGGCAAGTCCTACGGCCGGTAGGCTTGGATCCGCTCGCCGCTTCCCGCTCGCGCCTGACGCAGCGCCGTGCCCGCGTGCTCGAGCAGGCTCGCGGGCTCGACCGGCGTCCGGTGCACGTCCGTGACGGCGTCGTACCCCGCGTGCACGCGGAGCGGCGGCACGCCGGCGGGCCGCGGTCCCGCCGTCTCGAGCACCCGCGACAGCCGCTGGGCCATCCGTTCGGCGCCCTCGGGGGCGGTCGCGGGCGCGAGCACCGCGAACTCTCCCTGGCCGAGACTCCCCACGCAATCGGATGTCCGCCCGCTCGCCTGCAGGACCTGTCCGGCGTATGCCGCCGCGGCGGGCAGCGCCGCGGAGCTCTCGCCCGCGCCCTTGGGGTCCACGCCGATGCCGAGCGCCACACAGGCGAGCGGCGCGCGCCGGCGCACCGCGTCCGCAGCCAGCTCGCGCGCCCGCCGCTCGAGCCCCCGCAGCGTGTACAGTCCGCTCCCCGGGTCCACGGCGCTCTCCTCCAACGCCCGCTCCATCTCGAGCTTGAGACGGGCCATCGCGTCGACTTTCAGGGTCAGCTCCTCCGGGTTGAGCAGTACGCTCACGTAGTCCCACGCCCCCGCCTCGAGCGCCGCGAGCCGCTGTTGCTTGGTCGCTGGCGTCGCCGTGATCATGATGACGGGCATCTCCCAGGGCGCGCGATGCTGGCGCAGCGTGCGGCACACCGCGACGCTGTCGAGATCGGGAAGATCCGCGTCCAGTACGATGACGTCGGGCCCCACCACCGGCGCCCGGTCGAGCAGCTCCCGCCCGGTCAATACGAAGTGGACCCGATAGCCCCGCGCCTTGACGAGGTTGGCGAGCGCCTGGCTGAGCCACGTGCCGAACGCATTGGCGACGAGCAGGATGGGAGCACGGCTGAATGGTGCGCGACGAGGCACGTTGGAATGTGGTCATGCGGCGACGCGGGAAAAACCGGGGAAACTCCTGGCTCGGGCCGGAGAAGACCCGGGCTACGGTGCGATCAGCCCCTCGCGGATGGCGTAGCGCACCAGGCCCGCGACGTCGTGCACGTCGAGCTTCTTCATCACGCGCGCGCGGTGAAACTCGGCCGTCTTGAGGGTGATCCCGAGCAGCGCAGCGACCTGCTTGGTGGACTTGCCTTCCGCCACGAGCTGCACGACCTGACGCTCCCGCGAGGTGAGGCGACCGCGCTCCTGCGCCGCCGCGGCGCGGCAGGCCTCCACCACGGCCTGTGAGACTCCCCCACCCACGTAGAACCCCCCGCGCGACACCTGCTCGATCGCCTGCACCAGGTCCTCCTCGGCCTGGGTCTTGAGCACGAACCCCCGCACCCCCGCGCTCACCGCCGCCGTCACGAGACGCTCCTGATCGAGCGCGGTGAGCAGCACGACCCGGGTCTCCGGGCACGTCTCGGCGATCTCGCGCGCGGCGTCGATGCCGTTCAACAGCGGCATCATGATATCGAGTATCGCGACGTCGGGATGGTGCTCGCGCGCCGCGGCGGCCGCCGTCCGGCCGTCGGACGCTTCGGCCACCACCGCGACGCCGTGCCGCTCGAGCAGGGCGCGGACGCCGTGCCTGAGCATCGGGTGATCATCGGCCAAGATGACCTGCAGGGATACGCGATCCTCCGCGGGTTGTGCCCTCCTCTATATATGCATTATCGACGATGGACGTGCGTCACCGTCCCCCGATCGCCTTGTACAACGCCACGTACGCAGTTGCTGCGTCGATGCGCCCCTGAGCCAGGCGATCCTGCGCCTCGAGTTCGGTCCGCTCCGCATCCAGCACCTGAAGAAAATCCGTGACCCCTTCCCTGAATCGCAGGCGCGCCAGCTCGGCAGCGCGCTCGCTCGCGGCGCTCGCCTCCTGGAGCTGTTCCACCTGGAGTCGCGCCGCGCGATACCTGGCCAGGCTCGTCTCCATGTCTTCCAGCGCGGCGAGCACGACGCGACTGTACTGCGCACGGGCGTCGTCCTCCCGCGCCTGCGCCGCGTCGACCTCCGCCTTCACCCGCCCCAGGTTGAGAGCCGGCCAGGTGAGCACCGGCCCGACTGCGTAGCGCAGCGTCCCCTGGTTGCCCACCGCATGGAATTCAGGCGCGGCATATCCCGCGCTCGCTCCGATGGTGAGCCGTGGCAGGTAGCTCGCCTTGGCCGCTCCGACCAGCGCTCCCTGCACCGCGGCCAGCCGCTCGGCCGCGGCCACGTCGGGCCGGTACCGCACCACGGCTTCCGGCGCCCCGATCGACGTGACCTCCGGAAGGGGCGGGAGCTGCTTCGTCTGCTGGAACTCCCCGGCCACCTCGCTCGGTGAGCGGCCGACGAGCGTACCGATGCGGTACTGGGCCGCCGCCACCTGGGCCTCCCGGGCGGGAATCGAGGCCAGCGTCAAGCTCAGCTGCGCCTGCGCCCGCTCGGTATCGAACGCGCTGCCGCGCCCCGCGTCGAGGCGCTGGCGGGTGAGCTCGAACGTGCTGCGCTGGTTATCGGCGTTCTGGCGAGCGACTAGGAGCTGCTCCTGCGCTCCCCGCAGCTCGAAGTAGGCGCGCGCCAGCTCCGCTGTGAACGTGACCTGCACGTCACGTAGCTCCTCCTGGGCCACACCCACCAGCGCACCCTGTGCCTGGATGGTGTGGCGGATGCGGCCGAACACATCCAGGTCCCAGGAGGCGTCGACCCCGGCATTCCAGACGCTCTGGTCCGGGAACACGCCCGATGCGCCAGGGAAGCTCGCGCTGGACAGTCGCTGCCGGGCGTAGCCGGCGGACACCGTCGTCGCCGGCGTCAGCTCCAGGGCGCTGCGGACCCGGTCCGAGCGGGCGGCGCTCACCCGGGCGCGCGCTGCCCGGACGTCCAGGTTGGCGCGCTGCACCTCGCCCACAAGGCGGGACAGCGTGGTATCGCCCAGCTGATCCCAATAGTCGGTCGAGACCGCGGGCTCGTCCTTCGTTCCCCCTCTCCCAACGGGAGAGGGGGTCAGGGGGTGAGGACCCTCGGGAGAGGGGGTCACGGGGTGAGGACCCTCGGGAGAGGGGGTCACGGAGTGAGGACCCTCGGGACCGGGGGCCGTCGATATGTACGGGGCTGGGCCGGTGCCACCGGAATCCGTGGTTCCCCGGAACGACGCCGGCGGCCGTACCGCGGATGATCGGTAGCCCGGGGCCGAAGCACATCCGGAGAGCGCCAGGAATCCGAGACCATAAGCGACCATCGCGCTACGCATTCGCCGGCTCCTCCATCATGGCAGGTTCGACCACGAGACCTTCGAGTGCCGCTTCCGTGTCTGGACGGTGCTCGGCCGCGATGAGCGAGTAGAACACCGGAACGACGAACAACGTGAACAGCGTCCCCACCGTCATGCCCGCCACCAGCACGGTGCCGATGCTGTTGCGCGCCGCCGATCCCGGTCCGGTCGCGAACACGAGCGGGAGATGCCCGAACACCGTGGCCGCCGACGTCATCAGCACGGGCCGGAGCCGCGTGAGCGACGCTGCGCGCAACGCCGCCGCCTTCGCCACGCCCTGTGATTGGAGCGTGTTGGCGAACTGCACGATCAGGATGCCGTTCTTCGCGATCAGTCCCACCAGCGTGATCAGCCCCACCTGGGAGTAGATGTTGATGGTGGTGAGATCGAGGTAGCTGAACACCAGCGCCCCGGAGATCGCGAGCGGCACCGAGCCCACTAGCACGATCAGCGGGTCCCGGAAGCTCTTGAACTGCGCCGCGAGCACCAGGTAGATGAGGATCACGGCGAAGCCCAGAGTCACGGTGAGCGCCGCCCCTTCGAGGCGGATCTGGCGCGATTCGCCGGCGTAGTCGAGCCCGACGCCCGGGCCGGCCGCGCCCGCCGCGGCGTTTTCCAGGACCCGTAGGCCTTCTTCCTTGGTGACGCCGGGTTTGACGCCGCCGAAAATCCGGACCGCGTTGCGCTGCTGGAAGCGATTGAGGGTGCGCGGCGCGGTGCTCGACTCGATGTGCGTGAAGGTCGAGACCGGCACCAGCCGGCCACTGGGCGTCTTGATCTTGAGGTCGAGCAGCGGCCCCACCGTGGTCCGGCGCTCGTCGCCGATCTGCGGGATGACCTTGTAGCTGCGGTCGAAATAGTTGAACCGGTTGACGTACCCGCCGCCCAGCAGGGTGCCGAGCTCCCGGCCGACGCCGGCCAGGTCGAGCCCCAGGTCGGCGACCTGGTCGCGGTCGATCACGACCCGCGCCTCGGGCAGATCGATCTTCAAGTCGGTGTCGACGTACAGGAACTTGCCGCTCTGCCAGCCGGCGCCTATCACGGCGCCCGCCGTCTGGAGCATCTGCTCGGGTGGATTGTCGCTGGCCAGAATCAGCTCCACGTCGTACTGGCCGGGCGAAGGCAGCGGCGGGTCGAGGCGGGGGAACACTTGCAGCCCCGGAACCTGCGACACCGCACCGTACACCTGTCCGTACATCTGCTCGGTGGTGCGCTTGCGTTCCTTCCAATTCTTCGCGACCATCCCGCCGAACCCGCCCCAGTTCGCCGTCAGCGACCACATGAACTTGGCTTCGGGGAACGCGGTGACCGCTTTGACCACTTGCAGCGAGGCTTTGTTGGTCGCTTCCAGGGACGCGTCCGGCGAGGCCTGCATGAACAGGCTGATGTGGCTCTGGTCCTCGATCGGCGCGAGCTCGCGCCGCGAGTTCTGGTATAGCGGCACCGCCGCCAGCATGACCAGCGCGGCGGCCGCGACGATCGCCCAGCGCATCCCCAGGGCGCCGTCGAGCAGCCGCTCGTAGCGGCTGCGGACCCAGTCGAAGCCACGCTGCACCAGCCGCGTCAGCCGGCCCTCGCGGCCCTGCTCGTGTACGAAGCGCGAGCTCATCACCGGCGACAGCGTGACTGCGACAATGCCCGAGACGACCACCGCGGCGGCGAGGGTGATCGCGAATTCCAGGAACAGCGAGCCGGTCAGCCCGCCCTGGAACCCGATCGGCGTGTACACCGCGGCGAGGGTGATCGTCATCGCAATGATGGGGCCGACCAGCTCGCGGGCGCCGACCAGAGCCGCCTGGATCCGCGTCCTGCCTTCGCGCACGTGCCGCTCGACGTTCTCGACCACGACGATCGCATCGTCCACCACCAACCCCACCGACAGCACGATCGCGAGGATCGTGAGGAGGTTCAGGCTAAAGCCGAAGGCGTACATCACGATCGCGGCCCCGACCAGCGACACTGGCATCGCGACTAGCGGCACCAATGCCGTCCGCACTGATCCCATGAACAGGAACACCACCAGGCCCACGATCAGGATGGTCTCGATCAGGGTCTTGGTGATCTCCTGCAGCGCGTCGGTCATGAAGACCGTGGCGTCATAGGCGAGCTGCATGTCGATATCGCTCGGGAGCGTGGGCCGGATCCGGGCCATCTCGGCGTGCAGCCGGTTGGCCACTTCGATTTCGTTGCTCCCGACCAGCGGCCAGACCCCGAGGTAGACAGCCTCCTTGTCGCTGAACTTGGTGATGAAGCTGGCCTCCTCGGCGCCCAGCTCCACCCGGGCCACGTCGGCGAGGCGCACGATCGCGCCGTTCCGCTCGGCCACGACGAGATTCTCGAACTCCTCGGGCGTGCGTAGATCGGTGTTGGCCAGCAGATTGACCTGCACCAGATCGCCCTTGGTCTGTCCCACCGCGGCGAGGTAGTTGTTGCGCTGCAGTGCCGCGTGCACGTCGCCGGGTGCGAGGTTGAGCGCGGCCAGGCGGTCGGGGTCGATCCAGATCCGCATGGCGATGGGACGGCCACCGACCACGTCGACCCGCTGCACCCCAGCCAGCGTGGAGAGCTGGGGCTGCATGTTGCGGGTGAGCCAGTCGGTAAGCGCCGGAATGTCGCGTGCCGAAGACGTAAAGCTCAAATAGAACGACGCGTAGGGCCGGTCCGCCCGCTGCACCTCCACCACCGGCGGCTCGGCCTCGGCGGGCAGCTCGGAGCGCACCTGCTGCAGGCGCGCGGTGACCTCCGCCAGCGCCGCGGTGCTGTTGTGGTTCAGCTTCAGGTGCACCGTGATGGTGCTGACCCCGGCGCGGCTGGTCGATTCGACGTAATCGACGCCGCTGATCGCCGACACGGCGCGCTCGATCGGTGTCGTCAGAAAGCCGCGGACGGTTTCGGCGCTGGCGCCGTAGTACACCGTCGTGATCAGCACGGAGGAGCTTTCGATCTTGGGATACTGCTGTACCGGCAGCGTCGTGAGCGCGCGCCACCCCACCAGCACGATCACGAGGTTGACGACCGCCGCGAGGACGGGATGCTTGATGAACGTATCGGTAAAAGAGCGCATGGACGGTGTCCGATTAGCGAGAGGAATCGCCCGCGACCAGCACAGCCTCGCGCAGCTTGAAGGACCCCGAGGTGGCGACGTGCTGGCCGGGGGTGAGACCACTCAGAATCACGACCTCGTCCTCGAGCACCGGTCCGCTGCGCACCGCCTGTACATGAGCGCGATTATGACCCGCCGAGTCCGCCACGATCAAAAAGACGTGGTCGCCGCCGGGTCCCTTGCGCAGTGCGCTCACCGGAATCGCGACGACCTCGGTCGAGGGTCCCACGGGTACCTCGACCCGCACGGAGGCGCCGGGCGCCGGGGCGTGGCTCGGAATGCGGGCCCGCACCAGCGCGTTGCGGGTCGTGGGATCGATGCGCGCATCGACGGCGACGATCCGAGCCGTCAGGGGACGGAGGTCGTTTGCCGCGAAGACAGCGACCGGCTCGCCCTGGTGCAGCTCGGCCGCCACCACCTGGGCCACCGTGAAGTCCACGTTGGCCGCGGCATCGACTCCCTGCAGGGTGGTGAGCTCGGTGCCTTCGTTCAGGTACTGCCCGGGATGCACATCGGAGAGGCCGACGCGGGCTGGGAACGGGGCCCGAATCGTCTTCTTGGCGATGATCGCCTTGGTGCGCGCGATCTGTGCCAGCGCGACATCGCGCGCCGCGCGAGCCTGGTCCACCTCCTCCTGAGACGTGGCCCGGGCTTCTTGCAAACGCTCCAGCCGAGCGAGCGTCGTCGCCGCCAGGTCCGCCTGGGCGGTCTCGGCCTGCAGCTCCGCCTCCTCCACCGACACGTCGAGGGCGACCAGTACGGCGCCGGCTTCCACGACTTGTCCGGGGGCGAGGGTCACCTGGCGGACGGTGCCCGCGAGCTCATTGCGCAGGGTGATCGAGTTGAGCGCGAGGATGGTCCCGACCGACGTCGTCGTCGGGCGATACTGCCGCTCCCTGGCGACGGCCAGGGTTACCGACTCGACCGGCTCGGGCTGGCTGGCGGCCGCCGCATCGGCCTTCCGTGCGGCCGCATGCTTCCAGGCCACCAGGCTGCTGGCCGTGATTACGAGCGTGCCCAACAGCACGGCGGATCCCGTCCAACCGCGGGTGTTCATCGAGAAACGACTGCGCATACGCGGTGATCTCCTTCTGTCTGGAAAAGGTGAAGCGTGGTCCCCTGGGTACTAGACGTCTGGGGGAGCCTCAAATCGACATGTCGCTGCCTGCGTCCATGTTTCACGACCGTCTCGATCGCGCGACAGTTTCACGACGATTTGCCCGACGCCGGCGGTTCATTCATAAATGAACCGTCGCGTTAAAGTGTTCCCCAGGCCTACTGTTGGGAGTGAGCTGCGACGAAGTGGGTGGTCTCTGGTGGGTCGCCGATTTGAAAGCGCAGCACCTCCTGTTGCAACGCCCGGTCGGCCTGCGTGACGCGCTCGTGGTGGCGCAGGTGGTCTAGCCACGAATCGCTCAGGAACGTCTCGACGAATCGCCCCTGCTTCGCAGGGTCTTCATACACCTGCCAACGATACGCGCCGTCGCGGCGGCGCTCGCGGCCGAAGTCTTTGAGCGCTTTCAGGAACGGCACGAGCACCGGCCCACGAGTGGGATCGAAGTCGCCGCCGGTCACTGCGGGCGCCCAATGCATTGCAGGCGACAGGTCCAGGTCCGCGCCGGCTTGGAGCTTCCAGCGCCGCTGCACCAAGGCGGCGATCGCACCCCCGGCAGCGGCGGCGAAGAGCGCCGGCGCGAGACCGAAGCTCGAAGCCACCTGACCCCAGATGAGGCTGCCGAGGCTGAGCGCGCCGAACATCACGGTCACGTAAAGGGCCGACCCGCGGCCGCGCACCCATTCCGGCAGGGCGACCAGAGCCGACACGTTGAGGCTCGAGAGGCCCCCGATCCAGGAGACGCCGGCAATCGCACTGGCCAGGAGCGCCGTGGCGGCGCCGTGCGCCAGCCCGAACAGCGCCGTCGCCGCGGCCGTGCCCAAGGCGCCGGCCACCGCCAACCGATCGGGCCCGAGCCGGGTGTTCAGCCACGCCAGCGCAAAGGCTCCGGCGACGGCCGACGCCCCGATGCCACCGAGCAAGATTCCGTAGAGCGTCGGTCCGCCCGCGAGCTGAGACCGCGCGACGAGCGGCAGCAATGCCCAGTAGGCGCTCGCGAAGAGAAAGAAACCAGCGGCTCGGATCAAGGTGTCACGCAGCGGCGGGCTGAAGCGCGCGTACCGTAATCCCGTGCGCATCGCACTCCAGAGACGCTCGGGCGGGAGGCCGCTGCCGGTGTGGCGCGGGGCACGCCACCACACCAGCGCTCCGATCACCCCGAAGTTGCTGACCGCGTTGACGATGAACGGGGCGGCGATGCCGAACGGGCCTACGAGCGCGCCACCGAGCGCCGGCCCGAGGGCCCGGCTGATGTTGAATCCCACGCCGTTCGCCGCCACGGCCGGCCGCAGCTCTGCCGGCGGCACGAGCAGGGGCACGACGGCCTGCCAGGGAGGGGCGGTCAGCGCGTCGCCCGCGCTCACCAGAAAGGCGAGGATGAGGAGCCGCGGCGCGGTGACGAGGTCCAGCCACACCAGCCCCGCCATCAGGGCCGATGTCACGGCGATGAAACCTTCGCCCCAGAGCAGGAAGCGGCGCTTGTCCAGGCTGTCGGTGAGCGCGCCGGCCGGCAGCGCGAACAGGAAGATCGGCAGGGTGGTCGCGACCTGCACGAGCGAGACGACGAGCGGCGACGAATCGAGGCTCGTCATCAGCCAGCCGGCGGCGGCGGCGTACATCCAGCCGCCGATGTTCGAGATCAGGGTGGCCGTCCAGATGACCGCAAACACGCGTTGCCCAAAAGGCGACCATGGGGACGCCGCGGTGGGGGACATGTGCTAGCCCCGGAGCCTCCTGATCTCCTCCAACACCTCGATGTCGGCGGCGTCCTGCAGCCGGCCGGTGCGCTTGGTTTCGATCAAGTCGTCGAGCGCGATCAACGGAATGCGCACGCCCTCCACGTCCACCACCTCCGCCCGAGGCGCCGCCTGCTCGTACTTCACCTTCCACGCGACCGTGAAGACATCCACGGCGGGGTCGTCCCCGATCACGGTGATGGGGCGCTTGAGGATCTCGTCCGCCGCCCACTCGCTCGCAAAACCGTAACCCACCCGCGCGAGCGCGGCCAGCACCCGCCCGGCGTTGGCCTCCGTGCGCTCGATCAGGATGTCCACGTCTTCCGTCGTGCGCGCGTAGCCGTGCAGGATGCACGCCACACCGCCGATCACGAGGTACTTCGCCCCTGACCGATTGAGCGCCGCACACACCTGGGCGGCGATGACGCGCGGGGTCACGCTCCGGCGAGGCGCGCCCTCTTCCATTCGTAGAAGTCCTCGTAGGAGTCGAATCCGATCACTTGCTGCCGCCGGCCGCGGCGGGGCCTGACCTGCCGCGCGAGACGGGCGAGCTCTTCGGCCCGCCGGAGCCGCTCCGCCGGAGAACGCTTGAGATCGGCCGCCAGGTGCTGCCGGCGAGCGTCTGCGACCTCCCGCACGGCGTACACGGGTGGGTCGGGCTCCCGTGCTCCCGCACTTGGGGCGCGGGCCGGCGTCGCCAGATGCGTTCGGATCGCCTCCACGATCAGCCAGCTGCGGGAACGGTCGAGCGCACGCGCCCGCCGATCGGCGGCCGCCAGGATGTCGCGGGGCAGAGTGATGGAAATGCGGCTGAAGGCCATGGCTCATACTCGATATTACTGAATACGAGCAAGTTATCACGTCCTCTGGCCCTGCCGCAAGACCCGCGGGGCCGGTACTCTTCAACCCTGTGACGCTCTCACCCTTCGGCCCGCTGGCGTGGCTGCTGTTCGGCGCGATCGTGCTCGCGATGCTGGCGGTGGACCTGGGAGCGTCCCCGGGGCAACACGTGGGCTTTCGGGCCGCGGCGCTGCGCTGCGTCGTCTGGATCGCGATCGGCCTCGGCTTCGGTCTCGTCGTATACACGAGCGCAGGGTCCGACGCGGGGCTCGCGTACTGGGCGGCCTACTTGCTGGAGCAGTCGCTCAGCATCGACAACCTCTTCGTGTTCGTGCTCGTGTTCTCGTATTTCGGGCTGCCACCGTCCTATCAGCCCCGCGTGCTCTTCTGGGGCATCCTCGGGGCGCTCGCGATGCGCGCCGCGTTCATCGCGGCCGGCGTGGCGCTGCTGGCGCGCTTCCATTGGGTCATCTACCCGTTCGCGGGCTTGCTCCTCTTGTCCGCCGCGCGATTCCTGCGCGGCGGCGAGACCGGGATCGCGCAGGCCTGCTGCGACACCGGTCCGCGCTGGGTCTCCCGCATCATCCCGGTGGTGCCACGGCTGCACGACGGGAAGTTCCTGGCGCGGGAGAACGGGGCCCTCGTCGCCACGCCGCTGCTCGCGGCGCTGATCGCCATCGAGTCGGCCGATCTGGTGTTCGCGGTCGACTCGATCCCGGCCGTGCTCGGGATCACCCGCGACCCGTTCCTGGTCTACACCTCCAACATCTTCGCCCTGCTCGGGCTGCGCTCGCTCTACTTCGTCATCGCGACGGCGCTGGGACGGCTGCGCTATCTGCGGTACGGCCTCGCCGTCGTCCTCACCTTCGTCGCCGCGCGGATGCTGCTCGGCTCCGTGCAGCCGATCCCCGTCTCCGTCTCCCTCGGCGTGATCGCCGCGGTGGTGCTGGTCACCGTGGTCCTGTCGCTGCGGGCGTCGGGGCGGGCTGTCGCACAGCCGGCGCCCGCGCCCGAGTCGCGCTAGCCGGATGGAGCCCCTCGCCCCCGATCGGATCTCCGTCGCGCAGCTCGACGACCTGCTGCGCCGGGGGGAACGAGTCCTGTTGCTCGACGTACGTAAGGAGCCGGGATACCAGGACAGTGCGACCAGGGCGGCGGGCGCCATCCGGGTCGCGCCGGATCGCGCGGCCGAGACCGTGTCGGCGCTCGGACTGCCGCGCGATGCCTGGCTCGTCAGTTACTGTACGTGACGGGATGAAGAGACAAGCGTCCGGGTGACGCGAGAGCTGCAGCAAGCGGGATGGGCGAAGGCGCGGGCGCTGGCAGGTGGGTGGACGGCGTGGCTGATGGGCGGACGTCCTGTGGAGCCGCGCTGATCCTGACCTTCACACAAGAACACGAGGTGGCGTCATGGTCGACATGGAGCAAGGTCTGGTGGTGGTGCGCGGCGGCGCCGAGGGATTCGTGCAGCAGATTACGTCGGGGCGTCACCGGCTGATCGCCGACGAGCCGGTCTCCTCCGGGGGAACCGACCGAGGGCCTGGACCCTACGAACTGTTGCTGGCTGCGCTCGGCGCCTGAACATCCATGACCATCGCGCTGTATGCGCGACGGAAAGGGTGGCCGCTCACGGGCGTGACGGTGCGCCTGCGCCATTCGAGGATCCACGCGGAAGACTGCGCCGAATGTGAAACCGGACAAGGCATGCTCGATCGCATCGAGAGCGAGATCGCCCTGGAGGGAGACCTCACGGAGGAGCAGCGCATCAAGGCACTCGAGATCGCCGAAAAGTGTCCGGTCCATCGGACGCTCACGTCGGAGATCAACATTCGGTCGCGGCTCGTGTGAAGCTCAGTGTAGCGGCCCGGCGCCCTCCACATTCTCCAGGAAGACCCCCTGGAGCTGACGCTGTTTCAGAGTCGGCAGCTGCAGCTCCAGCGTGTGCGACTCACCCGCCGCCAGCGCGGAAATATCCGCCCAAAACCCCACAAAGTCCCGCGGCACGCGCCGTATAGATGAATAGGCCTTCTCGAGCTCTACCGGTCGCCCGTCGATCTGCAACGTCGCGGTCCAGGCGTCGTCCGGCTCGGCGATCTGCACGAACAACAGCAGCCGCTCGGGGACGAGCCAGGTCGCGAGGGAATCCGCCGCGGTCCACGGGATGGGCCACGCCCGCCGCCGTGCCGCCAGCTGATCGAACACCCAGCGCGGTACCGTGAACGTCGCCGCGAATGTCCCACCGGTGAACCCCGAGTCCACGTGGCCGATCTGCCGATTGAACGATTCGGCTGCGGGTGTTGCCGGCGGCGCTACGACTCCCCGCCCCGACGGCTCTATCGCCAGCACCCGATAGGACTCACCCTCGACCGCAATGGAGATCGTATCCCCTATCCCCCAGTCCCTAGCCCCTAACCCCTCCTCCACCGGCGCGAGCTCCCGCAACGAGAACTGCCGCGCTTCGAGTCCTAGCTCCTCACGCGTGAGCCTCGCCGTCAAGCGCCGCGCGTTCGGGTTGAAGAAGAACACGTAGCCGCGCCCACCCGCCAACGCGGCCGTCCCGTCGAGTTTTCCGATCGCCGGCTGCCCTAATATCGGCCGCGTGTGCCGCAAGTATTCTCGATTGGTGTCCGCCCACGCGATCCAGTGGCGGAACCACGCCTGATCGGCGCTTGAGAAGTGGGCGTTTTCGCTCGAGTCGCGCGCGGGAATCATGTTGATGACGTTGTTCCATCCCGCGATCGCGATGGATGAGATCAACGAATACCGCCACCCCAGATAGTCCCAGTCACGCGCCCGGAACCGCGTCAACACCACGCCGCGTTCCCGAGTCCGCTCGCTCGGCATGTCGCCGGTCTCATCCCCCCGCGAGGTCTGATGTCCGATAAAGCCCGGTACGATCTCACCTGGCGCGAACTCGTACAGCCGGTAGCGGTACGCCGTGTAACGCTCGCGGTCTGCGGACACGCGGTCGAACGAGAGATCGGGAAACGGCACGAAACTCTCCGGCTGCTCGTCGGTAGACGTGGGATGCGGATAGCTCCCCGCCAGCCAGCTCCACGGGCCATAGTTCTGGTACGCCTGGCGGCCGTCGATCACGATCTCCGGCACGCGTCGCTTCAGCTCCACCATCACCCGCCGCCACCCCCACCACTGTGCGTAGCGGCTGGTGCCGTCGTAGGTGAGAAAGGTGTGGTCGAACGCGTAGCCGCCGATGCCGGTGCGCCGGTAGAACGCCACCAGCTTGTCGATCAGCCAGTCCTGCAGCGCCCGCACGCCCAGGCTCGCGAACCGGCGCGTCGAATCGCCCGGTGCGCGCACCAGCCACGCGGCATCGCCCGCGAACGGCAACACCGGATAGACGTACGCGACGAGCTTCATGTGCTTCGCCGTGGCGTAGTCGAGCAGCGCCTGCACCGACGGCGGCATGGCGCCCGTCGCGGGGTCCCACGCGCCCTTGCGAATCTTCTGGCCGAGCCCGAGCCACAACACGTGCTCCCAGCTCCAATCGTCCACGCTCTCCTCACGGCGAGCCAAGGCGGAATTCGACGGCGCGAACAGCACGTACCGGGCGCCCAATCCCGCCGCGCGGTCGAGCACGCGTCTGTATTCCTCCTGACCTGCCGGCGTCGCCACGTCGATCTGATAGTCGTTCGCCGTCCAGCCCACGAAAATGTTCAGCGGGTGCGCCGGCGGATGGATCAGGAACGCGCGCACCATTTCCGTGAATGCCTCGACCTCGGCCTCGTCCATGCCGGGCGTCGTGTCCGCCGGGCCGAGCCGCCATTCGGGGAGCATTTGGGCGGGGACGTAGCGGCCGGAGAGCCGCAGCGGCGCGAGCAGCCCGCGGTCGCTCGCGAACGGACCGTATTCCGCCCGCCAATCCATGTCCGGCTGGTAGCGGATCGCGAACGCATTGCCGTCGCGCCGAAACTCGAGAAAGGGGTTCTGGACGACGGCGAGCAGCCCACGACTTCCCGCGGAACGCAAGGTCCCGCCGTAGTCGCCGGTGCCGAGGCTCGTGTGCTGCGAGCGGGGGACGTAGGCGTCGCGGACCGTGGCGGCGAGGGCTGCGTCGAGCACCGTGACCTCGTCCACGTGATAGCCGGCGGCGCCGCCGCCCGTCACGAAGAGCTGCTTGGACACGAATCCCCAGGCGGGACGCAGCTCGTAGACGACGTCCACGTGATACGGACCCGCGGCCCAACGGTAGGTTATCGAGGTAGGGGAGGTTCTGGAGGTTGTGGAGGTTGGTTCGGGTAGCCCGCGGCTATTGTAACTCGTGCCGCCAATGGTGAGGCGGAACTCGTCCTGCGTCAGGCGATAGACGGCGTGCCGCGCGACATCCGTGAGCGCCACCAGGCCTCGCGGGCCGAACTCGCAGCGCAGCCGCGCGTTGGAGAGCGAGGGCGGTATGGCGAGGAGCACCCCGAGGAGCGTGAGCATGCTACTTGAGCGCAGTGCGCGCCTCGGCGACGATCGGTTGCAGCTCAGGGTCGGCGTCTTTCCACAGATCCACGAAGCGCCCGTAGTAGTCGCGTGCCTTGGCGTGCTCGCCGCGCGCTCTGTACAGCGCCCCGAGACGCTGCAACGTCGCCGCGAACGCGCGAGCGTCGACAGGATCAAACAGCACGAGTGGAGCCCTGACTCCCGGCGCGGTTACGCTCCGCTCGTACACCGCCAACGCCGAGTCAGGTTGGCGGGCACGCTCGTAGGCGGTCGCGAGCTCGAACAGCCCGTCGGCGGG
>Ga0209055_1001110_pt1 | contig 18005 bp, 18 predicted proteins | sample GraSoiAngelo_110_FD_185875 | JGI IMG/M metagenome (GOLD analysis project Ga0209055, IMG submission 185875) | Grasslands soil microbial communities from the Angelo Coastal Reserve, California, USA - 14_0903_12_30cm (SPAdes) (version 2) | ecosystem: Environmental > Terrestrial > Soil > Grasslands ... | reverse complement strand
TGATCCGCAGACCCTTTGCTTTCACCCAGGCCTGAAGGTGGCACAGCTCGGCCTGGAGGCAGCGCAATTCCTTCTCGTATTCTTTGCGCTTCAGTTTGGACTTGCCGTTTTCCTCCTGCCCGTTGTCTTTCGCCATCGTGTTCCCCCTCTCCTAGAGCTGCCAGGTGTGAATCAGTTTTCATCGGACTTCATTCTGAAAGGCCGTCACCGCCTCCCGCAGCGTGGGGAAGTGTCGCTTGGTCAGCGCGAGCGCAGCCAGTCCATAGACAAGGAGTCTCATTAAAGTAGCCTGTCCCCTTTTCTCATCCTCACTTATGAGTCATGCCATCAGCCGACTGCTCCGTGGTCGGGACCTTGCCCCAAAAGACGCGGTGGGCATAGACCTGATAGGCAATGATCAGCACAAATCCCATGACAAACCACACGGCCCCGGCTTGCAGACCATAGGCGCCGGTGGCGGCGTTGAAGATCGTGAGACTGTTTGCCGGCTCCGTCGTCGCGATCAGGATGATGGGATAGCAGCCCCAAGCAACACTTCCCAGCATGGCAAGGATGAAAAGGCTCGAGGTCATGAACGCTGCAACGTCGCGCTGCCGTCGTCGCAACACCAGCGTAGCGACAAGCGCGATCGCTCCGCCGACGGGTAAGATATAGCCCACTGGATGGGCGGTATAGTTGAACCGAAGAATCGGCTGCACGAACGTGATCCCAAGCCAGACCAGCACCGTACTTCCAAGCGCCAACCAGCCCATCAGTTTTGCCGCGGCCACGGCCCGCGCATAGAGGTCGCCCTTCGTTTTCATCGTCAGATAGTTGGCACCATGCAAGGCCAAGATTGTGGCACTCGCGAGTCCCATGAGTACGGTGAACCAATCCAGAATCCCTGGCGCTGGACCTGTCAAAAAGTCTGTCCACAGCGCGACGAAGAAATAGCCTTCCCGGTTCAGCGGCACGCCGCGAATCAGGTTGCCTAATGCGGCGCCAAAGACAATGGCCAGCAAGAGACTCGCGCCCGAAAAGGTTACGTCGCACAATTGCCGCCACATCGGATGGTCCAGATGCGATCGCAGTTCCAACGCGAGTCCACGGAACATGAACAGCCAGAGCACGATAATGAGAGCGAGATAGAAGCCGCTGAACCCGGCCGCGTAGGCCTTGGGAAACGCTAAGAACAGTACCGCTCCGGCCGCGATCAGCCAGACTTCGTTCCCGTTCCAAACCGGTCCGATTGCAGCGTGCATCACATCGCGGTCCGCCTCGCTTCGCCCAAGGACCGGATAGAGAATGCCCACGCCGAAATCAAAGCCATCGAGAACCACGTAGAGGGCCAGCATCAGCGTCACGACTATGTACCAAAGTGTTTCCATGATGAGCGTCCTATGCCTCCACGCTGCCATCAACAGGCAGTCTGCTCGTCTTCCTCACACCTGGCACCGGCCCCTCTCGGATGGTTTGACTGATGAAGAACAGAAACAGCAGTCCCAACAAGAGGTACATGCCCAGGAATCCCAGTAATGTGAAGAGGGCATTGCCTGCATGCACCAGGGGCGATGCTCCCTCGGCGGTGCGTAACACGCCATAGACCAGCCAAGGTTGGCGGCCGAGCTCCGCCGTCATCCAACCGGCTGTCGTCGCGATGTAAGGGAAGGGGGCGGAGAGCATGAGCAGCCACAACAGCCATTTTGACTTGAACAGCCAGCCACGCCACAGCATCAACAGCGAGAGGGCCATGACCGACGCCAGGATCGTTCCGAGACCAACCATGATGTGGTAGGTGTAATACAACAGAGGGACATTGTCCGGCCACTGTTCCCTCGGAAACGCATCGAGCCCTTTCAACTCGGCCCACAGGTCCTCGTAGACGAGAAAGCTTAACGCCCTGGGAACCACCAACGGGTTATCGATCGTTAAGGTCTCCATGTTCGGTTGCCCGACGAGGATCAATCCGGCGCCTCGCTCGGTGTGGAAGAGGCCTTCAAAGGCAGCGCCCTTGAGTGGTTGATGCGCGAAGACTTGTTTGGCATTGCCGTCCCCTGTCGGAAAGATCATGAGCGTACAGGCGATGGCGCCGGCCACGACGCCGGTGCGGAGGAACGTCTTGGCATGCGCCACGTGCTGACCCGATAACAGATACAACGCCCCGAGAGCGACCATTACAAATGCGGCGGTTACCACTGTCGCGGTCATGTTGTGTGTGTACTGCCAGAGCAGCCAGGGATTGGTGAGCAAGCCCGAGAGGCTATTCACGAACAGACGTCCGTCGGGGGCGACCGTGTAGGCTACCGGATGCTGCATCCAGGCATTGGTGGCGAGGATGAAATAGCCCGAAAGCCATGAGCCGAGGAACAGCATGAGTGCGGCAAACCACTGGACCTGCGGCGAGAACCGCTCCTCTCCATACAACAACACACCGAGGAATGAAGACTCGAGGAAGAAGGCAAAGATTCCTTCCATGGCCAGCGTCTGACCGATCACCCCGCCGGCGAAGTTGGAGAACTTGGCCCAGTTCGTGCCGAACTGGAATTCCAGCGGGATTCCGGTGACGACGCCGAACGCGAAACTGAGGGCAAAAATCTTGGTCCAGAACCTCGCCACCTCTTGATAATGGTCGTCGCCGGTCACGAGAGCACGTGTCCGGAGGTAGAGGAGCAGCAAAGCCAGTCCCATGGTCAGTTGGGGAAAGAGGTAGTGGAACGTCACCGTGACGGCAAATTGAAGCCGATCGTAGAGCAGTGCGCTTTCCATAGCAGCCTTCCCCTACTAGAGATCGCTCCTTGCTACGGCTGTGATTCACCCACGCCGGGTCGCTTCGGATTCTGCCGCCCGCAGCTCCAGCCTATTCCATCATCAGCTCGTCCACGTAACACCATCGCCAGCGTTCCCCTGGTTCAATGGAGCGGACGATGGGGTGGCTGGTCGCGTGAAAGTGCTTCGTGGCGTGTTTGTTCTTCGAAGAATCGCAGCACCCGACGTGGCCACAGGTGAGGCACATTCTCAGATGGACCCAGCGGTCCTTCATTTTCAAACACTCCTCGCAGCCGGGTGCGCTCGGCTTGACGTCGCGGATCTGGTCGAGATGGGCGCAGGACTGTTGGGGCATGATCACACCTCCTTGAGGTACTCATGCACGAACTGAACCGCCATCGCGCCCTCGCCGACGGCCGAGGCGACGCGTTTGACCGAGTCGGACCGCACGTCGCCGGCCGCGAACACGCCGGCGCGGCTGGTCTCGAGCAGAAACGGCTGCCGCTTGCCGGTCCAGTGCGGGGACTGCGCCAGCGACGGACCGGTCATGATGAAGCCCTTGGCGTCCCGCACGATCTCCGGCGGGAGCCAGTCGGTCCGTGGTACCGCGCCGATAAAGCTGAACACCGCCGGCGTCTCCACCGTCCGCTTCTCCCCGGTCTTGCTGTTGGCGATGTCGATGGAATTGAGGTGGCCGTCGCCGTTCATGCGTTGCACCGTCGAGTTGCGGAGCAGTTCGATATTGGGGGTCTGCTCGATCCGCTTGGCGAGGTAACTGGACATATGCTTGTAGAGGTCGTCGCCGCGAATGACAAGCAGCACGCGACTCGCATGCTGGGACAGGAAGACCGCGGCCTGACCGGCGGAATTGCCGCCGCCCACCAACACCACCTGCGCGCCCTTGCAGAGTTGGGCCTCGTTGTGAGTGGCGGCGTAGTACACGCCCCGCCCTTCGAACTGCTCGCACCGCTCGGCGTTCAACCGGCGATACGCGACGCCCGTGGCGATTAACAGGCACTTCGTGGTGACCGTTTCGTCGCCGTCCAGCCGCAACACCGGATAGGTCTTGTCGAACATCAGGCTGCTCACCGGCGTGGACACCGAGAGACGCGCGCCAAACTTGTTGGCCTGCAGAATGGCGCGGTCGGCCAGCTCGCTCCCTGTGATGCCGGTGGGAAAGCCAAGATAGTTTTCGATCCGCATGCTGCTACCCGCCTGCCCGCCCGGCGCCGTGCTGTCCAGCACGAGCGTCCGCAGCCCTTCGGACGCGCCATACACCGCGGCCGCGAGCCCTGCGGGACCCGCTCCGACCACGATCAGGTCGTACAGCGTCTGCTCCACTGGCCGGCGGATACCGATCCGGTCCGCCAGTTCGCGGTTCGACGGATTGCGCAGGAGCAGCATGCTGCTGCATGCGATTATGGGCGTATCGGCCTCGCTGACGCCGAAACCCTTGAGCAGAAGGGCCACGTTCGGATCCGTCTCCACGTCCGTCCAGGTGAACAGCACGCGGTTTTTGGCCAGGAAGTCACGGACACGGAACGTATCGGAAGAGTAGCGGGACCCGATCACCCGCAAGCCGGTGAAATCCGCCGACGCGCGCAACAACTGCCGCCGGGCGATGAACGCCTGGAGGATGATGTCCCCCGCGGTCGGACACTGGTTCAGAATCTTCCGCAAGATATCGCCCGATACCACGTACACTTCGCAGTCGCCGCGGGCGATGGCGCTGACCACCGCCGGATTGCCGGTCAGATGCGACACGTCACCGGTGAACTGGCCTTTGCGGTGGACCGTGACGGTCTTTGGCTGGTCGCCGGAATGATCGACGATCTCGACCTCGCCGGACTTGACGATGAAGAATTTGAAGTCGCGGTCGCCGACCGAGAATAGCGTCTGCCCGTCGCGGTAGGTCTTCGTCGTGACACTGCTGCAACGGCTCAGATCATCGATGAGCGACTGCTCGAGGGTCGGGAAGGCGACGGAATGAAGATTGTGTTCGGCCATGGCTATTCCTCCTCCCAGAAATGACAAGCAATAATTTATCTCTCGCCAAACACTTATGCCCTATTTCGCGAGCATCGGCTCTCCCTGATGGCTGACGAGCAGGTCGTGCATGTCGTTCGCGTGCTCTTCCTCCTGCGCCAGGATTCGCTCGAGCATCACGCGCGTGGTCGAGTCCTTGTCGCCGAAGTAGCGCACCATCTCGCGGTACGTCTCGATGGCGATGCGCTCGGCGATCAGGTTTTCCTTGATCATGTCGACTAGGTTCTCGCCTTCGACATACTCCGATGCTGCGCGGGATATGAGACCCTCAGGATTCAGGTTCGGCTTGCCCCCGAGCTGATTGATCCGCTCGGCCAGAAGGTCGAGATGTTCTCCTTCCTCCTTCGCGTGCTGAGCAAATTCCTCTCTGACCGCCTCGCTAGCGAGTCCGGTTGCGCACACCGCGTGAAACTTGTAACGGAGGACACACACGATCTCCGTGGCCACCGCATGGTTCAGGAGGGCGATGGCGTCTTCCACCTTGCCCCCGTAGTTCTGCGTGACCGCGCCTTCGGTCAGATGCTGCCGAGCCCTGTGACGGATCTCCTTGATGTCGGCAAGAAACGCTCCGGGTGTACTCATTGTTTGGTTCTCCTTATCTTCATGGTTGAGTCCGTTGAAACGTCGGTTACTCTCTGTTTTTTTCTCTCGTAATCCCTCGAGATTGGTGCCATCCGCTTCGCAACTTGTAGGCGCGTTTACCTCAGTCATTCCACAGCCTTCTCGGCCAGCGCCTCAATCGCTGAAATATTTTTCAGCAATTCCTTCGGTATCCCATGTCGCTCCTTGAGGTATTCAGGCTTGTTGTACGAGAGCCAGACCTTCCCATCACCGTCTTCCCACGCCAGGGCCTTCAGGGGAAGATCAATCGCGATGCTGGGCGAGACAATCATCAACGGCGTGCCGGCCTTGGGATTGCCGAAAATCAATAATTGTGCTGGACGCATCGTGAGTCCAACTTTCTGCGCATCACCGGAAAAATCGATGCGGGCAAATACAGTGAGCCCACGCGATTTGGCAACAGTCTCAAGCCTCCCCAGCGTCTCCGGTACCGAATACCGACTTGCGACGTGGGCCAGACCGCGATCCTCCTGATCGAGACGCGACATCAGAGCGATCGATCAGCTACCGGCTAGGCACGTCCGGTCGTGGGTCCTGGATAAAGCCGTTCCGGTTCGGCATCTGCACAAGCGGCAGCGTCCGCGCATCGATCACGGCATCTTCCTTGACGATGCCGTTCTGGTACAGCAGCCAGGCGATCACCGAGTAGATTTCGTCGGGATTGAGCGACCCCGGCGCGTTAAACGGCATCGCCCGGTTGATGAAATCGTACAGCGTCGTCGCGTATGGCCAGTAGCTCCCGATGGTTTTGACCGGCTTGGCGGTCGTCAGCGTGCCCTGGCCACCGACCAGCCTATCCTTCGGCCCTTCGGTGCCCGTCGGCCCATGGCACATCGCGCATTTGGCCGCAAACACCTGGGCGCCCTGCTTCACCGTGCCCTGTCCAGAAGGAAGGCCTTCCCCCGTGGGGGACACATCGATGTTCCAGGCCCGGATCTCCTCGTCGGTGGCCGTCCGGCCGAGCCCATACCCGCCGCCTTCTTCAGCAGACCCGGCCGTCCAGAAACACCACGCAAGACCGATAGCCAGCGTGCCGATGCCGATCAGCAGTGACTTACGCATAGATGTGCCGTACCCGTCCATCGCGTTCCACCCCCCAGCTTTGAATGGCGTTGTAGTGAAAAACTGATTTAGTGCCGCGAACCTTCACGAGCTCCTGGCGCGTGGGCTGGACATAGCCCGTCTCGTCGGTGCAGCGTGATTGCAAGACCGCCTCCTGGCCGTTCCATCGCCAGAGCAACAGAAAGCGCGTGTGGCATTTCGGCAGGATCGGCTCCTGCAGGCGGGCCGGTTGCCAGGTCCGCCCGCCGTCGACACTGACCTCGGCTTTCGTCACGCGCCCGCGGCCGCTCCACGCCAGCCCGCGAATCTCGTGAAAACCGGGGTGGATCTGCTGCCGCCCCGAGGGCGAGGTGATCACCGACTTCGCCTCCATCACCAGACTGAATTGATACGCCTTGCCGTCGGGCATGAGATCGGTGTACTTCGACGTCTCTTCGCGCGTCATAAACGGAGCGGTCCCGAGCTTCAGCCGCCGGAGCCACTTCACGTTGATATTGCCTTCGTACCCTGGCAAGAACAGGCGCAGCGGATAGCCTTGCTCCGGCCGGAGCGCTTCCCCATTCTGTCCGTAGCAGATCATGGCTTCTTGCAGGACTTCATCGGTCAGCGGCACGCTCCGGTCCATCCCTGCGGCGTCGCTTCCCTCCGCCAGCATCCAGCTCGCGCCGCGTTGCACACCGACCGCCTCCAGCAGCGTCGACAGCTTGACGCCCGTCCACTCGCTGGTGCTGGTCAGGCCGTGCGTGTCCTGCACCGTGAAGTCCGGAACGTTTGGAAGCCAGAGGTCGTGGCTGTTCCCGGAGCATTCGAGAAAGGCGATTCGCGAGACTGCGGGAAAACGTTCCAACTCATCCAGGCTAAAGATCATCGGTCGGTTGACGAGCCCGTGAATCAACAGCCGATGCCGGGCGGGATCGATGAGCGGCACGCCGTTGTGGTGCCGCTCGAAGTGCAACGAGGAAGGGGTCACGATCCCATGCAGGTCCTGAAGGGGCGTCCATGAGTTGAAGTTATTGGGCGCGTTCTCGCCCCAGCCGTGAGGCGCGCCCGGTCCGGCTCCTCCCACTCTCGCGGATTTGACGAACGGCGAACGGTCCCCGTAGGGACGCGGCAGGGCGCCGGGAACCCGCATGGGATCTTCAGGGGGCTTGACCTCTTGCGCGTGCAGCCTCGGGATCATCATGGTCGTTGCGGCGAGCCCTGCCAGTGAGACCGTGCCAGCCAGGAAGCGTCTGCGGCTGACCATGCGGTCGCGTGCGTAGTCGGCGGCCGGACCATTAGCTGTTGGTTTTTCGTTCCTAGGCATCACAAACCTCCTTCCTCCTCCGTACCTCGCTCGATAGCGTTGAACCCTCTACCCGAAACGGATCACGAACTTGTTCATGCCGCCCCCTTCATCCATTGCTAAGCATGTGCATCCTCCTTGTCTGACAAGTTGAATTGCCACCAGCCCTTCGCTAGTTTTGGTTCATACCCATCCCCTACTTCTTGGCACAACGAGCGTCTGCCGTCTGAAGCTCGCTGATCTTCTGATCATCGAATGGGATAGGCGCACAGCCGTGCCCCTTTTCACACACGAAGTCAAACCTAGCCGCAGGCTGATGACAGCTTAGACACGGCGCCCCTAGCGAGAGATTGACGACGTTGTCTCCCCGATCTCTGATCTTGGTGCCAGCCTCGGAGACCTCCAAAGCGAAAAACTCCCAACCATTCGATTTGGGAAACTTCTCACGCGGATGCTTCACCATGGCTTCAAACGGAACAAGCTGAAGGATGGTGCCAACAGGATATTCCTTGTCCGGCACACTGTTCTTAAAAATACGCACCGCCTCCTTTAGCTTCTCGGGGTTCGCGTTCCTGATGTACGTATTTCTGATTTTGTGCCCGTCACGAATACAGGTGAAAGAGTTTTCAGAAACCGTGACATCCTGCGCGTACACACTGCACACCATCGAGAGGAACAAGGTTAACGCCGTTCCAGTCAAGAGAGTCGTTATCGTCTTCATTGCAACTCCTTTCAATGGAGCACCCTGGCGTTATGAAAAAGCAGCCCGTCCCTATTTTTCTCCCAAAACGAATTGATCTTCCTTGCGGTTACCAACGACCGGCGTGCGCACCACCATCCACGTGGAGCACCTCTCCGGTCACTTGACCTGCTTTTGCCAAGTAGAGAACAGCGTCGACAACGTCTTTTATGGAGGCGATTTTCCCCATTGGCTGCAAGGTCTCAAGAAAGTCCTTGGGATCATCCTTGTGCAGAGGTGTGTCCACGACGCCGGGGGCGACCGCGTTGAAGCGGATACCTTCTTTTGCGTACTCGATTGCGAGACTTCGGGTCACCGTATTCAGGCCGCCCTTCGTAATCATCGAAACCGAGGCATTGACGCCGGCGATGGGATTATCGGCAAGCGATCCGGAGATCGTCACGACGTTCCCGGACTTCTGTTTGAGCATCTGTTTCACGGTGAGCTGAGTAATATAGAGGAATCCCAGCAGGTTGGTCGAGGCCAAGGCGTTGAAGTCGTCGGTAGTAAAGTCCGTGAAAGGCTTGGTGTAGAAAATTCCGGCGTTATTCACCAGAACATCGATCGTTCCGAAGTGCTTGATCGCTGCTTCGACAGTTTTGACAGCGGTCTCCTGCTTACCAATATCGCCATCGACCAGGACCAGGTTGGGTGAGGCGGTCAACGATTGAGTGGCATGAAGAGAGGTTCCGACGACGTTATAACCCGCGTTCAGGAAGCCCTCGACCAAACCCGCACCGATGCCCTGCTGTGCTCCCGTGATGATTGCTGTTTTCTTGGCTGACATACTTGCTCCTTCGTTTACCCCACCACTTCGAAAATGATTTCAAGAGCGACCGGGACGCCGAGCGGAAGGCTTGCGACGCCATACACTAAGCGGCTGGGGTTCTTGCCTTTTCCGAAGACGTCTTGCAGCAACTCCGACGCACCGTCAGCAACTTTCGGTTGATCGCGAACATCTCCCGAAGTGGCTACCGACACGCCTAGCCGGACGATCCGCGTCACTTTGTCGAGCGATCCCAAGTGCTCCCGCGCGACTGCAAGGCCATTGAGAGCAGCGAGATAAGCCGCTTTCCGCCCGGCTTCCACATCAAGCTCCGCGCCAACGCGCCCAATGAACTTCGCCGCGCGGCCTTCGGTGGGAAGCATCCCGGTGAGAAAAAGCAGATTGCCTGTCTGCACAGCTTCCACATAGATGCCAAATGGCTCAGGCGGCGCCGGGAGCTTGATGCCGAGCTTGGCGAGACGGTCCTCGGCGGTTGGTGAGTTTGTGGTCATGACGAAAGCTCCATTTAAATACCAGCGGCCGAAATGAGAGCCGCCATAGCCGTCCGGCGGATCGGTTGCCTACGGCTTCTCCCCGATGATCGCCTTTGCGGCCAAGGCGGTGATGATCCCGAACGGCAGATTCACCAGCAGCAGGTAAATCGTGAACATCGGCCCGCCCTGCCGCAGCCCGAAATATCCCGCCCCGCTCATCGGCAGAAAAATCAGGAACAGCGCCAGCACCGGCGCGAGGAAGTAGAGAAAGCCGAAAAGGTACAGGTGCGTCCAGGCAGCATCTAACAAGAGCCCGAACGGGATCCCCCACAGCCCGCCCCAGAAGAGCGGCCGGTATATATCCGGCGATTTGAATGAGATCGGCGCCTTTACTCCGAGTTTCTCGCTAAGCCCCAACGCGAACAGGACGTAGCTGAAGAGGACCACGGCCAGTGCGCCTAGAACCCCCGCTCCGAAGCAGATTGCCACCCGCTGTATCACAGTCATGATGAAACCTCCTTTCAACTACCAGCATGCGAGAAAATGGGGACAGGCTACTTTTCCTATTCCCTGCCAGTTGCATGCAGCGTCCTCGCATCATGAAAAAGTAGCCTGTCCCCGTTTCTCCTGTTCCAGTTGAATTGTTCGGCTAAGCTGCACGTGTCACTCTCCCTTCCTTGAAGAAGGCGAGCAATTCCTCGTTGACCTGGTCCTTGTGGGTCGTGCACATGCCGTGCGGCGCGCCTTTGTAGACCTTGAGCGTCGCGTTCTTGACGGTCTTGGACGAGAGCATGGCCGAGGCGCCGATCGGCACGATCTGGTCGTCGTCACCATGAAGGATCAGGGTGGGCACGTCGATTTTCTTGAGATCCTCGGTCAGATCCGTCTCGGAAAACGCCTTGATGCAAAAGTACGCAGCTGGGAAGCCAGCCATCATCCCCTGGAGCCAGAATGACTCGCGCACACCTTCCGAGATTTTTGCGCCCGGTCGGTTGTAGCCGTAGAACGGCAGGCTGAGATCCTTCCAGAACTGCGAACGGTCGGCCACGACGGCGGCACGAAGCTGATCGAACGCCTCGATCGGCGTGCCGCCGGGATTGGCGGGCGTCTTCAGCATCAGCGGCGGGATCGCGCCGATCAGTACGGCCTTGGCCACGCGCTTCGAGCCGTGCCGGCCGATATAGCGGGCCACTTCACCGCCTCCGGTAGAGTGGCCGACATGGATTACGCTCTTCAGGCCGAGCTTATAGACCAGGGTCTCGAGGTCGTCGGCGTAGGTGTCTATGTCGTTGCCGTTCCAGGGCTGGCTCGAGCGGCCGTGGCCGCGGCGGTCATGGGCGATGCAGCGGTAGCCGCGGGAAGCCAGAAAGAACATCTGGTCCTCCCAGGCGTCCGCGCTCAGCGGCCAGCCATGACTGAAGACCACGGGCTGTCCACTGCCCCAGTCCTTGTAGTACAGCTCGATGGCTTTGGAATCTTCTTTACCGACAGTAATGTATGGCATATAGACCGTCCTTTTTGTGTATGCGTTAATCTTGATGTGGGCAGAAAATAACGCAGTGCAATAATCACACCGACTCCCAGATCAAAAATGATGAGAAAATCAGGCAGTTATCGCGTAAGGGCTAAGGCAGTCGAACAGACACTTTGGTCTAGATCCACCACAGCATGGTGCTTTTCATTGCATGCTTGTTCCGCTGGTCCACCCCCCGCCCAGGGCCTTGTAGAGCTGGACGATCGAAACCAGGTGGAGCCGGCGGGTGGCCGTGAGCGACAGTTCGGCGTCGAAGAGACTGCGCTTGGACGTGAGCACGTCCAGATAGTTGGAGATCCCGCCTTTGTAGCGCAGCTCGGCAAGGTGCAGGGCCGACCTTAGTGCCGTGACTTGTTCTTCTTGTGCTAGCGTTTGATCGCGTGTCTTGCGCACCGCCACGAGGGCATCCTCGACTTCCCTAAAGGCCACCAAGATGGTCTGCTCATACTGGGCCACAGCCTGCCTGGCCTGGGCTTCGGCCGCCTGCTGCTGGAAGCCCAGGATTTGGGCATTGAACAGCGGGCCGGTCAGCCCCAGGCCGGCGACTCCAAAGTCTCCGCTTCCAAGACTCGACAGTTGCGGACTCGCCACACCCAGGAGTCCCGTGAGCGTGATCTTGGGAAACCGCTCCGCCTTGGCAACGCCGATCCTGGCGGTGGCCGCAGCCAGTTGCTGCTCCACCTGTAAAATATCCGGGCGGCGCTGGAGCAACTCTGACGGCAGGCCGGCAGGTACTTCAGGCGGCATCACCTGCTCAGTGAGTAAGCGTCCTCTGGGGATCTGGACAGGATTCCTCCCGAGCAGCACGCTGAGCTCGTTCTCCTTCTGGACCATCTGCCGCTCCAGCTCCGCCGTGCGGGCCGCGGCGTTGGCCCGTTCCGCCTCGAATTGGTCGAGGTCCAGCTTGGGAATCAGCCCCTGGCGAAGCCTCGCCTGAGCGATCTTCACGGACTCTTCCCATGATTGAAGCGTGCGCCTGGCGATGTCCAATTGCATATCCAACTGACGGAGATCGAAATAGGCCTGGGCTACGCTGGACACGAGTTGCAAAACGACGGCACGTCGGTTTTCCTCCCGGGCGAAGAGGTCCGCGCGTGCCGCTTCATTCTCCCTGCGGACCCGCCCCCAGAAATCAAGCTCCCAGGACAGGTTCCCCTGTACGTAATAACTCGACGGTGTAGGAAAACCGGGGATGTTCACTATGGTTAACCGGCCGAAGGAGGGCGCATTGCCAGTTGCGCTGGCCTGGGGGGCGAAGTCCGTTCGCGCGATGAACAATCGGGCCTGAAATTCTTCGACGCTCGCGACCGCCTGTTTCAGATCCTTGTTCTCGTTCAGTGCGATGCGGACCAGCTTTTGGAGCTCCGCGTCACGGAGCAGCTTCCACCACGGCAGATTGGCGATGGACTCTCCCTCCTTCTCTGCCATGCGGAAGGACTCCGGAGTGGAGACACCTGGACGCGTATAGTCCGGCCCCATCGCGCAGGAGATCAGCACCAACGAGAGCACGGGCAGAGCCAGTCGGTGCATCAGTGCCCTCATTCCGCTGGAGACGCCACGGCCGGCACCGCACCGGGGTTTGTGGCCGTTTGACTGGGACGGCGTTGCGCGAGCTTCCGGACCAACACGAAAAACAGCGGCACGAAAAAGATGGCCAGAAAAGTGGCCGCGAGCATGCCGCCGAACACGCCGGTGCCGATGGACTGGCGGCCGGCGGCTCCTGCACCCGTGGCAAAGACCAGAGGCGTCACACCCAGGACGAAGGCCATGGAGGTCATGATGATCGGCCGGAAGCGAAGCTTGGCCGCCTCAGTGGCCGCCTCAGTGGCCGACATGCCAGAGTGGAACCGATGATTGGCAAAATCCACAAGGAGGATCGCATTCTTGGCTGAGAGTCCGATCAGGGTGACCAGCCCGATCTGGAAGAAGATGTCATTGGTCATCCCCCGGACCCATACGGCGGACAAGGCCCCGAAGAGGCCGAAGGGGACGGCCAGGATCACGGCAAAGGGCACCGTCCAGCTCTCGTACTGGGCGGCCAGCACTAGGAAGACCATGAGCAGACCGAAGCCGAACGCCGCAACCGACTTTCCTCCCACGTTCCGTTCCTGGTAGGAAATACCGCTCCAGTCGATCCCGTAGCCCTTGGGGATCAGCACGTCCTTCGCCGCTCGATCCAGCGCCTCGAGCGCCTGACCCGAGCTCGCGCCAGGAGCCGCCGCCCCGAGCACCAAAGCCGTGTTGTAACCAAGGAAGTGCGTCACCGGATCCGGCCCGCTGGTGAATTCCGTCGTGACCACGGTGTTGAGCGGGACCATGTACGTGCCCTGCCCGTTCTGGGCACGCACGTAAATCTTGGCGATATCCTGAGGGCTCAACCGGTACTGCGCCTCCGCCTCGGTCTGGACTCGATAGACCCGGCCGAATTTGAGGAAGTCGTTGATGTAGAAGTTGCCGAAATAGGCCTGCAGGGTGTCGAAGACGTCGGAGATGGGAATTCCCAGCGTCTTGGCTCGCTCCCGGTTGACGTGCGCGTAGAGCCGCGGCGCGCTGACGCGAAAGTTGGTGCCGATCGCCCCGATGGCCGGGTTCTGCCTGGCCTTCGCGAGGAACTCCTCGACGACGGCCGAGAACTTCTTGAAGTCGCCTCCGCTGGGATCTTGAATCTGCACCGAGAAGCCGCCGGTGGCGCCCAGGCCCCGGATCGAAGGCGCGTTGAAGGCGAGGATAAACGCCTCAGGGATCTTGGCGAATTCCCGGAACGCCGCCCCGATCAGCGCCTTCACATGCTGGTCGGGACGCGTGCGTTCGTCCCAGAGGTGCAAGGGAAGGAACATGGTCGCGGAATTGGGGCCGCGCGTGTTGAACACAAAGTTCTGACCGACCAGCGCATCCGTGCTGTGGATCACCGGGTTGGACAGGAAGTACTTCTCAAGCTTGCTCATCACCTCGGTGGTCCGTTGCAGGGAAGCGCCGTCGGGAAGCTGGACGATGGTAATAAAGTAGCCCTGGTCCTCCTCCGGCAGGAAGCTGGACGGTAGTACTCTGAGCAGTCCGAAGGCGAGAGCGATCACGACGCCGAAGACCGCCAGTGCCAGCGCCGCCCGCTTGATGACCTGTGCGGCGACCGCGGTATAGCGGTCCCTCGTCCAATCGAAAAGCGTGTTGAAGAGCGGGAAAAAGCCTTTGCGGTGACCCTCCTCGCCTCCCGGCTTCAGCACCAGGGCACAGAGGGCCGGGCTGAGCGTGAGGGCGACAAACCCGGAAATCGTCACGGAGATCGCGATCGTGATCGCAAACTGCTTGTAGAGCTGGCCCGTGATCCCGCCCAGGAATCCCACCGGCACGAACACGGCGCACAGCACGAGCACGATCGCGATAATAGGCGCAGTGACTTCCTCCATGGCCCTCTTGGCGGCTTCCTTGGACGAGCAACATTCTTCCTTCATGTGGCGCTCGACGTTCTCGACCACCACGATGGCATCGTCCACCACGATGCCGATGGCCAGCACCATGCCGAACAGCGTCAGGGTGTTAATGGAGAACCCGAGGGCCTGCATGCCCGCCAAAGCGCCGATGAGGGAGACCGGCACGGCCACCGCGGGAATCAGCGTCGTCCGCCAGCTCTGCAGGAACAGGTACACGACGAGCACGACCAGCACCATCGCGATTCCCAACGTCAGAGCGACCTCATGGATGGAGACCTCGATAAAGCGTGTCGTGTCATAGGGGATGTTGTACTTCACGCCGGGGGGAAAGCTCTTGGCGAGCTCATCCATCTCCCGTTGAATGCGCTTGGCAGTGTCGAGCGCGTTGGCGCCCGGCGAAAGGAACGTGATGAGAAACGTGTTGGGCTTGCCGTTCCACCGTCCTTCCAGGTTGTAGGATTGGGCGCCCAGCTCGACCTTGGCCACGTCCTTCAGGCGGACCATGTCCCCGTTCGGGAGGGCCCTGACGATCATCTCCTCGAAGTCTTTCACCTCCGTCAGGCGGCCCTGCGTGATCACCGGGATGGTAAGCTGCGTACCCTTGGGGGCGGGCTCCCGCCCCACCAGGCCGGCCGGGAAATCCCGGTTCTGCTCGCGGACCACGTTCGTAATGTCGCTCGGCGCGAGGTTGAGCTGCGCCATCCGGACCGGGTTCAGGATCAGCCGCATGCTGTAGTTCTGGCCCCCGAAGACCAGGGCATCGCCCACGCCGCGGAGCCGCTTGATGTTGTCGAGCACGTTGATGATCGCGTAGTTGGAAAGATAGAGCATGTCGAATCGAGGATCGCTGGAACTCAGGGCCACGACCGTCAGTAAGTCAGGGGAGGTTTTTTTCACCGAGATACCCTGGCGAATGACCTCGTTCGGGATCTGCGGTTCCGCCAGCTTTTCGCGGTTCTGCGTCTGGACCTGCGCGATATCCACGTCGGTCCCGATCTCGAAGGTGAGCCGGATGGTCATGTGCCCATCGTTGGTGCTGGTGGAATCGTAATAGAGGAGATTGTCGATGCCCGGGAGCTGCACTTCGATGGGGCGGGCCACCGAATCCGCCACCACCTCGGCGTTCGCGCCCGGATAGTCGGCCTCGATCTGCACCACCGGAGGCGTAATTTCGGGAAACTGCGAGATGGGCAAAGTCTGCATCGCCGCGAGACCCACCACCACGATGACGATGGAAAGGACCGACGCGAAGATCGGACGGTCGATGAAAAAGTGGGAGATCACAGGCCTCCCTTCACCTTGGTGTCGATCGGCTGGCCCCCGGAAGCAGCCCCGTCATCCGCAGCGGGAACCGGTTTCACTGGAGCGCCCGGCCCAATTCTTTGGAGGCCGTCCACCACCACCCGCTCTCCTGCACGGAGTCCTTCCTCGATGAGCCACTGGCTGCCCTGCCAACTGGTGGCTTGGACATTACGGATCTCCACCTTGTCACCCGCGCCCACGACATAGACGATGGAACCCGTGGGCCCCTGCTGCACAGCCCGTTGCGGCACCAGGATGGCACCGGTTCTCGTATATCCCTTGATGCGAATCTTGACGAACTGTCCGGGAAGCAGGACCCGTTCCTGATTGGGAAAGACGAACCGCCCCTGCCTGGAGCCCGTCTCCGTGCTCAGCCCCACGGAGGCGAAATCCAACTGCCCCTCATACGGATAGATGCTGCCGTCCATGAAGGTGAGGATCCCCCGGAGTTGATAGAGGTCCGGCCGCTCGACCTTCTTTGCTGCCAGTTGCTGGCGCCGCTGCAGGAGGTAGCTCTCCGGAGCGCTCCCCACGACATACATCGGATCCACCTGGTGGATGACGGTGAGCAGGTCGGTCTGGGCGGAGATGAGGCGACCTTCGTAGAACTTGGTCCGCTCGATCAGCCCGGATATGGGCGCGACGATGAGCGTGTTGTCCAGGTCGAACTGGGCCTTCACCAACTGTCCTTTCGCCGATTCAAGGGCCGCCTTCGCCGCCAGGTCTTCCGCGACGGCATCATCCACGTCCTTCTGGCTCACGGCCTGTTCCGCCAGCAGCGGCTTGACGCGATCGAGATTCTGCTTCGCCTGCACCAGCCGCGCCTCAGCCTGGGCCACATTCGCTTTGGCGCTCACCACGGCAGCCTGGAACGGCACGGGATCGATTAGATACAGACGGTCGCCTTGTTTGACATCACGGCCCTCGCGAAAGAAGAAGTTCTTGATGATGCCCGTCACCTGTGATCGGATCTCGACGATGCGGGAGGCTTCCGCCTGGCCGATGAATTCCGGATCGTCGGGTATGGTATGAGCAGCTACCGTCATCACTCCCACTTCAGGGAGAGGGCGGACGGGAGTGGAGCCGGCATCTTGCTTGCACCCCAGCAAACCGGCCACTCCCAGGCACGCGAGGCCCACGGTAATAAGCCACCATTTTGTTCGCTTGGGTGTCATGATGAGTTCCTCCGCCTGGACGCCGGGACGACGCCGTGGAAGAAGAACGAGGCGAGCGACTCGCTCTTCGCAGCCAGAGACGTCGTCGGCTTGGCGTTGAGGATCCACAGGTAGATCGTTGAGTTCAGCATCCCATGCAGCGCGTACGCCGCCTCGGTCGGCTCCATCGTGCGGAACTCGCCGGCCTTCATGCCGGCCCGGATGAGGTCCGAGGCGAGATCGAGCTGCTCCTGGTAGCGTTTCCAGCACCGCTCACCAAAGGCGCTCTTCACGGTCCACTCGAAGCCGGCCCACTCCGACACGTAGATCCTGAAAAAATCACGGTTGCGCTCGAAGTACTCCAGCTTGGTCCGAATGACAGCCTCGATTTTCGCCGTGGCGGTGCGCGCCGAGGAGACGCGGGCCTCAACGAGCTTGGCGTACTCCTCCATCTTCGCTTCGATCAGCGAGATGTAGATATCCTCTTTGCTCTTGAAGAATTGGTAGACGGTCCCGATGGCGAACTCGGCCGCCTCGGCGATGTCCGTCATGCTGGTCTTGAAGTACCCGTGCTTGGAGAACAGGCGTTCCGCCGACGCCAAGATGTCGCCCCGCCGCCCTTCCAGCTCTCGCGTCTTCCTTACCGTCCGTGGATTCATCGCTTCCCCCCGCTTGTGAACGATGATTCTAATTCATGATATGATCGTTCTACAAGCAGAAATCCAACTCTATTTTCGTCCCAAGCACGTTCTAAACATTGGCAATTTGCATTCCAAGCCGGTCCCAGCAGTTCAAAAGTCCGCTAAGTTGCTGAATCTATAAGAGACCT
>Ga0209055_1001104_pt1 | contig 18037 bp, 18 predicted proteins | sample GraSoiAngelo_110_FD_185875 | JGI IMG/M metagenome (GOLD analysis project Ga0209055, IMG submission 185875) | Grasslands soil microbial communities from the Angelo Coastal Reserve, California, USA - 14_0903_12_30cm (SPAdes) (version 2) | ecosystem: Environmental > Terrestrial > Soil > Grasslands ... | reverse complement strand
TGAGGTCCTGGACCCGTCGGCTCGGTCCCATGAGCCATCGAAGCGAACCGTCCTTACCGAGCTGATTACCGGGCGCTTCGATGTCCGCCGCTCGCGCGCGCTGATTTCGTGGAGTGCGGCTCCTCACACCGCAACTCCCGTGCTCTCGAGGCGCTCGGCATCACGCGTCGAGCTTCCGGGTCACCGGCCGCGAGCCTAGCTCGCCGCCCATCCAGCCCGGCACGACGGCCGAGAAGCGCCCGGCCGTGCCGCCGGCGACGACGATCAGGATCTCCTCCGGGGATGGGAACTTCGGGATCAGCTCGTCGGGCGCGCGATCGGCCACCAGGTCCTTGAGGCGACCGGTCTCGGCGCCGTCAGGCCCCGGCGCGAGATCGCGGACGGGCCGGCGGATCGTCTCGTGCAAGTACTGCCGCACGTCGTGCTTCGACCACCGCTCTTCGCTGAGCGTCTTCGCGTGCTCGGGGCCGATGACGAACAGCGTGTGGCCGTAGAGCGGATAGCTCTTGTGATTCCACGCCCCGGCCGCTGACCAGCCCAGCGAGGCGACGAGCTGCGACGCCGCGCGGCTCAGATGATCGTTGACCATGAACGGGCTCTCGCCCGAGAAGAGCGTCACGGTGCTGTCTCCCGGCGCGAACCCGCGCTCGACGTGGAGCGGCTCCCACGGCGACACCTCCTCGTACTCGCCGATGCAGTACGTGTAGCGGCCGGGATGACCCATGGTCGACATCGAGATCTGACCGGCGCGCGTGCCGCCCAGGTTGATCATGATCAGGCGCAGCGCGCGGCCGATCGTCGCGTTGGCGCGATAGCCAGGGCCAAACACGCCGGCCGCGCAGTTCACGCCGAGCCGGTGGCGGACGGGGCCGTTGACGACGATCAGCGGGGAGGCCGCGTTGGTCGTTCCCGACTGGCCGTGGAGGTTGAAGACGGGATCGCACGCGGCCTCGACGACGGCGAGCACCACGGGAAAGTAGTCGGGCCGGCAGCCTGCCATGACCGCGTTGACCGCGATCTTCTCGATGGTGGCCCGGCCCATGTTCGGCGGCACCTCGGCGACGACCTGCTGGCGGTCGCGCCGTGTCGTCGCCAGCATCGCGTCCACGCGGGTCCGCGTGGGCGGCACCACGGGCAGGCCATCGGTAACGCCGCGCTCGAAGAAGCCCTCGATCTCGTCGGCCACGCGCCCATGGTAGCAGCGCGTCGGCGAGACCGCGGCGCCGTCAGGACGCGGGCGTCTGCGTGAAGTCGAAGGCGGCTGTCAGGTCGTTCGCCGCGGCGTCGCGCGGGCCGAGCGGCGCCAGCTTCCAGCGCGTCTCGATGAATTTCAAGATCGACGTCGTGTCGTAGTACGTGTGGTCCACGAAGCGGCGCCGGGCGAACGGCGAGATGACGACGGCCGGCACCCGCGAGCCGGGTCCCCAGCGATCGACGACGGGTGGCGCCACGTGGTCCCAGCGCCCGCCGAACTCGTCGTAGCTGACGATGATGGCGGTGCGGCGCCACGCCGGGCTCGCGATGATCGCGCGGATCATCCGGTCGGCGTGCTGCTGGCCGCTCCAGAGATCGGTGTAGCCCGGATGCTCGTTGAGAGGCCCGTTGGGCTTCACGAAGGAAACGGCCGCCAGCGTCCCCGCCGCCACGTCGCGCCAGAAGTCGTCCTCGTCTCGCAGGTGCTCGGCCTTGGCCGCGGTGCCGTCGCCGTAGTTGGCGAAATACGCGAACGGCTGATGGTGGAACTGGAAGATCCGGTGCGCTCGACCACCCAGCGCGTCGTTCCACCCGCCCGAGTACCAGCGCCACGACACACCGCGTTCGCTCAACCGGTCGCCGATCGTCGGCAGCGAGAAGCTGGGCGCGAGCCGTCCACGATCCGTGATGGTCGGCGGATGTGGGGCGTTGATCGTGTACGCGGTGTTGATGATGTAGCCGTCGGGCGTGACGTCGCCGTCCCTCAGCAGGCGCTCGCCCTCGAGCTGAGCGCGCAACACGGCCGGCGCCTCGGGCCACCGCGGCGTGGCCGCAGCGATGAGCCAGACGTGGTTGAGGAACGAACCGCCGAACGCCGCCTGGAAGAAGTTGTCGCAGAGGACGTAGTCCCGGGCGAACCGGCCGAGCGGCAGCGTGGTGCCGTCGTAGTAGCTCATCACGAGGCCGCCGGTGTTGCCGAAGGCGATGAACTTGTCCATCTTCCCGCCGTCGATCTGGAAGATGTGCTGGTAGTAGCGATGCACCGGGTTGCCGGTGAGCTGATCCGGCGCGATGTAGCGCCCGAGGTCGAACGGCGCCACCGGGAGGTTGGCCGGAATCCGGGGATCAGGCGCCCCGGGAGGCTTGCTGTTGTCGATGGCCGCGGGAAGCGCGGCGTAGAGCTGGCCGTCCTTGTCGACCTGGCGGACGGTGTGGAGCGCGTTGGCGAGACCGTTGGCTCCGGGGAACGTGCCGAAGAGACTGTCGAACGCCCAGTTCTCCTGGTAGATGACGATGAGGTGGTCGACCATCTCGATGGGACGCTCGGCCCGGGCGTCGCCCGCCCATCGCGCACATCCGATGAACGGCCCGCCGAGGCTGGTGGCGGCGGCCGCACCGATCCGAAGAAAACTGCGCCGTGTGACGTAGCGCACGAGGCTGGATTATAGCGTCGCCGGGCGACGGCGAATACAATGGCCCGGCCTGCGACAGGAGGTTGCCATGGCGCTACCGCCCGCCGAATTTGCCGCCGCCTTGCTCCGTGAGGCGAAGGAGACCCATCCCTGGCTGCACCACCGGCTGTTCCGGATGCTCTGGGACGGCCGGCTCACGCCAGCTCAGCTGCGCGACGTGATCCGTCAGCAGGGCTGCTTCTTCCTCGACACGCTCCGACACGCCGCCTGGAAGATCATCTCGGTCGGCGGGTATTCGCCGACCTTCGACGATCTCGAGCGCCAGCGAGCCCTCATCCCGCTCGTCGTCGAAGAGGGCGGCGAGGACATGGTGGGCGGCAAGACGACGGCGCACGCGTATCTCTTCATCCGCCTGGCCGAGGGCCTCGGCATCTCGCGCGACACGCTCTTCGCCACGGACTATCTGCCCACGACGATCATCGAGAAGAACGAGCTCTTCCTGCTGCAGCGATCCTCAACCGTGGAGGCGCTGTGCGGGGGCAACCTCGCGACCGAGTCGATCAATCCCATCCACATGGGGCGAACGGCCGAGGCACTCGAAAAGCATTATGGTGTCCCGCGCGCGGCGCTCGAGTTCTATCACGTGCACATGGAGGTCGAGGACGAGCACGCCGCCCGCGCCGTCACGATCCTCGAGAAGATCGCGGTGACCGACGAAGAACAGTCGCGCGGACGTCTGGCGCTGCGGCGCGCGCTCACCGCTCGCCGCCTGTGCGCCGACGGGATGCTGCAGGCCTTCGTGGGAGACCACGATGCGAATCCGTGACCTGCAAGCTCGCGCCGTCGTCGCACCGCTCGAGCCGCCGGTCCGGACCGCATCGGGGCACGTGACCCAGGCGCCGCTGCTGCTCATCGACCTGACCACCGACGAGGGCATCGTCGGACGCTCGTACCTCTTCGGGTACCACGCCTTCACGCTTGCACCGCTGCGTGAGCTGGTGGTGGCGCTCGGCGAGATCGTCAAGGGCAACGTCCTGGCACCGGTCGAGCTCGACAAGACCATGCGCTCGCGCATGACGCTGTTCGGCACGCGGGGCCTCCAGGGCGTCGCGGTGGCTGGCGTCGACATGGCGGCGTGGGATGCGCTCGCCGTGCGCGCCGGTGTTCCGCTCGCCGAGATGCTGGGCAGCCGGCCGCGCCCGATCCCCGCCTACAACAGCCTCGGCATGATCCCGCCCGGCGAGGCGGCCGACGCCGCGGCCAAGACCGTCGCGTCCGGCTTCAAGGCGCTGAAGGTGAAGGTCGGCTGGCCGACGCTGGCCGAAGATCTCGCCGTGGTGCGGGCCGCCCGCAAGCACCTGGGCGACGACGCCGCACTGATGGTCGATTACAACCAGTCGCTCGCGACGCCGGAGGCGATCCGCCGCGGGCGCGTGCTCGACGGCGAGGGCGTGAGCTGGATCGAGGAACCGGTGCGGGCGGACGACTACCGTGGAGCCGCCGAGATCGCGACGCAGGTCACCACGCCGATCCAGATCGGTGAGAACTTCAACGGCGTGTACGAGATGGAGCTGGCGCTGTCGCTCGGAGCCTCGGACCTCGTGATGCCGGACCCGCAGCAGATCGGCGGCGTGACCGGCTGGTTGCGCGCGGCGGCGCTGGCGCAGGCGGCCGGGACGCCATGCTCGAGCCACCTCTTCATCGAGGTCAGCGCCCACCTGCTGGCCATGACGCCGACCTGCCACTACATCGAATACCTCGACGTCGCCGCGCCAATCCTCGCCGAGCCGCTGCGGCCGGTGGACGGAATGATCCAGGCTCCGGCGCGCCCCGGCATCGGTATCGAGTGGGACGAGAACGCGATCACGCGCTATCGCGTCGCCTGATGGCACCTCCCTTGCCTGAAGGTTCCTGACCGCTCAGGAACCAGCAGAGGAGAGATGCAACGGCTCAACAGCGCCTCGTACGCGCGCTCGGCGCCGTTCTTGCCGGCCTCGCCGCGGCGGGCGTCATCGCGCTACCTGGGATCGGGCTGCTGGCGATGGGCACCATCGCGGCAGCGCTGGCCGGCGGCGCGGCAGGCGCGGTGGGCGGCGGTATCATCGGCGCGCTGATCGGCGCCGGGATTCCCGAAGAGCGAGCGCGCCGCTACGACCGCGGGATTCGCGAGGGCAAGATCGTTCTTGGCGTGACGCCACGGTCCGAGGAGGACGCCGAGTACTTCGAGCGCGAATGGCAGAGCTGTCGGGGCGAGGACATCTATCGGCTCTCGTGGCGGGAGGCGGCGTAGCGAAGAACGAGATCGGCCGTCACACGAGAGATGACTCTCGCGTGTGGCGGCCGAGACTCCCGTCAGCTACGGCAGCTGGATCCTTCCGCCTCGTGGCGGTCCGCCCGGGCCTCCCGGTCCGCCCAGCGCACCAGGCCCGCCGAGGAGCCCGCTCGCCGATTTCACGTCCGGAATCACGATCGACGAGGCGGCTTCGCGGCGGAGCTGCTGGATCTCCTGGATCGTCTCCTCGACCGCGCGCTTGACGCCGTCGGCGAACTTCTCGATCGCCTCGTTGAGCGAGGTCGCGTCGAGCTCGAACGCGATCGGAAGCATGCCGCCTGCCGTGAGCACCTGCGTCTCACCCACGTAGAGGACCTTGCGCTTGGGATCGGTCGCGCCGGACGTCGTGATCGGCGTCAGCAAGCGGATCGTGCCTACCCGCCGGTCGGTGATGATCTCCTCGCGGTAGAGGTTGGTCGGGTCCATCGTCGGCTCGGGGCCCTGCAGTTCGTTAGCCATGGTCGCTATCCTACCAGCGGCCGGGCGCCGAGTCTTCTCGGCGCCCGGCGTGGGCGATCAGCGCTGAAACGTCAGATCGACGCGGACGTTGTCGCCCTTGCGGACCTGCGCGGCGAGCTCCCGTGGCACTTTCACCTCGAAGCTGCCGTTGTCGCTCTTGATCCGGATCTCACGGCGATCCACGTCGGTCACGCGACCGTAGAGGGTTTGCTGAGTGCCGACCGACGCCGGCTGCTGGGTCACCACGACGGTGCTGCCGGGCTGCGCCGGCTGGACGGTGACTCCCGGTTGAGTGACTCCCGGCTGGGTCACGGGCGCCGACGTCGACGGCGTCATCGCGACGGCTTCGCCCGAACGAATGACCACCGACTGGCCGGGCTGCAGTGAGCCGATCGCGACGGGCTGGCCGTTGACGATCAGCATCGTGTTCGGCGTCACGCGGAACGCCTGATTGTTGTCGAGGACGATCACCTGCGTACCCGGGTCCACGCGCATCACTCGGCCGGTCACGTCGGCCGTCTGGGCCATCGCCGCCGTCGCAACCGCAAGCGTGAGCGCTATGACGAACATCGACATTGGCTTGTGCATATGGCGTTGCCTCCTTCAGAGTTCGAACAGCACAAGAGGAAGCAAGGACGCTGCCATCGACCGTCGTTCACGACGGGCCGCTGGTGCGCTGCGCCGTGATCAGATAGCCCGTGATCGAGAGAAGGCACAGTCCGAGACCCACCAGCGCATATGCGACGCGCGAGACCCAGCCGGCGAAGTCACCGTCATGGAGACGCGCGATCCAGTCGCACACGCCGAGTCGCGTCTCCGACGACGGTGCGCGGGCCACGTGGCCTGTCTCGCGGTCGACGATGACGGCGCCGGCCGTCGTCTCGACGCGAACGGCATCGCTATCGCGGGCGATGAGCGCGGTGATCTTCGCCCCGGGCAGTGAGGCCGCGGCGCGCGCGGCGATCACGTCGAGACGGCTCAACCCACTGACAGTGCGCGCAGGCGACGGGCTGGCGCCCGCCGGTGCAAGGACGCTGCCGAGCGCGAGCACGACGCCGGTCAGGGTAATGACGACTCCGAGCGCCAGCGACGCGCCGCCCACGAGCCGATGCAGGCCCCGACTCCCCACGCGCTCGATCGGCGCGCCGCCGGCCACGCGAGGCCGGCGGCGCACGGATGGCCAGCAGAGCCAGAGTCCCGTCAGGCTCTCGACCACCAGCCACAGTCCCAGGAGCCCGACGACGACTGCGCCGAGCCGGCCAGCGTGGAGGCCGGCGTGCAGCGAGCGCACGGCGACCATCACAGAGCGCTCGGCCGCGCGTCCGCCGACGATCTGCAGCGTCGATGGATCCACGGCGATCTCGAGGTGCTGTCGACCGGCGCGCAGCTCGACGCGATACGGCCGGCCCGGCGCGCTCGGGATCCGTAGTGCGTACGGCTCGGCAGTCGGATGACGCGTGCGCGCGATGCCGACGATCGCATCGAGCGACGGGGCCCCTGGCCCAGAGCTTGCGACGGCTGGCGTGGCCGACTCGAGGCTCTCGATCTCGGTGCGGAACACCAGCGCCGCGCCACTCAGGCCGAGCACGAGAAGGAAGGGCCCGGTGAGCAGCCCACCCCAGAGGTGCAGCCGAATCGCGAGCCGCCTCCAGTTGACACCTCCGGAGGCGCCACGTACCTTCGCCGGCATCCCGTGACCTAAATTGCGTGCCCTAATGGAGGATCCATGAGACGAAGCGCACTGTTACTCCTCGCGTCATTGATCGCGGTGTCAGTCGCGACCGCCTCGCCCCGCAGTGACGGCCTCGTGAGCAAAGCCGTCCAGGCCCTGGGCGGCGAGAGCGCCCTCGCCGGCGTCAAGACCGTCGCGGTCAAGGGCACCATCCGCCAGTGGGAGCCCGAGCAGTCCGTGATGCCCGGCGGAGACATGCGGCTGACCAACGACTCGACCTTCGAGACCGTCGTCGACTACGGCGCCCGCGGCTCGCGGACGGACTGGGTGCGCAACTACGTGTACCCGGCGCCCCGCACGTACACGTTCAGCGAGATCGTCACGCCGGACGCCGGCTACGTGATCGGCATCGACACCACGGCCCGCACCAAGCAGAGCATGGAATCGAATCCGCCGGCTCACGCGATGTCCGGCCTCCGCCTGGCCACCGTGCAGCGCGAGATGCGCCGCGCGTCCCCCATGATGTTCCTCGACATGCTGCGTAACCCCGACCGCGTCTCGGACGCGGGCGACATCACCAGCGGCGGCACGACGTATCCCGCCGTCAACTACACGGTGAGCGGCCAGACGTTCACGATCGCCTTCGACCCCCAGACGAATTTGCCCGCGCGCATCCGCACGATGGACTACGACAACATCTGGGGCGACGTGAACTTCGACCTCGTGCTCTCCGACTGGCGCCCGATGGGCGGGCGGCAGGTCGCGACGACCCAGCAGTATCAGCTCAACGGCCGCACGGTCGCCGAGCGAACGATCACCGACGTGCAGACCAACGTGCCGATGGCGGCCGACCGCCTGATGATCCCGGATGCCGTGAAGGCCTCCGCCGCGAAGCCGGCGACCGGTAACCTGCACTATCAGTGGGTCATCCGGCGCCAGTTCATCGGCACCTACCTGGACTCCGACAATCCGAGCTTCGACACGCGTGTGACGTCGAGCCTGCGGCTGGTCGAGCTCGGCCCCGGCATCCAGCACGCCGTGGGCGGCTCCCACAACAGCCTCATCGTCGAGATGAAAGATTACCTGATCGTGTTCGACGCACCGGTCACGGACGCCCAGTCGAAATGGACGCTCGACGCGGCCCGCCAGAAGTTCGGCGCCAAGCCGGTGAAGTACCTCGTCCTCACGCATCACCACATGGACCACACGGGCGGCCTTCGCGCCTATATCGCGCAAGGGGCCACCCTGGTCGTCGGCAAGGGCGCCGCCGAGCACTTCCGCAGCGTCCTGGCCGCCCCGTTCCGGCGCAACCCTGATCTTCAAGCGCGTGATCTCAGTCGGGCGCCGATCACGGAGGTCGCCGACAAGCACGTCTTCAGCGACGGCCAGCGCGAGGTCGTGGCATACGTCATCGAGAATCCCCACGCTGCCGCCAGCCTGATCGGCTACGTGCCGGCCGAGCGGCTCGGCTTCGTGACCGATCTCTGGAGCCCGGGCCCGCCGCTCGGGGCCACGCTCAATCCGAATCAGGCCGCGGTCGTCGCCGCCGTGAAGAAGCTCGGTATCTCGCCGGTCAAGTTCGCGGGCGGCCACGGCTCGACGGCCGACTACTCGACCCTGGCCGCGCTCGAAGGAAAGTAGCTAGCCTCCCAGCTCCTTGCGGACGCTGCGCGCGCCGTTCACCAGCGCGCGCAGCTTCCACTGAGTCGCGGTGTCAGTTTCCAGTGATGTCGCCGGAGTTCCCGGTCACAGCGTTCACCCAGCTGCCGTTGTGGCCAGCGTGATAGACCCAACCCCACCAGGCGCCGATGTCGAAGCCCACCACGTTGTCGAAGAATAATGTGGGCCATGAGACGAAGTCTGGGCAATTACCAGTCGTATCGCAACGGTAATCGAAGGTGCCGACACTACCTCTAGTCCTGGCATCCGTCTTCAGCAGGCCCGTGAACAGCGTTGAGATGTAACCGCCCTCGAACGTACCTACGACTCCGTCGCCGATGGTCCCGCCGGTGTTGTAGCCCGCGCCCGGACTGTCCCCGGCGATGGAGGTGAAGCTGCCCTGATACTTCACGGTCGCACAGAATCCGGAGCCGGTGTCGACGACCTGGATCTGGCGAACGTAGTCATCGAACGCCCAGACGGCTCTTGTTGTTCCCGAGTCGACCGAGTTGACGACCTTCTGGACGGCGTTCACGATCACTCGTCCATTCGGACATGCCTGCGGGCCGCTGTGAAGCTGGGCGCCCCAGTCGAGACGTTCAGCGGCGAACGCCGTGAACAGAGGCAATGCTAGGAGCAGGGCAGTGATCGTTACCGCGGACCATCGACACGAGTTCATGAGAGCCCTCCTTATGGGAATTGCGCTTTCGAGCGCCGCGATGGTACACGATCCGACGATTCAGTCCCCCAGTTCCTTGCGGACGCTGCGCGCGCCGTCCACCAGCGCGCGCAGCTTCCGCTGACACACCCAGCGTGGGGTCTCCCAGAAGCCGCAATCGGGATTGAGCCACAGCCGGTCGGCGGGAACGTAGCGCAGGATGTTGCGGATGCGCTCGGCCACGTCGGCGCCCGTCTCCGAGCGGAACGCCTTCACGTCGATGACCCCGGCGCCCAGCTCCTTGTCGCGTGGCCACGCCTCGAGCTGGGCGAGGTCCTCCATCCCCCGGTTGGCGAACTCCAGCACGATCTGCGAGGCGTGGATGTCGTTGACCGTTTGGAAGACGTTGCGGTAATCACGCACGGCGCTGAACGGCCGGCCGTAGAGGTTGCCGAAGCACACGTGGACCGCGAGCTTGGCGGCCACGCCGTCCATCGCGCGATTGATGCCCCGGGCCACGTCCGGCATCGCGCCGGCGTACATACCGTGATGCGGCTCGTCGATCTGGATGAAGTCGGCGCCGACGGCGACCAGCGCCTTGCACTCGGCGTTCACGATGGCGACGAGATCGGCCAGCAGCGTGTCGCGATCGCGGTACCCGCCGCCGAGCTTGAGCGGCACCAGCAGCGTGTACGGCCCGGGCACGGTGGCCTTGATTGGCCGGTCGGTCAACGAGCGCGCGAGCTTGAACTCTTCGATGATGCCGAGGCCGTGCGGCGCCGCGATCTTGTCGGTGACCTCGAACGGCGTGTTGGTGTCCCAGAGCGGCTGACCGAGCTTGCGGGGCGCCGGCAAGGTCTTGATGCCCGTGATGTGGTCGTAGAAGCCGATGATGAAGCGCACGCGCATCATCTCACCGGTGCTCACGACGTCCACGCCCGCGCGCTCCTGATCGGCGAGCGCGACCAGCGTGGCGTCCTCCATCAGCTCGCGCAGGTCGGACTGGCCCAGCCGGTCCTGGTCCATCGCCTCGCGGGCCAGCCACACCCAGCCGGGCAGGCCGTGGCTGCCCACCACCGACGTCGGCAGCTTCGGTAACGCTGTCGTCATGGTTGCCTCCCCAGATACGCTTCGACCACTTGCGGCGCGCTCAGCGCCGCGGCGGGCGGCCCCTCGGCGATGACCTGACCGAAGTCCAGCACGGTGACGCGGTCAGCCAGATCCGCGACCATCTCGAGATCGTGCTCCACCCACAGCACGGTCGTCCCCAACTCGTGCTTGATGCGCAGGAGAAAGCGCGCGAAGTCCTCCTTCTCCTCGCGATTCATGCCACTGGACGGCTCGTCGAGCAAGAGCAGTCGCGGCTCCATCGCCAGCGCGCGCGCCACGCCGCAGAGCTTTTGCACCCCGAAGGGCAGGCTGTCCACGGGGTGGCGGCGGTAACGCTCGAGCTCGAGGAACTCGATGATGGCCTCGACGCGGGCGCGATGCACCGCCTGTTCGCGGCGCGAGCGGCCGAAGAAGACGGCACCGGCCAGCAGCCCCGCCCGCATGTGCAGGTGGCGGCCGAGCATCAGGTTGTCGAGCACGGTCATGTGACGGAACAGCTCGACGAACTGGAACGCGCGCCCCACGCCCCGGGCCGCGATCCGGTGCGCCGGCAGCCCGTGGATCGGCGTCCCGTCGAGGAGGATCGAGCCTGCGGTGATGGCGCAGAAGCCGCCGATCGCGTTCAACAGGGTCGTCTTGCCGGCGCCGTTCGGCCCCACCAGCGCGGTGATCTCGCCGGCGCCCGCGCTCACGCTCACGGCGTTCAGGGCCTGGAGACCGCGGAAGGCCACCGACACGCGCTCGACGGTGAGCTCAGCGCCCGCGCTCACGCGAACCACCGTCGGCGCCGCCGGTACTGCTTCACGTCGCGGTACGTCCGGCCGGTGCGGCTGCGGGCTCCGCCCAGGTAGAACTCGCGGACGTCGTCGTGAGCCAGGAGCGCGGCGGCAGAACCCTCGTGGACGATGCGACCGTTCTCGATCACGTAGCCATGGTCGGCGATCTCCAGCGCGGCGGCGGCGTTCTGCTCGACGAGCAGAATGGTCAGGCCCAGCTCGTCGCGCAGGCGACGCACTGCCTTCATCAGAGCGCGTACCACGATGGGCGCCAGCCCCAGCGACAGCTCGTCCACCAGCAGCAGGCGCGGCTGGCAGAGCAGCGCGCTGCCGAGCGCGAGCATCTGGCGCTCGCCGCCCGAGAGATAGCCGGCGAGCTGGCGCCGGCGACCGGCCAGCGCAGGAAAGTGGGTGAAGACGGCCTCGAGGTCGCCGCCACGCCGGCACGCCTCGAGGTTCTCCGTCACCGTCAAGGTCTCGAAGATCTTCTCGCGCTCGGGCACGAGCACGAGGCCCCGGCGAACGAGCCGGTGCGGCAGCCAGCCGGTGACCGTGACCTCGTCGAAGATCACGTCGCCGTCGGTGACGCGCGCGTCGTCGGCGTCGAGGAAGCCCGAGATGGCTCGCAGCGTCGTCGTCTTGCCGGCGCCGTTCGGGCCGAGGAGCGCCACGATTCGCCCCGCGGGAACGTCGAGCGTGATCCCCTGCACCGCGGTGGCGGCGCGGTGGTACACGACCTCGATGCCTCGCACGTCGAGCAAGCTCATCGCACGGTCCGCAGCGGCGCGTAACGAAGTGGCCACAGCACGACCCAGGTCCGCGCCCGCCGCCAGATGCCGACGAGGCCCAGCGGCTCGAAGACGAGGAAGAGCGCCATGAGCAGCCCGAACGCGCCGAACTTGAGCGGGAAGAGCCAGTAGGGTGCGGCGCCGCCGGGAGCCAGCGCACCGACGACGGCGTCGATGCCGTACGGCAGCAGCGTCACGAAACCGGCGCCGAGGAGCGCCCCCAGCGTCGAGCCCATGCCGCCGATCACGATCATCGCGATGAACTCGATCGTCACGACGAACGAGAACGCTTCGACCGACACGAACGAGCGATAGTAGGCCCAGAGCGCGCCGGCCAGCGCGGTCAGCACGGAGGACGCGACGAAGGCCAGGAGCTTGTAGCGGGCGACGGCGATGCCCAGGCTCGCAGCGGCGATCTCTCGATCGTGGATGGCCATCCAGGCCCGGCCGACCCGGGAGCGTCCGAGGTTCACGCTGAGGAACGTGGTCAGCATGGCGAAGGCCACGAGGACGTAGTACCACTGCACGCCGGTCCGGACGCGGATCCCCGCAATGACCGGCGCCGGCACGCTCACCCCCGTGTTGAAGCCCCAGCGCGCCTGGTACTCGCTGGCCACGTAGAGGACTACGAAGTGCATGGCCAGCGTCCCGAGCGCCAGATAGAGCCCTTTGAGCCGCAGCGAGGGGACACCAACGAGGATCCCAAGCAGCGCACCGACCATTGCGGCGGCCGGTAGAGCAACCAGCGGCGGTGCCTTCACGCTCTCGGTCAGGATGCCGACGGTGAACGCTCCCGCGCAGAGGAATCCGGCGTGGCCCAGCGAGATCTGGCCGGCCAGGCCGGTCAACATGTTCAAGGCGAGCGCACCGACGGCGGCCAGCGCGGTCTGCGTGACGAGCTCGAGGACGAAGGGCGACGCCAGACGTGGCAGGACGGCGAGCAGCGCGATGAGCGCGGCGAGGGCCAGGCGGCGCAGGCGCGTGTCGACGAGCGCCATGTCGGCCTCGTACGTCGTCTTGAAGTACCCGCTGCCGTACGCCACGGACGCTCTCTACACGCGCTCCAGCTCTTCGCGCGTGCCCCAGAGGCCCCAGGGGCGGACGAGGAGCATCAGGAGCAGGCAGAGAAACGGCGAGACGTCGGACAGCAGCGGGTTGACGTGGCGGATGGTCAGCACTTCGACGGTGGCCACGATGAGGGCTCCGGCCACGAGCCCGCCGAGGCTGTCCAGGCCGCCGACGAGCGCCACGGCGAACGCCTTGAGCCCGAGGATGCCCAGGGAGGGATCCAGCCGCACGTTGCTCGCGTAGAGAACGCCCGCCAGCGCGCCCGCGAACGAGGCCAGCGCCCACGAGAGCGCGAAGAGCGCGTGGAAGTCGATGCCGCGCTGGGCGGCCAGGAGTGGCCGCTCGGCGGCGGCGCGCATGCGGATGCCGAGCCGTGAGAGTCGCAGGAAGGCGAAGAGCCCGCCGAGCAGCGCCGCCGCCGAGGCCACCGTCACCACGTCGAGCGCCGACACGGCGGCGCCACCGGGCAGGCGCACGGGAGGATTCGAGAGATCCATGGCCGGCAGCGGATAGCGGGTCTGGTCGGTGTAGACGAGAACGACGGCGACGCGAAGCAGGATGCCGAGGCTCACGGTGACGAGGACGGCCGCGAATACCGGATGGCCGGCCATGGGCCTCATCAGCAGCGCGTACACGAGCACGCCGACGGCAGCGCCGACCGCGAGCGCCAGCGGCACGGCGATGAAGGGGCTCGCACTCACGGTCGTCACGGTGGCAAAGAGCGCGTAGCCGCCGACCATCATGAGATCGCCCTGGGCCAGGTTCAGCACGCGGCTGGCGCGGTAGACGAGAACGTAGCCGACGCCGAGCAGCACGTAGAGGCTGGCCAGAACGACGACGCCGGCCACGGCCTGCACGTTATTTCACGTCGAGCCTGGTCCAGCCTCCGACCGGCACGACGGCGCGACTGCCCGTGTCCCAGCGGTAGACCTTGTAGTACGCCCGCTGGCGATAGTGGTTGTCGGCGGTCCACTCGATCGCGCCGCCCCGCAAGCCCCTGGTGTCGACGCTGACGGTGGCAAGCGTCTGCGCGAGCTTGTCCTTCGAGCACGGCCAGCCGCACTTTCGCAACGCCTGCTCGAGGACCATCGCCGACACCCAGCCCTCGACGAGGTAATGCGGCGGATGGCTCGTCTGCCCCTTCACCGCGCTCTCGATCTCCTTGTGGATGGGCAGCGCCTCGGTGAACAACGCGTTGCCCCCGAACGCGAAGAGGTTCGGCGACTTCAGGCGCGCGAGATCGTCCTGGGCGGGCTGGTGCGCGTACGTCACGTAGCGGCCCGTCCAGCCGATGCGCGCGAGCGCTTCGAAGACGCCGATCTCGAGGGGCCACGGCGCCCAGGAAAGCACCCAGTCAGCGCCGCCGTCCTTGAGCTTCGCCGCGAACGGAGTGAAGTCGGCGCTGCCACCCGGCACGACGACGACCGGAAGCGTTTCGAGACCCTGCTCGCGCGCGAGCTTCTCGGCGAACTCCATCTCGGCCTGCGAGACGGGGATGTTCTGCGCCACGAAGCCGACCTTCCCCTTGCCCCCCGCCTGCGCCTTGATGAACGGGACGGCAAACCGACTGTCCCACTGAGCACCGAACGACGTCGAGCAGAAGATCAGCGGGTGCGCCGGCGGAAAGGCTTCCTTCGGGCAGACGCCGCCGCCGAACAGCAGCGGGATCTTCTCGGCTTCGGCCTCCGTCATCAGCGGCTTGTAGGTCGGCGAGATCGAGGCGTTGACGATGAGGATGACTCCCTCGGCGAACTTCTTGGCATTGGCGGCGGCACGCGAGGGCTCGCCCCGGTCGTCCTCGAACATGATCTCGACGGGATGGCCGTCGATGCCGCCGGCGTCGTTGATGCGCTTGAAGTACACCTTGTAGGCGTCGAAGGCCGGCGCATAGATGCCGGCGGCCGGGCCGGTGATCGCCACGCTCATTCCGATCCGGTAGGGATCAGCCGCGTTCGCCGGGACGACGACCGTCGCGACCAGGAGCAGCGTCAGGGCCAGGTGTCGAACCATACGACGACCTCCTATGCGCGGAGCGTGGTGTCCAGTGACGAGAGCTCGGCGGCGATTCGCCGCTCCTCGGCATCGCCGTACATGGCGTCGAGCAGCGCACCGTAGCGCTCGGCCAGCAGCCGGCGCTTCACCTTGCGCGTCGGCGTGACCGGCTCGCCCTCCTGCTCGGGATCGAGCTCGCGCGGCAGGACCCGAAACGCCTTCACCTGCTCGGCGCGAGCGAGCAGCTCATTGGCCTGCGCCACTTCGCGTTCGATCAGCGCGACGGTCTCGGCATGCGTGACGAGCGACGTGTAACCGGTGTAGGCGATGCCGTGCGCTCGCGCCCACTCTGCGACCGTCTCGTAGTCGAGCTCGAGCAGCGCGACCAGATACTTCCGGCCGTCGCCGAACACCGTCGCCTCCGCGACGTACGGGCTCGACCGGAGCGCGTTCTCGACCTGGGCCGGGCTCACGTTCTTGCCCCCGGCGGTGATCACGAAATCGCGCTTGCGATCGACGAGCGTGAGCGTGCCCGCCGCCGTCCACGCGCCGACGTCGCCCGTGCGAAGGCCGTCCGCCGTGAGCGTCGCCGTCGTGGCCGCATCGTCGCTCCAGTACCCTGCGAAGAAGTGGGGGCCGCTCACGACGATCTCACCGTCGTCGTCCAGCGCGATTCTCACGTTCGGCGCCGCCACGCCGACGTCGCCCGGCCGCGGGCGCTCGCCTTGCTGCCCGCTGATGATCGCGCCGCCCTCTTCGGTCTGGCCGTACACCTCCAGGACGTTGACGCCCCAGATCTGCCAGAGCGCGGCGACGGCCGGCGGCAGCGGCGCCCCACCCGAGAGCACGAGGCGAAGCTGGGCGAAGCCGACCTTGTCGAGCAGCCACTTCAAGACGAGGCCGCGCGCCAGGAGATAGCCGAGCGTGACCACCGCGCTCGGTCGCCGCTCCCAGTGGCGCGCGATCCACGCCCGGCCGACGCGCATGGCCGCGTGATACGCCGCGCGCTTGATGGTGGACGACGATTCCAGCCCGACCAGCACGTGCGAGGCGATCTTCTGGAGGTATCGGGGCACGGTGAAGAGGAACGTCGGTGCGACCTCGAACAGCGCCTCGGCCACGGTGTCGGGGTCCTCGGGATAGTGGGGCACGATGTCGGCCAGCAGCGGGAGCGTGATCGTCGCGTTGCGGCCCATCACGTGACTGAGCGGCAAGAACGCCACCGTGCGGTGCTCACCCTGGGCCAGCAGCGGATAGTGGCCGAGCATGTTGGCGGCGGCGGCGACGTGTCGGCCGTGGAGGAGGACGGCGCCCTTCGGGTCGGCCGTCGTGCCCGAGGTGTAGACGATCGTCGCGGGATCGTCGGGGCCGACGCAAGCGCTCAGCTCGGCGAGTGCCGTAGGCTCGGACGCCAGCCGCGCGCGGCCATCGGCCTCGAGCTCGGCGAACGTGGCGATGCGCTCGTCGCGATACGCGAACAGCGCGCGCGTGTCCACGACGAAGATCCTCTCGAGCCTCGGACAGTCGGCGCTCACGGCGAGCGCCTTGTCGAGCGGCTCCTGGTCCTCGGCGATCATGAAGCGCGCGCCGGCGTGGCGCAGCAGGTAGCGGAGCTCAGCCGGCGAGCTGGTCGGGTAGACGCCGACGGAAATACCGCCGGCGGCCTGGACGGCGAGATCGGCGATCGTCCACTCGGGGCGCGGGTGGCCCATGATGGCGATCGTGTCGCGCGGGCGCAGGCCACGCGCGCGCAGGGCGAGCGCCACCGCCGCCACGCGATCGGCCAGCTCGCGCCACGTCGTCTCGCGATACACGCCGAGCGTCTTCGCGCGATAAGCCACGCGGCCCGGCGTGCGACGGGCGCGGTCGAGCAGGAGCGCGGGGAGCGACTGACGGGCCAGCGCCGCGTCGTCGATCACGGCCCGCGGCGCTCGGCGCGCAGCAGTTCCATCGCCGCGCGGTACTCGTCGGAGGCCAGACAGGCCGCGAACTCCTTCTCCATGCGCCGCCGGAACTCGTCGAAGCCGGCGTCGAAGGCCTGACGGGTGAGGCGCTTGCTCGCCGCGACGGTCGTCGCGGGGAGCGCCAGAAAGCGCTCGATCGTTCGCGCCAGCTCGGCCTCGAACTCGTCCGGGGCCACGACGCGATTCACGAGCCCGATCCGCTCGGCCTGGCGTGCGTCGATCGGCTCGCCGAGCAGGATCAGCTCCTGGGCTCGGGCCAGGCCGATGAGGCGGGGCAGCCGATAGAGCGACATCGACGGGATCAGCCGCTCCTTCACCGCGGGCAGGCCGAGTCGTGCGTCAGCGTTGGCCAGTCGGTAGTCGCAGACGAGGGCGAGCTGGAGCCCGCCGCCCAGGCAGTGGCCGTTGATCGCAGCGATGAAGAGCGCGTCCATGCGCTCCATCGCCGTCATCGCGTCCTCCCAGGCGATGAAGTCCTCGAGGTGGAAGCGGTCGGCGGCGAGCGCCTTCAGATCGACGCCGCTACAGAAGGCGCGGCCGGCGCCGGTGATCACAACGAGGCGAGGACTGCGTTCGCCCAGCGCCTTGACCGCGGCGCCGAGGTCGCGAACCCACGCCGCGTCGCCGGCGTTGAGGACTTCGGGGCGATTCAGCGTGAGGCGGGCGACCGGGCCCTCGCGGTCGAGGCGAACGAAGCTCAGCTACATCCTCACCGGCATGATGCCGCGGAGTGTATCAGAGTCCGGCGCGGTCCCTCGGGAGGCGGCCGAGCTCGGGCATCTCGAGACTGCCGATGTAGAGGTGATGGGCCGTCTCCAGCGCCGAGCTGATCTTGCGATAGGCTCCGCTCGGATCTTGCAGGCTCGTCACCACCTTCCCGGTGGCGTCGAACGCGAGGGCGTGTCCATAGCTCGCCGGCTGCGGGAGAAGGGCGCCGGGCAAGCGCATCAGAA
>Ga0209055_1001100_pt1 | contig 18076 bp, 10 predicted proteins | sample GraSoiAngelo_110_FD_185875 | JGI IMG/M metagenome (GOLD analysis project Ga0209055, IMG submission 185875) | Grasslands soil microbial communities from the Angelo Coastal Reserve, California, USA - 14_0903_12_30cm (SPAdes) (version 2) | ecosystem: Environmental > Terrestrial > Soil > Grasslands ... | reverse complement strand
GCTGCATTGGTGAGCGGCGCGGTGATACTCGTGCGCATCGCCTGGGTGGTTCCGGCAACGTATTTGCCACGTTTGTTTAGCAAAAAACTCCGCGCCCGCGATCCAGTTCCGCCGTGGCAACATGTCACGCTCGTGGCCTGGTGCGGCATGCGCGGCGTCGTTTCACTCGCGGCGGCCTTCGCCCTGCCATTCGCGTTGAACGATGGCCGCGCATTCCCAGGCCGCGATTACATTTTGTTCCTGACCTTTTCCGTGATCCTCGCGACACTCGTCTTCCAAGGCCTCACGCTGCCGACCTTGATTCGAAAACTCGGGGTCAGAGGCGATGGCGCGACCGACGAAGAAGAACGCTCGGCCAGGTTTGCCGCGAACACGGCCGCCCTCGCTTACATCGGCAATGTGTCGGGACGCGATGGACTCTCTTCGGACGTGATCGCGCGTTTGCGCGCCGAGTACGATGATCGTCTCGAGCAACTGCAGCGATGCGCTGAGAACCCGGGCGATCGCAGCGGCGAAATTGCGACGCCGCAATATCAGCAGCTGCAATATGAGGCGCTGCGAATCGAACGCGATACGATCATTCGCCTTCGCAATGACCACGTCATCAATGACGACGCCTTGCGACGCATCCAACGCGATCTCGATCTGGCGGAAGCGCGCTTAACCGGTGACTGAGAGCACGCAAAAGCAGTGGCTTACGTCACTGTGAACGCGATTGTCGACCTAGCGCGACCAGCTTGGCTCGGTGATTTTGCCGAGACCGTCGAGAATTTTTTTTTGCGACTGCTAACGGTATCGAGCAAATAAAGGTCGCTGCCTTCAGCAAATATAATGTGGCGCGAGTCAGCGCCCCAAACGGGATTTTCCCCAGCTGAAACGACACGCGTGCCGCCGCCGCCAAGATCGACAATCGCAATTTCAAATCCTCCGCCGCCGCGCACGTTGAATGCGATTTTCTTTCCGTCCGGTGACCAATTGGGCTCGGTGCAATAACCGTGGCCGGTCGCAATCGGCTGGCCGTTCCCGCCACCGGACGAAATCCGGTGAAGTTGCGGACCGCGGCCGTCATCAAACGAATAAATAATTTCCTCGCCGTTCGGCGACCAGGTTGGGCCCGACTCGACACCGCGGGTGCGAGTCAGCCGTCGCGCGCCGCCGCCGCTGGCGCTGACGGTGTAAAGTTCCGGATTACCGTCTTTGCTGACGCTGAGCGCAATACGGCCCCCCTCCGGCGAAAACGCCACGCCACTGTTTGTTCCAGGAAAGTTGACGATGAGATTGCGCGCGCCGCTCGCCAGATCGATTACGTAAACATCCGGGTAACCGCTCTGATAACCGGTGTAGGCGATTCGGCGTCCATCCGGGCTGATCGATGGATGCACACTGATCACGCCGTCGTGCGTAAGCTGGCGGACGTTCGAGCCGTCGTAATCGCCCACATAAACTTCCTTTTTGCCGCTGCGCGTGGCGATGAACGCAATTTTGCTCGTGGCGAAACCTTTGTTGCCGGTCAGCGTTTCGACAATATCATCGGCAAATCGATGCGCATTTTCGCGCGCGCCGCCGCTGTAGCTTTTCGCAAGAGCAGTCCCGCCGCCGTGATCGACCACCTGACCTTGCAAATTGCCCGCGCTCACGCTGCCGCGGGCTGTGTAGGAAGCACTGCCGCCCAAAATGAAATAACCGGAACGCGTGAGATCGTTCTGCAAAGTTTTCGTCGCGGCCGCGCCATCGCTGCCACCAAGCGGCGAAACGGTCAGATTAATTTTGTCGCCCTTGCTGACCGTGATCGTCGGCACTTCCTGTGCGTAGATCGATCCGCCCGAGGCGGACAAGATCGACATGCACGCGAACATTAAAAAAAATGATCTCTGAGCTCGCTTCGCCGCCGAAGCGGCTTTGGCGCGCAGGAGGCTAATTTCTGACTTCTGTTTCATTATTCGGAATCCGGTTCGAAATTGATTTTGACGTCGTAATGCTCGCCGTTGCCGAGGCCGGCCGGCAGAGGATCGACTTCGATAACACGTTTCGCTGTCGTCGCCACCGATTCATCGAACACGGCGTTGCCGGAGGGTTTAATGATTTCGAAACCGGAGACTCGACCATCCTTCTCGATCCGAATTTTTACAAGGGCGGAAATCTTAGCGCCGGAAGTAATGTTCGTCGGCGGCGGGACCCACTCGCTGTAAAAACGGTCGTGCAGCATACTTCCGTACCAGCCGAACTCCGATTGGCCGCCCGTTCCGCCCGCGTGTCCGCCCGCGCCCGGTGAAGTCCCCTTTCCGCTGCCCGGCTGGGCCGTTGTTGTTTTTGTCGAAGGTTTGTCCTCATTGCCTGAGTCGTTTTTCGCCAATGCAGCCTTGGCGATTTTCTTTCTTTCCGCATCGGCGTCGGCTCGTTCGTCGTGTTCGTCCGTTTCCGCCGGGGTCGCTTTTATTTTCGGTGATGGTTTGCGCGACGCTTTCGCTAGGATAGTTTTCTTCGGAGAAGGTTTTGGTTTGGGAGTTGGTTTTGGTGTCGGCTTCGGTGTGGGTTTCGGCGTCGCCTTGATCGCCGGAGTCGGTTTTGGAGTAGTTGTCGATGTTTCCCTGGGCTTCGGTGTGGGTAACTGAATCTCGCTCCTGGCCGAAGTTAAAATCGGCTTTTCCTCTTCCGTTTCTTCCGGTCTCGTTTGCTTTGGTTCAGCCCGCGGTGCCGGCGCTTTTGCCGATTTTGGAGGCAGCGCGCTCTTCGCGCCCGCGCTATCGCCGGCACCGCCATTTAGCCAAACGATGCTTTGGGCCTGCGCATTTTTTGTTTCCCGACTCCACCGCACCAATCCGACGATGAGCCCGACATGGGCAAGCCCGATGAGTGTAACGTTTCGCCAGAAGCGCGCGTCTTTCGACACCGTTATTTCGCCTCGGCTTTCGTAGCAATCCCGACTTTCGTGATTTCCGCGCGTTGCAGCGCGTCCATCAACGCCACCAGTTTTTGCACCGGCAACTCGCGGTCCGGCCGGATCACCACCGCCACATCCGCATTCGCGCGCTTCAATTCACTCAACCGCGCGGTCAAGGTTTCAAGATCGACAACTTGATTGTTGAACTTGATCGTCTCGCTGCGGTCGATCGAGATCGTTTGCACTTGCGACGCGTTGACCGGCGGATTCGGCGCTGCGCTCGACGGGATGACAAGACTCATGCTGCTCTCGAGCAGCGGCGTTGTAATCATGAAAATGATGAGCAAGACAAACGCGAGATCCAGCAATGGCGTGACGTTGATCTCGCTCAACGTCGCCAGGTTATTGCGCTGCGAATAACGTCTCATCGCCGCAATGCCGGCTCGCGCACGCCGTGATCAACAAACTTGTGCTCGAAGTCGGAGGCGAGCTCGGCCGCAAAGTTGTCCATCTCCACGATCATGGCGCGGATGCTGGTGACCAAAAAATTGTAACCGAACATTGCCGGAATCGCGACGCAGAGCGCGGTGACGGTAGTGATGAGCGCGCCAGACACGCCGGGTGCCATCGCGCCAAGGCTGGCGGTGCCGGCCACGGCCACTCCACTGAACGCGTCCATCACGCCCCAAACCGTGCCGAGCAGTCCCAGAAATGGCGAACCGCTCACAGCGGTCGCGAGCAAAATCATTTGTGATTCCAGATCGAGCGCAGTTTCGCCTACGGCGCGTTCCATGGCAGCGTTGACCGCGCCCATTTGCGCCGGCGAAATTTTATCGGCGATCTCGAGTCGCGCGCGAAATGTTTCATCCACTTCGGGCGAGCCGAGCAGATGAAACGTCATTTCCTGACAACCGGCCCGATATACATTGAAATTTGGTGATCCAGGGAGGCGCGCATTTTTTTCAAACAACCGCAGCGGTTGTCGATCCTGCCGAAAAGCGGCCAGAAAACGCACATTTTGTTTTCGGGCGAACCGGATCACGCGCAGTTTCGTGATCATGATCGACCAGCTAAAAACCGAGACAATGGCGAGGAGCGACAGGACAAGTTTCCCCGCGACGGTCGCGTGCTCGAACGCGAAAAGCAGACCGCCTGCTGCAATCAACTCCGGAATCAGCATGCCCGCTTCACCTGTTTAAGTAATACTGGATTCTGGTGAAAGGGAAAGTGACCTTTTGTCTTGTCGAGCGGAGTCGAGACATCTCTCATTATTGCTTGGATAACCGTAAGAGATTCCTCGACTGCGCTCGGATGGCAGATTGTTAGACCGGCATCTTCTTCGGAAAAGTCGGACGCATCTTCGCAGCAACGATAAAGGCGATGCCGATGGCGATCAGAAAAAACGAGAAGAACTGACCGCGGGTGAAGCCGGCAATCAGCATCGCGTCCGGCTCGCGAAAATTTTCGACGACGATTCGGAAAATCGCGTAGCAAATGAAAAAGAGTCCGGTCAGAACGCCGTTTGGTTGTCGCCTGCGCGTGCGCACGATCCACAAAATGGCGAACAAGACGATCCCTTCGGAAAAGGCCTCATAAAGCTGCGATGGATGGCGCGGTGTCAAAATGGAGCGCAAGGGCGCCGCCACTTGTGATTGTCGATGGACCGCAGCGACGATCGCTTCCGGCGTGGCGAGCGAAGGATCGATCTGCACGCAGGCGGCGACCGCGCGGTCCGCTTCGGTTGGATGATCGAGCAATTCCTTCGGGAACTGCACCGCCCACGGAACATTTGCGGCGCGTCCATAAAGTTCGCCGTTAATAAAATTGGCGCAGCGGCCAAAGAACAATCCGAGCGGCGCGGTCACACCAAGATTGTCGCACAGGTTCCTCCACGAAATTTTGTGACGACGCGCGTAATAAAATGTGAAAGCCAGCAGCCCGATCATTCCGCCGTGACTCGACATTCCACCCTGCCAGACACGCAAGATCGACAACGGCTCGCGCAGCATCTCCGGTTTGTAGAAGAAAACGTAACCGAGCCGCCCGCCGACGATCACGCCAAAGAGCGCGCAACCAGTGATGAAATCGCCAACTTTCACCGGTGACAAATCGGCGTACCCGAGTTTTGCGAGCACACGTAGCAAGACATAACCGCAAATGAAGGCGAGGACGTAGGCCATGCCGTACCAGCGCGGACCGACATCATCCCAAAGGCGAAAGATCAACGGATTAAGATCGTGCAGGTAGTAAGCGAGCATTGGTGCGATCTTCAGCGATGTGAGGGCTGCTCGCAATATAAACACTTCGGCCCGTGTAGCCGTCGCCCTGTGGGCGACGCCACGCTTCGCACAGCGAAGCGGCTACAGCGCTCGCGCTTTTCGAGCGCGCGACGGCTTCAACACGTCGCGCAAAAATGGCGCGGTGCGACTAATGCGACTTTTCGCCACTTTTTCCGGCGTTCCAAACGCGACCACTTCACCGCCCTCGGCGCCTGCCTCCGGCCCAAGATCTACAATATAATCCGCTTCGGCGATCACGCTGAGATTGTGCTCGATCACAATGACGGTGTTCCCGTCATCAACAAGTCGATGCAGCACATTGAGGAGCAACTCCACATCGGCCATGTGCAGACCGATGGTCGGCTCTTCGAGCAGATAAAGTGTCGATCCCGGCTGGCGCATTTTGCGAATGCGTTCGTTTCGTGCACGACCGACGCCGCGCTTGAGTTGCGTGACGAGTTTGAGCCGCTGCGCTTCACCGCCGCTCAAGGTCGGGCTGGGCTGCCCGAGTTTAAGATAACCGAGCCCCGTATCGACGAGCAAGGAGAGCGCTTTCTCGATCTTCGGATGGGCCGAGAAAAATTCGGCTGCTTCCTCGATCGTCATCTCCATCACGTCGCCAATCGATTTTTCGTTGTAGAGGACTTCCAATGTCTGTGGATTGTAGCGGCGGCCTTCGCAATCCTCGCATGGCACAAAACTGCTCGGCAGAAAATTCATCTCCAGTTTGATCACGCCCTGGCCTTTGCACGTTTCGCAACGGCCACCCTCCGCATTGAAAGAAAAACGGCTCGCGGAATAACCGCGCACGCGCGAGACCGGCAGTTGCGCGTAGAGATTCCGAATCTCATCGAAGACTTTAATGTAGGTCCCCGGCGTCGAGCGCGAAGTCTTGCCGATGGGCGATTGATCAACCTCGTAAACGGCCTCGATTGGAGTTTCATCGCGACTCGAAAACAGATCGCGCATCTTTTGTCGATTTCCGCTTTTGTCGATTTGCTCGCGAGCAAATGGCAGCAGCACCTCGTGCATCAAGGTCGATTTTCCCGAGCCGGAGATTCCGGTGATGACGGAAAGCCGACCGATCGGAAAGCGGACACCGACATCTTTCAAGTTATTAACGCGGGCGCCGCGGACTTCGATCCAGCTCTCAACCTTTTGCAAGGACCTCCGCGATTTCCGGATCGGATGGCGGAGTGAAAACTTTAAACAGCGCCCGGTCTCGGAATTTGTCGCGCGCTCGATATCGCTTAGCGTGCCGGTCGCGACCACTTCACCACCGTGCACGCCGGCGCGCGGACCAAGATCGACAATGTGATCGGCGCGTCGCATCGTTTCCTCATCGTGCTCGACAATCACGAGCGAGTTCCCTTTTTCACGCAGCGCCGTCAACGTCTCAAGCAAGCGCAGGTTGTCGCGCGGATGCAATCCGATGGTCGGCTCATCGAGCACGTAGAGAACGCCGCGCAGATTCGAGCCGAGCTGCGCGGCCAGGCGAATCCGTTGCGATTCGCCACCGCTCAACGTTTTCGCCGAGCGACCGAGCGCAAGATAACCGAGCCCTACATCTTCCATGAAACGCAAGCGCTGCCGGATTTCGGGAATGAGGTCGGCCGCGATAGTCTGCTGCGTCCCGCGGAATTTCAACTGGTCGATCTTCTGCGCCGCTTCCGCCGCGGAGAGATTCGTGAACTGATCGATCGTGTAATCTTGCACGCGCACATGCCGCGCAACTGCGTTCAAGCGCGAGCCGTGACAGCCTGGACATTCGCGCGCTTCCTCTTCCTCGATCCATTCCGACTCTCGCTCGGCCGCGAGTTCATTTTCCAAAACCGAATCGCCATCGTCGCTTTCTCCCGTTTGCAGATCCTGGTTCCAGATTTCTCCAAAGCCACCGCATTCCTCACACGCGCCGTGCGGCGAATTAAATGAGAACACTCGCGGATCGAGCTCTTCAAATGCGCGGCCGCAGCCGGGGCAACTCATTTCCGTGCTCATGATCGTGAGACGATTCCTCGTGTCGAGCAGGTGCGCTGTGCCGCGCCCGATCTCAAGTGCGCGTTGGACAAGATTGCGCGCTTTCAGAATTCGCTTCGCGCCGATTACGCCGACAACGACATCGATGGTGTGTTCCTTGAAACGCTCGAGCTTCCGAAATTGCGCCAGGGGAATGAGTGTGCCATCGACATAAAGCGTATCGAAACCCTGACGCTCGGCCCAGCGTGCAACGTCGCTATGAAAACCTTTGCGCGCTTTCACCAGCGGCGAGAGCACATGGAGCGAGCCGCGCTTCGCCGCCGCTTCGACCTGCTTCACAATCGCGGCGACGCTTTGTTTCTCCACGGGCAAATCGCACTCCGGGCAAAATTGCGTTCCCGTTTTGGCGAAGAGCAGCCGGAGAAAATGATAAACTTCCGTCACCGTCGCGACGGTCGATTTTCCGCCGCCACGCGTGACGCGCTGCTCAATCGCGACGCTCGGCGGCAAACCGGTGACAAGATCGACATCGGGCTTTTCGAGCTGCTCGACAAACTGCCGGGCATACGGCGACATGCTGTCGAGGAAACGTCGTTGTCCTTCCGCAAACAAAATGTCGAACGCGAGCGTCGATTTCCCCGAGCCGCTCAAGCCGGTAATAATAACCATTTGATTGCGCGGAATTTTTACGTTGATGTTTTTGAGATTGTGTTCGCGCGCGCCGTAAACGGCGATTACGCCGTTTCCACTTCTGGGCAGCTTGCCCGGCGGCTCTTCTGCGGCGCGCGCAAGCTCTTCCTCGTCGTCCCCGTTTCCGGAATAAGATGTTCGCGGCAAGCTGCCGCGAACTGCAGGCCAGCGGCCTGCGCTCCCCAGAATCGCGCGTAGAAACTGCCCCGTGTGCGAATTCGCTATCTTCGCGATTTGCTCGGGCGTTCCAACCGCGACAACTTCACCACCTTCATCCCCCGCTTCCGGGCCAAGATCGACAATCCAATCTGCGCATTTGATGACTTCCAAATTGTGCTCAATCACGACGATCGAATGGCCGCAGGCGACGAGTCTCTGAAAAAGTTGCAACAACATCGCGACGTCGTCGAAATGCAGTCCCGTCGTCGGCTCGTCGAAAATAAAAAGGTCGCCGTGCGCTAGCGAAGCGCTGGAGGGCGCCGCGCTGTCGACGCCATTCGTTGGACGCGACGACGCGCGTCCCTCCACATCGGTCAGATGCCTGACGAGCTTGAGTCGCTGTGATTCGCCGCCGGAAAGTGTGTTGAGCGGTTGGCCGAGGCGCAGGTAACCGAGTCCCACTTCTTCGAGCACATCGAGCGGCTCGGAAAGATTTTTTCGTTCGCCGATCTGCGCGAAAAATTGGATCGCTTCGGTCACGGTCAATTCCAATACGTCGTGGATCGATTTGCCATGCACCCGCACTTTCAACACGTGCGATTGAAAGCGGCGGCCTTCGCATTCGGCGCAGCGCACATAGAGGTCGCTCAAAAACTGCATCTCGATTTTTTCAAAACCGGTGCCGCAACAACGTTCGCAACGTCCGCTGCCGGAATTAAACGAGAACGCGCCCGCGGTCAGGCCCTGCAACATCGCTTCGGGCTGCGTGGCAAAAAGTTCGCGGACGCGATCGTAAAGACCGAGATAAAGGACCGGGGTTGAACGCGGGGTGCGTGCGAGCCGCGCTTGATCGACCATCACCACTTCACGGATGCGATGCGCGCCGGTCACGCTTTTGCAGGCACCCGGCTCCTGGTCGAAAGACTCGCTTTTGGCGCGCAGAAGATTTCGATAAAGCACGTCGTGAATGAGCGTCGATTTGCCGGAACCAGAGACGCCGGTGACACAGGCGAAGACGCCGATTGGAAGATGGACATCGATATTCTTCAAATTGTGTTGGCGCGCGCCGGTGATCTTGATCGACGATGTCGATCTTCGCCGCGATTTCGGAATTGGAATCGATTTACGGCCGCTGAGATAATCGCGCGTGAGTGATTGGTGGATCGGCCGCTCCGCGGGCGATGTTAAATCGGAAGCCGCGAAGCGGCTCATATTGGATCGCATCGTGCGCGGAGGCCCCGATCCATCTAAAAAATCTTCAAGCGCTCCGCTGAAAACCAATTCGCCGCCGCGCTCGCCGCGGCCCGGCCCGATATCGATCAAATTATCGGCGGCGCGAATGATTTGCTCTTCATGCTCGACCACGAGCAGCGTGTTGCCTTTGTCACGCAGGTTATGCATCACGCGCACAAGCCGGCCGATGTCGCGCGGATGAAGTCCGACGCTGGGCTCGTCCATGACGAAAAGCGTATTCACAAGCGACGCGCCCAGGCACGTCGTCAAATTAACGCGTTGCACCTCGCCACCGCTGAGGGTGCGGGTGGAGCGATCAAGCGTGAGATAACCGACGCCCACTTCGCAAAGATAATTGAGCCGCGCGCAAATTTCGCCGCGCAGCATTTCCGCGGTCGAGTCGTTCGCTGAGATGTCGATCTTGCCGAGGAAATCGCGCGCGCTCGAAATCGGAAGAGCGGCGAATTCCGGAAGACTTAATTGTAGCCGCGCTCTGTGAGCGTCGCTCGAATTTTTGCGACGGTCGTAGACCGCCGCTACAGAAGCAATTTTAAAATTCAGCGTCTCGGGTTGAAAGCGTCCGCCGCGGCAGCTCGGGCAGGTGGTGTAAGCACGATACCGACTGAGCAGGACGCGCATGTGCATTTTGTAGGTCTTGCTCTCGGCCCAGCGGAAAAAACCGCGCACACCGTACCAGCGGTCTTCATCGTAATCATCGTCCACGCCGTCGCTGCGCTTCTCGCCGTTGATGACGAAGTCTTGATCGGCCTTCGGCAATTCCTCGAACGGCACGTTGATATCGATCTCCTCACGCGCGCAGGCGCGCAGCAGATCCTTCTGCGATTCGCCAAATTCGACGCCGCGAAAAACGCGTACCGCGCCTTCCTTGATACTGAGGCTGCGGTCCGCAATCGCTTTATTTAGATCGATCGCGATGGTGCGACCGAACCCGCGACACGCTGGACACGCGCCGAGCGGATTGTTGAAACTGAAAAGACCAGGAGTCGGCGCCCGAATATCGAGATCGCAATGCGCACAATGCCAGCCAGTGGAAAATGGAATTTCAGATTGCGGAGCGCGGATTGCGGATTTGGAGAGCGCCGCGCTGTCGGCGCCATTCGTCGGACGCGACGGCGCGCGTCCCTCCAGAGTCGGAACGATGTTGATCTTCCCCTTGCCGAAACGGAGCGCGGTCTCAATGGCTTCGACAAGACGCGCGCGATTTTCCGCGCTGATTACAATCCGATCTTGAATGACCTGCACGCGCGCACCAAGCCGTTTGATTTTCTTGTCCGAATCGACGCGCACAACTTCATTGTCGATCCAAACGCGAAGGTAACCTTGCTGCTGGAGGAAATTGAAGAAATCGTGCGGCTCCGTTTTTGCCGGAACGCCGACCCAAAATGTGATCAGGACTGTCTTGCCGTTCAGCTCACACAGAACTTGATCGGCGATTGACTTCGCGGTCTCGGGTCGAATTTCTCGGCCGCAGCCCGGACAAAATGCGCAGGCGATGCGCGGCCACAGCAATTTCAGATAATCATTGATCTCGGTCATCGTGCCGACAGTTGAGCGCGATGTTTTGACCGGGTTGGATTGCTCAATCGCGATGGCCGGCGGAATTCCGCGAATTTCGTCCACACGCGGCTTGTCCATCCGGTCGAGAAATTGCCGCATGTACGGGCTGAAAGTTTCGACGTAACGGCGCTGGCCCTCGGCGTAAATGGTTTCGAAAGCGAGCGACGATTTCCCGGAGCCGCTCGGACCGGTGACGACGGTCAATTTGCCGAGCGGAAGATCGACATCTACGCCTTTGAGATTGTTCTGGCGCGCTCCGCAAACCTCCACGCAACTCACCGCGGCAGGCTCGGTGACGCATTTTTTCTGATTAACCTTCGAACCCACTGGAGACAATTCCAGATGGAGATGTGATGCGCAAATTTCGCTCGTGAAAAACACAAATTCTGCAGGGGAAGCGGTTCGCTTCGTCCGAGCCGGACTGGCATTTGGGACGCTAAGAGCGTCCCCTACAGTTTATTGTTTGAAACGCGCGGCGAGTTGTTCGCGTTGCTTGAGCAACTCCTCGGGAACGACGCCGCCGAGCGATTCAAAAAAGTTCTGGTGCCCGGCGAGCTCTTTTTGCCATTCCTCGTGATCGATCCCGAGAATCTCGACGATGCACTTGTGCTCCACATCGAGGTCGGCAAGATCGACATCGTGCGGGCTGGGCAACCAGCCGATGGGCGATTCGACCGCGCCGCCGCTTTTTTCACAGCGATCGATGATCCATTTCAGCACTCGCATATTGTCGCCGAAGCCGGGCCACAGGAATTTTCGATCCTTACCTTTGCGGAACCAATTCACGTTGAAAATGAGCGGCGGATTGGTCAGCCGTTTTCCGATCTCGATCCAGTGGCGAAAATAATCGCCGATGTTGTAACCGCAGAACGGCAGCATCGCCATCGGATCGCGTCGCACCTGCCCGACGGCGCCAGCTGCCGCGGCGGTTGTTTCCGACGCCATGGTCGCGCCCAGATAAACGCCGTGGTTCCAATCGAACGCTTGGAAGACGAGCGGCATCGTGTCGCTGCGACGCCCGCCAAAAATGATCGCGCTGATCGGCACGCCTTCCCCCTTTTCGACATCGGGATCGAGTACGGGGTTGTTGCCCATCGGCGTGGCGAAGCGGCTGTTTGGATGCGCCGCTTTCTCTTTTGAATCGGGTGTCCAATCGTTGCCGCGCCAGTCAATTGCATGCGCGGGCGGCGCGCCGTCCTTGCCTTCCCACCAAACGTCACCGTCATCGGTCAACGCGACATTCGTATAAAGCGTATCGTGCTCGATCGATTTCATCGCGTTTGGATTCGATTTGTAACTCGTCCCCGGGACAACGCCGAAATAACCGTTCTCGGGGTTGACCGCGGACAAGCGACCGTCGCGAATTTGCATCCACGCGATGTCGTCGCCCACCGTCGTCACTTTCCACCCGGCAAAATGTTTCGGCGGAATGAGCATGGCAAAATTAGTCTTGCCGCATGCGCTCGGGAAAGCGGCCGCGACATAATGTTTTTTTCCTTCGGGCGATTCGACACCGAGGATGAGCATGTGTTCGGCGAGCCAGCCTTGTTTGCGCGCGAGATAAGAGCCGATACGGAGGGCGAGACATTTTTTGCTCAACAAAACGTTGCCGCCGTAACCGGAGCCGACCGAGATGATGGCGTTGTCCTGCGGAAAATGGCAGATGAAGCGCCGCGTTGGATCGACATCCAGTAACGAGTGCACACCGCGGTTCCATTCCGCGTTCGCGTCGTCGCCGAGCCGCTTGATCGCGACATCGCCCATGCGCGTCATAATGCGCATGCTGAGCACGACGTATTTTGAATCGGTGATTTCGAAACCAACTTTCGTCAGCAGCGAATCGGCCGGGCCCATAATGTAGGGGATGACAAACATGGTGCGTCCGCGCATTGCACCCTTGAGCATTGTCTGGAGCTTCAAGTACATCTCCGCCGGCTCCGACCAGTTGTTGGTTGGACCGGCTTCCTCTTTCGTCGGCGTGCAGATGAAAGTGAATTGCTCAACGCGCGCGACGTCGTTCGGATTCGAGCGATGCAAATACGAGCGCGGGACCTTCTTCTCATTCAGCTTGATCAGCACATTCTGCTGAAGCGACTGCTCGATGAGAAATGCGTTCTCGCGATCGGACCCGTCGCACCAGAAAATATTCGCCGGCTGTGTCAGCTTCGCGACGTCCTGGACCCAGTCCAACACCGCTTGATTGGCCGGTTTGCGATCGCCGATTCCAGCTGGCGGCGAAATGGCGGGAGCGATGTTTCTCATGAATAACGTTGTCGATCTTGGGCGAACTCGCGAAGAGGAATTTCAATTTTCGCCGCTTCGTCCACTTCCTCCAAGAAATTTTTCTGGTGGATCGAGCAGCCCCTTGCTCGATGTTAAATTTTCGCCCCAGTTCGGGGCATATTAGATCGACATCGCCCGGTGGAGCGGCTGATCCACCTCCACACAGACTCAACTTTGTGTCTAGTTGCTTGCGAATCCGAAACGTCGGTTGTTTATTGAAGCATGTTCGGAGTCACCACCTCCGATGATTATCGGCCGGTCGCATGGATGGGACGTTATCCCGTCGATGTGACGACTATGCTCGTAGGCCTGCACATCGCGCTCGCAGTGGTTGGCTGCGTCTTGTTCGCCGCGGGAACGAGCCTTTCGCCTTATCTGCAATTCGATAGCGCGGCGATTCTTTATCAGGGCCAGGTCTGGCGCATCGCCACCTATGCGTTTGTCCACACTCCTTCGGCGCTGCTCTGGTTTGCGGTGGAGATGTACATGCTTTTCGTGTTTGGCCGCGAAGTGGAACGCTTCATCGGCCAGCGCGCTTATATTGCTCTTTACATTATATTGCTGATAGCGCCCGCGGCCGTGTTGACGGTCTGGGGCGTTTGGCAGCCATCGGCTCTGGCTGGCTCGCCCGCGTTGCACTTTGGAATTTTTGTTGCCTTCGCAGCAATTTATCCGCGCGTCGAGTTGCTGCTTCGGATCATGGCCAAATGGTTCGCCCTGATTCTCGCCGGAATTTACACGCTGCAACTAATCGCCTATCACGCATGGACCGATCTGGCCGTCGTCTGGACGAGCATTGCCGCTGCGTTCGTATTCGTTGAGTTGCGCGGCGCCGGGCCCGAGTTGGTTTGGTGGAATAAATTCAAAGGCCTGATCCAGCCGCGGCCAAAACTGCACATTGTGCAAAAACAAAACGCGCAACGTCCCGTCGAGCAGGATGATGTTTATGCTTCGGTCGATCCGATTCTCGATAAGATCTCGAAGTCCGGGATTGGCAGTTTGACCACGAACGAACGCCGGCAGCTCGATCGCGCGCGCAATCGTCTCTTAAAGAAGGCGCAGTAAACGCGACGCCGACCGGTATTTATTTCTGCCGGAGCTGCGGCTCCACTGATTCGCAAAGCACATGCAGGATGAACTTGTGCGCTTCCTGAATGCGCGCGGTCGAATCGCCGGGCACGATAAGATCGACATCGGCGAGCCCAACGGCCGATCCGCCGTCGCGCCCGAGCAACGCGATCGTTTTTAATTTGCGAGCTCTCGCTTCTTCCAGCGCGCGTCGAATATTTTTCGATTTTCCGCTGGTTGAGATCGCGATCAACAGGTCGCCCGTCCTTCCAAAAGCGCGGACCTGCCGGGCAAAAACTTCTTCAAAACCATAATCATTCGCCGTCGCCGTGAGAAGACTGCCGCCTTGCGCGAGATTCATGGCCGGGAACGGCCGGCGATCTTCCACAAATCGGCAGGCAAACTCGGTGCAGAAATCGGCTGCGTCGGCGGCGCTGCCGCCGTTGCCGCAAACGAGCAGTTTATTTCCGTTGTGCAAACACTGCTCGATCATTTCCGCGGCGCGACCGAGCGACTGTTCCAAGGTCGCAACCGATTGAATGGTCGAGGTCGCGGCGCGAATAGCCTGTGCGAGAATTTCCGAGATGCTGGGCATTAGCGGAGTTTGGAATTCTGCGGATCGTGAAACATGGCTGATGAGAAAAGCATGGTGCGCGATAGTGGGTTCGAACCACTGACCCCTACCGTGTCAAGGTAGTGCTCTACCACTGAGCTAACCGCGCTTGCCTGGATAGGGAGCAAATTATGAGGCGCGACGGAAAGATTAGCAAGTCGGGTCGATCGGCACTGGCGCAGCGAGGCGCTGAACATTGGCGGCGCAGCAGCGCAAGCATTCTTTTGGGCTAAGCCGTTAGCGTCGATGCCCACTTTCGCCCTGGCGCGAGCGGGGTTCCCGTAGGATTCGCGAACACGAACGCCTTTGTGCGATAGGCGGAAGCGGCTCGTTCATTGGACACTAATTTCGCGAGCAGCCAAGCACAACAACTCCCAAAATTCGATCGCAAAAAAGTACAAAAAAAGGCGACCAAAATGGTCGACATTTTCGTTTCGATTTTGGGGGAGTTTCGCACTTAGCCAAATTTACCCAAACTTCAACTCGTTATCGGTAGCTCCAAGACATATGAAAACTCCTCGTTGGTTTCCTCGCACTCGTCTCCAATCACATGTGCGCATTCCTACCGCAGTCACGCTCGTCGGAGCCGCCGTGGTCAGCGCGATTGCATCCTTCAACCCCGATCCGCCCAACACGCGGCTCACGAACGACAACGGGGCGAACGGCGGGTACGTCAGCGACTACACCTTGGTCACTGGGCAGCCGTACACGGACGACGTCCTGACAGCCTGCTCCCAGAGCCGTGGCCGGCAGAACGAGCCCGCTGTCGCGGTCGACCCACGGAATCCGCAGGTCATCGTTGGCAGCTCGAACGACTACTGCGGCGTCTTACAGGCGGACGGCACGTTTCTCGGGCTTGGGGACGTTTGGCTCGGCTACTACCGTTCGGAGGACGGGGGTGCAAGCTTCACCAGTTCGCTCGTCCCCGGGTACCAGGGCGATCAGTCGCCGTACGCCGCACGTGCGAACGTGCGAACTGCTGATTCGGGCGATCCCGTGCTCGCTTGGGACAAAGACGGACGCCTTTTCGCCGGCTCAGAGAGTTCGAGCGATCCGGAAGGCACGGCCAAGACGTTCGGCGACGTGTGGGTCGCCACGTACGATAACCCGAACGGGCCCGGCGGAGCGACGAAGGACGACGGCAAGGAGTTCGTGCGCTCGCTCGACGTCGCGGAGGGCTCGGCGGCACCGAACCTGTTGGGGAAATTCCACGACAAGACCGCGATCGAGGTCGACCGCACCGGCGGCAGCTGCGACGGCAACGTCTACTTCGCGTGGGCGCGGTTCACGGGCAACGGGCCGAGCGGCTTCAACTCGAGCGTCTACTTCGTCCGCTCGACAGACCACGGCCGGACGTTCTCGAGCCCGATGAAGCTGAGCCAAACGGTGCACGACATCCAGTTCCCGGACATCGCCGTGACCGGCGACGGGCACGTGTACGTGACCTACCGCCAGTTCGCGGACGTTCGGAGCAACTCGACCATCGACGCGATCGTCTACAACGCGTCCACGGACTGCGGTGCGAGCTTCTCGGCGCCGCACGTCGTCCAGCCGTTCGAGCCGTACGACCCGACCGATATCAGCGTCGGGGGAGTGGTGACGGGTGACTGCGGCGACTTCGCGTCGTCGTGCGTCTCGGGCTACACCTTCATGCGCGGCGGCACGCAGGTGCGCTCGACGGCCGACCAGACGGACAAGGCGCACGACTATGTCTACGTCGTCTACGACCCGTCGATCCCCGGCACGGAGGTGGCGAGCGGGACGACCTACGGCTCCGTCACCTCGGAGGACCTGCCGGACAAGTACCACCAGAACGTAGGCAGTCAGTCCGGCATCTACTTCTTCCGGCTGGACGGCGCGACCGGCGCCCATACGACGCCACTGCTGATCGACGACCCGCGCGCGCATGGCGGGCTGCAGCGCTTCCCGGACATCTCGGTGGACGCGGGCAGCATGCACGCGATCTGGTGGGACAGCCGGAACGACCCGTGCTACGACCCGGCGCGGCCGCTCGGGAACTGCGCGGACAAGAGCACGGTTGCGTCCCTCGACGCCTTCGGCACCTCGGGCTCGACAGCGACGCTGGCTTGGTCGCCGTCGACGCGGCTGAGCACGGTCACGAGCAATCCGAACTGGGAGGAGTTCAGCAATCGCACGGTCCCCTTCGGTGGCGACTATCTCTACATCAGCTCGGTCGGGACATTCTCGTACGGCGTCTGGACCGATTGGCGGGACGTGGTCGCCGGTTCGGATCCGCGTGAGGGCGGCGACAGCGACGCGGACAGCGCCGACGTCCACCAATGTCGCACGCAGAATCCCGACGGGACCTTCACGATCGACACGTGTCCGTACGAGGGCGGGCTCGATCAAAACATCTACGGCGACGTGACCCCGTAACTGACGACACGAGCGCAGTGGCGGCGGGCAGGCGCCTCCGCCACTCCATTCAGCAGCATCGACATCGTAAACATGACGCCTGGCGAGCCGTCGGCTGCACCGTCTGGGTTAGGCCTTGCGGGCAATATGTCGCTTGAAGTGATCAATCGTTTCAAACTGAGCCACTACCCGAAGATCGACAATCGCTACGCAGCCGCTTCTTCGCTGGCGCCGACCAGTTCCGCATAAAGTTCCTCGTAGCGCTGCGCCGATGCCTCCCAGGAAAAATTTCGCGCCATGGCACGCTCCCTCAATTCCGCCCAGACGTCGTGCTCGCGAAAAATTTCGCGCGCGCGCTTGATCGAATCCCAAAACGCCTCCGTAGAATATTCGTAGCAGAGAAAACCGTAGCCCGCCTCAGGCGGATCGCTCGTGGGATCGTAGTCCTCGATGATCTCCTGAATTCCGCCGGTTGCCCGCGCGACCGGAAGAGCACCGTACTTCAGGCTGTACATCGCGCTCAACCCGGCCGGCTCGAAACGCGAGGGGATAAGGCTGATGTCCATGCCCGCTTCAATCACGTGCGCCAGTTTTTCGTCGTAATGTTTTCGATAAGCGAACTTCGTCGGGAATTTTCGCGCCGCGACGGCCAGAGCGGTCTCATATGCGGGGTCGCCTTCGCCGAGAATGATCAGGCGGACATCGTCCGAAAGGAGCCGATCCAGCGCCGGCACGAGAATTTGAAAACCCTTCTCTTCAACTACACGAGTGACCATTCCGAAAACCGGACCGGAGGGCGCCGGGGCAAGTTGCAATCCCGCCAGGAGAGCGGCACGACAAATCTGTTTTCCCAAGAGCGAACTCGAATTGTAGCCCACCGGGAGAAGCTTGTCCGTCTCCGGGTTCCAGCGGGCGTAATCCGCGCCGTGCAAAATCGCG
>Ga0209055_1001098_pt1 | contig 18094 bp, 18 predicted proteins | sample GraSoiAngelo_110_FD_185875 | JGI IMG/M metagenome (GOLD analysis project Ga0209055, IMG submission 185875) | Grasslands soil microbial communities from the Angelo Coastal Reserve, California, USA - 14_0903_12_30cm (SPAdes) (version 2) | ecosystem: Environmental > Terrestrial > Soil > Grasslands ... | reverse complement strand
GTGGAGAGCCTGCGCGATCTGGAGGCGAATCTCCGTGAGTACGAGTCGACGCTCGACGAGATCCCGTACGTGCTGCAGTACAACAAACGTGACCTGCCGAACCTGGCGCCCGTGACCTACCTGGAGTTCGTCCTCAACCGCCGAGCCACGCGCGTCCCGTTCTTCGAGGCCTCGGCCGTCAGGGGGAAGGGCGTCTTCGACACGCTCAACACCGTCTCGCGCATGGCCCTCGCCAGCGAGTTCGGCGGCAAGCGGGAGAGGCGCGATGAAGCTTCGTAACACCGTCATCCAGCAGCAAGACGCGACGCGGATCCGGGAGATCCTGACGCGCTTCCTCGGCGAATCGGGCGCGGGCGCGGCGCTCCTGATCGACCGCAGCGGTCAGCTCTTGGCGATGGACGGCGTCTCCCAGGCGCTCGACGCGGTGTCCATCTCGGCGCTGGCGGCCGCCGCCTTCAGCTCCACCGCGGCGATGGCCCACCTGCTCGGCGAGCCTGAGTTCAGCGTGCTCTTCCACGAGGGCACGAAGCGCTCGATCCACGTCTCGACCGTCGACGACGAGGCGATCCTCCTCGCCATCTTCGACGAGCGCACCACGGTTGGCATGGTGCGGCTCTTCGCCAGCGAGGCCAGCCGCACGGTCGGGGGCGTGCTCGGTGAAGCCCGCGCGCGCCCCAGGCCGGCGGGAGAATTCGCCGCGCCGCTGAGCGAAACCGAGTCGCGCCCGGCCTGGACCCCGCCAAGCTGACATGCGGCAGGTGCGCGTCGGGGGCCATTACCTCGAAGGCCGCGAGCAGCGGTTGTGGGCCGCGCTCGTCGGTCTGATCGTGCTTGCGAGCCTGGGAATTGCGCTGGTCGTCGGCGAGCCGGGTTCCGGACTGTTCCATCCGACCCCGCTCCACCTGGGCGTCGGGCTCCTCGCCGTCGTCACCGCGTTCCGGCTCGGCCGGCCCGTGGCCCGACGACTGCGCAACGTGCGCACCGGCCGCCTCGGCGAGCGCCTGGTCACCGATCTCCTCGGTGGCCTCCCGGACGACTACTGGCTCGTCAACGACGTGACGCTCGGATTGGCGCACGGCAACATCGATCACGTGCTGATCGGCCCGTGTGGCGTGGTCGTCATCGAGACGAAACGCCTCGCGGGGAACATTCGCTGCTGGGGCGACGACTGGTCCGTCAACGGATATCGGCGAAAGAGCATCGGCCGACAGGTCAACTCTGGCGCGTGCGCCATCCGGTATTTTCTGACCGAGCGCCACCCCGAGCTGGCCGCCTCGACCCTGCGCTGGGTGGAGTCGATCATCGTCTTCACCCATCCGCTGTGCCGTGTGGAGGCGGGCGACGCGCGGGCGACGGTCGTTCGCTATTCGCAGCTCTATCAGGCGGTGCTCGAGCTCTCACGGAAGCACCGCCTCGCACCCTCGACGGCGGCGCTGCTGGCCCAGACGTTGGCAAGCTCGCAGGGACGGGACGGCGCGGTGGTGCGGCGCGGCGCCCTCACATCCGCGTCTTGATCCGCTCGACCGCCTCTTCGGTCTGCGCGCGAGATCCGAACGCGGTCAGCCGGAAATAACCCTCGCCGCTCGGACCGAACCCGGCGCCCGGCGCTCCGACGACGTTCGCCTTCTCCAGAACCCTGTCGAAGAAATCCCACGACGCGATCGACGGCGGCGTGCGGACCCAGATGTAGGGCGCGTTGCGCCCGCCGTAGACGGTGAAGCCCGCGGCCCTCAGCCCGGCGCCGATGATCCGCGCGTTCTCCATGTAGAAGTCGATCAGCGCGCGCACCTGCGTTTGCCCCTCGGGGGTGTACACCGCGGCGGCGGCCTTCTGGATGACGTAGGGCGGGCCGTTGGACTTCATCGACGTGCGGCGCGTCCACAAGGTGTTGAGACTCATCGTCTTGCCGTCCGCGCCGCGGCCGCGCGTCTCCTTCGGTACGACCGTATAGGCCAGGCGCATGCCGGTGAAGCCCGCGTTCTTCGAGAAGCTGCGGCACTCGATCGCCACCTCCCGCGCGCCATCGATCTCGTAGATCGAGTGGGGGACTTCCGGCTCGACGATGTACGCCTCGTAGGCGGCGTCGTACAGGATGACCGCGTCCTCGGCGCGCGCGTAGTCGACCCAGCGCTCGAGCGCCTCGCGGGTGACCACGGCCCCGGTGGGGTTGTTCGGATAGCAGAGATAGATCAGGTCGACGTGCCGGTCGGGCAGCGCCGGCTGGAACTTGTTCTCGGCGGTGCAGGGCAGGTACACGATGCCAGCGTAGCGGCCGCTCTCGTCGGCGCGGCCGCTACGCCCGGCGACCACGTTGCTGTCGGCGTAGACGGGGTAAACGGGATCCATGAGCGCGACCACGCAGTCCTGCGCGAAGATCTCCTGGAGGTTCGCGCTGTCGCTCTTGCCGCCGTCGCTCACGAAGACCTCGTCGACGGCGATCTTCACGCCGCGCGAGCCGAAGTCGTGGGTCGCGATCTCGGCGCGCAGGAACTCGTAGCCGACGTAGGGCCCGTAGCCCTTGAAGGTCTCGCGCCGCGCCATGTCGTCCGCCGCCTCGTGAATCGCCCGCACGACGGCCGCGGGCAGAGGCTGGGTCACGTCGCCGACGCCGAGATCGACCAGGCGAACGTCGGGATGCGCGTCGGTATACACCTTCGTCCGGCGCCGGATCTCGGCGAAGAGGTAGCTCTGATTGAGGTTCAGGTAGAACTCGTTGAATCTGGGCACGGTGCTCTCCCGCGCGGATTCTAACAGAGCGGTGGCCTCCGACCCGGCGTCTTGCGTGGCCGCGCTCGATCGTATAAGTTGGCGACGCGATCGCTGCACCGATCGCTCGAATGGAGGCGCTCGATGAGAATTGCCGCGGTGTGGCCCGCGCTCGTGGTCGCGCTCATCGGTCTCGTCGGCCCGATGGCCTCGGCTTCGGCGCAGCCGGCCGGAACGCTCGTCGTCGGCCTCGTGGCCGAGCCCGTGAACCTCGATCCGGCCCAGGTGACCGACCTCAACTCCAACCGGGTCGGCCGCCGCGTCGTCGAGACGCTCGTGACGTTCCCCGAGGAGAGCACGCAGGTCGTGCCGGGTCTGGCCGAGTCGTGGACGATCTCGAAGGACGGTCTGCGCTACGGCTTCAAGCTGCGCAAGGGCGTCACGTTCCACGACGGCACGCCCCTCAACGCCGAGGCCGTGAAGTTCTCCATCGAGCGCCAGATCGATCCCGAGCATCCGTTCAACAAGCTCGGCAAGTATCCGTTCGCCAATTATTTCTTCGGCAACGTGAGGGCCGTCGAGGTCGTCGACCCGTCCACCGTCGAGTTCGTGCTGAAGGAGCCGCGCGCGTCGTTCCTGACGATCCTGACGTCCGCGGCGGCGTCGATCGTCAGCCCGACGGCGGTAAAGAAATTCGGCGCCGACTACGCGCTTCAGCCGGTCGGTACCGGTCCGTTCAAGTTTGGGTCGTGGGATCGCGGCCAGCGCGTGGTCCTGGAGAAGAACCCGAGCTACTGGCGCTATCCGGTGAAGCTTGACCGCGTGGTCTACCGACCGATCGTCGAGGGCCAGGCGCGGTTGACCGAGCTTCTGACCGGCTCACTCGATCTCATCGTCGACGTGCCGCCCGACTTCGTCGGCCAGGTCGAGCAGAGCCCGAAGGCGACCTTGCTCAAGCAGGTCGGCGCCCACGTCTGGTACCTCGGCATCAACAACCAGAAGAAGCCGTTCGACGACAAGCGCGTCCGCCAGGCGCTGAACTACGCGGTGAACAAGGACGCGATCGTGCGCGACGTCCTCAAGGGCACGGGCTCACTGTCCCGCGGCCCGGTGCTACCCGCCACGTGGGGCGCCGATTCCGGGCTCAAGCCCTATCCCTACGATCCGGAGCGCGCGCGAAAGCTCCTGGCCGAAGCCGGCTACCCGAGTGGATTCTCGACTTCCCTCTGGGTGCCGGAATCGGGCTCGGGGATGCAAGCGCCGGTGCCGATGTCGACCGTGATCCAGTCGAACCTCAAGGCCGTCGGCGTCACGGTGACGTTGCAGACGATGGAGTGGGGCGCCTATCTGGCCAAGCTCAGGACGAAGGAGCAAGAGCTGTTCGCGCTCTCGTGGATGGCGGGCAACGAGGACCCGGACATGGTGATGTACCCGCTGCTCCACTCGAGCCAGTGGACCCCGGCCGGGCCGAATCGCGCGCTCTACAAGAACGAGCGCTTCGACGAGCTCCTGCACCAGGCGCGGCTCACGACCGACCAGGGCAAGCGCGCGTCGCTCTACCGCGAGGCCCAGCGAATTCTCGTCGACGATCCGCCGTGGATCTTCATCGACCACGAGATCCAGACCGCCGCGCATTCCAAGCGGGTTCAGGGGTTCAAGCTCCACCCGAGCTTCGACCTCCGCGTCGAGACGATCTCGCTGAAGTGAGGCTCGCCGGACGGTGAGACGATACGTCGTCCGCCGCCTGCTGCTCCTGGTGCCGGTCCTGCTGGGTGTGTCGGTCATCATCTTCATGGTGCTCCACCTGGCGCCCGGAGACCCGGCCGAGATCATGCTCGGCTCCCAGGCGACCCAGGCCGATCTCGAGCGTCTGCGCGCCGAGCTCGGCCTGACCGAGCCGCTCTACGTGCAGTACGTCCACTGGCTCGGCCTGGTCGCGCGCGGCGATCTGGGACACTCGATCTGGATGAAACGGCCGGTGCTGAACGAAGTGCTCGGGCGTTTCAAGGCGACACTCGTGCTCACCGGCGCGGCGCTCGTGCTCTCGACGGCGGGCGGTCTGGCGCTCGGCATCGCGTCCGCCATCCGCCCGAACTCGCTGCTCGATCGGCTCAGCGCGGTGGCCTCGCTCTTCGGCGCCAGCATGCCGGTCTTCTGGCTCGGCATCGTGCTGATGGTGATCTTCGCGCTCTGGCTCGGCTGGGTGCCCGCCTCGGGCATGTTCGCGCCCTACGGCGGAGGCGACCTGCGAGACCTGCTCGTGCATCTGGCGCTGCCCGCCGTCACTCTGGCGGCGACGTCCGTCACCATCATCGCGCGTCTCACGCGCAGCACCATGCTCGAGACGCTCGGCCAGGACTACATCCGGACTGCTCGGGCGAAAGGTGTCGTCGAGCGCGCCGTCGTGCTGCGCCACGGGCTGAAGAATGCGCTCATCCCGATCGTCACCGTCGTGGGTGTGCAGGCCGGCTACCTCCTGGGCGGCGCGGTGCTCACCGAGACGGTGTTCGCCTGGCCGGGTGTCGGCACGTTGATGGTGCAGGGAATCCTCGCGCGTGACTTTCCGCTGGTGCAGGGCTGCGTGCTGGTCGTCGCGCTGAGCTTCGTCCTCATCAACCTGGTCGTGGACCTCCTCTACGCGTGGCTCGATCCGCGGATCCGTTACGAGTGAGGACGGCGAGACGGTGAGCGTTCGCGTCGCGGGTGTCGGCGATCCGATCGGGCGTGCCGCCGAGGCGTCACGCTTCCGGCTCGGGCTCGGCCGAGCCGCGCGGCGCGACCGCCTGGCGGTGGTGGCCGGGCTCGCCTTGCTGGCGGCGGTGCTCGTGGCCCTGCTCGCGCCCTGGCTCCCGCTGCTCGACCCCGATACGGTCGACACGCCGAACCGCTTGCGTCCGCCGTTGACATCCGGTCATCGGCTCGGCACCGACGAGTTCGGTCGCGATCTCCTGGCTCGGCTCGTCTGGGGCGCGCGGGTGTCCCTGCTCGCGGGCGTGGCCACCGCGGGCGCGGCGATGGTGATCGGCGTGACGCTCGGAATTCTCGGCGGCTTCTACACGGGCTGGATCGAGACCGTCGTGATGCGCTTGACCGACATCCTGATGGCGTTCCCGTACATCCTGCTGGCCATCGCCATCGTCGCGGGCCTCGGGCCCGGCCTGCGCAACGCGATGATCGCCATCGCGATCGTGGGCTTTCCGATCTACACGCGCCTCGTGCGCGGCGTGGTCCTCTCACTGCGCGAGCGCGAGTTCGTCGAGGCCGCGCGCGCGCTCGGCGCGACCGACCCGCTGATCCTCGGCCGCCACATCCTGCCGCACCTCCTGTCGCCGGTGATCGTGGCCTTCAGCCTCGACGTGGGGGCGAAGATCCTCGCGACAGCCGGCCTCTCCTTCGTCGGGCTCGGCACCCAACCGCCGACCGCCGACTGGGGAAGCATGCTCGCGACCGGCCGCCAGTTCGTCGTCCTGAGCCCTCACGTCGTCCTGCTCCCCGGCCTCGCGATCTTCGTCATCGTCCTGGCCCTGAACCTCGTCGGCGACGCTCTCCGCGACCTCCTCGACCCCCGCACCCACCCCCGCTGACCGCGAATGATCCGCGGAGACCGTGTTGGGCGGAACGGCGCTGGAGGGACGGCGCGAGTTTCCTGCCTAAGCTGATCTCGACGGAGAGGCGAAGGACGCCGAAGACGCGCTGACCTGACGCAGTTGACGTTGGCACGACGGGCAGACGGAAGCGGCGGGAGGGTGTGGTAGGGGTCGAAAGGACCCGTTCCCGCCAAGCGCGCGGCGGACGTCGTGCGCCCGGATGGAGCCCAGCCGCCGCGGGCCGGCGCACGCGTGCCGCGTGGTCCGTCGACCCCTACCGCACCCTCCCGCCGCTTCCGCCTCCGTCGACGCGAAATCTAAACGGCGACGGGAGAATCAGCACGAGCGTAGCTGACCGTCAAAATCTCCCAGAGATGTCCGTCGCCATCTTCCCAGTAGACGTTCTTCCCGCCGAGACGGTGATTGATCAGCATGTCGTTCTCGCCACGCGGGCGGCTCCGGTACGCGAGCCCGGCGGACTGAACGCGGCCGAAGATCGCGTCGAAGTCGGCGTCGGTGACGCGGAAGCAGAGATGGTAGCGCTGGAACTGCTCGCGATCGGCGAAGTCGACGGTCAGCGAGTCGTTGACGTACACCGGCGTGAACTCACCCCGCGATTCCTCCCAGGGCACGCCGAGCAGGTCGGCCAGCAGCTTCGCCGAGGCGAGTCGCTGGCGCGAGGGCACGATGACGTGGTCGAGCTGGATGGCCATGTCGGTACCTCCCACAGCGTTGGATCGTTACGGCTTCTTCACGCGCATGTCTTCCCAGGGCGAGGTGAAATAGAGCTGCGGGCTCAAGCCGACTCCCGGCTCATCGACCCGCGGGCCGATGCCGTGCAGGGTGGCCGGCTCGAAGATCCCTCCGTACATGACGCGGTCGTACATCAGGCGCTGGATCTGATGCAAGAGCGTCTCGCGCTTCTTGCGATCGCGCTCCTGCGCCTGCTGGCGGAACAGGTCGTCGATGTCAGGATGACCGCCGGTGGCGTAGGGCGCGGTGCTGATGACGAAGTTCTCGATCCGTGAGGCCGCGTTTCCCGGGGCCGCCGTGACCGTCACGAACACGCCCGATCGGGTCTTCGTTCGCCACGCTTCCATGTAGGTCGCGCGCTCCATGCTGCGCACGCGGCCGCGGATGCCGACCGCGGCGAGATAGTTCGCCACGCTCTCGCCCATCGTGACGAACGGGGGCAGCGGGGTGATGTCTCCGGCGTCGAAGCCGTTCGGGTAGCCGGCCTCCACGAGGAGACGCTTGGCGTGCGTGGGGTCGTACGGATACGGCTCGATGCGCAGCGCGAACTCCATGACGCTCGGGATGATCGATCCCGTCAGGCGCGAGAAGCCGAGCCGCTCGGCTTCGTTGAGGGCTTGCTTGTCGACCGCCATCGTCGCCGCCAGGCGCACGCGGCGATCGTGCCACGGCGATTTTGGAGTGAACTGCTCCGGGAAGTCGAGCCACCACACCGCCGGTGGAATCACCCGCGCAAGCCGAAGCTTGGGGTCGGCCTTGATGGTCGAGGCTTCGACGCCGACCATCAGATAGCCGATGTCCGCCTCGCCGGTCTTGAGCATGGCCAGGCGCGTCGTCCGATCGGGTACGCCCTTGATGACGATGGTCCTGATCGAGGGCTTCTTGCGCCAGTACTGCTCGTTGGCCTCCAGGACCAGCTCGACCCCGGGCGTCAGACGCACGACGCGATAGGGTCCGAGCCCGACCGGCTGGCGACGGAAGCCGTCCTCGCCGACCTTCTCGATATATTTCCTCGGCACGATCCAGGCGGCCCCGGTGGCGGGTGTCGCGTAGAACAGGAGGAAATCGGGCCACGGCTTGTCCAGCACGAACCGGATGCGAAGCGGATCGAGGACGTCGACCGACTTCACCCGGTCGTGCAACAGCTTCGCGGACGCGCCCTTGTAGCGCTGGAACGTGAACTTCACGTCGTCCGCGGTGAAGGGATCGCCGTTGTGGAATTTGAGGCCGGGGCGCAGCTTGAATTCGTACGTGAGCCCATCCGCGCTCTCCTTCCACGACTCGGCCAGGCACGGCGCCATGTCGTTGCCCGGCAACGGCTTGATGAGCGCGTCGTGCATCGCGTAGAGAAATACGAACGGCGTGCCGATCCCCGGAGTCTCGGCCGGATCGAGGAACGTGGGCGCGATCGACGCGTCGAACGCGACGGTCAGCTGCCCCTCGGGCTGAGCCTGAGCCGCGGCTTCCCCGACCGACGCCGCGGCGATGAAGGAACCGAGGAGGATTCGTCGCACGAACCCGCTCATATCGAGCCTCCTCACGATTTCGGAGTCTTCACCGGTGTGGGGGTTCTCCGGCGCTCGCTCGCCGCGCGCCAGAGATACCAGGCGGCGACCGAGCGATAGGGCTTCCAGTGTTCGCCGATGGCCCGCAACGCCTTGGGCGTCGGCCGCTGTCGGAGCCCGTATGCCAGGCGGTAGCCCTCGCGCACGCCGAAGTCGTCCACGGGCAAGACGTCGGGCCGCCCGAGGGTGAAGATCAAGAGCATCTCCACCGTCCACCGCCCGACCCCGTGGATTCGCGTCAACTGCTCGATGATCGCCTCATCGTCGAGACGCGCCGCCACCCGGCGCGTCGGCACCGCGCCCCCGAGCGCGTGCCGTGCGATGTCCTTGATTGCCCGCACCTTGCCGCGCGAGAAGCCGGCCCGGCGCAACCGTGCGACGCGAGCCGCCGAGACGTCCGCGGGCGACGGAAAGCGTCCGTTCTCGAACAGGGCCACGAAGCGTGTGAGGATCGTTTCCGCAGCGCGGCCGTTGAGCTGCTGGTGGGCGATGGCGCGCGTGAGCGCCTCGTACGGCGACCACCTGCGGGGGGCGAGGGCGCAGGGACCGTGATGGCGGATCAACCGGCGCATCACCGGGTCGCGCGAGAGGTGACGGTGCGCGTCGGACACGGAGGCGTGGCTGGCCATCGAGACCGGATACAGCGCCGGTGACGATGGAGTCAAGCCCGAAGTGCGGCTCGAGGCTATGGGGCTCCGTTCAGGGCCAGACGCCGCTCCCAGCGCATGCCGCACGAGGGGCACCGCAGCCACGCCACCCCCCAGCGCGCGCCGTTCGCGGTCACCTCGAGGATGCTGCCGGCGAGATCGGCGCAGTCACGATGCTCGTCGAGGTGTCCCGCGAAGCGCTGGACCAGATCGGCGATGGCTATCGCGCGCCGTCCACAATCCGTCGGCACAGAGCCCCTCGGGAAGGCGGCGGTCAGGGGAACTGGCGCTCGTTGACGGGCGGCCGTGCACGGGCAGGGAAGTTGATGGTCGTGTCGCCCTGCAGGGTTCGGCCGGTCAACGGCGGCGCGTACACCTCGTGGTCGGACAGCCGGCGCTCCCAGTGTCCAGGCACGAGGAGCTGACCGTCGACGCCGGGGACCAGAACGAATCGATCGGGCACCCAGCTCATGTCGGGCGGGCGGACGATCGGCGCAGGCGTCTCGGGCATCGGGCGCGTGGTCGACTGGCGGAGGCGGTCGAACATGGCGCCGCCCGGGGTCGTCCCGCCCGGCGGCGTCCTCGTCTGTCCGAGCGCGGCGTGGAGCGAGCCCGCGCTCAGGATCATCGCCGTTCCGATCAGCATGACTCGCCACCGCATGACTCGATTGTCCCACTCTCCACGCCGGCGCGCAGCCCGATGCCTACCGCTGTCGCGCGAGCGGTCCACGCAGGAGCTGACCCGGCAGGGCCCCGTGTGCTTGCCGTCGCGGAGCAGGACCTCGCCGTTCACGACCGTCGCCGCGATCCCGCGCGCGCTGCACGAGCCGCGCGGTAGCGAGGCAGCCCCGAGCCGTCGATCAGCATGCCGTTCTTGATCACGAGATCGTAGGCCATCGCGGGAATCTCCTGTCGAGCCTAGTCGCCGCCGCGGATCGCCTCGAGGACGGCGGCGGGGTGCTTGGCGGCGTCGGGGACTCGCGCCCAGTGCTTGCGCACGACTCCGTCGGGCCCGATCCACACGGTCGACCGGATCACGCCCTTGGTCTTCTTGCCGTACATCATCTTGTCCCCGTACGCGCCCCACGCCTGCATCAGCTTTCGATCCGGATCGGAGAGCAGCGGAAAGGGGAGCTTGTACTTGCTCGCGAACTTCGTGTGCGACTCGGCGTCGTCGGCGGAGACGCCGAGGACGACCACGCCGGCCCGCTGCAGCTCCTTCCAGAGGTCGCGGAACCCGCAGGCCTCCTTGGTGCAGCCCGGCGTGTCGTCTTTCGGGTAGAAATAGACGACGACGTTCTTGCCCTTGAAGTCCCCGAGCGAGACGCGCTTGCCCGCGCCGTCCTCGAGGGTGAAGCTGGGGGCCTTCGTGCCTTCGGCAATCGCCGCCATGGGTTGGGCTTCGAAGATCAGAGCGACTTCAGCATCGTGTCCGCGTCGCTGACCTCGAACTTGCCGGGCTGCTCGACATTGACGGCCTTGACGACGCCGTTGTCCACCAGCATCGAGTAGCGCTGGGAGCGCACGCCCATGCCGCGCGCGGTCAGGTCCATGTCGAGCCCGAGCGCCTTGGTGAAGATGGCGCTACCGTCGGCCATCATCCGGACCTTGCCCCCGGCCTTCTGGTCTCGGCCCCAGGCGCCCATCACGAAGGCGTCGTTGACGGCGACGCACCAGACCTCATCGACACCCTTGGCCCGGAGCTTGTCGAAGTTCTGCACGTAGCTCGGGACGTGCTTGGCCGAGCACGTGGGGGTGAAGGCGCCCGGCAGCCCGAAGATCGCGATCTTCTTGCCCTTGGTGATCTCGCCGACCGAGAAGGCGTTCGGGCCGACCGTGCAGCCCGGCCGCTCGGTATCGATCATCTCTGTCAGGGTGCCGTCGGGAAGCCGATCGCCAGCCTTGATTGCCATCGCATCCTCCGTGGATTGATTGACACGCCTCTGGCCGGCGGGCCCGGCCCCGCGACAGCCCGCAGCGCCCGAGGCGCGGTACGAGCGCGCCCGCGCGCCGCGTGAAGTCGATCGCGACGCGTTCGTCGCGCCGAGTATCCGACACGGCAGGTCAAATTGCCAGCGCGAGCTCGGCGCGCCTGCCGACCGCTCAGCTTCGGTCCGCGACGACACCGCTCGAGCGGCGCCGGGGACGCAGGACGAGCCAGGCCGGCCGCCACCAGTTCCACCGGCCGAGCAAGCGCATCGTGGCCGGTACCAGGAGCGCGCGGACGATCGTCGCGTCGACGACGACCGCGACGCCGATCCCGACGCCGACCGCTTGAATGACCACGGACCGCGCCAGCCCGAAGCCGAAGAAGACGGCCGCCATGATCGCGGCGGCACCGGTGATCAGTCGTCCCGTGCGCTCCAGGCCCACCACCACGGCGCCCGCATTGTCGCCGCTTCGTTCGTACTCCTCGCGTATGCGGCTCAGCAGCAGGACCTCGTAGTCCATCGAGAGGCCGAAGACCAGGCAGAACATGATGAGCGGCGTGGCCGTCTGGATCGGCCCCGGCGTGAAGTCGAGCCAGGTCGCCAGGTGGCCGTCCTGGAAGATCCACACGAGCGCTCCGTAGGAAGCGGTGATCGACAGCAGGTTCATGATGATCGCCTTGAGCGGAAGCAGCACGGAGTCGAGGAGCAAGAACAGCACGACGTAGGTGACGACGACCACGAGGCCGATCGCGAACGGCGCGTGGCGGATCACGAGCCCGATGAAGTCGAGATCGAAGGCGGTCTGCCCGGTCACCAGCACCTCACCGTCGTAGGGCGGATGCGCCTTCCGGATGTCGCGGACGAGCGCCCGGGCCTCGTCGCTGGCCGTACGCAGATTCGTGGTCGCGACCAGCATGGCGGCGTGGTCGCCCAGGGTGTGCCGGAGCGCCTCGACCAGCTCGGGCGGCCGCTGGGTCGGTGGCAGCGCGGCCATCTGCAGGTACGTCGCAAGATCGAGCGAAGGATCGAGGTCGACGAAACTGTCGACACGCTGGACGTGCGGACGACCCGCCAGCCAGCGGCTGAATGCGTAGGTCTGGGTGACTCGCCCGGCTTCGAGCGGCGAGGCGTGGCCGGCGTCGAGCACGACCACGATACGGTTGGCTTCGCCGCCGGGAAACTCACGCCGTAGCAGTTCGTCCCCGCGGCGCGACTCTGCCTCGGGCGGCAGCGAGGTCGCATCACCCGAGCCGACGCGCAGGTGGAGGAAGGGCAGCCCGAAGAGGAGCAGCACGCACACCACGGGTACGAAGACCCGCCAGGGATGGGCCATCACCGTCACGGCCAGCCGATGCCAGAGCCCCCCGCCGCGCTCGCTGTGGAGGAACGGCACGCGCAGCGCGTTCACGCGCGGGCCCAGCACCGCCAGGAGCGCCGGCACGGTCGTGAGGCCGTACACGACGGCCAGGGTGACGACACTCGTACCGGCCCAGCCCATCGAGCCGAGATTGCCGAGGCCCAGAAACAGCATGCCGAGCAGGCCGATCGCCACGGTGAGACCCGAGAACAAGACCGCGCGGCCCGCGGTGGCGACGGTCCGGGCCAGCGCCTCGACCGGTGGCCGCTCGCGGATCTCTTCACGGAAGCGGCTCACGACGAAGAGCGAATAGTCGATGGCGACGCCGAGCCCGATCATGCTGACGATGTTCGGCGCGTAGATCGAAACCGACACGAAGCGGGCCAGGAGGAGCGTGACTGCCATCGCGCCGGTCATGGCCAGAGCGCCGACCGCCAGCGGGAGCGCGGCCGCGACGACCGAGCCGAAGACGAGCAGCAACAGACTCGCGACCGCGGGAAGGATCAGCATCTCGACCCGGCCCAGGTCCTTCCGAGCGACTTCGGTGAAGTCGTGGTTGAGCGCGACGTTGCCGACCGACACGACGTCCAGGGTCTCGGAGTGGACCAGCCCCCGCAGCGCCGGGTACAGGTCGGGCGGAAGGCCGGAGAACTCGAGCGAGGCAAAGCCGGCGGCGGTTCCGCGCAGCTCCACCGTGACGAGCGTGCCTCGTCCGTCCCGCGAGACGAGAGGAACCGCCGTCGGCCCGGGCCCGGGCGGGTCGTATGCGGTACGCACGCGCGCGACTCGCGGGTCGCGACGGAGCGGCGCCAGCGCGCGCTCGACCTCCTCGCGGAAGGCCGGGTCGGACACCTGCCGTGTCCGGCTGCTGAAGATCAAGCTGAACGACGGCGGCTGCCCCGGTAGCTCCTTCTCGAGCAGCCGTCGCGCCCGTCCGGATTCGGTCTCGGCCGGGATGTCGGGTGGATCCAGCGGGCCGCCCACGTGGATCAGCCACAACGACGCACACAGCGTAAGCACCGACAGCGCCAGTACGGTCCAGCGGGCGCGGTACACGAGCCGACCCCAGCGCGCGAGCAGGGCTCCACTTTCGCGGGCCGCCGGCGTTCGCGGCATGCTCATCGCGCAGCGGCCGAGTGGGCGCGCACGGCCGGCGCGACCTCCGTCGCCAGGCGGCGGAGGTGAGCCAGATCGAGGCTCGGTACGCCCAGCATGAGCTTCGTCATGCCAGCCTCGACGTGCTCGATGAGCCGCGCGGCGACTTCGCGTGGCGGTCCGAAGATGGCGTGCTGATCGACGTCGAAGCGCGCGCCGTAGTAGCCGTGCAGGAAACCGCGGAGCGCGTCGCGCGCGCGGTTGCGATCGTCGTCGACGGCGACGTAGAGCAGACGGCCGGCGACGAGCGCGTCGGGATTCCGGCCGGCCGCGTGCGCGGCGTCCCGCACGGCGCGCCAGAGGCGCGGGAAGTCGCGCACGGCGCCGAACGGGCTCATGATCCAGCCGTCGGCCAGCTCGCCGGCGCGGCGCAGCGGGCCCTCGGCATGGCCGCCGACATAGAGCGAAACGCGCGCGGCCGGGCGGACGGTCGCCTTCTCGAGACGGAAGAACTGGCCCTGGTAGTCGACCGGCTCGCCGGCGAGCAGCCGCCGGATCACCGTCACGCTCTCCCGAAATACCGTGACACGACGGTTCATCGGCACCGCGACGGCCGCGTACTCTTCCGGCCGACCGCCGAGCGAAACGCCCAGAGCCACTCGTCCACCCGAGAGATGGTGGAGCGTCGACACCTGGCGGGCGACGACGGCGGCCGCGCGCAAGGTGACGACGAGGACCGCGGTGCCCAGTTCGATGCGACGCGTGCACGCCGCCGCCGAGGCCAGGAGCATGAGCGGGTCGAGCATGTTCGCGTCGTGGAAGATCCGATCCTCGGTCCACACCGCGTCGAGCCCGAGCGCCTCGACCTGACGGAAAAACTCCGCGTAAGCTTCACCGGAATCCAGCGGCGCGACCGAGGCGCTCGGCACGTGGATGCCGACCGAGACGGACGGGGGCACGGCGTGGCTCACGCGAACGCGTCGAGCAGGGCGCAGGTCAGAGCCGACGCCACGAGTGCTGTCCGCGATCCTACTCTTCGAGCGACCTGGACGTCGTGTCCTCCATGAGGGCCCTCCTAGCTTCGTTGGAAGGCTATCACATCAGGACTTCGGGGCCGATCTTGGCCCGAAGGGCTCCGGCCGGAACCCGCCGTCCCGGGCCTCCAGAAATGCCTTCAGGCCCCCCGACTGCATGGCCGCGATCAGCTCGGCCCGCTGGGCGTTGTACGAGGCGTGCGCCATGCTCGAGAACGGGATGTTCATCAGCATCCCGGCGCCCAGGCCCATCGCGAGCAAGCCGTAGCAGGTGACCGCTTTGTTGAGCCGCACGGAGGGCTCGGGCACCTTGGCGATCCGCTCGGCGAGGGCTCGCGCGCGCGCCAGGAGCTCGGCCGCCGGCACGACCTCGTTGACGATGCCCAGGCGCAGGGCCTCGGCGGCATCGAAATGGTCGCCGGTCAGCGAGTACCGATGGGCCGCTTTCCACCCGGCCAGGGCAGCGAACAGGAACGTCGTGTTCGAGACGTGACGGACCTCGGGCTGGGCGAACACGCTGTTGTCGGCGGCGATCGTGATGTCGGCGGCGAGCGCATACCAGAATCCGCCGCCCATCACCCAGCCGTGCACCGCGGCGATCACCGGCTTGGTGAGGTGCCAGAGGTGCATGAGCTCCATCGCCGAGTCGCGATCGCGTCCCCACCAGCGCTTGATGTACTCGGCGACCTCGACCCCGGTGGCGTCGAGCGACGAGCGGCCGTCGGGTCGGCGCGCGATGTCGAAACCCGCCGAGAACCCGCGTCCGGCGCCGGTCAGGACGATCGCCCTGACCTCCGCGTCGGCGTCGGCCTCGTCCAGGGCGCCGTGGAGCTCCGCGGTCATCTGTGGGTTGATGGCGTTGATGGTGTCGGGCCGGTTGAGCGTGAGCGTGACCACCGGTCCCCTCTTCTCGTACACGATCGTCTCGTAGGCCATCTCGTCACCTCCAGGGTTTCACGCGAGCTCGATCAGCCAGTCCACCGCCACGACGCCGTGCCCGTCGTCGAGCACGAGGAGCGGGTTGATGTCGAGAGCGCGGAGCGACTGCCGGTGCGCCTCGGCCAGCGCCGCCACCCGAACGATCGCCTCGGCCAGCGCGGCCGTGTCGGCGGGTGCGCGGCCGCGCGCGCCCGACAGGATCGCCGCGCCGCGGAGCTCGGCGATCATCGCCGCCGCGTCGGCGGGACCGATCGGCGGCACGCGCAGGGACACGTCGCGCAGCTGCTCGACGAAGATGCCGCCGAAGCCGCACAGCACCGCCGGGCCGAAGAGCGGGTCGGTCTTGACGCCGAGGATCATCTGGCGCCCTCCGGCGATCATGCGCTGGACCAGCGCGCCGTCGAGCCGGGCCGCCGGCGCTCGCCGACCGACCTCGACGAGCATCTCTCTGAAGGCGGCGCGCACCGCGCCGGCGTCACGGCAGCCGACGCGCACTCCGCCGACGTCGGTCTTGTGCGCGACGTCAGGGGAGTCGATCTTGAGCACCACCGGGTATCCGAGTCGGTCGGCGGCGATCACCGCGGCCGCGGCGTCCTTCACGGCGATCGTCTCGACCAGCGGCACGCCGAACTCGCGCAGGAGCTGCATCGCTTCCGCGCTGCGGAGCGTGCCGCTCGCGGCGGCGCGCGCTCTCGGCGATGGCCCGGCCGCGGGCGCGCCCACGGGCCGGTCCAGGAAGCGCCGATGCTCGCGCGCGTTGCGCAGCGCCAGCATCGCCGTCTCCGTGCTCTCGAGGAAGGGGACGCCGGCGTCGGCGAGGGCGCGGATGACCTCCTGGTCGAGGTCGCCGCCCGCGAACGAGCTGAAGGCGAGCACGAGCCGGCCGGGATTCTTCGGGAGTGCCTCGATCATCGCGCGGCTGAACGAACGTGACGGCGCGCCGCCGCCCGGACGAGGCACGTTGACGCGCAGGTTCACCGCGACCACGTCGACGGCCTCGTCGCGCAGCATGACGTCGAAGAGCTGAGGGAACAGGCTCGCGTCCTCGTACATCGCGCCGGTGCCGTCGAGCGGATTCCTCGGGTTCGCGAAGTCGGGCATGAAGCCTTTCATGGTCTCGAGCGAGGCCGCTGAAAGGGACGGCAGCTCGACGCCGGCGCGATCTGCGGCGTCGGCGGCCCGGCCGCACTCGCCGCCGAGGCCGCTCACGATTCCGACCTTCCAGGCCCGCGGCGCGTGACGCCGCGCGGCCGCCAGCAGGGTGAGCGTGTCGATCATCTCGTTGATGCTCGAGACCTGCACGATGCCGCTCTGCCGGAGCACGGCCTCGATGATCTCCGGGGTACCGGCCAGGGATCCGGTGTGCGCGAGCATCGCCTGGCGCGCGTTCTCGGACCGGCCGACCTTGAGGACCACGATGGGCTTGGCGAGCGCCCGCGCGCGCGCCGCGGCCTGCCGCAACGTCCCGGGCTTCTTGAACCCTTCCACGAACGCGCCGACCACCGCGGTCTCGTCGTCCTCGACCAGGAACGCGATGTAGTCCTCGACCGTGACGCCCGCCTGGTTGCCGCACGACACGATGTAGCTGAGACCGACCGCGCGCTGCTGCATCAGGTACTCGCCGATCGCGTGACTGAAGCCGCCGCTCTGGGACACGAGCCCGACGGCTCCCGGCCGCAGCGGCTCGGCGAGGTCGGCGCTGAAGGTGGCGGCGCCAAGCCGGATGTTGAACACGCCGTAGCAATTCGGCCCGCAGATGAGGAGCCCACGATCCGCGGCGAGGCGCTCGAGCTCGGCCTGACGCTTCTGGCCCGCTGGCCCTGCCTCGGCGAACCCGCTCGAAAGCACGACGGCCCCGCGCACGCCGCTCTCGACGGCGGCTCTGAGCACGCCCGGTACCTGCTCGGCCGGAATCGCCACGACGACCGTGTCCGCGGGCTCGGGCGTCGAGCCGAGGTCGGGATAGCAGGGCAGGCCGAGGACGTCGGTGTACTTCGGATTGATCGGAAAGATCCGGCCGCTATAGCCGAAACGCTGCAGGTTGGCGACGACCCGGGTCGCGCGGGTCATCCGTTGCGAGGCGCCGACGACGGCGATGCTCGCCGGCTTCATCAAGGGCCCCAGATTCATGAACGGCACGGGGGCACGACTATGGCGGAAGGCGCCAACGCTGTCAACGCGCCGAGGCCGCCCGCCGGGCGTGCGGCACTGCAGAATCGTCAGCGAATGGTTTCGGGCGTCGTCGTGTGCGGTTGCAGGTACGGGCTCGCCGGCCCGTAGTACGGGAAGTAGCGCGTCGTACCCGGGACTTCCCGGTTGTCCCCGGCGAGGCACGCGCAGCCCACGCCGAACGCCGCCGTGATGGTCGGCAGCTGGCACCAGCCCCACGGTGTCGTGCAGATGTTCGCGCCCGGCGGGGGCGGCAGGGTCTCGGGGGACGGAGGTCGCGGGGAGGGCGGCCTGTGCTCGGGCCTTTGTTC
>Ga0209055_1001096_pt1 | contig 18125 bp, 17 predicted proteins | sample GraSoiAngelo_110_FD_185875 | JGI IMG/M metagenome (GOLD analysis project Ga0209055, IMG submission 185875) | Grasslands soil microbial communities from the Angelo Coastal Reserve, California, USA - 14_0903_12_30cm (SPAdes) (version 2) | ecosystem: Environmental > Terrestrial > Soil > Grasslands ... | reverse complement strand
GAACTCGCAGCGGCCCCAGTAGCAGCCGCGGGTGGCTAGATAGGGCAGGATCCTGTGGGGGACGAAATACTTCTCCAGCGGCAGCCCGTCGAAATCGGGAGGCGGCAGCGAGGACATGTCCTCCGCGTAGCTCAAGGAGGAGGTATGGATCCCCGATGCGTCGCGATACATGAGGTTCGGAATCCCGGCAAGCTCGCGCCCTGCCCCGACCGCCTCGACGAGCTGGAGAAAGGCAGTCTCCCCTTCGTAGATCACGGCGCTGTCGAACAGGGCGAAGAGCTTCGGCGTCTCCGGCAGCACGTCGCGCAGGCGGGTCACGGTGTTGCCGCCGATGGTCACGTGAATGTTCGGGAACTGCTCCTTGATGAGCTTGCAGAAGGTCATCGTCGAGAAGATCTGCTGCTGCAGCACGATCGAGATCCCGACCACGTCCGGCCGCTCGGCCTCGATCGCCGGCTTGAGGATGTGCTCGAAGACATCCCGGTACACGTTGACCTGGGTGTCCTCGATCGCGTCCAGCACTTCGGAGGATACGAAGACCTTGTAGGAGAGGTCTGTCTCCATGGGCGGCATGCAGATCCGGGCCGGCGCGTACGCCAGCGAAATCGTGTCTGTCACCTCCCGGAAGGTGGTGATCGCCCGCTCGAGCTTGTCCGCCTCGTAGAACTCCGGGGTCCGGACGATGCGCTTCGCCCGCTCCGCTTTTTCCGTCAGCTCAGCCATGCGCGCGCGCGTCAGCCCGACCAGGGCAAGCTGCAAGTCCCGCTCGGCCTCGGTCAGGCTCCGCAGCCGCGACAGTTTCCGCAGCCGGTCGAGCTGCTGGGGCACCCGCTTGAGGACGAGGCGGCAGAGGAAGTCTTCGCTGAAGTACCAGTCATACATCTCCAGATTCACGTCCTTCTGGACGACGTCGTGGCCGGCGGCGCGAAGCACGCACGTCAGGCTGGGGAGGCTCAGATAGGGTTCGGAAGGGTACCAGTCCGGGGGGAAGACCAGCATGACCTTCGTCTTCCGCCCGCTGGCGGGCCCCGCCTGGCGGGGCTTCAACTGGATGAGTTCACCTTTCCCGTACTCGACTTTCATAGGGTAAATAGCGATTTTAGGCCCATCGTGAGATGGCGGTCAAGGGCTATTACGGTGGCTTGACAATCACTTGCATGGTAGCCACAATTCGTTATCCTCCTGGATTTCTCTAAGGAAATCAGCCGTGGACCAGCCGCCATCCCAGGGCACTCAGACGATGACTCCACAGGAAGCACGGGAGCATCTCCACTACCTGCTGTCGTTGTGCCTCCGTAAGGAAGAGGCCTTCGGTCCCCTGGCCTTCGAGTTCACGCGGAACAACGACCTCGATAAGCTCGGCCTGCTCCCGGAAGAGCAATTCAACCTGTGGATGGCGCTGGCGGACGCCTTCGCGGAGGAGCCCAAACGCTTCAAGCTCAAGCTGGAGGCCCTGCAGAAGGCCGTCGCGGTGCTGCACCGGTCCAAATACGCCGACCAGGCCCTGCTGCGCGAGCTGCGACAGGAGACCCAGAAGACCGAGGCCGAGCTGGCCATCTACAACGAGGCCTACCGCGCGCAGAAGCCCGCGCCGGCCGACAAGCACCAGATCATCGTGGAGACGGACCTGCCGGACTACTTCCTCACCACCGCGCAGAAGCGCGCCGCCGCCTACTACCAGCGGAAATTCAAGCTCTCGACCGAGGCCCACACGGCCCAGCAATTCAAGAACCCCGGCACCGAGCGCAAGTTCGAGCCCGACAATCTAGTCGTCCACAAGGAATTTCCCGGCGCCTGCGCGCCGTTCATGAACGCGAGGATGAACGCGTTCCACCTCATGCTTCCCTTCGACCTGAAGATCAGCCGCAAACCGGATGAACCGCTGGCCGCCGGCGTGCGGATCTGGTACGCGAAGATGGGGTACTCGTACCCGCTGCGGTACGAGATGGGCAAGCTCTGTAGTTACTTCGGCGATGAGGTCCTGGACATCCCCCTTGACGATCCCAATCTGCTCTTCGTGTCCGTCTCGGAGGTCAAGGAGACCGCGTTGGGGGCCATTGAGCGGGCGCTCCCTCAGGACGTTCCCCCGGAGGTGGGCCTTGCCCGCGCTTTCCTGGAAGGCTCCAACACCTTGGGTCCGTACGTGCAGATCGTCTGCAACGTGAAGGTCTGGTTCGACGCGTCAAACGTCTCGCTGCTCCTGCTGGGCGCGCCGGACCTGCCGGAGTACGGGCTCATGGGCGCCTCCGGTCTGGTCGTGCGCACCTATGGGACGGAAAAGGTGGAGGCCTACGCTGCGGCCACCAAGAAGCCCTGGATGGAGGGGCTGAGCTTCAACTACATCAACATGCATCTCGCGCTGCTGCCGGACACCGACACGGCGCTCGTCCCTGCAAACACCCCCATTTTCTCCGTCTATCCGGTCCTGAGCAAACAGACGTACACGTTCACAGACGTCCGGTCGTTGTAGGGGTAAGACTTCCGGGCGCCATGAATTGCGCCCCTCCATTTGGAATCGCCTAGAATTCTAGCAGGCAGGTCTTACACACCACTTTGCAGTTCGCCTCGGTCGGCATGGCATAGGGCACGACGCAGTGGACGTCCACGTCCTCCTTGGTGCCGCACTTGACGCATTGCCCTTCGTCCCGCTCCAACACGGCATTCCGGAGGTTCGCCGGGATCACGGGCTCCCCGGCATTGGTCATCTCATCCAACCACCTAGGCATGATGCTCGGCTCTCCTCTCGATGATCGTCCCCGCTATTTTACTTCCGCTGGCGGTTGCGGATCAACGTCTCCGCCACCTTCAGGTTGTCCCGGTACCGCTGGAAGATGCTCTTGAGGTGAGGGATAAGCTTCTCCTTGAGGCCCGCCGGCACCCGGTTGATGCGGTCCACGGGCCACTCCTCGACGCTCGTGATGTCGAGCCCCTCCCTCGCGAAGTCCTCCCGGATCGCGTCCTCATAGCCGTAGATCAGCTCGCACTCGAAGGCCTGAGCGTTCAGGGCGTTCATTTCTTCTTCGTCGTTCATGCCCTGCGCGAACCGGGTCTTGATGCGCTCGACCAGCGGCCCGCCGGCAGCCTTGGTCTGCTCGGACAGGACGGGCTCCAGCGTGTGGTACAGGATGACGATGTCCTGCAATTGGAACCGGATGGCCATGCCATCCATCTTCGGCGGAGCGGAAAGGGTCTCCTTGTCCAGCGCCTCTTTCGTCTGTTTGATCAGGCGGACGGTTTCGTACAGATACGCCTCCTCCCAGGTCGCCGCGTTGTAGCTGAAGAAGCAGCGGATGAAATCGATCCTCTTGTTGGCGTCCCACATCTGCAGGGAGATCGTCGGTCGGAGCCGGTTGCTGAATGGGCTGCTCTCGCCCCATTCCGCCTCGCCAAGGGCAATCCCGTACGGCGCGAAGGCATCGGCCAGGGCTTTGGAATATTGCCAGAACACGATGTTGTAATTATCAGCGTCTTCCAGAGCCTGAACTTGCGGGACGGACACCAAGCTGTAGAGCCGACGAAAGCGCGCGCGGGTGTAACCGCGCTCGTCCGTGAAATACCAGGAGCCTCCCCAGAGCCCGCCCGTCAGCGGAACTTCCGCGCGGTAGCGGCGATAGAGCCTCGCCGAGGTCTCCTTGGCCACCGAGTCCAAGAGCTCGTTGAGAAAGAGCGAATTGACGCGGCCGTCTGGTGTAAAGACCGGACCGGAAGCGGTCGGGATTTTATCCCGGATGACTTTTGTACCCACCGCGTCCCTCAGCTCGCCGGCACCAAGGTCAGGAACCAGGGCGCCGCCTCTAGCTTCATCTGATCGAACAGGTAGGCGGTCCTCCCGGCCGGCACGCCGGGAAAGTGCGCGCCGCGCCTGATTTCGACATAACGGAAGCCATAGGTGTCGCCTCTCTTGCCCTCGTCGCCCAGCATGCGAGGGATGGCCTGGCGGACTTTCGGCAGCAGCATTTTCTGGCCGATGCTCAGCCGCAGCAATTGATCGTAGACCGCCCCGAAAACCTGCCTCACATTGCTCTCCGTGAAAAACACGCCCGCAGGCCGCGCCGCGTCGTCGGGCAGGAGCTGGGAGAGTATCTCCCAGAAGGTCTCCATGTCCACGGCGGACAGGATGCACAGCTTGCCCTTGCGCGACAGCAGATCCAGCAAGGCCAGAGGACCATAGACATCGAACTTCCACGGCGGGAAGGTGAGTTTCTCCCCGCCGTGCACCACCTCAAGCACCTCGCGCCCCTTGATCTTCGCGCGCCGGAACTCGCCCTTGGTGTGACGGAGATGAGCCCGGATCGCGTCGTCCCCGAGCCGGGCCGGCTCGTAGGCGAAGGTGGGCGTCGCCGGGCTGTTGCACACGGCGATGGTGTACCGGGCGCAGTCTTGCCGCCAACTCGCTAAGTCGAGCATGTCCCGGTTGCCGTCGTACCGGAAACGCAGCGCCGGCGAAGAACGCCGCCGTAGCTTCTGCAGACGGTCGCGGTCCGCCTGCACAAACGTACTGAACGGCTCCTGCGGATTGAGTCGATCGAACGCGTGCAGGATGAGGACCCGCCCCGCGCGCTCGAGCGGGCCCAAGTACTGCTCGACCACCTTCTCCGCAAAGGTCAGGTCCCCAGCGCCGCAGTCCACCACTGACGCCACATCCGCCTCCAGCAGGACATCGAACGGATTGTCGTGGCTCCGGACGGCTGCTTCGACTTGATCCTGCGCCATCGAGGAGACAGGCCCCATCTCGATGGCGCCCGCCCCCACGCCCAGCAACAGGCACAGATTCCTGACCGCTTTGGTCGGATTGAGCCCCGTCAACTCGCGGAGACCTTCTTGGGGGATCGCTTGCAGGCCGTCATGGTGGGCGGGCCCCAACACTTGCAGCAGCGCCTGCCGAATGTCCGGATCGAGAGACGAGTCGGCGACCGCGGCCTGCAGGCGCTGCACAGTCTCGGCGGCGGCGGACGGCGCGACCAGGCGACGTGAGGCCGCCCAGGCCTCGCGGTTGTTCTCCACCGCTTCCCGCAAGCGGCGACGAAAGTCAGCAATCACCCGTTGATCCGGCGGCATGGCTGTGCGCTGTCCATTATCAAGAAGGATATAGCCTCCGCTTGCAAGGCGAGTCAAGAAGCCTCTATTCTACGCTCAATGCGCGATCACGATGACCAAACACAGGCCAGGGCTCACATCCTGGCGGGAAACTGGACCCAGGTGCTGGAACTCGGCCGAGCATGGAGCCAGGCTGAACCCAATGAGCCGATTGCCCGACTGCTCCTGGTGACCGGGCTGCTCCTGAAAGGCGACTATCGCGAGGCGTATGTACAGCATGACAGGCTGTTCAGGCTGCCGGACGAGGAAGAGGGCGACATGGCAGCGCAGCAGGACCCGCGGGCGGCGCTCCGTGCCTTCGCCGCCCAGCTTGCCGAGGAGCACCCGGACAACCCCGGCGCCCGCCTGTTTCTGGGGCTGACGCTGGCGCAGGTCGGAGACCTCGACGGCGCAAGTCGAGAGTATAAAGAGAGCGCGCGGCTCGCGCCCGACGATCCCTTCCCCCACTACTTCCACGGCCAGGCCCTGCACACACTGGATCGGCTCGACATGGCCATCCGTGAGTATCGCGAAGCGGTCAAGCTGGCCCCTCAGGACGTGCGCATGCGGCTCAACCTGGGTTCGGCCTACTACGAGCAGGGTATTTTCGAGTCGGCGATCGCGCAATACCGCGAGGCCCTCAAGCTGAACCCAGGCGATGCGTACATCCATTACAACCTCGGCCTCGCTCTCGCCGACCAAGGACGGTTCGAGCCGGCCATCGCCGCGTATAAGGAGTCCGCGCGCCTGAACCCGAACGACCCCTTAGTCCGCTACGCCCTGGGCGTCGTGCAAGAGACCAAGGGCCGGGTGAACGAGGCGATCGGCGAGTTCGAGGCGGCCGTCCAACTGGCTCCGACCATGGCCGCGGCCCACGCCAAGCTGGGCTGGCTCTATTACAACAAGAACCAGGTGCCCCAGGCGCTCGAGCATTTTGAGAAGGCCAGCCGGCACGACCCGGACGATGCTCAAACGCTCCACGGCCTGGGACTGGCCAAGCTGGCCTCGGGCAAGAAAGACGAAGGAATCCTTTCCCTAAAGCAGGCGTATCAGAAGGAAGAACGGGAGGATAAGAAACGTCTGATCCGAAGCGTGCTCGTCAAAGTGGGCGCCCTTTCCCACTGACGGTCACAAATCCCTGACCACCCCTTGTAAGACCGTCGCCTGCGTCACGGGGTCGCCGGTCTTCCTGAGCTCCTCCCGGATGCGCTCCTTCAGGTACTCCGAATAGCCGAGCTTCTCGATAAGCACTTCCAGGAAACGCTCGCCCGGCAGCAGGGTGCTCGCTTTCAGCTCGCTCACGATGTGCTCCGTCACGGGCACGTAGCAATTCCCGACATGAAACAGCACCGGGTAGTGGTGCCCCTCGCCTGGCAGTCGTTCAAAGCGGACGCCATCCACAGCATTTCCTCCCACAGCAGCGGGCGGTATTCTACGGAACCGCGCGCCGGGTGACAAGGGCAGGTACAGAATCCTCGGGGGGAATGGTAAGATACCCTGCACGGCACGATGCCTGATAAGATCCTCACGACCAAGGCCCTCACGGCAGTGCTTGACGCGCGACGCGCCCGCGGCGAGCGCATCGTGTTTACCAATGGCTGCTTCGACCTCCTGCACGTCGGCCACACGCGCTATCTCCAGGAGGCGAAAAAGCTCGGGGACTGCTTGGTCGTCGGGCTCAACAGCGACGCCTCAGTCCGCGCGATCAAGCCGCAGGGGCGACCCCTCGTCCCGCAGTCCCACCGGGCCGAAGTGCTTGCCGCGCTGGCCTGCGTGGACCACGTGGTGACCTTCGACGAACCCGAGCCCCGTAACCTGATCGCCGCGGTGCAACCCGACGTCCTCGTCAAGGGCGGCGACTGGCCGATCGACCAGATCGTGGGCCGGGAGATCGTCCAGGCACGCGGCGGGCAGGTCGTCACCATCCCCCTGGTGCCGGGCGTGTCCACCACGAGCCTCGTCCGCCGCATCAAATCCCTCCCCTGATGTCTGCTCCCACGATCCCCGCTGATTGGTCCGCCCTGGTGTCGCCGCTCCTCGTCGCCATGGAGGAGCGACCGCAGGCGACGGCGCTGGTCGGCCTCTTCGGTTCCGCCAAGGGGCTCGTGATCTCGGCGCTCGCGAGGCGCCTCGCGGATCGGAAGACCTCCGTGCTGGTGGTGACCCCGACGGACGAGGACGCGGACCGCCTGCATGCCGATGTAACGTTCTTCCATCGCCTGCAGGGCGCCGCACCGGACGACATCCTCTTGTTCCCGGACTGGGGCGTGCTGCCCGACGCCTCCACACCCCCCGCGGAAGTGGTCGGACAGCGCATGCGCGTGCTGGACCGGCTCTTCGGAGCGGACCGCGGGCTCGTGCTCATCGCGCCGGTGGCGGCGTTCTTGCAACGGCTCCTGCCCCGGACCCTGTTCGCCGAGGCGTGTTTCTCACTGAAGCAGGCAGACACGATCGAACGGGCTCACCTTGTCACCCGGCTTCTGCAGCTCGGCTACCGCCAGGTGTCGGTGGTGGAGAACCCCGGCGAGTACGCCGTGCGGGGCGGGATCGTGGACCTGTTCTCGACAGCCCACGAAGAACCGCGCCGCCTCGACTTCTTGGGCAACACCATCGAGACCATCCGCCTCTTCGATCCCGCCACCCAGAAATCATCCGGGCGCGCTCCTTTCCTCCGTGTCCTTCCCGCGCGCGAGCCGTCCGTCTCTCCCGTCATGGAAACCCTGCTCGACTACCTCGCCGCTCCGCCGGTGTTGATCGCAGACGAACCGACGGCTCTGCGCAAGCACGCCGAGGAGTTTCAGACCGGCGGTGCCCGCTGTCTGGTCACCATCGCGGCGATCCCTCCGGGAGAAGCCGGGGGCATGTCTGAAGAGGGGGCGCCGGTCTTGCACTTCGAAGCGCACCGCCCACAGGCGGCCGGGATCGGGGTCAAGGGCCGATCCTTCACCGAGACCCTCACCCATCTCGAAACGCTGCGGGCCCAAGGCCCGGTCGTGATCGTCGCCCGGAGCCGTGGCCAGGTGGATCGCCTGCAGGCGCTCTTCCTGGAACACGATCTGCCAGCGGAGCCGCTGGGCGACAAGCCGGTGACGCCCCTCGGCGCGCATGCGCCGTACGCCCTGGTGCAGGGCGAGCTGTCAGGCGGGCTCTTGGGGTTGCGCGGCCCGGGGGACGGAGCGGCCCCGCTCCCGCTCTCGATCATCGTGGAAGACGAGCTGTTCGCCAAAGGCGTGCGGCACAAAGCCCCGTCGCTCTCCAAGAGTGCCGCGTTCCTTAAATCCCTCGAAGAGGTGAAGGTCGGCGATTACGTCGTGCACGTCCAGCACGGGATCGGCCGCTACCTGGGGCTCCGTCGCCTCGCGGTCCAGGGCTTCGAGAGCGATTACCTGATCGTCGAGTATGCCGGCGGGGACGCGGTCTATGTTCCCCTGGATCGGCTGAACCAGATCCAGCGTTACTCGCCATCCGAAGGCCATACCCACAAGCTCAGCCACCTGGGCGGGACGGCCTGGAGCCGCACGAAGGCCCGCGTGCGCGAGAGCATCGAGGAGATGGCGAAGGATCTGATCGCCGTCCATGCGACGCGGCAGGCGCGCGGGCGGCCCGCGTTCTCGCCGGACAGCCTGCTCTCCCACGAGTTCGATGCCGCGTTCGAATACGAGGAGACCGCAGACCAGCTCCGGGCGATCGAGGACGTCCGTCGCGACTTGGAGTCCGACCAGCCGATGGACCGGCTGATCTGCGGGGACGTCGGGTACGGCAAGACCGAGGTCGCCATGCGCGCCGCCTTCAAGGCGGTCCAGGACAACAAGCAGGTCGCGGTGCTCGTGCCCACCACCCTGCTCGCCCAGCAGCACTTTGAAACCTTCACGGAGCGCTTCGCGCCGTTCCCGGTCACGGTGGGCGTCGTCAGCCGCCTCCAAGCGCCCAAGGACCTGAAGGCCACGCTGCGCGGCGTCGCGGAAGGCTCCATCGACATCGCCATCGGCACGCACCGTTTGCTACAGCCAGACCTGCGATTCCGCAACCTCGGCCTGGTCGTGATCGACGAAGAGCAGTGGTTCGGGGTGCGTCACAAGGAACGCCTCAAGCAGTTGCGTACCCAGGTGGATGTCCTGACGCTCACGGCGACGCCGATCCCGCGCACCCTGCAGATGGCCCTGTCGGGCCTCCGGGACCTGTCGACGATCGAGACCCCGCCCCCGGACCGGCTGGCGATCCGCACCCAGGTGGTCCGCTTCGGCACTGGCATCATCCGGGAAGCCATCCTCCGGGAGCTGGGCCGCGGGGGGCAGGCCTTCTTCGTGCACAACCGCGTGCAGGACATCGAACGGATGGGCGCGTGGCTGAAGGACCTGGTGCCGGGGGCCCGGATCGTCGTCGCTCACGGCCAGATGGACCCGCGGCCGCTGGAAGGCACGATGCTGAAGTTCCACCGCCGCGAAGTGGACGTGCTGCTGTGCACGACCATCATCGAATCGGGCCTCGACATTCCCAACGCCAACACGATCCTGGTCAATCGCGCCGACACCTTCGGGCTGGCCCAGCTCTACCAGCTTCGCGGACGCGTCGGCCGCAGCGCCCACCAGGCCTACGCCTACTTCCTCGTCGCCGAAGAGGACACGCTCACCGGCGACGCGCAGAAGCGGCTCCAGGCGATCCGGGAGTTCACGGAGCTCGGGTCGGGGTTCCGGATCGCGGCGGCCGATCTGGAAATCCGGGGCGGCGGAAATCTGTTAGGCAAGGAGCAATCCGGCTACATCGACGCGGTCGGCTTCGAGCTGTACATGCGGATGCTGGAGCAGGCAGTGCATGAACTGAAGGGCGAGCCCGTGCCGGAGGAGTTCGAGCCGAACCTCCAGCTCCAGGTCTCGGCGTATATTCCCGACGACTACGTCGGCGACGTCGCGCACCGCCTCGCGCTGTACAAGCGCCTGACCGCCAGCGCCCAGATGGGCGACCTCGCGCAACTGCACGGCGAGCTGGTGGACCGCTACGGCGCGCCACCCGAGCCGGTCGAGCGGCTGTTCGAGGTGATGGAGCTTCGCCTCCTGGCGAAGGCGTTGCGCGTGGCCGCCGTTCGGGTGCGCCCGACGGCCGTCGCCTTCAGCTTCGACGAGAAGGCCCTTCCCCCGCAGGCCGGCCTCCAGGCGCTCATGGACGAGAATCGTGCGCGGCTGCGCTTTACCACGCCCCATTCGTTCGAACTCCTCGGAGTGGACTCCGCGTGGAAGGCCGTCTTCCCGGAAATAAAAAGAGTCTTGCACGTCCTTGCCTCCTATGATAAAAAACCGATCGCTTCCGCCTGAGCCGACAGGGGCCTCTCGCGGAATGGCGTGCGGGAGGGTGCGTTTGGACGAATGGCGTAACGGTTTCAAGGCGACGATTGGTCTTGCTCTCCTCCTCGGCGTAGCCAGCGCCTGCAGCGACAAGCCGGAAGCTTCCTCCAAAGCCCTCGCCATCATCAACGGAAAAGAAATCACGGCCAGCGAGTTCGACCTCCGGTGGTCCCAGATTCCGGACTACGCCCGGAAGACCTTTGCGGGTCCCGAAGGCCGCAAGAAATTTTTGGAGGAGCTCATCACCCATGAGCTCTTGCTCCAGGAGGCGAAGAAACGGGGCTTTGATCGCGACCGGCCCTTCTTGGAACGCGTGGAGCGCTTCAGAGAGAGAAGCCTGTTGGAACGCCTGAGGGTTGAAGAAGTAGACGCCCAGGTGAAGGTCAACCGCGAGGAGGTGAAGGCCTACTATGCCACCAACGCCGCGAATTACACCACGCCCGAAGAACTGCGCGTGAGCCACATCCTCGTCAAGACGCAGGAAGAAGCGCTCGACCTCAAGAAACGCCTCGACCAGGGAGAAGACTTCGCCGCGCTGGCCCGGAAGGTGTCACTGGATCTTTCTACAAGGTACAAAGGCGGCGATTTAGGGTTCATCAAGAAGGGCCAGACGATGCCGCAAATTGAGAAGGCGCTTCTGACCCTCAAGGTCGGTGGAATAAGCCAGCCGGTCGCCACTTCGTTCGGCTATCACGTCATCAAGCTGGTGGATCGCGCCTCGGGTGCTCCTCTCTCCTTCGAGGACGCCAAGGATCAGGTCCGGGAAGAGCTTCTCAACGAGAAGAGGCGTAAGCGCTACGAAGACTTTGTGGCATCGCTGCGAGCCAAAGCCAAGCTCCGCGTCGCCGACGTCCCGATGGCGGCTTCGGAAATTCCCGTGACCGGTCCCGCGGCCGCCACGCCGTAACGCCTCTCCACGCTCGCATGCCAGCGCCTACAGCGCAGAAGGCTTTCGCGGTCCTGGCCCTGGGGGCCAGCCTGCTCGGCGCTCTGCCGGGCTGGAGCGCCAGCCTCCAGGATCGGATCGTGGCCGTGATCAACACCGAAGTCATCACCCTGAGCGAGCTGGAGGAGGAAGTCGGCGACATGAAGGCGCAGACCCGCCGACGGTACAGCGGGGCCGAGCTGACTCAGCGCCTCCGTCAGATCGATTACATGGGCCTGAACCGGATGATCGAGCGCAAGCTCCAGGTGCAGATCGCGAAGCGGCGCGGGATCAAGGTCACGGATGAAGAGGTAAAGGACGCGATCGTCCGCCTGCGCCGGCTCGGCGAGACGCCCAACGAGAACGACCCCAAAGAGCTAGCACTCATCAAGGACCATCTCACCGCCCTGCGCCTCATCAACCAGCAGGTCCGGTCCTCCTTGCTGGTGTCCGACGAGGAGATCCTCCGCTTCTACCGGCAGCACCAAGACCGCTTTCTGCTCCCGCTGGAAGTCCGTATCAGCCAGATCCTGATCGCTCTGGGGCCCGGCAGCGAACTCTTGACGGTGCGCGAGAAGGCGTACGAAGTGCACGCGCGGCTCAAAAAGGGTGAACGGTTCGAGGAGCTGGCGGCCAGGTACTCCGACGGCCCGGAAGGACGCCGCGGCGGGAACTTGGGGTACATCCGCCCGGGCGACATGCTGCCGCAGATCCAGCAAGCGATCGAGCAGGCGCCGCCCGGGTCGGTCACCGAACCCATCGCCTCGCCGATCGGCATGCACATCATCCGCGTGGACGACCGTAAGCCGCCGCAGTTCCGGCCCTTCGAGGAGGTGAAGGAGGACGTCCGGAACCTGGTGTTTCAGCTCAAGTCGGAAGAAGCCTACGTCGTGTGGATCAAGGAGCAGAAGGACAAGAACTACATCGAGATCCGGCTGTGAGACACGGCCGCGCGTTCTTCGTCACCAACCGGACCGCAGTTTCAATGAAGCAGCAGACGGCGTGCCTGGCGATACCGGCTGTTCTGCATCCGGTCGAGGTCGCCACGGATGTACCCAAGCCCCACCACGCAGAGCTCGAAGTTCTCCGACAGCTTTAGGAACAGGGGCGGCGCGGGCACCTCCTTCGCCGATAACGGGGACCCCTGAATGTGCTCGGCCACGAGACGGTAGGAGCGTTTGCCGGTCTTGATGTAATCCACGAGGAAGTCCTTGTGGTAGATCAGGCCGGTGGTCTTGATCCGGTTCAGATACTCGGGAAAGAGACCCGCCATGAAGAGCGTGAAGTCGCCGATATGCCGGTGCACGTCCCGCTCCCGCTCGAACGACCTGGCCCCGTGCGTGACCTCAGACTCATAGAGCAGGTCGACCACCGCCTCCACCCGCTCGCCTTTGGCGCACTTGATCCGGTAGAGCTGGTCCGTGCGGGTGAATTCCACAAGAAGCTTGGAGATGTAGTCGCTGACGTTGAAGTCGGGCCAGCCCAGCTTCTCCGTGAAGGCCCTTTCCGCCAGCGCGCCGAACAGCTTCCGCAAGGGATGATGCTCAGGAATGCGTGATTCCATCAGCCTTCCTCTTGGATACCTTTAGTATATCCAAGCTAGGCACGGCTGTCTAGAGCGAAGGTGACCGGACCGTCGTTGACGAGCTCCACTTTCATGCGCGCGCCGAAGACGCCGGTCTCGACCGTGAGGTCCGTGGTCTTGCGCAGAGTCTCGACGAACTGCTCGAACAGGCGTTGCGCCGTCGCCGGATCGGCCGCCTGATCGAATCCCGGACGCCGTCCTTTGCGGGTATCCCCCAGCAGCGTGAACTGGGAGATCGCGAGAAGCCCGCCGCCCAGCTCGGCGAGGGACCGGTTCATCTTGCCGGCCTCGTCGCTGAAGATCCGCAGCGCCGGGATCTTCTCGACGAGATATCGCACATCCGCCTCGGTGTCGCCTTTGGCCACGCCGAGCAGCACCACGAGCCCGCTTCTGATCTGCCCGACAATTTTGCCATCCACTTCCACCGAGGCGCGGGTGACTCTCTGGATGACGGCTTTCAAAAATAGATCCCTTCCAATTTGAGCAGGCGCTTCTTCACGCCCAGGCTGCCGGAAAAGCCGCCCAGCGACCCGTCGCCGGCGATCACACGGTGGCAAGGCACCAGGAGCGGCACCGGGTTGGCGCCGCACGCCGCGCCGACGGCGCGCGCCGCCTTGGGCTTGCCGACCTTGCGCGCCACCCAGCCGTAGGACCGCACCCGACCATACGGAATGCGTTGGAGCACTTCCCAGACCTTCCTGTGAAATGGCGTCTGGCCATTGAAATCAACAGGTACGTCCAAGTGGCGGACTTTGCCCTCAAGATAGGCTTCAATAGTCGACCTTGCGGCCGTGAGAATGTGCGAGGCTATATCCTGGACCCCCTCACCCATCCCTCTCCCCCGAGACGGGGGCGAGGGAATATTCTGAGCCACTGCGTTCTTGTTTCCCTCTCCCCTGGAGGGAGAGGGCAAGGGTGAGGGGGATTCTTTGGATAACTTCCCTAGTGCCTTCTCAACGGCCTGCCTGGTCGGCTTCGGCAGCACGATGGCTTGCACGCCTCGACCCGTAGCCGCAACGCCAACCCAGCCCCACTTAGTTTGGAATATCGTCTCGTGCATCCCGCACCCTCCCTATTTCTGTTTGATGACCTCGATCTCCAAACTGATGTCCACGTCGTCGCCCACCACCAGCCCGCCGTTGTCAAGGACCTTGCTCCACTTCATCCCGAAATCCTGCCGGTTGATCTTACCGTGAGCGGAGAAGCCGGCCCGCGTGTTCCCCATCGGGTCCTTCGGCAAGAGGCCGTTGAAGGTGCCGGTCAGGACGATCTCCTTGGTCATACCCAGCAGGGTCAGGTCGCCTTTCGTCCTGTATTGATTGGCGCCGAGCTTTTCGTAGGACTTCATCTTGTAGGTCATCGTCGGGAACTTCTCGACGTTGAAAAAGTCCGGGCTCTTGAGGTGGGTGTCCCGCTTGCCGTGATTGGTGTCGAGCGACCCGGTCTGGATCACAGCCTCGATGGATTTCACGGTCTTGGCCTCCGGATCCATCTCGATGAAGCCGGTATAGTCTTTGAACCGACCGGTCGTCTTGGAGACCACCATGTGAACCACGCTAAACCCCACGATCGAATGGTCAGGGTCCACGTTGTATCGTTCGGTCGCCGCCCGCGCGTCCGCCGTTGCGAAGGCCAGGGACGCCGCCACGATCAGCAGGACGCGTGTGATCATCCGTCTCATCGTCTCCTCCTTTGGTGAATAGTGCGGACAGGGTACTGGCATCGCGGCGGAGGGTCAAGACGCCGCACGAGCCAGTTTACGGCGGACGAGGCTCCAGAGAAAGTCCAATTCGTCCGAGCCCAGCAAAGCGTGAAGAGTCACATAGCCGGCAACGCTGATCCCGATCCCGACGATCAGCATGACGCTCTTCGCCACCCAGGCACCCGGCTGCGCCCAGACTGCGAGGCTGGCGATCCAAAGGCAAGTGAGCACGATCGGCACCGACGCCAGGAGCACCCGCGCGTGACTGCGGAGGATCGTCTCCCAGCCGAAGGCACCAAGCCGCCGGGCAAGGAACACAAGCAGCACGGCCATGTTCAGGATCGCGGACAGGGCCGTCGCCAGCGCCAGCCCCGCGTGCCGGAGCGGCCCCATCAGCAGCAGCGACAGAGCAATATTGGCGGCGAGGGCGACCGCCGCGACCAACACCGGCGTGCGCGTGTCCTGCAGCGAGTAGAAGGCCGACACGACGATGCGCACGCCGGCGAAGGCCCAGAGGCCGACCGCGTATGCGAGCACCGCCGCCGCCGTGCCCTGCGTGTCGGCCGCCGTGAACCGGCCGTGCTCGAAAAAGAGGTGCACGATCGGAAGACGCAGCAGCATCAGCCCGACCATCGCCGGCGCGATCATGAAGAAGATCAGCCGAAGGCCGAACCCCAGCGTGCCCCGCAGGGCGTCCAATTCGCCCTTCGCCGCCTGGGTGGACAGTGACGGCAGGAGCGCCGTCGACAAGGCCACGCCGAAGATCCCAAGGGGAAAGTGGATCAGCCGCATCCCGTAGAACAGGTACGTCGGCCCGCCCGGAAAGTAGGACGCCAGGATGGTGCTCACGAGGATGTTGATCTGGGTGACCGACAGGCCGATCAAAGCCGGCGCCATCAGCCAGCCGATCCGGCGCACCCCCGCATGGGCGAAGTCGAACCGCCAGCCGAAGAGGAGTCCCGCCTGGCGCAGGGCCGGCATCTGGCTCAGGAACTGGGCGAGCCCGCCGATGACGACCCCGACGGCCACGGCGAGGATCGGCTCCGCGAACAGCGGAGCCAGCAGGAAGGCGGCGGCAATGATCGCAATGTTGAACAGCACAGGCGAGAACGCCGGCGCCGCGAAGCTCCGGACCGAATTCAGCACGCCCATCGCGAGCGCCGCGAGCCCGATAAACAACAGGTACGGGAACATGATCCGGGTCAGCAGGATGGTAAGGGCCTGCTGCTCCGCATCGCCGCTGAAGCCCGGCGCGATCAGCCTCACGATCCAGGGCGACGCGAAGATTCCCAGGACGCAGACGCCGGTTAGGATGGTGAGGAGCGTCGTGAAGGCGGCGCTGGCCAGTTCCCAGGCGTCGCGCTTGGTCCGCTGGGCCAGGTACTCGCTGAAGACCGGAATGAAGGCCGCCGACATCGAGCCCTCGGCGAAGAGCTCTCTCAAGAGATTGGGAATGCGGTAGGCGACGAAAAAGGCGTCGGCGGCGGGAGCGGCGCCGAACAGGCGCGCCAGGACCATGTCGCGCGCGAAACCGAGGACGCGGCTGAGGAGCGTGGCGAGCCCGATGACGCCGGCGGCCTCGACGACCTTGGCGTGTTCGGCGCCTTCCGCCATTTCAGCGCTTGTTGCGGTCTTTCCGCAGACTCTCTAGCACACCGGCGGCCAGCAACGGCACCATGATCTCGTGGTGGCCGATCAGCATGTGCCCCGCGCCGCCCTTCTGGGTCGGCCGCCGGAGGACGTTGGTGAGCGGGCGATAGTGCGGCAGGAAGTCCATGTTGACGGTCGTGATCCGGTCCACCGTGTGGCCGAGGTTACGTGCCAGCGTGAGGGCCTTGAGGAAGACCTCCGGCATGATCACGGCGGAACCCAGGTTCAGGTACACGCCGCCCTCCAAGCCGGCGACCACTGCCGCGAACGTCCGGAAGTCGCGCAGCGTCCCCTCGCCGAGCGCCGCGCCGTCCACGGCGGGGTGCATGTGGATGATGTCGGTGCCGATCGCCACGTGCACCGTGACGGGAATGCCGAGCCGCGCGCCGGCCGCCAGGAGGCTCGTGTTGCGGTTTGGAAAGCGCCGCTCCTCGATCCAGGTCCCGAGGGCTTCGCCGATGCCCAGGCCCTTGCGCACGCCGTGCGTGATCGCTTCATTCAGGAGGCGGCCGGTCTCCTCCGCCATCCCGAAGCGCCCGGTGTTGATCTCCGTGTCCACTTCCTCCGAGGTATGCCCCATCATGGCGAGCTCAAAGTCGTGGATGATGACCGCGCCGGTGAGCGCGAGGGCCGTGATGACCCGCCGCTCCATCAGGTCCACGAGCACGGGGTTGAGGCCGACCTTCGTGGGGTGCGCGCCCATGCCGACGGCCACCGCCTTGCCGGCCAGGCGGGCCTTGACGATCGCCTCGATGACGTCGCGCAGCGCGCGTGCGGCGAGGATGTCCGGCAGCCCGGCGAGGAAGTCGGTCACGGTGCCTCCCGGGTTCCATGGCCGGGCGGACTCGGCGAGCTTCACCTTGCTGTGCCGCTTGGCCAGCGGATAGGTCTTGATCTTGTGGAGGGCGAGCGGCTTGACGAGGGGGACGCGAAGCGGCGGGGCTCCGGTTTGCTTACTCTTTGCCAAGCAGCGCCTCGTCGACGAGCTCGCACAGGACGTGGCCGAGCGTGATGTGCGTCTCCTGGATGCGGGCGACCACCGTGGAGGGGACGACGAAGGGATGGTCCACGAGACCGACGAGCTTGCCGCCGGACCCGCCGGTCCAGCCCACCGTCACGAGCCCCTGCGCGCGCGCCGCCTGGAGTCCCTTCAGGACGTTGGGGGAATTGCCGCTGGTGCTGATGCCGATCGCCACGTCGCCGGGACGGCCCAGCGCCTGGATCTGCCGGGCAAAGATTTCGGAGAAGTCATAGTCGTTGGCGATGCAGGTGAGCTTCGCCTGGTCCGCCGAGAGCGCGATCGCCGCCAGCGGTTTCCGCTCGCGCCGGTAGCGCCCGACGAACTCGGCCGCGATATGCGAGGCGTCCATGGCGCTGCCGCCGTTGCCGAAGAGCAGCACCTTGTTGCCTTTGCGGAACGTCTCGACGAGCAGGTCGGCGAGTTGCTGGATGCGGTCGGCGTGCTCCGCGACGAACTTCAGCTTCGCCTCGGCGCTCTCTTCAAACCAGCGGCGGATCTGGAGCTTCATGCTCACCTCAGGTGGTGGCGTCAGATTGTAGGAGAGGGGCTCCGGAGTGTCAAGGAATGCGGGGCAATGGTATAGTGGGTTGACCTGACAGCATGGCCCACGACAAGACAGAGCAGGGCGAGAAGGTCGTCGCGACCAACCGCAAGGCGTTCCACGACTACGCGATCCAGGAGAAGCTCGAGGCCGGGATCGCGCTCGTGGGGACAGAGGTGAAGGCACTGCGCGAGGGACGGGCCAACCTCCGGGACAGCTTCGCCAGCGTGGACCGCGGACAGGTGGTGCTCCATCACTGCCACATCAGCCCGTACAGCCACGGCAA